>BNJU01003621.1_pt1 | contig 170983 bp, 256 predicted proteins | sample 8539281 | NCBI WGS metagenome assembly BNJU01 (sample SAMD00202456, study PRJDB9452) | human saliva metagenome | isolation source: human saliva | place: Japan
TCAGTTACGCATTGCTATCCGATTTGTTCTGCCACAAAGATAGATAAAAGATATTTACATTCTAAAAGGCTTTTTGTATAGAAAATAACCCAAAGGAACAAAAACATGAACTTTGTTAGATTCCGACCAAACCAAAATGAGTGCACTGCAAATAACTGTGAAACAACTTCTATCTATAGGAACTGCAACAGACAAAAAGAATCACTTTCACATTCCTTTTCGTGGCTTCAAGATGGGCTTGAACCAACGACCGATACAGCAGTCAGGTGCTCTAACCAACTGAGCTATTGAAGCATGATGCAAACAGCATTACTGAATTGCGTTGTCAAAAGGAATATATATCTAAACGCCAAACATTTTCGAGAAAATCATTTCACGCCTCTTTTTATCAAATTTTAGCCTTTTACAATGGGTGTTATACATCCATATATATTACTTTTGTACGTATTATGAGAAAGTTGTTATATATTTTGCGCCGTTTCACCACCGGTTGCCGCGCAAAGTGATAAAGACCATAACTCACCGTGGCCAAGAACCCGAAGTGTTCAATGCCATTTACAAGAACCTCGACCTGCTTTATGTCGACAAACCGCTGCCGACACGGTTATCGGCACGAGTTGATGCGATGCTTGAGTCCGCTCGACCCGGCACGGGAGTACTATCCGCAGGCCAAAGCGGCAAAAGACCCGCAGATGCTGATGACGAAATATGCCGGTGTTGCGCGTTGATACGCTACAGCGCGTATAAGAATGTCTTCATTGACGAGCCTTATGAGAACATGCCGGCTGCAAATGGCCTACGTAGAGGACGAATCCTCGCCAGATCGATCTTTCGATGGAAGGAAAGACGACTCAGTTTTGGTCAGTGACCATCTTCGGGAGATGCCGGCACGACATTCATGATTAAAATTCGCCGTCCGTCGACGGTAAAAATCATGAAACTGGAAGATTAGCGCGGCGCGTCAACGATGCCTGCTGTGCCTTATTGCGGACTGCTTGACAACGGCATCGGATAATCAATCTCAATCAATTCACCGAGGATTGCTCTAAGGATTCTCGCCGCGCTTTTGTTGAAATGAAGAAAACGGCATGCAGAAACTCATCGTTGACTCCGTGTAATAACGGTGGCGATTGGAGAGTGAAGCCGTTAATATCATAATATCTTTCGTGCCGAAAGACGTAAACCATCGTTTCAAATCATGGCAGTGAAGCGTCTTGACTGTGACTATAAGACGACATCGCCGAACCTATCGACACCGTCATTCTATCGTTGCGTTCGCTAACAACACTGCAAGCTCCAGTGAGATTACAGCCGGTGCGCTCAAGACCCTCGACCGCGCTGTCATTATGGGCACACGTACCATGGGAAAAGGCCTCACAGACCACGTTGACCTGCCTTACAACGGCAAGATGAAGCTCACCACGCACAAATATTGCATTGGCTGAGTCATGCGCGGTATTCAGGCTGCAATCAACTACCGAGCATGACCGATGGTGGCAGCACACGCCAGCACGTGCCGGGCTCGCTCAGTAAGGTGTTCCATACCCGCATGGCCGTGAGGTTCGCGATGGCGGCGCATCAAACCCGACCTTTGAGATAGCGCCTGACACGGCATCAAACATCCAGACGTATCTCATTCGTCGGTTATCGATTCCACGGAGACTGTAGCGATTACATCGTCGGCTGTGTGGCAAAACACCCGACGATAGCAAACCCTTTCGGCATTTAACGAAACTCACCGATAGGGACTAGAGGAAGCCTACAGCAACACGTGCTCAGCAGATTTCAAATACGACGCAGTGTGAGTGGAGAAGATATCGAAAGAAACTCGTGAAAACAGCGAGGTCGAGGCTATTACGACTACGCAAAGCCAGAGTTTGACGCCGTGGGAAACATGTTGAGACACAACGTAGCGGGACCTTGACTACAATCGCGACCAGCATCAGTGGTGCTTTGGCAAGCTACTATTGTCAGCTTTACTATCGCCAGCGTAACAGGTGGCCAATCGAGTACACATTGTTAGCACGACAAGGAGATTAAAGCGGCTCAAAAACTGCTTGATAATCCTGCGAAATATAAAGGAGTATGCTTCATCCCAATCTGTCAAAGGCGGAGAGGAACCGCGTCCGTAAAGAGTAGAAAGACCTGACTTTACCGGGCTGAAAGCCCTCGACACTACAAAGCATAGAAGAATGGTTTGCGCAGTCCACAACAGCAATGGGCAACCGTGAAAGCACATATATATTTGCTTACCGCCCAGCGAGCAATGCAATCATTTGCAGTAGCATACACGAATGTCTTTTTCGGGTAGAACTATAGCTCGCTCGTTCATAAAACAAGTGATTTATAAACGAAAACGAAAATTTGCCGGACCTGATGTATCCTCGTTTTTCCATATCTTTATATTATCTTTGCCTTATAACACTTTGTCACAAACGATTAGGAGAAATGAAGAATTTCATCAAGGATTGAAACGCAAGGACCACCCACGTGCTGGGAGTGATTGGATATTTTCAAGTATATTGGGCCAGGACTACTCCGTCACCGTGGGCTTTATGATCCGAGGAAACTGGGCAAGTAACTTCGCCTGAGCTCCTGAATACAGCTGTGCTTTGCTACAGGGCTAGGACACTTTTCCACCATTATGCTCATTAGCCTTTACAGCACTGCTTGTGGCTCACTTAGAGCATAGTAACGGGCCTCTCTGTCTGAGTGAGCCGCGTGAGATAGGCGTAACCCAAATGGGTGGGACGACCGATAGTAGTGAGTGCTATTTTGTAGCCGCATCTCTAACCTCATTAGCCGAGATAGTGCTATCAGCGTGCCATCGTTAAATGCTCTTTGGTATCAGCATCCTGACAGGTGCAATACTGACGAATCGGCGGCCACACTCATCATGCTCTCACCAGCAGTTACAAGAAGATGGAACGCGCATATCATGGTGCTTTTGTGTCGATGACTGTCTCTCTCGCTTTATCTATGAAACTCTTTCTTGTCGACATCCAGTGGCCGCAGGCTGCGTTGAAACGCTTTTTGGTGCCTTCAGTGCCTCAAGGGTCGCTGTTTGATCATCATGGTGTAGCTCGGTGCAGTGGTCATGCCACATAATCTCGTTCCTGCATTCAGAGATTGTTCAGGTCAGGAAATACATCTGAAAGGCGATGAACGCATTCAGCATGTGCTGAAATATGATTTCGTAGACACGCTCGCTCTCCATGATTGCGCTACGCCATCAACTCAGCGATGACATTGTTAGCGGCAACCACGTTCTTACCACGGCAACACGTCGATCGAACGTGCCCGCGCGCAGGCCAGTGCTTCAGCCACTCAGGCAACAATGCAGCCAACATCTCTGCCATAGCCTTTACTGTTGGCGGGCATTTCAAGCACAATCACTAGAAGTGGAATGCGTGCCGGAAGCATCTTCTCAGGCCTGCGGTGGGTCAGTATAATGCCAAAGATACTCCTCCATCTTGTGCATCGTGCTGTCCGCTCGGCATTGCTCTGCTTTTAGATTTTCGTACTGACCCTTTCTCAGTGACTGATTATCTCACAGATGTTCCTATCGGTGCAGTCTGCTTTTCACGATGTTTCTGCAAAGTAGAACCTCACTTCACGCCGCGACCATGGGCAGGCATGCCAACAGCCTGCCTAATGCTATCTTCCTTTATCCATTGGCCGTATCAAGTATTTGCTGAATATATATATATTGAGAGTTTGCATAGAGAAGCTATAAATGCTTTGGATTTTACACATACTGGCAATGTCTTCGGGCTTGTTCTCAAAGACCCCTGTGTATGCAGTAAGGAAAGAACACAAGCAAATAAGTCTATATTCTACCACCGTTATCCACGTTTGTTGCACACGACAGAACACAATATCACCCCAAATCATTGCAAAGTAAGTGTAGCTTGATTTCATGATGCCAGCCTTATATACCCTTTCCACCTTGACAAGACCGATACAAAGACCCTACTGAGATACCGTCTTATATTGTGATATACAGAATCATCAAATTGTCAACGAATGTTATACTTGTATATATAGATTCCTATCCCGATATTGATTTTTGTATTTGCTGGCTGACTTGGTACCATTAAAGCGTAAAAATAGATAAAAGCTTAAAATCGTCGAAAAACATTACCTTTGCGCCTAGATTGTCCTATGGTAATGGTAGCACTACAGTTTTGGTTCTGTCAGTGAAATTAAACTGCCTGGGACAAATAAAAAGCATTGGTTTTACCACTGTTATAAAAGTTAAGTTATCTCTGTAAAGATCTGTTTTTTATTGCGAAGTTATATTAATAAGAAGGATAGCCCAACGCACTTTACTTCTACTTCCTTATTACCAAAGCACATTAGTTGAACTTCATAAAATTCTGTTGGTTCTAAGACTTAAAGGTTGAAGCTGCAGTTCTTCACAACTCAAAGCGTTTTTGCTTCTTTTACTTAAAGAGATAGGCTTAGTGCACCCATAATGCCATTTATGCATGTCAGTTACACCCAAGGTTACACTCTGCAAATACACCGCAATGCTGAGATTAACTTGAGGAGGCCAGTGATAAACCCTTTTTTAGGCTTAAATAATATGTTTATTCTCACTAAACATCTGCTGTGCTATAACTCTCACTGAAAGAGGTCATCAACTCAAAGGGGTAGAGACGAAAAGTCGAAACTCATTCACGAGTTTCGACTTTCATCTATTTTTAACTAAAAACCTTTTCAAAACAAAATGGTAACCTCACGGTCCTCATTGTTATCTCCACGAAACAATCTGCTAAAAATTACCTAAAACCTAATAACTAAAAACCTCAAAAATCTATTACTACTAACCTAAAACAATCTATTAACCTTTGATGATGCAAAGGTATATCCTTATCCTAACATCTACAATAAAATATACATGTCTTTCTATGCAGAAAAGCTGTCTTGACTCTAAATCAACAAATCAGTGCTCTGCACACAATGTCAAAACAACTTTAATCTACTATAAAAGAACAGACCAAACAAGTCACAACAGCCTCTAAAATACATCATCAAGCCCTTTTCCTGTTGTTATTTTATATTTTCAGCAACCCTAGAGCTGCAAACTACTTTTTATGCTATCCTTTTCACTTTCTTATTTTTCCTTATCTTGCAGAAAGATAGTCAAAAAGACAATGAGAGTTCTAATTGTACAAGGAGCGCACGGGAGGCTGCGTAGCTGCCAACCGACCGATGGACGCGCTCAATAATAACGGTGTCAAGGTCACAAAATGTTGGTGCGCGACAAGCTTTCACAGACGACATTACTACAGCCCTCTCCCATACTCCCGTGCAAACCATTTGCGTTTCTTTTGGGAACTGGTACATCTTCTGGCACCTTCATTTCAAGCGCAACACCTCTTCGAAATAGATATCGCCAACACAGGTGCCGACATTACGCGCCTGTCAGAATTGGCGAAGCTGATATCATCCACCCTTTCGTGGATCAACTCAGGCATGCTTTCACTGAAAGGGTATCCGCAAGATACTCAACAGTGGCAGTCTCCGTTGTGTGGACAATGCACGACATCTGGCCTGCCACCGCATCTGCCACATCACGCTTAACTGCCAGCGTTTTCAATCCTCCTGCGGCACCGCCGACTTCTCCTCAACGGCGGTTCACCGCGTGATCTCATCTTATAAGGTGTTCAAACGCAAGAAAGCGATGCTCGAGGGCCATGATATTTCATTCGTCACTTGCAGTAAATGGTCAGAAAGAAGTCCGCAAGAGTGCTCTCCTGACCAATCAACAGATACAGACCATCCCCAATCCCATCGACACCCGCATCTCCTGACCACACTGACAGCAAGCGCGACTGCGTGCCAACTTACCTTTAGACATGAAAGTCATTCTCTTTGTCGCCCAACGTATAGCAAACGAGAACAAAGGCATATTTTATCTTATTGACGCCTGCCACAAAATGGCGGCTGAACACCCAGAGATGGTGCATAACACTGTTGCTGTGCTCGGTGGAGGTAGGGGAACATAGATGTCTTTGATTTCTGCACGGGTAGTTAGGATATGGAATGACACTCAACAGATTGTAGATATCTATAACGCTGCTGATGTATTCGTTCTCACCTCACTTCCGGAGAATCTTCCCAACACTATCATGGAAGCAAATGGTCTGCGGCGTACCCCGTGGGCTTCAAAGTGGGTATCCTGAAGAAACTGGGACCATAAGAAGAATGGCTATGGTCGAATATCGCGATGCCGACGACCTGCCCGAGGTCTCGTACTGTGCTTGAGGAGGCCGGATCACGAGGCTTTGAGCCGTGAAGCACACAAAAGTGGCACACGAACTCACTCACAACATGCCGTTGCCACGAAATATATAGAGGTGTACAACCAGGCACTGGCCCTCTAAAAATTATCACTTACGATCCGGCTTTTTCAATCATCACCTGCACTTATCAGGCCGCCGCAGTACTGCAGTCGAACCTCGACAGTGCGTACTTCATCAGAGTTATCCCCACCTTTCGAACATATCATTATCTTGATGTGCAAACTGATGACACTGTCAGCATGGTGAAACACTACATGAAAGAAAACGAAGCTCAAGAAGACTGCATCCACGACATCATCTTCACCTCGGAACGCGATAACGGACTCTATGATGCCATGAATAAAGGCATCATGAAGGCCACGGGCGACTATCTTGTATTCCTCAATGCTGGTGATGTTTTCCCTTCACCCGACACCCTTGAGCATATTGCCGGCTGCGTTGGAGAGGGCGAAACGCTCCCCGGTGTTCTCTATGGCGACACCGATATCGTCGACAACAATGGACATTTCCTGCGCCACCGTAGGCTCTCTGCGCCCAAGAAGCTCACATGGCGTTCGTTCCGCAGTGGCATGTTGGTGTGTCATCAGGCCTTTTATGCCCGCACAGACATCGCCAAACAAAACCTCTACGACCTGCATTTCAAAACTCTCTGCCGACGTCGACTGGTGCATCCGAGGATGAAAACGGCCATCATCATTGCGAAACGTGCCACGCAGTGGGCTATCGTCAACTATCTTTGCTGGTGGACTGAGCATTAAAATCATCGGGCATCACCATGAGCAAGCCTCGGGGTGAGTGTCAACATTATGGTTTCACGACTGCAAATCTTTCACTGTTTGGTTTTAATTGAAAGATAATACGAAAATAGTGAAAAATGTTATTTTAATAATATTTTCTTTTCATTACTTCAATGTATATTTGCAGCGTTGAATTAAAAAGAAAAGATTATGAAAAGATTATGTTATGCAGCCTGTGGTTGTTTCATTTGATTTTGCAAATGCCCAGGCTGAAATGCACAGAAGTGCGAGAAGACAGAACAATGCACTAAAAGACAAGCAGTGCAAAAGATGCAAAACATGAGGTGGATATGCGTGAAAGAAAGATCAAGACATCCGGAGCCTGCAGCAAAAAGGCAGATAAGAAAGGCGCATGCTGCAAGAAAGACGCTAAAATGTCCAGCTAAGAAAGCATAGGGCAAGAAAGCTGCTAAGAAAGACAAGATGTAATTTCTTCTGCCGCTCTCCAAAGAAAAGATATAGCAGATACAACTTTATAATAGTGCCACGTATCATTACACGCGCCCTGGCACTTTGGCTTTATCCCTGCTTTGATTTTCGTTTCAATCTTCGCTGAAACTTCTTTTCCACGTCTGACATCGCCACCGAAAGTGACAAAATAAAACCTCGACGCGGTGTCCACTCCATGCAAAAGAGTTCGAAGGACGCTCGAAACCATTCTTCTTGGCAGAGATTGCGAAGCACCCAGTTTTTAGCTCTTGATCACACTGTATGACAGAGCGTGCGTCCACGCGATCCTCACCCATTATCGATCAGCAGATGTGACTGGAGAGGCGTTCTGGTTAATCGAGCACCGCAACGGCGCCATTAGTCTCAACACGCCGACATCGTCAAACATCAAACATTGAGAGATGCTGCCTTTCTGTCGCAAATACCAGCAGGCGAAACTGCTCCATTTCAAGACTGCAGTTCTCAGCTTGAAAGCTTTTGAAGGAGGATATCGCGCACCAAACTAAGAACTTGTCTCCTTTGATGAGCTGACAAACGAGCTCGACCGCGCGCAAAATCTACGAGACATTGAAACATGTCCACACGGGCTCAGCAAAACAGGAACATGCCATATCGACATGTCGCAGCTGTAGAGCACACCACCGACTAAAGCACCGATAACAAATGCACCTACGGTGGTCGAGGTGTAACTCTGCGCCATTTGTGCTTTACCTGCAACAAGTGCAGAAAGACCAAATGCCAACTCATTCCTGCAACAAGCTTCCAGGGTAATGGGTGAAAGGTAAGGCTGAAGAACTTCTCATTTTAGAACGATGAGGCCGTTAAAACAACGGCAAATGAAAGCTGATTGAGCCCTCAAACTGAAACTATGCACGACACAACCAAGCTGCCACGGTACGCAAAGTTTGTCAGCTAATAGCAGCAGTAGTTTATTTCACGAAAGGAAGCAAAAGAAACAAAGAAAAGAAAACACTTGTAAAATAATCGCCATATCTGCAACAAACATCATGCGTCAGCCAATGAGAACCAAACCTCTGCCCTCTTTCTTTCCTCGTATCGTATTGCTGCTGCTCAGCTGCCAAACTGCCCGAGATTCCATTCATGCAAGTATTCCATCTCAATCCGACAGCCTCATCATGGACTCCATTCCACAGTGCCTTTGCCGATGAGGTCATGGTCTTCTCTGCTTTCAGTGAGAACAGGCTCATCACGGCTGCAGGTGCGCCATTGACACTCTCTCCTGACATTCTTCTTTCTATCCAACGCTTCGCCGATGATCTTTGCGCTCAGCATTTACCCATTGTGGAAATGTGAACTTATCTGTTCAGTCCGCAGGAAAACGACTTGATGTTTTGACTTAGGCTATTGATGCAGAGGAAAAACACATGCCCGGCAAGCCCAATATCATAAAAAGCAAGTATTCAGAGATCAGTTTGAAAATCCTTGGCCACTATCAACGTCCTTGACGCCGCGCATTTCGAGGTGTTGGTATCAGAAAACCGACACCATTCGCTGGGCTGCTAGGAAGTCAGAAATCATCGTTTCATCTGCAAAAGCGTGGCCAACCATGTCATAGCTACGCCTACGTGACATTGATGCCTATCTGGTCGCAGACTCCTATGGAGGTTTGTCCGCTCATCAACGGCTACAAGGAAGTTCGTCCCAAGAACATAATCTGAACTAAGTAGTTCTGCCGTTTCAGCGTACGAAATGATGCGCTGAAACTACAGATGGGGCATTGGCAGCAATGGATGCTGACCACTGGTGACACGGAAATCCTCTCTGCCCAAATAGAAGACATATACTATTATGCAAACACTGTAAGGAGGAGAAACAGCAATTGCCACGCGAGATGATAGAAGAAGATATCCACAAGGCAAAGAGTAAGCCGGCAAGAAGCTACTTATTGAGACTCGTAAGAATCATGGAATAACACTACAAAGACCTTGACGTTACAACCCACAGTTTCTCCTGCCTTCCATAGGGACTTTCACACCAAACGGCCACCCTTTACAGCATCATATTGTAAAAAGCCAATACGCTGCGTGTTGGTTTTTGTTTCATTCCCATGTTTCGCGTATCAAACATGATACATGAGGAAATCTTTTATGTTCATTTTAGACTTATCTTCTTTCCCACTAGCGTCTTGACAAACTGTTGAAGACGGTCTTCCCGCAAGCGCCAGCTCTGAAAAGTCGCCATTGATTGGGGCAGCACGGTCAAGGGTTATGAGCCGCATAAGTGGTTTTATAATAGGTGTCACCATTGATATAATCCGCAAGGAAACGCACGCACTGCATGTATGGGAAGAGCGTACTGTAAAAGCGGAAGCATGTCTCGTTCGGTGTCCGCCAGGAAGTGGCGAGCGCCTTCAATCGTAGCCTTCGTGAAGCTTTCGATGACATCCCAGCGCAATGCTACTTTCGAAACATCGGATCATCTCGCGGGTTGCATTGTGCCGCGTGGAAGTCGCCATACCAGAGAACACAAAGCTTGGCATGACGGTATCGAGGTCGACGACACAGCAGCACCGGCTCCTGTCTCATCAAACAACATATTGTTCACTTTCGTATCGCAATGGCAGAGACGCTTAGGCAATTGCCCTCACGGTAAAGCTTTTCAGCCCCTGCATGGCTTCAGCGTGCTGCTCAATCTTGTCACCGCGCACTCACTTCATGCAAACGACCCGCAGCATCAGCCTCACAGCCTCCCTGAAGCTGTCGAATGCGCAGCTCCATGTTATGGAAATCGTGAGGTTTCACCGAGTTTCTTTCTACATCCGTAAGCATTGACTCGAACGACCGAAATGTTCGGCCACAATCATAGGCATTCTGCGGTGTCACCTGATTAAAAAGCTCCATGTCCGTGGAATGAAAACAGAGACGCGCCAGAAGTCACCTTCTTCCGTCTGATAACAGCTTTTACCTCCTGCAGGTGTCAAACCGCAGCACTTTCTTTCCCGTCGATATCCGTCTCACCGGCTGCCTGAGCTGCCCGAATGTGACTTGCAGACGACATCAATATTATGTTGCAGCACTCAACATCGGTGAAAAATATGATGGCTGATGCGCTGAAGCACATAGTCATGCGGCTCTCCGAAGCGCATCATCACCTTGTGTCATGTCGCTGATAAGCTGTCGCTCAGCGGATAATATCCACGTTCCACCTCATTTCAAAGTTCATGAGCATCTGTTCCTGCTTGCTTTTTGGTTTTTCCTTGCATAGTAATAGCATTTAAATTCAAATTAGATTACGCAAAATTTAAGATAAAAATCCTGTCATGCAAAAATGAGTTTTATCTTATATACAGCTTTATTTAACAAATGCAAACGGCAGAATATCACCCCATGAATTAAAACAGAAACGCCACTTTCTCCGTCTCATTCCTTTATCTAAATGATGCATCATGCATTTTGCATTATGCATTAATCAACAATTCAACACCACTCATTCAACATTACAAATTATGAATTATGCATTGTGCATTGCGTAATAGTTTTTGTCAACTTCCTTCCTGATTTTTAACACTTTTTCCACGCCCAAATAGAAACAAAAACCTGTTCCTGCTCAGGTGCGGAGGCCAGTTTCGATGTCGAGTGCCTTATTTCTATCCCCGCTGCTAACTCCAGTCACTTTACCTCGCTTTCTGATGCAGATTGCGCAGTAACTCCATGCAAAATACGCGGTGATTTGACGCAAATCGCAGCACTTTTCTCCCGTGGATTTTAACCCTGCTTTTGCCTTAAATTTTCATAACCATCTGACTCGTCACACATTGACAAAACCTGAAAAACGACCTATTTTTGAAAAAGAATAACCCGCTTTTCAAATGCGTTCATCTGATAAAGGCAATTGTAAACATTCGTGACAAGAATTAACATACCTTTCGTATGTCAGGAAAACACGATGAAAAAGCTAGTACCTGTTCCCCATCATGCCGTCTGTCTGAGAAAGCAGGCTCGAACCCCCTACGCCATGAACAACAGAAAACAACAGAAACTCCTTTTTGAATAAAACCTGCAAGCTTTTCAAGGAATACCAAAACAGATGCTATTAATTCTGCAATCTCTTGCATATTTCATCCGAATATTGCAAAACACATTACATATATAAATGACAACTCTAACCAAAACTAACATCGGGTATGCTATGGTCTCCTTTCAAAACATACCATAAAATATATTGTCTTGTTCTTTCTGCTGACACTCTCTGTCGGTCAGAACAGGGCACAAAACATGTGCATTTGACCATCTCACGCCCGACGAAGGCCTTTCACAAACTGTGCAAACAGCCTTTATGCCGACCGAGATGGCAACATCTGATTGCCACACGCATGGGATTGAACCGCTATGACGGTAATCATCTGCGCATTTATACCAATAAAAGCGGTGACACGAAAAGCCTTTTTCTGCAACAATGTGATGCATATCACGGAGATGGCAACCGTAATCCTACCTGCTTTGCTCGGAAGGAATAGCCCGACTCGACCTGATGACGCGCCAATTCAAAAACCCTGAAATACGACAACAACATCGGAGCAATCTGCTATCACGGCCGACTTTACTACAGTGACAAGCATAAAATCATGACTGTCGAAGGGCAGTCAGGGACGCAGCAAAGGCTATATCACATCTGTTTACAAAGTCAACCGTGACGAGCATCACGGTTGACACGCGCGGTCGGATGTGGATAGGGACGCGCGGAAGTGGCGTCTATTGCTATGCTTCGGGCCGACTCTCACACCCCATTACAACGGGATATATCACCCAGATCTGCGAAGACCATGCCAAAACAATATGGATAGGAAGCTGGAAACGACGGCTTGGACGATTGATCCACAAGCGAAAATGCACCAACACTCGCAAGGGAAAAACTGTCTCGTTTCGACCCATGTCGCACCTTTGTGAGGACACGCGTGATGTGGATAGGAACATACCGGTCTGACGCGCTACAACCCACGAACCGGAGCTTCTTCTACCTTCACGGCAAACACACAGGAAAAGAGTCTGACCACATCTGAGCATCCGAGCATCATCAAAGACAATCAGGGAACACTGTCGGGTGGGCACCCATTTCGGTGGAGTGAACCACTTTTAATCCTGAATATGAAATCTATACCAATATCGCTTGCAGGAAAAGAACAGTGCCCGGACCGAGCAGCCAGATAGTGGGTCGCATGACCGAAGACGACAAAGGAAACCCTCTGGATATGTACGGAAGCGGGCGGACCTAACATCTATAATCCCCACACACAAGTCTTCTCACACCATAACCTGCCCGGAACTGCGATTACACAAAATAATCTCAAGGCCATATTCTTTCGACAGAAACGCGGCGTGCTGATGTGGTGGAACTCACCTTTGGAGGCCCTGACCGCATCGAACTTTTCGCGGGAAGAGTCGCAGCTACAGGCATGAGGCAGTAATCCGAAGTCGCTTCCTCCGATATATTGTAAGTGATATCAAACCCCACGGCTGCGTCAGCTGGTCATCGCAACACAGGAAGGTGTTGTCATGATGGATCCCGAGAAGAAACCTTTACGCCACTCCCTGGCCAAGGAAAAAGCTACGCATCGTGCAGGACTTTAATCGACCGACACGGCCGTTTGTGGATTGCCACCGAGTCGCGCGGCGTCTATTGCTATGATTTCTACGGGGAAATCCTGCCATTACCAGCGAAACCCAGGCCATAGGGAAGCCCTCAGTTGCAAACAACATCAATAACGTCATGACCGACCGTCAGGGGCGTATCTGGCTGTCAACTGCCAACGATGGCATTGACCTTTACGACGAACGCCACGACAGTTTCATCAATTACGGTCGGCATACGAAGGGCTTTACAGTGCAGCTGTGTTTATGCCATTGCACCTCTTCCTTGAGCAATAACGAACTGCTTTCTCATCACCAATCAGGGCTGGTATTCAACATCCAGCACAAGACCTTTCGAAACTACAACAAAGACAATGGTTTTCCGTTGGCCACTATTAACGAAAATGCCCTCTATGTGACACGTTCGGGCACGGTTTATCTTGGTGGTGTGCGCGGTATGGTATCCTTCAGGGAACGCTGACCTGCACAAGAAGACGAAGCCATATAATCCTGTTTCACCGGTCTTTATATCAATGGACAGGAGATTTTGCCGGAGATCGGACCGAGATCTCTAAGCATACATTGCGCCACACCAATGAGATTGAACTCAGTTATGAACGTTCTGGTCATCAGTATTGAATACGCATCATCCAACCATATCCGGGCAAAACACGCAGCCTCTTGAGTGCATCGGCTTGTCGGTTCCTCCAATCAATGGTTCCTCATCGACGCGACAAAAGAAGATAGACTCTTTTGATTTGTCGGAGACTACACCTCTGAACTGCGCTTTCGGCGGAACGGCATCGCCGCTGTTGCCCGACTCCGGCATCCGCATTCTGCTCCATGGTATCGCCCGTGCGGCAGGCGGGCCATCTTGTACCGCTCGGCCTTATTGCTCATTGGGCTCATACGCAGCTATCGCAAGCGTATCAGGCTGGCAGAGTCGTTGAACATAGAACAACAACATGCAAAAGACATCGAAGAACGCAATCAATCGAAGATTCGTTTCTTTACAAATGTGTCGCATGAAATCAGGACCTCGCTCACAGTTATCCTCGGGATTGGCTGAGTCTTTGCTGCATACCCAGCGGTTTACCGCCGACATCTACAACAAACTTCAGGCATCTACTCGCAACAGTAACCTGCTGCGCGATCTGATTTCAGAGTTGCTTGATTTCAAGAAACACGAGCAATCATTGGCCCATCTCTGCGTAGAAGCTGTGGATTGTCGGCATTTGTAAGCAACATCCGCAACATGTTTAAGGAACACGCCAATAGCAATGACGTCACACTAAACGAATGAGGCACAGATGCAGAGGTTTGATTGACAAAGGCAAATGAGAAAGGTGGTCACAACCTCATTTCGAACGCATTGAAACACACTCTGCAGGGTGGAAACGTCACGTGACGACCGAATGTGACGGTCGGCAGGTCATCTCTTCGCGTCACCGACACTGGCAAAAGGCATTGCAGAAACCGACTCTGCCCACGTGTTCGACTGTTTCTATCAGGCTCGGATTTCGAGTCTTTGACCGAAATGGGCACGTGGCATTGGCCTCAATCTGACCCAGAACATCGTGCAACAACATCACGGAACCATTAGCGTAGACCTGTAATCAATGAGGGAACAACCTTTGCGTAGACGCCTTTTGGGCAAAGACCACTCTAGTGAGGACGAAATCAAAGTGAAGAAAGAAGACAAGAAGACAGAGGAAACCGTTAAGATAAAGCGATTCAGTTTCAACCTGACATCGTCTGAAGCTGATGCTGCGCTCCGCCCGCGAAATGAAAGGAATTGAAGAGGCTATGATATTGATTGGAAGACAATGACGACATCCGACAACTGCTGATGACGGTTCTCAGTCCCCGCGTACCGCATACTTACGGCCGTAGATGACAGAAGGACTCGAAGGCATACGCGATGAAATGCCGATATCATCATCAGTGACGCCTGCCTAATATGTCGGGTATCGAACTCTGTAAGATTATCAAGGAAGATTTCGCCACGTGCCACATCTCTGCAGCTTACGGCTCGAACTGCCGTAGAACGAACTCAGTGACTGAAAACAGAGCTGACGACTATATAACAAAAGCCGTTTAATAACGAACTCTGATTTTCAAGATGCAACAATCTCATCAACCTGACGCCTGGCTTCAACGCAAATTTCGCGAGTATCCGCACACTGAAGCCAACAGTTGGCCTCAACCGCTTGATAAAAGAGATGCTTGATCGTCAAATGAACATCATTGACAAAACATTATATGAACTTTCGGAATTCAGCGTTGATGTGTTTGCAAGAGAAATGGAATGCGCATGTTTCGCTCACGAAGTGAAAAACCTGACAGACAGACGCCGAATGAATTCATTATGCGAATCTGATTGCGGGTAAGTGGCGAAGATGTTATGAGAAACCTCACTCAGTATAGCTGAAACCGTTATAAAAACGGTTTTTCAAGTCCACGATATTTTCTGCACAGTGTTCAAAGTCGGTATCAATACGCACCGATAAACGGCGAGCTTTCTGTCATCACATGAGGCTGCAGATTATAAAGCTTTACATTCCAGCAAACGCCCGACGACACGGCGATAGCGAAAGATAATTCAAACCGGGATTGCCATAGCGGTCGTTGATCAAAGTTGACTTCTGGACATTCATGACATGCAAAGGCCCAACGGCACTCTTTTGCATTGACGGGGAGCTTGTTATACTTGAGTTGGCTGAAACGTCGCTGCTTTTCGGCCGTATAACATCTCTATCAATGTGTGCCCATTGATGCTCTAAGCTTGTATTGAGGAAACACAAAAGTGGCCACAGAGTATACATCTCCGTTGAATTCGATGACTCCGTGACGCCACATTCCTTGCATAGATAACGTCCGGGGCAACACTGACCCAATCTGGCCAGCATGCTGTCGAAAATCTGAACGAAAACTGCGACCCGATATCCTGCTGAACCCATTCGTCAGAAAAGCCTCACAAAGCGAAGTTTTCTCCTATTGCTCGGGAGTGACCGAAAAGTCGGTAACGGGCGCATCGGTCAGCGTCATTCAATCGATGCCAAATGGCGGCTGTCGGCATGTTGCATGTTACGTTCCACGATGGGAGCAACTGATATACTGGCAACCTATACTTTTTGAAAAAGATACAAAAGCCTGCGGATGATCAGCATTAGCGGTTGATAACGGCCATGGCATCTCCATTCCACACCATAATGTTGCAGCACGAATGCCTTCCATAACCTTCTGCCACGATCGGTCTGCCCCTGACTGTCGCGCCGATAACGGTCATGAAAGTTCTAGGGCCGTCGATAGAGATGCCTCATGTCAATTGTTCGTCTTCAGAAACGGTACCATTCATCAGCTCAGCAGCTGCCGTTGGTCTGCAAACGAGTTATGAATGATGCGGCCTCCGGCATACTTCTTCTGCAATTCCCGACAGCCTCTGATAGAACGAAAGCGGACGAAGAGGCGGCTCACCACCATGCTACGTGAAGACCACTTCCATTCATGTTTCGTGCCTCAATATAGTCCTCTGACGAAGCGTTCGAGCAGTTCTCGCTCATCTGTCGCTTCAGCTGGTGCTTGTAGAGGTTTGACTTCTCAAGATAACAACAATAGTTACACGAGATTACAGTCGCGCCAACGTCTTGAGCATCGCACAGAGCGGACGTGCAAAAGGGAGAAATGGTAGTCATAGATTTCGTTCTGAATGCTGACAGACATCTTTCTGTCGTACAATAATACTAAACAAGATCGGCATGCGCAGGCATTTTACCTGCGTATGAGGGCCTTACTTTTACTTCGTCGGCCACGGCATGGAGTGCCGCTTCGTTTTTCTGACGGCGCTGTGCAGCGACCTCACGAAGAGTTGCCGAGTTTCTTCAGGCTTTCTCACGATTGACGGCAGTTCGCGCGAGATTATGCGCTTCGCCGATGTCATTAGGAATGTCATAAAGCTCCTCGTGGGTCTTAGAAGCAGATGAGCTCCAATCGCCTCATGAATAAAGCACAGTTCAGACTGATGCCAGGCCCCACATTGCCCCAGACATTGGATAATTCACACGAGCATGCGGCCCGCGGGAGGGGTCTCCGCACAGTTTTCAGCAATGGGATGAAAACTCTTCATCAACCTTGCGGCACCTATAATGCTTTGATGCCCGCCATTTCGCGTAAGGTGGGAAGCAATCTTCATCATCATATTGCTCTGGCACACGGAACCCGCCTCACCCGTTCCAGGCCAACTGACAATCATTCTGCTCGCGAATTCCACCCTCACATGGAGCCTTTGCCCGATTTAAGCTGGGCGAATTCTGCGTAGTGCGGCTGATCGCGCCATTGACTTCGCGGCATAGCCCCCATTGTCGCCTGCGTGAAGATGACTATCGCGCGGGTTTCTATCGTTTTTATCAAGCCAATCGATGATATCTCAAGGCTCTTGTCCATTCCTTCCACGAGAGAGAAGCATAGGCAGCTCTTTCTCTCGAGAGCCCTTTTCTTCAGGCATTTGTCGTAGTAACGTGGGTCACGATCAATGGGAAGGCGCACCGGCATAATGAGACATGTAAAGGTAGAAACGGTTGATTATAAAAGCTTGGCCTTAGTCGAGCGATTTCCAGTGCTCGCGCGTCAAAGCCTCCGAGAAAGCGTGCCCGGTCCCAGTATTTTTCAAGCTCCGGGAGATGCTGTCTTTTGTGCTGTTTTGCATGTTGCCAGCGTGTTTCCATAGTGGCGTTCACTGAGATAAGTCGCAGGCCCTCCGCCCGCATGCCTCCTGCGATATTGACTCAAATCCCCAGTGATGGGTCTCGCCAGCGTATCCTGCGCCCCCAATGCGCCTTCCGCAATGTATGGTGATAACCTGAGGCCTGAAGGAGGTTGACAAACGAGGTCGCCCTTATAGGTGTTGGTGGCATCCTTCGTCAACGCCACTGATGCCGTTATAATTCCATTCGGGAAGCGTCAATTGGTCGTCTTTTGGAGGTCGGTGAGACTTGTTCTTTTTCCAATGTCCAGTTGGTCACCTGTGGCGTGCAGTATTGCCTGTCATCAGACTGCAAAATGACTTGGCGAGCTGATCGACATGCATGCGCTCGAGACTGAACATCAGTGCCTCGCGCGCCACCGCTCCATATTGGGCGTTTCGTAGCGGCTCATTATACATCGTGCGTTGGGTCCAGAAAGCAGCTGAAGTGTCTTGCCAGCCCATGTCGTCTACCTGAAAAAGAATGATGTTCGGGACGATTGTCAACGCGATCTGTGCTCACAGACGATGCCACTGCCAAGAACATGGCTAGACAAGGCAACTGAGAAGGCCCATAGTGATATAGGCTGAAAATGTTTTCATTGTACTGTCGGAATTTGTTTTGTTACATTGTTTTGAGCCTCGTGTGAACGATACTGCTACACGACATCACAAAGATAATATGTCAGATAGGTGTAACTGAAAAACAAGACTTTTGAATGATTTTGCATAAGGATTATGAATGAAAAATCGGAGATTGCAGCACTCTGTTTGTCAATCAAATTCAAACAGATGGTGGTCGTACCGCCTCAAAAATTGATTATCTTTGCCGTAGGGAAAGTGACAACGCGCCTCTCATGTCTTGTGGTCAAAACGGACGCACTGCGTCAAATCACAGCGCAATTTGACGCAAACATACGATAACTTGACGCAGATGGCGATGTGTTCTGATGCAAAATGCACAGGTGAAAGTGATGGGATTAGCTGTGTAACATGATGCAGATGAGCGTGCAAGCCAATTGTTGTTGCCTCTGTAAAATAGTAGTTTTTCGCTGATTATTTTGAGTCCTTAAAACATAATGCAAACCCATGCGTTATCTTGGGTTTTAGACAGTGTCATCATGAGTCTCTCAGCTCGCTTCGTGGATGTTTCATCAGTGTTTCTATAGGCTGTATCAACTTTAAAAAGGCATGGTAAAACATATGGCAACCTGAAGAAACCAAGGCTTTGGTCTGAACTTAAGTGTTATTCCACAAAATCTCAAACAAATACATGCTTTTTGTACAAATTTGTAATCTTTTGAACAATTTTACCATTCCATTATGCCCTAATATGCCAACCTTTGTCACTGAAATAACGTAATAATCTGGGACTTTCCAATTATTAACCCACATCTATTTAACCCTATGAGAAACAAAAACAGTAATGTACCTTTTGGAAAAGGCCCTATTCTGTACTACGCTTTGCTACTGACTTCTCACCGCAGTCTCATGCCGGAACTACAATGACGATGTGGACGAGCGAGAACGGCTGCAAATGCCAATGGCTACCGTACAGATTTGCGTGACAGCAACAAAGCCATGCATCTGACGCTGCGCTCCAACAATGATCGAAAGCATGGCCGCGGGAAAAGGAACATCTAACGGCTGCAGACCGACCCTCATGGCCAGTTTACGCTGAAAGTGAAATCTGTGCGGATGCCGTGCTTATCGTCTCGGCGCGTGTAGGCCATACGTGACACGTGAAATCAAACTCCGAGGGCGGAAAACCTTGAATGTTACCTTTTGGCAGAAGACAAACAACCGCTGAATGAAGCGGGCGGTTGCTGGCTATGCGAAACACAGAAGCAGCAAAGATATGCGATGATGTTCTGTGTCGTCGTCAACTGATGTATCGAAATCCTGCCGAAAGTCGTCCTTTCGCCTCACCAACGTTTCCCAGGGTGCACTTTGCCGGCTTGGCAGCCGGAGTCTCCGGTGACTTTCAAACTCACAAACCGTCCCCGTGATGCACAACGCGTCTACTTTCTGCGCGTGCTAGGCGTACATTGAATTCTTCTGCGCCATTGGCTATCATCGACGATCAGAAGCGCATTACTACCGTGGAATCCATATAGACAGGAATCGATCCTGTTCTTATGATGCAGCCTCTGCAGCGACATATGGTTCACGGCAGCCAACGGCGTTATCCCCATCACTACCGCGAGCAAAGAGTGGTAAAACAAAGGTTGACTATAATGGCTGCGTTTCCTTTCTGGAGTCAATTCGCAAGACTCTGACCCCTCGCTTTCAGACGCGCACGCTTACACATGGAACCCATTAATGAGGGGCTATGCTAACAGTGGGACGTAAGGAAAGCTCCTTTCAGCCGTGAAATCAATCGACGGAGCATGGCAATGACGCAGCAAGAACCCTCGCAGCATCCTAATACAGTATCTGCGTGACGAGACCTCTCAAAGAGCCTGCTTTGAGCCAACAAAACCAGCGTCATCTCTTGTCTCCGAGAGGATCAGACAAGATGGTCGTTTCGGCGTATGGTTCATTCCGGCTCTATGAATAATCCCGTACGTAATGGCCAATGCAGGCGTTTACGAATACTAACGGACGTTTCCGAATCTCGATGCGGCAGATGTAGCCAAATGGCTCGTCGATCGGCTTCCAGATGAGCGCGGTCTGTATCAGGACATGGTGCCCGGACATACAACGAGACGATGAACGTTCCCACCCATACTTCTGCAACGACTCCGGCATGGTTTTCAGTGCGGACGGGCAGAGATGCGCTATGAACAATGAGGAAGTACGCCGCAGAGAGTGCTAACAACAACCCATTGATACGCGTATATAAGTGGGGCTGGAACCGACCGTAAGAACACCTTCCACCCTCGCTCCTGCCACAATCACGCTCTATGAAAGGACTTTCTGTGTGGCATTGAGCTACTGCATGTGAACTGCTCGACGAGTGACATTATGCGTAAGTCGTGGTGCGGAAGGCTGGAATCCTCCAGACAGAGCATACAAAAGACTTACACTGACCAAATCGAAGTTCAACATCTATAATAAAAGCAGGCAAGATAGAACGCTTATTTCAATGATATAGTGCTCTGACACAACAGTCAAATACTTCAAGAACAACCTCACCATGAACTTGCTATGTTGTGCGCCAGCCATGAGCTTACCGTTCAAAAGACATCAATGTTACCAAGCAAGACCTGATTGACGTGAGGTGCCGAGTGTGCCTGATGGTGCTGCTGTGTCAGGCCAGCGCTAACGGTGGATTGTCTGAATGGGCCATGCGTTCTTACTTCAGCCGACTTAACCTTAACTGGCAAAGATCAAGTCATTTAATGGAGTTCAATCTCAGAGCCGATCAGTTCATCACGCTTCCAGAAAAGCAAGGTGCTGATATTTCCTACCACCTCTGCAGCATGTGGCGTATGGGCATCAAGAGTAGTTCGCGGAGGGTGCTCATGCTGCAGTTACAACGGAGCTTTCTTCGTGTTTCTGGCGCTCATTGGGCAACAATGCTGTCGGCACTATGCGCTTCACAGTCACTTTACACGAGCAAGAAAGGCGAGTTGAATTATGTCTTTAGGGCAATACAATGGCATGGCTATGGCACAGACAGCCTGGCACAACGAAAAAGTTATCACAGAGTCCACTTCGTGGTCTGCGACCTTTGGTTTTGACTTCTGGTTTCTTCAAAAACAAACCGACGGGAACGTTTGATTACTCAATAAACGCGACGACCGATATCCCTGATTGATCTTCCTGCACTCACTGGCTGCGTAGCACGGTACAACAAGCCTTTCCAAAGGTAAACAGTGCAACCGTAACCAACCAAGGTGTAGAGTTTACTTTTGGGTTGGTGAAGCACCGTGAATTGAATTCAGTTACGTCACTGCCAAACTCACGTTCATCAAGAACAAAGTCAACAAGTTCAAAGGCAAGTGACAAGTGTATATCACGTGGTGCAAACCTTATTTGGGAAGCGACACAGCATCAATTCTCAGCATCTCCTGCGCGTTGGAAAGACTCCGGCAGACCGATTGCGAAGACATGAAAGCGCGTCTGGAAATCATATTGATAATGCGCCCATAGGTGCAGACGGAAGAAAGTCAATCCATTTGCAGCTTTTCGGCACACCGGCAGAAGGTGACCTGCTTTTATAAGTGACGTAAATGGTGATGGTGTTGCGATGACAACGATAAAGAGATTGTCAGCGATGGTCCCAATCCAAGTTCATCATGGGCTTGAGCCTTACTGCTGCATGGAAAGGTTTTGATATCTCTGGGCCTTGATACAAGGCGCATTCGGTGCCAAGGTGTATTGGCAGCATGCGGCATACAACACCCTACTGTGCGCGATGGGTTACCAAATCAACAAAGAAATAGCTGATGGACGCTGGTATGAAGGCTACGTACTGATGCAAAAATATCCCTCGCCTTGTGGAATATCAGGACGAGCAGAACACAGGCATAGCGACTTATCGGAGAACAAGAGCTTCGTAAAGATCGCAATATCCAATTAGGTTACACGCCTCTAAGCAGCACTGACTGCAAAGATCCATATCGAACGGGTGCGCACTACGGCAGTTTGGAGAACTTCTTTACCTTCACTAAGTATAAGGGTTTCGACCCCTGAAGTAAGTGGAATGGCATATCCTTCAATGAAAATGCTGCAATTGGTCTGAATGTCTCATTCAAATACATGATAATATGAAAAATCAAATATATAACGATTGCTGCTATTGTAATGACAATGTCCCCGCATAGCTGCTAGCGATCTGATAGAGCGTCCCGCCGATCAACTGCTCCCAAGCAGTTCTATAAGAACGAAGAGCATGCGAGGAGGCGATGATGACGTCTATAGTCAAACGGTGAGCCGATGGTTTTCGGTCTCCACTCATTGGATGGCTTAGAGGTATCGCTGCGGGATATGACCCACCATCGTATCAGCCTGCACAACGTGGGTACTTATGACGCGAAAAACGGGTGCGCATTACAATGGCAAGGTATTTTACGAAGGCATCGCACGCAAATGGCGTATTACAGAATGTTGACCGCTGGAGATGACTGATGAACTGAAAGCTCAATACAAGGCTGAAGTTATGTTCGCGTGCGCTTTACCATTTCACACTCGATGGATTTCTTCGGTGGTGCCTGCTCATGACGAGTCGGTACTGTCAGCGAAAGCTATAGTGAGATGAGAAAAACCTTGTGAACCAATTCGAAAAGGTACGCGAGTCTGTATTGAAAAGACTCTGCAGAAGCATCCGATAAAACTGCCCGAAGCTTGGGATAGTTAACTATGGGCGTGCTTAAAATATGTAGCCATTGCATTGACTGTAAGGTTTGATCTTCATGCGCAAGAGTATAAGAAAGCCTTAGAGTGCTTTTGGAGAAGGTCGTAGCCTCAGGAAATACGCGCTTTATAACGACTATGCAGGGACTCTTTAAGCCAGGAGGTGACGAGTCATCTGAAAATGATTTTCGCCATTCAGAATATGGGGGAGTCGGCACAGACGATGGATATGCTGATGTATTTACATGGGAGCTTCCGTGAAACCTTTGCAGTTAGTGGAACAACGTCATGGTTTCTCAACACTTTGTAGACACTTTATGAGAAGAAGATGGGATGTCCTTTCGATCGGGATGATTGGTTCCTGCAGCATCAAGACCGATAATAACGTCAAGGTAAAACCTCTGTGCCACAATGGAGAAAGGCAGCGAAGGCTCACTCGCAGGAAAAGCAAAACTGTTGAAATGTATGGCAGCGCGATCCACGCATGAATGCAACCGTAATCTCGCCTTATACGAAACCAGTACCGGGTTGGTTTGCTAATGCACAAGAGGATCGTGAATTTGTTATTGCGCCCTATTACGAGTGGAAAGGCCAGCATCCGCGCGTCATGCAACTATGAAACCCATCTCTGGCTGCAAGTTGTTCCCGAAGGAAAATATGGGAGGAGCCATCAACAACCGCGCTCAATAATTTATCAACTTCCACCGACCAGATACGCAGACGTACGTCATGATGGCAGAATGTCAGAATGAATTAGGCTCATCAGAACGTAAGCTGTGGCCTCGACCAATCAGGTAAGAGCACGCAGAGTGTCGAGACGCTCTGGCATCAACAGGGCCTGCCATCTGAAAAAGCAAACGACATGATGAAGTATCAGAGAATCAAGCATGAAAGAGCTGTTCGAGCTTCAGGAGAAGGATGGAGTTTTCAGTGATTTAAACGCTGGAAATCGGAACTCTTGACAAACGGAAAGAAACCGATATCACAGGAAAAGTTCCACATGCGTTTGCAGACGAAACTGTGACTTCTACGATACCGCAGACGAAATAGGCGAATGGAAACCTCACTCAAAACCCAGATTGTAGTTTTAGTTATATGAGATGACATCGGTGATTCCCGCGAGATGTGAATCTGTAAACCTTTTTGATTTAATGCTAAAATGATGAAGAAAAACCATTTTCATAATATGCTACTCTTCTACGGTTCTGTGCACCTGCAATGCGAGAAAGGGAAATCTACTACAAAACAACGTCTCTCAGAAGCCCCTCATACAGAGTTCACTGTGATGCATCAACAGTGGGTTCCTTATCCCAAATATGCCGACCGTCAGGTTGGGAAACCTGCTTTGGTGCTGAAAAAGTGCCATTATAGAGGCTGGCGAGCGCTATCTTGACTATCAATGGCAGGTCGTCCGGGCCACAGGATTTCGATTATGAACGGTCAGGGAACCGTACAACCATGTAAAAACCCTACAACCAAAACATCAACGTGCTGAGTCGTTTGCTTGTAGCTGAATCTTGCAGAAGGACGTGCGCTTTCAGATGACTTGATTAACGGCGTGTTCTTTTCTCTGCGAAATGACCCCTGGGCCGAGTCGCCCATCTGTTGCCTACCAGAAAAGCCACTGTGTATTACCTGGATTATCGTGAGGAAATTCTCGAACTACGTCGGGCGAGACATGCACAACCGTTTGCTTGACGTATTATTTTCGCGAAAGATGAGTTTGATAAAGTCGACCTGATAATCAAGCAACCGACTGCGTTATGAACTGCAACGACGCGAGCTTTGACCCTTTCTTCAAACGCAATGACTTCTGGTGGATGGCACTGAAACAAACAAACGACCGTCTGCTCAACAACTGGACACCATGGTAATGCCAATGCCTTGTCTCTGCTTCTGCATGCTTTGAAAACACTCGAAGAACCTCACCAAGTTTATCCGTCTTCCATGGAGTCTGTAGATGAATAATTGAACTATGTTAAAAGCGACGGAGCATGCGAGAGGGCCCTCCCTATTGTATGCAGCCGGCAAACTCTTTTGAATATCTCGGCTCGCTTCACCATCACAGGGGGTAAAGTAAACTCTTTTTCGCAGCCACAACAGCAAAAATGGGCGAATATATCGCTGTTTACAGACATCGGAGACGAATGGGTTGTCAACTTTGCCGACGCTTCAGCACTGGTCAACGAACTCAGATACGACGCTCGCTTTATCGCCATGGTGTCGCCGTCAACAGCCCCATCATGAAGGCAGTGGCGGGCATGCGTGCGAAGGCTATCCGAAAACTGCCCTCCACTTGCCTGACCTCGATCAAGAACTCCGAAAATCTGCGCAGCCTTCCAAAGCTGAAAAGCGAGACAACGCCTCGCCCACCACGCTTTATGTGGTATCCTGAGACCCACCTCCTGCCAGAGTGCGCCCGGGCAATATGTTCCTCGCTGCCAAGGAGGACACACACAACGAAAAGCCACAACCATAATGATGTGGGCACCTGCATCCTTGCCACTGACAACGTTCCTCTGCTGATTGATGGCGGCGTGGGCACCCATACCAAGAAGACTTTCAGCATGAACGCTACACGATATGGACGCGCAGAGCAACCATCACCCTTCCCATCATCAATGGACAGCCCGAAAGCTTTGGAACTCAACATCATGCAACGCAGGTCGTGCCGATGAAAAGCGTTGTATCTTTATCACTGCAGATATTTCACAAAGCCTATCTGGAAGAGGCTGCAGATAGCTGGATACGCGCTCAGCTACCCAGAAAAACCGTCTTGTGCTACAGAGTGACTATCGCTTAAAAATGAAAAAGGCCCCCAATCAGCTGAATTTCGCGACTTGGGAAACTGTAGATATCAGCGAGAAAAGGACGCATCAAAGCTGCACATCATCAAGGTAAAGCGACGCTTTCCCGGCGATGCCAACGTGTTCTAAACCCACCGTTGAAGCCGTTGAACTGACCCCGACCAGAGACTTCTGCGTAGGGCGACTCGACACTATCGCATCACGCTCACGGCCACACGACCAAGCGCCCAGCGGTCAATATCGCTGCACTGTGACCCGTGATAACCCTAAAAAGATCTGTTTATGCTCAACTATACTCTCTTTTACATGACTGGCAGAAGCAACCCATACAGCGGTTGTTTCTGCTGCTTTTCGTTGGTCTTTTGCGACCACGATTTCGCGCGCCCGGCGCGCCGTTATCCCTCTGAATAATCGACTGGTTGTTTCGCTTTTTCTCACGAAGTGCCATGGGCGGAAGCGGTCATACAGTCGCTTCCCCACACCTGGAATGCCGTTGATGCCTCAGCGGAAAACCCGATGACAAGCGTGGAATAGGGCAAACTACAGCCGTTCACCTTCGTGCCCGCATCATGGCAGGGCCGCCGCATCTCTCATCCGTTTTGAAGGCGCAACACCACCACTGACCTCTTTCTGAACGGCAAACACATTGAGAACATCGGGAGGTTACGGCGCTCATCTTCGAACTGACCTGACAAACCCGATCTATGGCGCCAGAACCAACTGCCGTCCGCGTCAACAATGCTGAGCAACTCGATGTAATGCCGCTCGGGCGACTTCAATTTCTATGGCGGAACATAAGAAACGTGCTTTACTGCTGACAAACGACGTCTGTATTGCCCTTGACTATAGTCTCGCCAGGCATCTACCCTGCGCCAAAACGAAAGTAGATGGCCAGCAGGCCGACGAAAGCCGATGTCTCGTGAGAACTCTACCGACAAAACACAGCAGGAGAGGCGCTGTGGAAGCGCTTTGTATGACAAATCCATTATCAAAGCAACAGAAGAGCATCCAGTTCGAGTGCGCCGCGGTGGAAAATGCACACGATTCCATTCACCATACACCGTCCTCATCTGCGAATGGCAAAGCGCGCGACCTTTATTATAAGCGAAAGTGAGTCTGTGGCAGGTAAAACACTGCTGATGAGGTTGAACAGCCCTTTGGGCCTCACGCTACTATAAAAGTCGACCCCGCCTGCGGTTTCTTTCCTCAACGGTCGCCATTTACAGCTGCATGGTGTTGGCATCATCACACCGGGCCGTTGTGGGCAATGCCTCGCGCCGGAAGATATCCGGGAAGACGGAAACTGATGCGCGAAAGGGTCACATGCCGCGCGTCTGGCCCGGATATCCACATTCAGCTGCCACATCCACGATCAAATGGATAGGCAGGACTAGACCCACTGAAATCCATCTGTTGGGCCAGGTATGCCGACATGGATTTGTCGACAGCGAGCGCTCGTGCCAACGGAAAAGCGCACCTGCGAACTCATCCGACAGCATTTCAACCACCCAAGCATCTTGTTTCTGGGGCTTGTTCAACGAACTTAAATACGAAGGTGACAATCCTTCAGACTCATATCCGCGAGCTAAAACATCGCTGGCACATGCTGAAGACAGCACGCGACTCACTACCTGCAAGGGAGCAACCAAACAAGCGAAATGAACTTGCAATCCGACGTGATGGCATGGAACCGTTACGACGGTTGGTATGCTCTCACGCTCTCAACCTTAGCCACATTCTTGACGAAAATGCATGCTGGCTACGCAACTTTGCATCGCATTGAGTGAATATGGAGCCGGCGCTCGTCAGACAACAGCAAAGACTCGTGATCCAGCCTCAACCAAAAACAGCCGTGGCATCCTGAAAACCGGCAGACTTTCTACCACATCCGCAGTGGGATATCATCTCACACGTGCCTTCCTCTGGGGTTTTTCGGTATGGAACATGTTTGATTTCGGTGCTGTCATCGCACAGAAGGCGACCGCCGCATCAACGACAAAGGACTTGTGACGTCATGACCGCAAGACAAAGAAAGGATGCTCATTACTTCAGCAAGGCCAACTGGAACCCCGAACCAATGGTATATTGCAGGAAAGCGATGCACGGAACGCAAAAAGGGAGATATCGACTTATGGTGTCTCCAATCAGAAGTCGGTTACGCTCACCATCAACGGCAAAACCGCTGCTCGCCCTCACACCCAACGACATCTCGCTTCTGCACCTTTCCACATTACGCTTCAACCCGGATTGAACCGTATTGTGGCAAAAGGAATGAAGGCAGGAAAGTCGGTAAAGGACGAATGGGAAGTAGAAACAGAAGGCTTTCACCAAGGCCTAATGCTCACCCCGACCCCTCTCCCAAAAGGGGAAAAAGCCTACTTACAGTCCTCGCCAGTGAAAGTGCGGCGACTTTTTGCCACTGTAATGACTCATCTGCCTGCCTCCTCTCATTACACAGCATAAAACCAAGGCGTTTTTCGTTTATGTTTATTTAACAAAAATAATCAAAAAGATTGACATAGAGAATGGAGTTCTTTCGCCTTGTCAATCTTGTTGTCGGCCATTCCTTTCACTTTACTGTCGTCATCTGCACCATTTGACTACGCATGTTGATACAGATTGCACGATGAATGACGCAAATTGCGAGGCAATTCCATATCAAAACACCATGCACCCATTTGCGATATCATCCTCTTTCGCAAGATAACACGAAAAAGGGAAAGCACTTGTGCACTCTCCTGCGGCAAAGATAATGATTTTTCGAGGCGATTGCAACTGATGTGAAAGAAGTGACAAATTCAAAGATGCTTAAAGCAAGACAAAGGGCTTCCCAGCTATGATATTTTTGTACCTTTGTAAACACTCAAGAAAAATCAATCGCGAATGAAGATATATGCTGCATCGGGCAGCATACCGTGACAAGATTATCACCCCCGTCAAACTGTCTCCATGGCAGGCTGGGATCGTTTTATATGGCACACGGAATCAACCATCCGCCCCTGATGACATTGCATTCCAATTAGTGACGAAAATCGGCCCGGAATCGCGCGAAGAGGTCGACCGTATGCGTCGTGAAGGCATCGATGTGCTGTGTTATGACAGTCTGCACAGTGTATATTTTGAAAACCGATATGGCACAGACAGTAACCGAAGAACTACAGCGAGTGTTGGCCAAAGCCGACCCATTTACGCTGGCCGAAATGCAGCCTTTAGAGGCTAAGGTGTTTCATTTAGGCAGTCTGTTGGCCGATGATTTCCCGCCCGAAGTAGTCAGATATCTGTCTGAAAAGGGTCGGATTTCGATTGATGTACAGGGCTATCTGCGCGAAGTAAGAGGCGAAAAACGTCTGTGCTGTCAATTGGAAAGACAAGGAAGAAATCTTTCTTGCACCGATATTCTAAAAGCTCAACGAACACGAAATGAGGTTATCACCAACCTCGAAAGACCCACGCACGGTGGCCACCCAGCTTGCAGCGTTGGGCGTGAAAGAGGTAGTAATCACGTTGGAAGCTTGCAGGCCTCATCTATGCCGACAAAAGTTCTATGAAATTCCTGCATATGAGCCACGGAGGTTGCTAGATGCTCACGGATGTGGCGACACTTACTCTGCAGGTTACCTCACATGCGCAGTCTCAGGGCCGATTTTGAGGAATCAGGGAAGTTTGCTGCCGCCATGTACCTCGGCAAATTAGAGCACAAGCCCTTATGACGGAAGTAAGAGAAGGTACTGGTAGCTTTCTTCTCTCTGTCTTTTCATTTTGGGCAGCTTTCAAATTCAGCAGCAACTCCCACGATGGCAGAGAGTCCTAAGTGCCCGAAATGGCGAAGTTTCCACTTGACTAGCTACGGCGCCGCCAAGTCCCATGGTAAGCATCACTGAGATGATAATGATGTCAGAGTGTCGTTCATATCGACTTTACGTTGCATCATGTTCTGAATGCTCACGCTTGCTATCACGTACAAAAGCACAGTATAATCCCAAGAACAGCCTTTCGAATGCTCTCAGGCAAGGCACCGAGCTTTGCAGATGACCGAGAAAAACAATGCTGTCGCAGCCGAAATGCGGATTACGGCTGGGCTTGTCGCTGGTATATCGACATGGCACCCGTCACTCTGGAATAGGTTGTTTCGGTGGCCCGCCTGCAGAATGCAGAGGCAAGGCAGGCAAGTCCGTCGCTAATGCGGGTGCGATGAAGGCCCCGGATTGACCATGCAAACTCCTTCTTTGCCACGGCACTGACCACGTAAACATCGCCGATGTGCTCTAACACGTGAGCAACAGCTGTGAGCATATACGGAATGGTGCCCAACCGAAATGTGTAATCGTATCGAATTCTCACGGGGAGTGAGAAACCAGAGGCTAGCCACAACACCTGGGAGAAGTCGACCTTGCCGATACACAGAAAGCAACGATATATCCCACGACAACACCCGAGATAATAGGGCACGAGTTTCAAGCCCCTGCCGAAAGTAGAGCACGAGTATGGCCGTGAACAGTGAACTGAAAGCCAGCAACCAATCAGACTTTTGCCATGTTTACAGCGTAGTCTCCGAGAGGAAAGACCAATCAGAATAATGACCGCCCGATAACAACTGGTGGGAAATACGGTTACGAAGCTTTTCTTCCTTGCCATTTTGCAAGGGCACTCTATGCCAAAGTAAACCACGGAAACTGCTGTCAATCCAGCCAATGCTCCGCCTAATCCCTCACTGCTCTGATGCCACATTAATCGGTGCAATAAAAGCAAAAGAAGAACCTAAGAATATGGGACTCGCCCCTTAGTTACAAAGTGGAAAGATAAAACGTCTCGAGTCCGGCGGTGAGCAAAGCGAGCAGGATCAATGCTCATCTATTGGAACGAGGACGGCTGTACCCAAAGGCAACTAAAACAAGAACTGTATGCCTACAACGACCTTTTTCCCAAGAGATAAGTTTTCTGTGTTCGTGAATTGAAGGAATAACTTTTACGTCTGCAAAATTCAAATAGGGAAAACAACGTCGTATATGGGTGATATATCATCAATTTCTTTTCAACTGCAACGCTAAGACAATGCTTCGAAAGCAGAAGAACGATGTTCAGGCTCCTCATTCATGTGCATCCATGCCCTGATCATGTACCGAACCATGAGTCAAAAAGCCCCTTCAGTATGAAGAGAAAGGCCTTTGCTGTGTTTTCTCCAAATTGGATCAGTCATTTATATTGTCTTTTATTTAATAGATAATCTTAATTCCTGCAAAGAAACAACTGTCAATCCTGGGCCATAGATATAGGCTAGAGTCGCGTCCCCAACCCCTTATCGGGTCCCTTCTGATAAGCATTTAGTGAGGTTTTGAGACACCGCATCACCCTGCAACTTAACGTAGTTAGAGATTGAATGTCGTAGGCTACCTTCGTGTTGAGCACAAAGAACGATGGCGTATTCACTGCTCTCAGGATCACAACAGTGCCATTTTCGAGCGTATGTTCGGCATGTCCTACGAGCATCTTGCCCGTGTAATTGCCCGAAAGCGATGCAGAGAAGTTCTTGAATGGGGTCAGTGAAGCCGTGAAATAGCCATAGACAGAAGGCGTACGCATCATTTTTCTTCACCTTGGGAGCTCTTTCATCCCACTCCAAAGCGCTCTCGTCAGTAAAGGCTTCGTTGAAATGTCAATCCGGCCTGAAGTTGGAAACCATGACGTGAAAAGTGCTGTTGCCTTCGAGGTTCAAACCTGAATACTTTCGCTCCGCTTCCTGTTATAGCGTTTCCTGCACACCGTTGCCCTCACTGTCTTTCCCTCATTGAGTGCTTTGAGTGCAAAAACATCCGTCAGATGCGTGTAGAAAGCCTCTACAGGGAAGTTTGTCTGCACGCTTCCTATGGTCTGATAAAGGTCAGCCGACAGACTGAAACTGTGCGAACGCTCTTCTTTCAAGTCTTCAGCCAAGCGGGTTACAAGGCGAGTTCCACCCACGAAACCTACGTGAAGATCTTCATCAAAAGGGTTTGCGGAGCATGGAACCGCTCGAAGAATAACTGGCACGCAGATTGGATGTTTCTGGGGTTATAACGCGGGTTTGCGTGGACTGAAATGGGATGATGGATTGTTGTGTTTATCGAGCGTCCGCAACAGCAAACTCACTGTTGGTTCTTCCATTCGTTCTGAAATAGGCACTGATATCCTCGTCTTCTGGTCTAAAAAGATGTGTTTGTAACCAATGATTTTGTGTTCAATGCATCATAATTATATTCTGCACCGAGTGTCGATCAGAAGGCATAAAGAGGCTTGTCAACTGATGCATATCTAAAGCCTTTAGACTGTAGTCAAATCAGTAGTGCGTCCATGAGCTTTCAGCGTTTTATATCATCCGGCCTTTCTCCTATACCACCATAGTAGCTTTTGCGCACGGTGTTGCTGAATGAGAAGTAAGCTTTTCAGACGATCCTTCAGTCTTTCTGACATCCAGTCACAACCCAGTTAGCTGCATTGATCATCGTGATGCCCTGCTCTGTGATATTGGATCTGTGGCCGCAAGGTCTAATTTGTTTCCTCCTCTGCGGGAATTCGCTGATGTTATAGATACTGCAATGAGATCTTTTGAATAAGGGTTAAATTTGTAGAAAGAGCTGAATCCTAATGTCTGATTGCGCAGCTGTGGCAGTTCGGTATAGCCGTCGCGGTCGGTCGAAGCCTGGTCTGTAGTGGTGTTGTCCATAGACATAGATGCCCGTCTTTACCGTCTTCGCTGACTACTGAAACGTTGGCTGTCGTGTATTCTCAAACTTTCCACTCAATGGATGGTTGTGCGGCTGAGTTCGGCAGAATTACGAATAGGTTCCCAGGATAACATTGATTGTGCACAATGGCCGACGCACCATAAAAGCGCAGAGCCACCACCGCACCACTTCTACGCGCGTTCAATCATATTAGAAGGTATCTGTTCAAGCCCATATACGCCGTTGAGCGAAGTGAAAACGGGCGTGAATCAACTGTATCTGTGAATAATGTCCGTCAAGTCCGTTGATACGCACTCGTGGAGAAGCCCACAGTTCTGGCAATTGTCTTCGTGCGCACTCGGGCTGGAAGTTGAGTCCCTGGAGCCACACACAGCGTTGGTCTGCTCAAAAGCTTAGTATCGAGCACGTTGACAAGAGCTGCCTCTCGTCTCAGGGTCTGAGAACGGTTGGCAGTCGTACGACTTCATCCAAAGCAATGGCATCTTCGGTAAGCGTGAAGTTCACTTCCTGCGATTGATGCATCTTCGTTTCAATCTCTCGGGTGACCGTTCTGCAGCCCATTGCTTTCCGCTCGATTACATATTTGCCGACGTGAGAGGTTCTTCCTATAGTAATGTCGCGCATCTGTAGTCGTGGAAAAGCGTTTGTTCCTTTTACTGATACTATCACATAAGCCAAATGTTCGCCCGTCTTCAACTCAATAACATGACCGTAGACGTTGGCATCCGTTTGTTTCTATCCATGCTTTCTCCCGTTTCTGAGAACATTGAAGGGCACACAAGAGTGCCATGATGAATAAAACAATCTTTCTTTTCATAACATAAAGAAGTTTAATTTGATTTTTATTTTGTTTTGCGAATGAGGTATAAAGAAATTTTTTCTATTGACAATACCTATTAATAGGCAATCTGTGACCGCCTCGACATACTTTGTTTTGACTACTCGGTTTTCGGTATTTCGACTGGCCACTTGTTTGAAATAATGTTATCGATTGACAAATCAGATATTCTTTGTCAAATGACCACCTTTTACAGTGTAAATCTCTTCATCATTAAAGCCATATTCGCATGCAATATTACATCCTCGCCTGCGTCATCGTCTCACGTATGGCTATATCCTACGGAAAAGCGGGCACGACGTGGTACACTACACTCGTCCCACGTCGCAGAACCATGCCACCGAAAGCCTTTTCTGTGTCGCTGCTTGACGGTCGCCATGCAAGCAAAGCGGGCAGCAGAAGCAGACCTCTTATCCTATAACTCGCGCTACACCCGGCAGCCGTTACGACTTCATCATCGTCAGTCTGTCGTCTCTCCGCCCTTGAAGAAGCGCTCGAAACCCTTCGCGACAACCGTCAGAAGGAACGATATTGCTCTTCTGCGGCGTATGGGGAAAGCCGCGAACATATCGAACATATCACGGCCGGAAGACCTTATCTGTTGGGCTATCCCGTTGCAGGAGGACGGCTGAACAAGGCAGATTGCCGACTGGAATGCGTGGTTTTCGACCACATTATGCTTTGAACTCGCAAGCGAACCTCTGTCGAAAAACTACGACGATATCACCCGTTCTTTCCTCCAATCCGGCATAAAAAGCGAGTGCCCCACGACATGTTGGAGTGATTTGCTGCATGAGCATCAATGCCGGCGTGATTTTCGACCATCATAGCCCTTGCCGAAGCCGACCCAAAGCGGGCAGACGAGTGCGTGGAAAGGCTGATGAATAGCACCCGTCTCCTGCGCCGTGCGGTGCTGACGGTGCGCGAATGTATGAAGATTGTAGCCGGTCGGGGCGTCAATTTGCGCCATTACAGGAGCGAAGTGCTCGTTTCGACTCTGTTTGGCTTTCTGCGCCCTGATGAAGTGCGTATTGCCACCCAAATCCCTGACACGTCGATCATGTTACTGCATGCCAACGTGCCCGATTTGCTCCATGTCTGCCGACTTGTCTACCGTGAGGGGAAGGCGCAGTCGGCCGACTGCCCTCTCTTCAACGACAATGTGGAGCGGTATATGCAGCCCTAAACGACAGTTCCTCCACTATTTTCTGAGCCCCATTCCATCGTTGTCAGCCCATCGCTGCATGGAAAATTACAGTGCGTGAAAGTGCAAGTGAAATACCGAAAGACAGTGCGTTCCATGCAGCAGGATAGTAGCTTGATAACCAACAACTTACATGATGCGTTCTGATATCAGTCAAATTGCGTTGTAATTCCATTCATTTTACCGCGCAATCTGCGTCAAGTTACAGCGTAAAGTGACTCAAGTTACAGCGTCATTTGATGCATGTTGCTATTCAGATTGTTTTAAGATGTGCTGAGCCTTCAATCTTTTCCGGGCTTATTTATATCCCATTAGTTTGCTGTTGAGCCTGTGTTGGCAGGAGAGAATACAGCTAAGCGTGTCGAATTTATACTTCATTAGATTGCTGTAGAGCCTGTGTCTGAAGGATTACTTTTATGGTTAAATAACTTAAAAAGCGAACAACCAAAGACTTATCTTCGTATATTTGCGAGGAAAACACGGGTTTAATTTTATTACCTTAACATAGAAACACATGATGAACATTCCTACCGTTTTTGGCTTGTACGCATTGGCTCTGGCAGTGGCATTAGGCATGGCATGGTATTTCTTCTCGTCGATGATGAAAGAAGAAGAAGGTACATTGAAGACGAAAGAGATTGCCGAACATGTCCGAAAAGGTGCAATGGCCTATCTTCGGCAACAATATAAGGTTGTCGGTATCTGTCTTCATAGTGCTTGCTTTTGGTCTTTGCTTTCATGGCATATGCGTCGGAAAATCCAGAACCCTTGGGTTTCCGTAGCTTTTGATGGTGGTTTCTCCGACTCGGGCTTTTTCGGCGCGAAACAGCGTACTCGCTCCGGCCGCACAGCAAAATGCAGCCATGGCGGGCTTGGACAGAGGTCAGTGGCTTTTGAAGTGGTGCCGTCCTGGGACTTGTGGTTGTTGGATTAGGACTCTAGACATTGCGAGTTGGTTCTTCGTCAGCTATGGCGTATATCAAGAGGGCAATGTGCCTCGATAGCCCATCACACAACTATGCTACATTTGCATAGGGCGCTTTCTACGCAGGCGCTGTTTGCCCGTAGAAGTGTGGCACTCTATACCAAAAGCTGCCGACGTGGGCGCCGACCTATGTGCAAGGTTGAGGCTGATATCCCCGAAGATGACCGCGAAACCGGCTACTATTGCTGATACAAGTGGGCGATAATGCGGGCGATGCTGGCCCGAGGGGCCAAACTAGCCGCAGAGCTACTGCGGAAGTATCCTCTCAACAGCAGCACTTGGTGCCACAGCGCTTTGCCCCTGAACGGTGACATGCAGTTGCGAGGCGTCATCGCTCCGATGATTATTGCAGCCGCAGGTATATCTCTTCACTCATCGGTATCTTCTATCGCACGAGAAGGGCCACAATGAAAGAACTGCTCCATGCCTTGGGACTCGACAAATGTAAATGTGCGGTGCCGATAGCCATAGCCTCTTTTCATCATTCTTATCTTTTAGGCATTGAAAACTGGCTCAACGCTCGTTTTCTGTCATCAGCGGACTGGCAGTCATCATCAGGCAGGCAACAGAGTATTATACTCGCAAAAGCTACCGCCCAACGCAGAAGATTGCAGCATCGAGACCGTCATGACAGTTACTACTCGTGCTGGTCTCGGCACAGTCATGATTTACGCATTCCAGTGCCTGGTATCTCTGTCGCTATCCTGCTGAGTTACCTTTGCGCCAATGGTTTTCGACTGCATGCAGGGCAATTCGATTAGTCACGGCCTTCATGGTATCGGGTATTGCTGCGGTCGGAATGTTTCACGTTAGGCATTACGCTCAACCGACGCTTTATGGGCTCTTGCCGACAATGCAGGAGGCAATGCCGAGATGAGCGAATTGGGCGAGGAGCGTGAGGTCACGCACCAGATGCCTCGATGCCTTGGGCAACACAACAGCGCTACGGGCAAGGGATTTGTTACTCAGGTGCGGCTTGACAGCTTTCAGCTTTATTGGCTTCATATGTTGAAGAGATAAAGATGCCGCGGCACGTGCCGTGGAAGAAGGTCGTCATTTCATGGATGCAGCAGGACAACCTTGATCCTGAAAGGCAACAATGCGCTGATTTCATGGACTTTTTCCAAGTCACCTGATGAATCCCAAGGTGCTTGTGGCGCTTTCATCGGTGCAATGGCAGCCTTTTCCTCTCTGTGGTTTGACGATGTGCAGTCGGACGGGCTGCTCAGATCAATGGTAGAAGAGGTGAGAAGACAGTTCAGGAAATCAAAGGAATACTTTGAAGTGCAAGGCCACACCCTGACTATGGTCGCTGTGTGGAAATATCCACTGGAGTGCTCAAAGAGATGAGTTAATGAGTCTGCTGGCTACTGCGTCCCACGTTGTCGGAATAGTGCTCGCGGCTGGTGTTCTGGGCTTGCTAGGTAGTTTAGTCGTGCTGGTTTTACGTTGCAGTGTTCATGGCAATCGCCGGTGGCGCATGCGGACAATGCGAAGAAGATGGTCGAAGAGGGCAACTTCGGGGGCAAAAGGCTCTGCAAGTCAAGGCAACTCATCGTCGGTGACACTGTCGGTGGACCTTCTGAGACACCTCCGGCCCAGTCGTCTAATATCTTATCAAGCTGATGTCAGTGGTAAGTATCGTCATGGCAGGACTCACCGTGGCCTTTTATTTAAGTCCCTTTTCTATTTCTTAACGTATAGAAAAATCTGATTTGTATCGCTGATTTAGTAAAGTTTTCGGTGACTACTCAAATGCCACCGAAAACGATTAACAACGATATCATTTGCTACTTTCAAATTAAGAACGAAGTCACAAAAGCAATGCACTTTTGGCTGCTAAACATTTGACAGAAAAGAACCTGCTTACAGTATTTTATATATCTTTTGTATCATTATTTATACTTTTTACGACACATAATTATTTTTATGAAAAACACTATCAAACATGCTTGTAGCTGCTTTCGTACGTGAGTACAACGCCGGCAATGGCGCAGTTTAATCTTGGAAAAGCTGTTGAGGGCTGCAGGCTGCAAAAGCCGCCACACTGACCGACGCTGATGTCGCAAACTACGTAAAGAGTACACTAATTGGATGGACTACAATCAGGTTTGTGCCGACAACCCTATGCCATTCGTTTGAAGAAGCTACAGAGGGTTTTGACCAATGCTCGACGTATCCATTGAACTCAAGGTCTATTATGTTACCGACGTTAAATGCATTTGCTTGTGCCGACGGTAGCGTGCGTGTATTTTCTTCTTTAATGGACATCATGACTGATGATGAACTCCTTGGCGTCATCGGTCACGAGATTGACACGCTGCCCATAAGGATTCTGTAGAATGACTTGCGTACAGCTTTGCTCACTTCTGCACCGAAAGACGGTGTTTTCTTCAACGAATGGTGTGGCTGCAGCGCTTACTGATTCACAGTTCGGAGAGCTTTGGAGAAGCTACTGCTGAATGCCACTTATTCACAGAAACAAGAGACAATGCAGATGCTATGGCTATGAGTTCTTTGAAGAAAGAACGGTAAGAACCCTTTGGGCAATAGCCTTGTCGTTTGAGAAGCTGAAGAAGTTGGAAGAGGGATGGTCACCATGAAAGACAGCAAGTGGAAACTGCATGCTTTCTCATCCCGACCTTGACAAGCGCATCAAGACCATGAGTGAGCGAGCAAAGAAAGACGGATTTGAACGTCCGGAGAACAAAATGCCTGAGAAACCCGTAGTGAATAAAGCCGCAAAGGCAAGATAATGTAATTCACTCATCGTAGTTACCTATATGATAAAGAACAAACAACAACAATCCTTCTGCCGCTGCTAGCTTCACGGCGCAGTATGTAGAGGCATTCAAGATTACTGCGAGCTGAGCGGAGGCTCCTGAAGCAGCAGTTACACCACATTATGGTTTATTCTTGCTTTTCGGTGGTGTGTTCCTCCTCATTACTTTTATACAACCATTGGTCGAAAGTGAAGATGCTGTTTCGTATGTTCGGTGGAAGTTTTCATGGAAAGGACACTCTCTGACGGAGGAACAGCAGCGGAAAATGCTCTTGAGCGGGAATCTATTCTGTTCAAAAAGAGTTCTTTTACGAATGTCATCAAGACCGGAATGGGCAGAGAGAAGAACGACGGGAACTGCTGTCTCGGGCTTATGGTGTCACGGGTTCTGAGACCGCAAAAAGACATGTTGGACTATTTCAAGAATACTGGTTCGCGCCGTTTCTTCCCACAGGGTTGCTGAGGCATTGAAGCTGAAGAATAAGCCTGCTAGCGCTAGCGAATATCTCAATGATACTTTTTGAAGACAGCGAGGAGGCGCCAACTGTTGGGAGCAGGTTCAGTTTGCTTTGAGTCTGTCGAGCCTTTAATGAAGGAGCAAATCAGTAGAGATGAGAATGATTTGCATGCGTATAGGGCCGGACGCATGCGGTGGAAGACCTCGTTTTTGTAGCTCGCATGTGCGCGCTGAAGAGGGTTGGATTACTCGAAGAAGAACTGTGGAATTATGTCGATGCTGCTGATGAAACGTGCCCTACAGAACGCTTACTTCCTGGGAGGATTTTCGCAAGAGTTACATCATAGGTCGTTGCTATGGGTGTGGCACAGCCAACTATTTTCCGAGGTAATGGCAGGCATGCCAAGAAGATGTACACCAACCTGAAGAGTCCTTGGAAGACTTTCCCTTTTGCGAAATAAGCACGTATTGAATAAAAGAAACCTTTGAATAATCCTCTTGTCGGCCGTAAGCAAATGGCTGACAAGGAAACTTAAAAACTGAATTCTAAACAAAAGTAGTAAGTTCTATGAAAAGAAAAACCATTTTCTGTTTGATAGCGATGTTAGCTTTGTCTTCTAGCAAGCATTTGCCCTGAGATTTCGTGTCAGGGTGCCCAGTGGGTCATCCGAAAGTTCCAACGGAGTTGTTCATGGATTGTCCATGCTGTAACCGCAGTAGTTGTTACGTCACCCTTTACCGCTACTTCTTTAAGATCAGGGGCTTTCTCCGCCAGTTTAAGGGAGATTTCCTAATGGATGAGAACTCTTCTTTAAGTAAGGAACAACAGCGAAAGATGCTGTTGCGCCGTATATGCGTGATTGATAAAGGCCATCTGAATACCATTAAGACGGGACTTGAAAAGGAAGAACGCGAAGATAGGCTGGAAAAAGACTGGAACATCTGTACGCATGACGCTGCTGTAGATGCTTTAAACGGGCTGAAAATTGCGTGCACGAAAGACTATTCCCCTATTATCGGTGAGGCATTCGAGCTGAAAGAGCAGAAAGCCATAGAGCAACATCTCCGTGAAACCTCGTAAATCCAAACGATGCAAAGGCATGTGCTAGCAGATTGAACGTGCTTTCAAACATATCGGCAATCTTGTCAAAGAGGGAATTGTAAGGATGAGGCCGAGTTTTCACGCATCGGTGAGTGTTAGCGTTTGAAGCTACCCGCTTAGTAGCCATTGCCCGCATGTGTGCAGAATCGAAGCATATCAGCGAGCAGGAGATGTGGGAATATGTTGATTTTCGCCGATGAGCAGGCCCACAAGTCACTCACTTCCTGGGAGGATTACGGCAAAGAGTTATGTCATCGGTGATTGCCTCTGGGTGCTGGGACAGCTATGATTTGGGCCAGAGTTCTAAGATTATAAGAAAGCTCATCAATGACCTGAAGAGTCCTTGGAAAGTTATTCCTTTGAGAAATAAGTATGTTTCAACTGTTTTGATAGGTGGGAAAGTCTGTAATATGAGGCTTTCCACCATTATTTAAAGCTATCATTTGTTGGTTTTCCTCAGTTAGTATGCCGGAGTATACTCCTGCAAATGATGCACGGCACAGCAGTACTCGTTTCATTGTGTGATATGTTCTGCAAATATCGCTATATTTGCAAGTAAAAAGAGAAAAATAAACAATGAAACAAATCATCAATCACTTCACCGATGACGACCTTTACAAAAGCTTTCCATGTGCTGTGCTGTCGTGATAACTATCCTCGTGCATGTAAAAGTATCAGTTTGTCGACCGCAACGACACGGTATATCCGAGGGCTTTGCCGATGAGTTGCACCGTCAGATTGAAGCTTTGGAGGGCGTAGTCATCACCGATGAAGAGATCGACTTTATGAAGCGACGCTGCAGTTACATGCCACATTGGTTCTTTACCTATCTCCGTGGCTACCGTTTCTCACGTGATTGGGTGAAGACATGGCAGGATGAAGCGGGACATCTTCACGTGGAGTTTGAGGGCAGTTGGTCGGACACTATCCTCTTAGAGGTAAAGGTTTTGGCCATCATCTCCGAGCTTTTCTACATGATGACGGGGCAAACGGCGAAGCTTGATTACAACAGTTTGTGGCGACAAGACATGCCATAAAGCCGAACGATTGCTGGCAGCCGGTTGCGTATTCTCTGATTTCGGAACACGTCGTCGCGCTTCGTTTGAGGCAGAAGACACCGTGGTAAGTGCACTGAAAAATACCGCACAGCGTTGCAAATGGCCTGGAAGACTTGTCGGAACAAGCATATAGTATATCGCCACTGACCCACGATCTGCAGCCCGCTGTGCACGATGGCTCGCGAGCTTTGTCTGCGCTATCGGTGGCATGTTTGGGCCTCAAATGGCCGTACCACTTCAACAATGCATGCGGCGAAACACGTTTCGCGGTGCCTCGGAACCTATCTCTACGACTCTTTCGGATGGATATCTTCTCACTGAACTTTTCAGAAGACTTCGCCAATCTGTTCAAAGGACTGCGCATCGACTCGAGATAACCATGAACAACTGTTGAAAATCGTTGAAAAATACCGCTCACTCGGCATTGACTCACGGTCGAAACAAGTGGTGTTCTCCAATGCCTTAGACACTGATACAGCTATTGAAATCCAGCAATATGCTCAACATCTCTGCATGCCTTCATTCGAATAGGTACGCATTTCACCAATGATTTCGAAGGAATAGAGCCTATGAACATCGTCATCAAGCGTGCGATCGAAGACAACAGAGTGTTGGCCTTACTATAATGACACGTGTAAGCTGTCAGAAGATCAGGGAAGCTACCGAAGCCCGAAGTGATCAGACGATTCATGAGGCTTTGCATGTAAAGCACCACCCACCCCCCCCCCCAAAACAACCCAACCACCAAAACCACCACAACAACAACAACCCCCAAAAAACAACACAACCAAAAAAAAAACACCAAAAAAAAAACAAAAAAACAAACACACAAAAACACCAAAAAACACAACCAAACCCAAAAACAACCAACAAAAAAAACACCAAACACCAAAACCAAAAAACACACACACCCAACAAAACAAAAAACAAAAAACAAAACAAAAAAACAAAACAACCAAACAAAACAAAACCCCAAAAAACACACAACCAAAAACAAAAACACACCAACCAAACACCACCCAAAACCAACAACCAAACCAACAACACAAACCCCACAAAAACAACACACCCCAACCACCCACACATGGCAGTTTGAAGAAAATGGCCAAGGTTAGGAGACAAATGCAACGTCTGAGAACCTTGGCCACTACGATTAATCTAAATCTTATTTCACGATGAATTTCTTACCGTTACAGATGTAGATGCCACGCTTGAGCGGACGTTTTCACTTCCATACCTTGCAGGTTGTAGATCTTACCATTCTCAATGCTATTGTTTTTAACAGTAGTTGATGCCATCGATGATTTCCTGCGAAACGTACTTGCCAAAATCATGGTGAGGCGGAAGTTGTCGAACACGGCCCAATCGCTGTTCACCTGCTTGTCTTTGGTTACACCGATGGTAAGTTCGCCTTCAGGCCTACCTTTATGATGCGGGTGTAGACTTTATAAAGTCCGCTTTTCGAAAATATTCGGCAGCATCCATCACATTGTCGGGTTGTTCGCCGGCAGTGCCTTTCCAACCCATACCCGGGCATTGGTTTGATCCCGCTGCAATTGAGGGAAGTGCTACCTCGTTGCCTTTACCTTTATATTCAATATAGAGCATGGCATGGCGTGCGGAGTTGTTCCGTTGGCAAACCTTTTTGTTGTAGGTCTTCACGACTGCCGTCGCGGTAATAGCCAGTCATGTTCACCTGGTAATAGCCTTTCAGGCAGGTTGCTTACAACCTGGTTGACCTCGAACATCTGCTGGTAATATGCCTCACAGACAGGTTGGTGCGTCTGCGCTCGGTCGATGACGCCAAGATTGGCATCCTTGAAGTCGCCCTGTTGTCGGTAATCCAGCCTTCGAGCATTGCAGGGCGGTTGAAACCGGGGCTCGCAAGGAGATGAGTGGCGTCGACAGGACGTGTTTCGGTTGCCGTTGCAAGCAGCGCGTCACGTTCGGCCTTGGTAACAAGCTTCCATTCGGCGTTGGCATTCTTGGCGACAGCAGCTTCAACGGAAACGGTATTCCAGAATTCCCTTTATCCATCATTTCATCGGCATCGGTGTTAGATTGCGGTGCAAAGGCCAATCCCTGAGCATGGTTGTCGCCTTGACGATGTTATAAACATTCTTTTTGCCGGCAACGGGAATGAATGCTCAAACGTCTTTTTCCCGGGATATCAGTGTAGCCGTTATATCCCAAGTAGTTGCACATCTTTACCGCCAAAACGGTTGATGGTGAAGCCATCTCCTTCGGCTGTAACGGTGAAGAGCACTCCCGGAACATCTACAGCAGCGTGCGTATTCCAGTCGGAACCGCCCGCAAGGAACTTTTGTGAAGTATTATAGAAATAGATCACCTGCACCGGCAGCAGCACCCTTGTAGATGTCGGGCAGCTTGTCGGCAGCAGCAATCTTGCGGGCAACGCGCAGGTTCACAAGAGCCAGCTTCATGTCGGTGTCGGCAGTAGCGGTCTTTACTACGTTTTCAGCTTCTGCAATGGCAGTGCTGAATTGTGTGTCATTGTTCTTGTTGGCGAGTCTTGCAGATTTGGCACAGTCTTTGCCAGTGCTTCATAGTTTTCAGCGCAGGCGGCAACGGCATCATGAGCTTTCTGCAGCGCAGAGGTAGCAGTGTTGATTGCCACAGGGTCGGTAGAGGTGAGCGCCTTGTCTGCTGCTTGAACAGCATCGGTGTATTGCTTATTCAGTGCAGGGGCGACCGCACCCCTTTAAACGCCTTGGTCGTGGCGATTATGGCTTTAAAGTCCTTTCAGCGCCTCTTCTGCAGTCTGAAGCACTTTCGAACCGAGATATTTCAGCGAGAAATCGGAGTAACACCAGTCGTCAACGACGCCGGCCTCTTTTCTTACGCCAAATTTCAGTGTGCCGTCTGTAACCGTTACCGTTATTTCGGCATTTTGATAATTGCCTTTCCACAGTGCGCATGAGTTAGCTTCATGAGGTGTGTTGGGCACGCAAAGTCCGCTGCCTTGGTCTTTCTCTCGTTCAGCTTGAAACTAAATCCTTCTTCCGAGCTGTTTTTGCACCGGCATAAAGGGACATGATGGGGCCGAGGTGCCGTTGGCATAGTAAGTGGCACGAAGCTGTTCGGTGCCATTGGCAAACTTATCTGCACCGTAACCATACATCGTATAATCGCGCGTTTCACTTGAACCGTCACGATAATATCCGCGTACGCTGAACTTATAGGTGCCATTGGGCAAACCCATTTTATGGTTTGATGATAGTCGAAGGTTTGTGTGTTCCAAAACTCTTGAATAGTATTTGCTACAATGTTCCATCCGCCTTGATAAGTAGAATGCTCGGTGTTGGGTGCAGCTGTAAAATCCAGCTTGTAAGTAGTGTTCTTCGTTGCGAGGTCAGGTGCATCGATAAGCCATGCAAACATCTACAGGATGTTCAACAGAGCTTTAGCTTTTGCATCGGCGATACGCTCTTCTCGAGTAACGAGTTGCCAGACACTAGTTCTTATCTTTATCAGTAGTGAGAAGGTTGTTGTCTGCCCCCTAATACCATGGCATCACATTCTAACCATACCCATGTATGGATTGGAAAATTATCTGCAGAGATGTCCCATGCACTACATTCTCGGCGGGCATATCCCAGTAAAAGCAGGCCTGCATCGCCAATCTTATTCGACACCGTTACCGCCACGGAAAGTAGAAACGCAGCCAAATGTTTTCGGCCCCTGTTTCTCTAATGTTATGGGAAGGCCTCGTGTGCCTACATTTACAGCCGTAGCTCATCCGTCTTTTCACGGTGTTGTTGTTTTGAAGCCATAAGCCAGTGGCAACATTGTAGAGGTAAAATTTACGCCCATTGCCGACCGCATGTCCTGGCCAAGGTGAGGTCTGGGCATTGAGCAGAGTTGCGCTCAATCCTATACCTAAGGTTAGTACTTGTTTTTCATAAGCTATTTTTAGTTAAATGATTATGCGATGTTCGTTAAGGTTTCAGGCATATGTCAAAAAGAAATATGGCTCTGCACGGTTTTGAATGCTTGCACCATTAATTTATAGTTGTACTACAAAGATAAACTTTATTTTGAGTACTGATGTAAAATCCATTCAAGAGTATAGCAAAAAGAACCAACGTGGCATATTGGCTGATTTTGCTATGGAATGATAATCGCATCATAGTCTAAAAGGGGCGAGTAATTTTGTAGCGTAATCAGAAAATGTTGTTTAAATCAATACCATAGTATTTTATTCAAGATGAAAAGCTATTACTCTGTTTGGTTGGTATGGCAAGTATGTTGCAGCAGAAGCACAGGAGGGTTCGTTTTTCGAGCCCTATCGACGTACAAACCTTCGTCTGCCATCTGTTCCTCTGATAGTAAAATGATCCTTATTTCTCCATATGGTCGCCATATAATAACCTGTACGACGTACTACATGCCATTGGACGGGGCAAAGGAAGAGCATTAGTGGCTTGTTGCGAGTTGACGGGGTAGTCTATCGGTTTATGGGAAAAGAGGGGGATAGACTGCTAAAACCAGTAGCGCCAATGGCTGACATAGGTGCATGGACAGCAAAGTCAGTTATGTAAAGCTCACAAATTGGATACAACGTGACTTTGACGATAGTAAGTGGCAGACGCAACGAGCTGCATTTGGTAGTCCCCTAAGAGTATCCTAACATACGTACATCCTGGACAGGTCTTAATTCGGATATCTACATACGTCGCCATGTGACACTGACGAAAGAAGATTTAGCTCGTGACTTGTGGCTGATTTATTCCCATGACGATAAGTGCGAGGTGTACGTAAATGGAATTTTTGGCAGTTCAAACGGGAGAAACATGGTTTGCAGAATGAGAATTGATATTACCGGCAAAATGTAAAAGAGTTTGCATGTTGGTGATAATATTATCGCATACCACGTGCATAACACTACGGGTGGAGCTAATGCCGATATCGGTCTGTTTGCCAATGTGAAGGAGAACCATAAAGACATACGTAATGCAGTACAAAACCAGCTGTGACGTTATGGCAACCAACACTTATTATTCATTTCGCTGTGGAGGTATAGACTTACGTTTGGTTTTCACCGCACCTATGTTTCTCGACGACCTGAATTTGCTTTCACTCCCATTAACTACGTCTCTTATCAGGTTTGCTCAATGATAAGCGAAAACATGATGTGCAGATATTCTTCGGAACGACACCAGAATTAGCGGTGATAAAGAACACCCAACCCACAATTTCGCGCATACAAAATGTGAACAATATTGACTATGTGCGCACAGGAAGGTAGAGCAGAACGTGTTGGGCAAGACAGGTGATTTACTTTGCATTGATTGGGGCTACTTGATGATACCCAATGTAAATGGAAATGTAACTATGGCTGACCAAACTGCTGTGGAAAGTCAATTTGTTGACAAAGGGGACGTTGGCTCAACGTGATGCACAGCGTATTAAGAGTAATAACGAAAGTGAGATGCCCTATGCTGGGTACTTGCACAACTTTGGGTTAACGGATTGCGATTCAAGCTACATGATGATAGGTTACGATGAGATACAAGATGTGCAATTTCTTGGAACGCGCTACAAAGCCTATTGGTCGAAAGATGGACAGCAGCTTACTGATGCCTTCGAGAACTTCCGCGATAATTATAAGTCGTACATGCAACGTGCGCGCCGATGGGACAAGATAATCCACGACGATGCCTTAGCTGCAGGAAACAAGAAGTATGCCGAGACCTTGGCAGCTTCTTATCGTCAGACTTTGGCTGCCCATAAGCTGTTTATGGATAAAGATGGCGACCTGATGTACTTCTCGAAAGACAGCTCGGGTGGGTTTATCAATACAGTAGACGTGACTTATCCTGCTGCACCGCTATTCTTTACCCTATAATATACAGTTAGAAAAAGGTGCTTTAGAAGGTATATTCAAGTATTGCGCTGACAGTTGCGCTGGGGATTTCATTTCCCGGCACATGATCTGGGTTTCTATCCCATTGCTGACAAACAGACTTATGCCTCCTGTTTCCTGGTAGAAATGGAGATTTCGGTAAAACATGCCTGTGGAAGAGGCGGGAATATGGTTATTCTCACAGCAATGACCTGCCCTAAGAGAGGAAAAGCTGATTTTGCCAAGAAGTATTGGGACTTGCTTACCATGTGGACAAACTATTTGGTAGCTAATGGACAAGATCCCGCTAATCAACTCTGTACTGATGATTTTTGCGGGCATTTAGCACAACGTAAACCTTTCTGTAAAAGGCTATTATGGAATTGCCGGATATGTCATTGATGGCACAAATGCAAGGAGAAGATACTACATACCGTACTTAGCATGGATAACGCGCGTCGAATGGCTGCTACATTAGAACGAACAGCTAACGATGGCGACCATTACCGATTAGCTTTACGACCGCAGTGGCACGTGGAGCATGAAATATAATATGTGTGGGACAAACTGTGGGACTGAACCTTTTCTCCAAACAAATGAAACAGAAGGAGTATAACTATTATCTTACAAAGGCAGAACCATACGGTATTCCATTGATAATCGTGAAAGATATACGAAATCAGATTGGGAGATGTGGACTGCATGTTTGGCCGATACTCAAGAAGGATTCACACGAATGTCAGACTTTGTGTGGGAATTCGCTGACAAGACTAAGAATGAGTGCCATTTAGTGATTGGTATTGGTGAACAGTGGCGATTATCAGATATTCCAAGGCCGTCTGTACTTGCGGACATTGGATGAAAGTGTTGATGGACAACTTCTTGAAGAATAAGAAGTTTTCAACAAGTATAGAGATCCTCATCAACTCCTGTATTCCCAAGAAAGAGATAGGGACGATATGATGTAGACGGGCGACGGCTTTCGCTCCGACGCGGGGAATAAACGTTGTCCGATACAAAAGACAAGACAGTGAAGAAAGTGATAGTAAAAGTAAATTCTGGAGTTTTTATCACCGTGACAAATAGCTGATAAACTCACTGAAGATTTCAATGTCGCTAAATATTTATTCCTCTTATTTATGATAAAAGAATATTCCTGGTTGCTTGTAGCAGATATTGACTATAGTTGTTTATGGCCAATATACTAATCCCGTCAAAATCAAAAACATGCCCGATCCAAGCGTTGTACGCGCACCCTGATGGCCAGTTTTATGTTTATGCTACAGAGGGCGGTGGCCAGTGTGTGCCCTATTTACAAGTCACGCAACCTCGCCACGCGATGGCGATTTGCAGGGTTCGGCCTTCAACAGCTCGACCTCGTCCCTTCCTTTATAAAAGGGTGGAAACATCTGGGCACCTGATATCAATTACATCAATGGACAATTTGTTCTTTACTATTCTATGGCTGAATGGGGGAAAGGAGTGGAACTGTGGTATTGGTGTTGCTACATCTTCTTCGCCTCGTGGAGGGTTTGTTGATAGAGGAAAACTCTTTACCAGTTCTGAGATTGGAGTGCAAAACAGCATCGACTGTCTCTTTCAAGACGATGATGGAAGAAACCTCTTTGGGGAGCTTGGTGTGTGGGGAATAGAGATGTCTGATGATGGATGTCTTTAAAGCCAGGGGCAGAGAAGTTTCCAGATTGGTCCCGAACCATAATGGATGCACCATGGCACAGAAGCCACGATGATGGTGAAGCGTAATGGCTACTATTATTTTATGGGTTCATTGCAATTGCTGCGAAGGAGCCAATAGCACCTACCGAGTTGTGGTGTCGCGAAGTAAAGAATTGCGCGGCCCATACGTCAACAGGCGTGGTAAGAAGATAATGGATGTGGGCGGCTCGTATGAAAGTGTGCTGTCGGCAATGAACTTGTAGCTGGTCCTGGACATTGTTCGCAACTGATTATCGACGATAATGGTGATTATTGGATGCTGTATCATGGGTTCGATAAGATCTGATAAGACGCTGGCAGGAAAAGCTTTTTCATGGACAAAAGTGTTGTGGGGATAACGAAGGCTGGCCCTCTATAGAGGGCAAACATCCGTCGAAAGGAGGGGCGGTTCCTTTCTTTAAAACGACGACACTCTAATGGTATTGCTGATGTTGATGCCACGCCCGATGCCTACACCGTGCCTGTCAGGTGGCGACAATTATTATCAGATTTCTCCCCGATAACTCCCGCCTTCACGTGGGAACTCTATGCCATAAGCGGCGAAAAGATAAAAGGCAGGCATACACACACAAGATCTAGTGGTTGACGGATGTGCCTGTGGCATATATGTGGTAAAGGTGAGAGGAAATAGTGGTCATTAAACAGAAAATTGTAAAGGTTAAATAGGCCTTACTCTGTGTTGCAGACATGTATCTTATGCTCTGACTGTGTGCCTATTGTGCTATACTTTTATATAGGCTAAGAATATAACTAAAGCCAATAATAGTATTTATTAGAAACCAAGAACAATGAAAAAGAGAACTTCTTTAAAAAGCATGGTTGTTCGAATGCAGCATTCTTGATGTTGTTCGGCTGTTGCTCTGATGCAGTGCAGCAATGAAGATGACAATCCCTACCCAGAGCCACCAAAACCCGTGAGAAGTGTATCAAGACCCGAAAGTTTTCCAGCTATAACACATGGTTTGGAGCAACATAAGTGAACAATGCTTTATAATGGCTTGGTAGATGTTATCAACCGTCGAGCCCTGATATTGTGTTGTGTGCAGAGTTGCGTAATGATCTCTTGTTGAAGAAAAATTCCTGATGGCGACGGCGAGTACACATCGTCTGTGCAATCGTTAAAACAAGTCACAGAAAGATTACTATGGTAAGAATCATGGCACGTTTGTCGGTGTGTTGTCGAAAGTACTGAAATAAAGAGTTTACAGTACTCCCGCCCACTGATAACCATATGATAAAAGTAACGGTGGATGTTCGGGGCAAGAGATGACTTTCTATTCTGTGCATCTTGACTACAAACACTATGTTTGCTACCCTGCCAAGAGGCTATAACAGTGGGCCTGACTGGTCGAAACTGCCCAACCGTCTACCGACAGTAAGCGGATAATGAAAGGACAACCGACTGAGCACGCGACGAGGCGATGGAAATGTTTCTGATGATGCTCGAAGCGAGATGGATCAGGGACGTATCGTTGTCTTAGGAGGTGACTTTTGATGAGCTATCCGATCTTGAGTTGCAGGCTAACACCAAAGGATATGTACAGTCATAATGGGGTGAGTAGCCGACTAGGGATTGCTCCGTGATGTTGAGAAAGCAGACTTTGTAGACACTTATCGTGAAAAGTTCTCAACCCGTATACATCCAGGGCTTTACCTTTCCTGCTGATATCAGAATGCGAGCATAAGCCAATTATCTTTCTGCCCCTGAATACGATGAGCGCGACCGTATCGACTTTGTATATTATAATAGTTGCAACCCGTTGAACTGTTGAAAGCTGAACTCGTCGAGATCGGCTGCTCATCTATTTTTGGCAAGCGTGGAGCCAACGATTCGAAAGATACCTTTATTGAGCCAGGGAACTCGCCTACGGATCATAAGGAAAATCTTACTCACACTTAAAGTTCGCGTGAAGAAATAGACGTAGCATAAGAATGAAAAGTATAGTTAACTTTAAGATAAAAACCATAATATGAAAAGGAATAAACCTCATAATGAGCGTTGGATATGCATTCTTCATCGTCACCCTTTGTGTAATATGGTGCTTGTGGCGATAAAGATGAGGATAATACTGCACGTTACAATCCTATGTGCCTGTAACCATCAGCCGTTTACACGCCAACTGAGTGCCGATAGCCAAGAAATGGTTATCTATGGTTCAAACTTTCGGTATTCGACTCCTAAACAGGTAAACGTAACGATTGATGGCAAAAGAAGCTAAGCTGAACTACGTAAAGTCCGACAGTCTCAGCTGTATCGTAGCCTTATTGGACGAGTCTGACTATTTGAAGTGGAGGTGAAGGTTGCGAAACAATCTGCCAAGGCCACTAAAAAGTTTTCGCCTATGCCAGTCCGCTGATGAGTCACACACTGATTACGCGTCATAAGCGATGACAATCCGGGCTGGAAAGACGGCACGTTTGGTACAGGCAGGACGATGTCTCGGCTACTTTCGTAAGCAAGCGCTTTTATGAAGTTTCGATCCACAGAACCAGATCATTTTGATATGTTGCTTACGAAGACTTTCGATTATAGTGGACTGGCGTGCAGCTGCATTGACGAAAGCTAAGACTGTCACTACTGTGATGCACGGTAGTAAGTGTTTTTGAAGGTAAGCGCTTACGTGCAATAGACTTTACGGCAAAGGGGCGACATGGTGATTGCTACTGACCGTGACGACAGCGGTGACCGTTCTACCAGTGTATGGATTGATAAGCGCAACGCCGATGGAAGCTTTCACCGATGAGTCGAAATGCGAGGTGCTGGCCGCTTACAAGCAATGCAACACTGTAGCTGTGCACCCGTCAATGGTGAACTATATTTCAACAGCTACGGCAACAATGCGATTTATCGTCTTGATGTGACCAAATATTATGCCAATGCATCGGGAACAACTCGTGGGTTCCCTATCTCACGGGCAACACTATGAGCAAACTGCTTACGCTTGGGTGCCAGTCGTTGAACTTTAACATTACCATGCATCCCACCGGCAAGTATGCTTATGTGATAGCACTAGAACCAAACATTGCATCTATCGCATGGATTACGATGAGGCCACAACGTTTCAAGCAGCCTTACCTCGTTTCCGGACAGCAGGGTGAAGGGATGGGCCGATGGCAAGGGAGACGGTACATTGATGAACTTCCCCTATCAAGGCATATTCGTGAAAAATCCAGACTACGTGGCACAGGGGAAAGGAAGACGTTTACGATTTCTACTTTCTGTGATTATGACAACTATTGCGTGCGTTATCTTACACCCGAAGGTCGTGTTCGCACCTTTGCGGGACGCGGAGCAACATCGGCTATGGGAGATAAGTACCTGGGGGCCTGAAGATGGCGACCTGAGAGACGGCACGCTTTCGGAGTCCCTACGGGTATTGCCTAGCGATGAGCGTACCGAGACATTCTACATTTTCGATACTTACTATAAAAACTGTGAGAACGATAAGCCGTTGAACATACATCTTAACCATGCATGGTGTCGTCAGGGCCTTTGGGTTACGTTGCCAAAGGCTGACGTACACCAGCCCTGTTTGACGTCTGTTGTAGGGCACGTAGGTCTGGATAAATGACGTCAAGTATTGCGCCCCGGTCAGGGGATAAGCAAAAGGAACTATTTCCGGGCAAAGATTTGTTCCGACAGGGTAACCCCTATCAGTCTGCAAGGTAATTTGACTGGATTACCGTGTGAAGTGACTGGATTGCGATGCAAAAATGACTGAGATTACGCTCTGTTTTGACTCAAATCACGCCGTGAAATGACTCAAAAAGATGATTTAATATAGATGACAAAGCCATATAATGGACCTTATTTTATTTATCTTATCCCGAACAGGGTTATTGACGATATTCACAGTATAAAAACAACAAAGTTAAACAATGAAAACGAATAAAAGTCATTCTGCTGGGATGGGCATTCATAGCGTATGTATGCCCATTGCAAGCGCAAGTGACTTAGTCAATATCACTCAGCCTAAAAACGCCGGGTAATCCGTCTGAAACGCGCCAATTGAAACAACAAGGGCCAAAGTTGGAAGGACGGCTGGACCGTTGAACATAGTGTCTTCACTGACGAAAGACGGCGACGACGAATTGCTGACGGTAACTCTCTCGGCACGTGAAAAGGTGTTTTTCCCATCGATCTCAGCCTCAACACAGAACTGTCATCTAGCGAATCTGAGGTTTTATATACCTGGCTTTTGGTATCATCGCAATATGCGCTCACCCCAAGAGGCACCCTTCCTTTTGAACCAGCAAAGCATTGGAATTAGAGAAGACCGCATGTCTCACGCCATTAACAAGCGCTTTTAACCTCGCAGTGAGAAGGGCATATCTGTATTGCGCGTGTTGAATGCGTCTCGTGATGTACAAGTGCAGCTGACCACGGGTGAGGTGATCCTTCCTGGACGCACAAATCCGTGGGCTATGCCGGATTTGACGGCGATGGCAGTACGGTAGCCTTAAAGTTTGGCTATCCTTGCAAGGAAACTCCCAAACGGTATATCCGCAAGCTGACGCTCATAGACCCCATAACGGCTTTTTGCCGAATTAGACAAAGGAGAACAGCAGAGCTTCTGCGTTGGCGCATACACCGCTATAAAGCCAGGATTTTTGGCAGCTTTCGTTACGCAAGTGTGGCAATATAGCTACGACCGCATGCAGCCTCAACCCTTGAAAAGTTCCTACACAGGGTGCAGAAGTGAAAGCTGCCCTCAGCGATTACTTCCGCCATTCGTTTGTAGACAGCTACCGATTGAAAATTCAATTCGGGCTCTCACTTCGGGTTAACGACTGCTATCCCGCAGCAGAAATGCAGATAGGCTTTTGCGGACGTGTACTGCTCAATGCTTTCAACGAGATAGAATACGGTGTCGAAACAAAAGACAAGACCTTGTTAGATGGGGACAAGCCATCTTCGACAGTTTTCTAAGCAACGGATTTGGAGAAGGTGGATATCTGCACGACTTTGTAAACTTCCGTGATGGTTTCCCAAAGAAAGCATCCATTCCATTCGTCAGCAAAGCGAAGCTGTGTATGCTGTACTGCATTATCTAAAATATGAGAAAGCGCCATGGTCGTCGCCACGTAGAGTGGGAGCAGCGCATTCGTGCCCATTCTCGACAACTTTCGTTGGCTTTAATAAAGACGATGGGCACTTTCGCTCGCAAGTTTAAGTCTGATGGAACGGATGTCGATACGTCGGGAGGCAGCACTCCTTCGGCTACTTCTGCATTGGTGATGGGATGGAAATATTTCGGCAACAAGAACTATCTGCAGGCTGCTCGCCGAACAGTAAGCTATGTGAGAAGAACATCATCTCGCAGAGCGACTATTTCTCGTCTACGCTCGATGCCAATTGCAGAAGACAAGGAGGCGCCATTGCCGCCGTGACAGCCACCTATTATCTGGCCATGGTTACCAAGGGCGAGGAGCGAAAGCATTATATCGAGCTGTGTAAGCAAGCCGCATACTTCGCCATCTCGTGGTATTACACGTGGGATGTGCCTTTTGCGCCAGGGCAGATGACGGGCGAACTGGGACTGAAAAACACGCGGATGGGGTACGTTTCGGTAGAGAATAACCATATAGATGTGTTTGTTTTCGAACTCCCCACATCCTTAGCTGGCTGGCTCAGCAAACGGGTGAGCAGCGTTTTAAGGGCATGTACGATGTTATTACGTCTTCGCTTAGTCAGCTGTTACCTGTTGCAAACAACCTTTGCGGGGTGGGTAAGCAGGGCTTCTATCCCGAAGTGGTGCAGCATACCACGTGGGATTACGGACACAATGGCAAGGATTTTTATAACGACATCTTTTGCTCCGGGGCTGGACGATTGCCTCCCTTTGGGAACTGTATTCGCCCAATCGTACGACGGATTTCTTGAAATAACATGACTGTTTTTCGGTTTGTTTGAATAAATTCGTACCTTTACACAACAAACTTATGCAGATGAAGATAGTAAGATTGATGATATGACATTGCTTCTGTCTATCGGTATGACAGGCAGGGCAACATCCTGTTCAGACACATCGGCGTGGAGTCAGGGACTGTCGCAAAGTACCGTGCTCGCCATCTTGCAAGATCGGACAGGCCTGATGTGGATAGGTACGAAATCAGGACTAAACCGTTATGATGGCACTTTATTTAAATGGTATTACAGTCATCCCGACGGACATAGTCTTGGCAGTAGTTATATTAATGCGCTTTTCGAGGATGCCAATGGCAGAATATGGGTGGGAACCGATTGTGGCGTATGGATTTACAGCCCATTTGACCGACTCTTTCATCCGCTCGACAAACGCAGTGCCGACGGCGTGAGTATCACTAACATGGTGAACGTGATAAAGGGTCATGGCGACAAGATATACATCACGGCTAACGAACAGGGTGTTTTCTGCTACGATCTGTCGCTAACCGTCTTTCACACTTTCCGATTGAAAGGCTATCCCAAACGTTGCAGGGCATGGCCATTGACGACGATGGGGACGGTGTGGCTCGGACTTTTCGGTGCGGACTATACACCACCGACCACGCCTTTTCGCACGCTCACGCCCTTTCGCACACAAGATGGGCAAACGCCCTTTGCTGACAAACATCGTGTCGGCTATACTGCCCTTTGGGTAATGGACGTTATGCCATCGGCACCGACAGACGAGGACTTTCGCTCATAGATGCTGCGCACCAGTTTTCGAACCCCGTAGTAACGAGTGTCGAGGGAAAGGAACTTTTCGTGCGTAATCTTATTTCTAAGCTCATCACGAGGTATGGGCGGCAACCGAGCAGGGAATGTTGGTCTATAATATAGACACTCATGCTACACAGCACTTTCACCTATAATCCCATGGATCCTTTTCTCCATATCCGACAATCCGCTCTATTGTCTCTATAAAGACCGCGAGGGTGGTTTATGGGCCGGTTCTTATTTTTGGCGGACTGAAACTACCTACCCTGCCATACATCCCATCTTTGAACGTTTTGTACCACAAGGCAGTGAGAATGGACGTGCGCGTGTCGCAGAAATGGTTATGGACAAACAAGGAGAGATATGGATAGGAACAGAAGATGGTGGGACTGAACTGTATGGATCCTGATAGTGAAACGTTTAGCCATATTGTGATAGCAATGCATTCCCTAACATGCATGGTCTTTGCGTGAAATGATAATGAATTGTGGGTGGGCACATTTGCTTCGGGCTTGCGAATCATTGATACCCGCACCCATCGACTGTGAAATCATTCAAGGCCGACGGTCGTCGGGATCGCTTCACGATAACACCATCTTCAGTATAGCGCGTTCACCGCAGGGGCGTAATGTGCCTTGGTACCATACGTGGTCTGTGTACCCTACGAACGCCAACACCAGACCTTTATCTATGACAGGCCGTGCCCTCCGTGCTCATCAATGATGTAAGTTTTGATTCGCATGGGAACCTGTGGTTAGCCACACAGACCAATGGCGTATTTATGCGGCATAATGGCCGATGGACAAACTTTAAAGCAACCCAATCGGGGCTTACTATCAAACAAGGCCCTGAGCATATTTGAAGACAGTAATGGAAATATTTGGGTGACAACGCAGGGAGGAGGTGTGCAGGTTTAACTTTCTCGACTCACCGTTTCAAACCTTTTACAGCAAGGATACTTTAACAGTACGTCTACTTTCTTCCGCATAGAGGAAGATCGCGATGGCGTGCTTTTGGCTTTCGGGCTATGCTGGTTTCGTACGCTACGATCCCTCATAGCGGCGACGTGCACCCTATAATAACCGCACGATGTTGCTCGATAACCAGTTTAACTCATAACTCTTCGCTCATTGATAAGCGTGGGCGTATTTATTTTGGAAGTCTTAGCGTATTGTGCGCTTTTTCACCCTCGGCTTTTGAGAACAGCGCGTACCCCAGACTTTGTTGCTACCGACCTATATATAGGCAACGAACACGTGGATAATCTCACGAGGATACACTTTGGAGACAGAAACATCGTGTTTACCCATAAGTTATCGTTGGCCTACAACCAAAACTCATTTTTAGGTTACATGTTGTACCCTTTGAGCTATTCAAGACAGAATTGGGGCTCGTTAGAGTATAAGCTTGAAGGTTTCGACAAAGACTGGCAACCGTTGGGAGCAGACTTCTTTATGACTTATGCCAATTTGCCTGCCGGTTCTTATCAGCTAATAGTGCGTATGAAAGACCAGAATGGAAAGACCTATCCCCAATGTGTACAAGTTAGATATTGATGTGCGTCCGTCCTGTTTTCTCCTTTCTGGGCCAAACTGTTTTATGTAGTTTTGCTCGGTATTTTTGATATGGTTGTTGATGCGTTATTGGAACCACCGCTCTGAAAACGCGTCGCCAGCTAGCTATGGAGGCTTTCGAAACGCGTAAAGAACAGGAACTATATCAGAGCAAGATACATTTCTTTACTAATGTGGCGCACGAGATACGGACACCGCTTACACTGATTTTAGGTCCTTTAGAGAATATTCTCAGCACGCAGAAAGTAAAAGACAATGATGTCAAAGACGACCTCAATATCATGTATGAGAATACGCCGAGGCTTACCGATCTGATAAATCAGCTGTAGATTTTCGCAAGACAGAGAAAGATGGCTTTACGTCTGACTTTCGAATATTGCAACCTTACGAAGATAGTTACCGATGTTTTATAACAGATCTGCTCGGTAATGCGCGAGAAGAATATCAATGCCACGCTCTCTCTGCAAAGTACAACCTGCATGGATATGTTGACCATGAAGGGCTTTACCAAGATTATAAGCAATCTGATTAATAATGCTGTGAAGTACTCGTCTGTCGTATGTCTCTGTGACATTGAAGACCGACGATACGCAACTATTTCTTCATCGTGGCTAACGATGGCAATATTATCCCTATGGAACTGCGTGAAAAAGGATATTCGAACCTTTCTTCCGTATTGATACTGCCGAGCACTCCACATCAGGGCACGGGCATTGGCTTTGGCCCTCGCTCGTTCACTGGCCGAACTGCACAATGGTCACCTACGTATGGGAAATGAAACGGATATGAACGTGTTTGTGCTTACCTTTACCCTTGGTACAAGAGTGTCCCGTAAGACTGGATGCTAATGGAAAGGGGGACGTAACAACAGTGAAAAGCTGAACTCTGCAAACCATACAGAAACGCAGGCCAAACCATATACGCTGCTGCTGGTTGAAGATAATGTGCGGATGTTGCAGGATGAAAAGCGATGTTTAGAAAAGAGAATACAATATCGTTACGGCCACCGATGGAGAAAGTGCTACCGCAAATGGAGCATAACAATGTTAACCTTGTGGTTACTGACGTGATGATGGAACCGATGGACGGTATGGAACTATGTCGTCGTATCAAGTACAATGTCGACCTTTCGCATATTCCTGTAATCATATTAACGGCCGTTACCTCCGAACGAGGTAAGATGGAGGGAATGGAAAGCGGTGCCGATGCGTACATCTGTGAAACCTTTCTCCATGGATTTCTTTCACAAACTGTGCAAAAACCCTGTTACGGCAACGCGAGGAAATAAAGAAGATGTATGCTACTTCGCCATTTGTGGGCATCATCTGCCTCTATCAGTCCTGCCGACGCCGAGTTCTTGGAAAGGTTAAAGGCGGCGTTATGCGCAACTATAAGTAACAGCGACTTTAACGTAGACCTCTTGGCGGCTGAGATGAACATGAGTCGCACGAGTCTTAACCGCAAGGTGCGTGGCACATTAGACCAGTCGCCCAACAACTATATACGTATAGAAAGACTTAAAGCGGCTGCTGAAATGCTTAAAATAGGCGATAAGAAGGTGAACGAAGTATGTTACAGCGTGGGCTTTCTCCAGTCCGGAGTTATTTCACCAAATGCTTTATGAACAGTTTGGCATTTTGCCCAAAGAATTTAATAAAGAATAATGAAACATCTAGTAAAAACAATCCTTACAGCGACTTTATTCGTACCGCAAATTCCCTCCAGTTTTCATTGGCACAAACTGTCAACCAACAAACAGCCGGTGATAGACATGAGCGCACCCGATCCTACAGTGATACGCGCAGAAGATGGGACATTCTATCTCTATGCTACAGAGGATATGCGCACGTCCCCATTTTTCACTCGGCGAACCTTGTTGACTGGAAGCTGGTGGGCACGGCCTTTACCGACAATTCGCGTCCCAAATGGCTGCCAAAAGGTGGTATCTGGGCACCCGACATTCAGCGCGTTGGCGGTAAATACCATCTATACTATGCCAAATCAGTCTGGGGCGGGGAATGGGATGCAGGTATTGGCGTTGCTGTGAGCAATAATCCTGCCGGTCCCTTTGTCGACCGCGGATGTATGTTTACAAGCAAGCAGATTGGCATTCAAAACTGCATCGACCCTTTTTATATTGAAGACGGAGGTAGAAATACCTTTTTCTTCGGTTCGTTTCATGCATTTACGGTGTAGAATTGACTGCCGATGGCTTGCATGTAAAGCAGGGCACTAAGCCACGCGAGGTTGCAGGAACGTTTATGGAGGCAACTTATATCAGGCGGCGTGGGGGGTATTATTACCTCTTCGGGTCGACAGGAACATGTTGTGAAGGGGCTCGCAGCACATACCGGATAACCATTGGCCGCTCTAAAAGTCTTTTCGGACCATATGTAGACAAAGCCGGCCAGCGTCTGCTTGACAACCATTACAACATATTGCTGGATAAAGACGATAGTGCATTGGGGCCGGGACATAATGCTGGGCTGATTACCGATGACGCGGGTACGACTACATGTTTTATCATGGTTTTAAGGCATCCGACCCTGATGCAGGTCGGGTGGTATGACTCAACCGTATAGTTTGGGCTGACGGTTGGCCTTCAGTGATGATGGAAAAAGGATCTCAGAAGAATGAAACAGTTCCTGTGATAAAGTCTGATAATCGTGGTGTAGCTACGCGTTCAGGACTGTATCCCAATGATTTCGAGGCCAATATCAATGGAAAACGTACATATCTCTATATGCTATCTAACAGTAAGGGCATGGGTATGCTCTGACAAACTTTGGAGCGCGCATTGTTTCAATCATGGTTCCCCGATGGGCGTGGCACATTGCGCGATGTCGTTTTTGAGGCTATGATACATTGCCCAATATGCCGATTATCAGCATTTCGGGTCGGATTTCGGTGCAGCCATCGGCGTTATGCCAACCGAATTAACCAGGGACGCATTGTTGTAGACGGCAAACAGTGCAGCTACCTCGCAACAATTATGGGCATTGTCTGCATGGAGGCTTTACGGGTTGGCAGTATCAGGTGTACGATGGCAAGCAACTTAACGACTCAACAGTAGAGATGAGCCTTGTTTCGCCCGATGGCGACAATGCTTTCGGCACTGTCGAGCCACTGTGCGTTATACACTACGGCCGACAACGCCATTGACATTAGATACGAGGCTACAACAGACAAGAAAACGGTTATCAACATGACCAACCACTCGTACTTCAATCTCAATGGCACTCCTCACAACACTGCGAAAACCAACTGCTTTACATCAATGCCGACCGCTATCGCCTGCCGACACAACCTATATGCCTACAGGTCAAATGCTGAAAGTTGCTGGTACGCCATCGGATTTCCGCAAGCCACACCATTGAGCAAGAACATCAATAACCAACGTTTTGCCATGACGCGCAATGCACATGGTTTTGATCATAACTAGTGTTTGAACACTTGGCACAACGGACAACCTGATGAAAGCACGGTAGCAGCCTCGTTGTATAGCCCCAAAACAGGGGATTATGCTGCGAGGTATTTACCAACGAACCGGCAATACAGGTTTACACAGGTAACTTTCTCGACGCATCCTTTGCAGGTAAGCATGGCTATCGTTACCCCAAACATTCGGCCGTGTGTATGGAAACACAGCATTATCCCGACAGCCCTAACCATCCTGAATGGCCAACGTATGGCTCGAAAACAGGAAAAATATAGCAGCCATTGTATATACAAGTTCTCTGTGCAGTAATTAACAGAGCCTTATCAACACACAAAAGACCATCTGCGTGTGTTGAAAAATGATCGTATGGACATTGGTAGGCAGCTCCCTTTCCAATGTCTTTTCTGTCCATGTGCTTTCTTGATTCCAAAGCGTTTGAGCGAAGTCTGGGATTATTTTCGTTGATTCTGCTATGATACTCATTTGCCATACTATGAGGGTCATTGCATAAGACAAACAACTTGGATTATTCTTGATGCTTTGCCCTAATTTGACGTGAGTTCGATATAAGAATTAAATGAAAATATTTCGTTTCTTATTGATTATAAGCATATTAGTTATTATCAATTTTTCTTAAATGGACTCTGATTAGATAAATAGCTCACTATAACCCTCAGTGGTAATAAATACTCGAATTACAAGATTATTTCTTTATTTTAGGGTTTTATAAATCTCTAAGTGCTTATAGATAATATATTGGAGAAATTTCTATATCGAACTCATGTTAATTTGGGATACTAACAATAGAACATATAGAAAGCAGGGAAACAGATTGTTTTTCAATGGTAAATTCCTTGATTTGTAACTTCATTTCATATTGCGTTGTACTTGACACAAAGATGCTAATGCAATATGACTCAAAACATGTCGGTGACTGATGCAGGTTGCAAACTTATAAACACGATTACCAGCTTATAAGGACATCCTTGTTGAACTGCGTAATTATGAATTGATAGAATTTGGAGAGAGGCCAGTGGATAGCGCTTGTTTCATTCCTGCGATCACTGACCACCGATAGAAGCGAGCAAAGCTGGGATATCCCCAAGATGTCCGGCGTCTGTATGCTTTTCCTTTCTGTCGCACGACACGGGGAAGAGACCATTTAAAATAAATATAGAAGTGTTCATTTGTATTTAATCCCAATCTTCCCAATCGGTAACATCACCCCAACCTTTTGGCTACTGTTGGCATTGGGAATTTCTCCGTTTTCGTCTGAACCGATATCACCATTCTCGTGATTAGGACTTCCATCTTTTCCCCAAATCATATTTTCCTTTCGATCCCAGCGCACAAAGTTTGGTCTGTTTCTGTTTCTATAACCCTGATAGAAGGGGCTGTATCTTCGTTTTTCATTATTGTTTCTTTTTAATTCATTAAGACTTTTGTCGTTGTTTGTGTTACAAGGTTCTTTGAAAAACCTTTATTGGCATTATCCCGTATGCCGAATTCATCTATTGATGCTATTCGCAATGGCGCTTATCTGACGACGTATTTCTGCCATTCACGATATAAATGCCTGCAGGAGACCGGAGAGAGCATCTGAACCCTGGCGCACGGTCTGGCCGTTAGGTTCATCACGCGGTTGCCGAAGCTCTTGTCATTGCTCAAAGTCCAGAACCTGCGTTGATGTTGCGCGATACTGTCGATTGCTTATGTCCTGCATCATAGAACATCATGTAGGCTTTGGCGTGCACACCGTCTTCACTTGACGGGATGACAATAGCCGAGTATTGCCCCCATTTGCCTCCAGCTTTTCGTGCGTTTATAGAACCCTGAAGCGAATGTTCCATTGGTTACACGGCTCCGTTGTAATAGAAATAGCATGGTGCAGGCATGTGTTGGTCTTTGTATAAGTACCATGAAAGTGTAAGTGATGCCATTCACTGTCTGAACAACGGTTTTCAAGGCTGCTTTTCACTCTCTGGTTTCTTCTTGATTCCTACTATAGTTGTCTTGACACCTTTTTGGGTTCCGGCGTGCAATGAAGGGTGTATCATCGTAGGGATGATGGGCTTTTGTCTCTGTGACTGGCGTCTTGAATTCAAGGTGGAGATACTTAATTGTGCCCTCATTCTGTGTGTAGGCATTTGAGAACTCAACTACTTCTACCTCTGAACCGTAGGCACTTTCCAACTGGATTTTGGTCATGTCGAAAGGCAGGCATGGAATACCATTTGTCATCTACACGCACACTGTCTTCCCAAAACATCTTCTTTCTTGCCCTTGGTTGTTGCTGCAAAGTTCTGCCATCCTGCGTAGTCACCATATCTTATGGAGTACATTCCGTCTTCACGTGTAGGCATAACATCGCCCTCTTCAGTCTGGACACTCTTCGTTCTCCCCCAACTTTCTTGGAAATATTCATTGATATAATCGTCTTTTTGCAGCCTCGGATAGTGCAATACGGCTATAGGTTTACCATTACTTGCTCGTTTGAGATCAGACAAGTGATACTTTCGCTGTGTTATTACAAGTGAAATTACTAACTTCTTCAGGTGGAAAGGCTTGGTTTCCCTGCCTTGGTCTTTCGTCCCCAACACATAGACATCGGTCAGTGATTCGGTTCCTTGAAAGCGACCTTCAACATACTTCTACGCTGGCCGGTATTGTTATGCTTTTTCAGGTAAGGGCAAACGAATGCCGTAGCCTCGATCTTTTTCAGCGTACTTTGGTAAGTGGATAGTCTCTATGGCAGTGCCCCTGAGAAGGCGCCATTCCCAATTGTTTCTACTCACTCGGGCAGTACTACATGCTTCAAAAGCTGTGCAACCGTAGAACGATTGAGTGCCAGTGTCTTCCAACCAAAGTGGAAATCGACCTTATAAAGATTAGGTACAATTCCAGAATGCTTTGCAATTTTATTTTTACTATCTCCATTGGGATCGACTGCACCAAGAACGATGGAGACTTGAGTGATGAGCCGAAAGCTTGCACTCAATCGGTTACACTTCGTTAGGGATTATCAGGGATAATAACATGCTCTATCTTACAACCTCCATTTGCAAAGCAATATCTGGTATCTCTGTTGTAGTCTTTGGAAATGTAAAAGTCTTAAGGTTATCCATGAAATTCAGGTTGACAAGAGTCGCATCATGTTCTACATTAGCGTCTTTCATGTCGAGGGTTTCCAACTGCGGGAAGTTGTTTTCTATCAGCCATACCCGTGATGCGCTTCAAGTCCTTATCGCTCAGCTTGACATTCTCGGGAGTTAATCTTCATCTCGTGGCATTGGGATATGGTTTCAGGAAAGTCTGAAGCCTCGTATGAGGGCATACCCCTTTATCCGTAAACTCTCTATTGATGTCTCCCTGAGCCTCTAATGTGAGCACAACTGTGCCGTCTGCTTCGGTCGTTACCTTTAATTTTGCCTCTGCAATATCTATGGTCAGCAGGCAAATTGTAATGAGTAATAATCTTCTTATCATATTATTGTTATTAAAATTAATCTTATTGAAACCAGTCAAGAATAGATATTCTGCCTCTGCAAGGCAGAAGTGCTGCTAAAAAGAGATGTGGGAGCAGGGTTACATTGTGCTTTCCGTCACGCTCCCTCCCATGCTTGGAGGAAACGAAAGGTTGGTAATGCTGTGTCTGAACAGCATAATAAGTGTAAATGTCAGTCATGTCTATTCGTTGTACGTGGTTGTTTTCAAGCGTCATGAGTTCTTCGCACAGAATCTGCACCGTATTCTCTGTAAATTACATGTTCTAAAAAGTTTAGAAAGTTGTTTCATCATTCTTTCTGAATGAAGATACCTATGAACGACTTGCCCCAAGGCACGTCATCCTCCCGTTCTTATCCGTTTAAAGAGTTTGAATAATTTTTTCTACTATGCTTGTCTGTTTGCATTACAGTTGTGTTGCTTTTTCTTCCTAATATTCGGTTTGATAACCTTACTTTTAAGTAAGTATCACTAAGATGCTCTGCAAAAGGTACGAAATAAAAACGATGTTTCACTATGAAAGGTCTACCTCTCCCATTATTTAATGTTATTTAACATAGAAAGAGGGCTGATTATGCGGTTTGAGCAGAGTTTTCAAGAAGATGTAAGCAAAGGAAAAAGAAAAAGGATATGATAGGGAGTGGCTTTTTGAACTCAACGCTTTGGGCCTGCTTTTTCGGCCGTCTTGAAAGATAAAAAAGCGATAGAATGTGATATCCTTCGTTTCTCATGGTAGAATTAGGCACGAGGAAACGAAAGATACCGGTTGTTATTCAGCGAATTTCTTCAGTTCATACAATGCCGGTAGGCCTCTCCGGTGGTGCTGTCGAACGAGGTGCGTTGTACCAACCGCTGAGTTGGGTGCTGAAAGCATTGTATTCGGGCCACCACCAGAATAATCCCGTCACGCGTTTGTGGGTTTTCAGCATTGTGATAAGGGCTGCAGTGAAGTGCTGTTGGCCTTGAAGCGAGTAGGGATATTGGGCAGTATAGTCGAAAGTTGAACCGCCTACGGGCCATTTGTAGGGGTAGCCTGTCTCCACAAGCATGATGTCTTTACCGCTGAACGAGGTCTCTAAGCGCGAAATGGCCGCGTTGAGTTCGCTCATCGGGCCATGGAACAAGGATAGTAGCTGAGGCCGATGATGTCGTAATCAACCTTTGCCAACTGCATCTGCTGATAGAAATTGAGCAGTGCCTGATAGTTGGTGTTGTCGTGTTGCTGGGTGGTTGACACGCGTTCGGTGTGCAGAATAATCTTTGCTTTGGGGCAAATCTCCCTGCAGGCAGCGGTTGCAGCATGCAGCAATTGCGTGAAACGGTTCCAGTTTTCCCGTGGAGATGAAGGATAACAATAGCGTGCTGTGGCTGCATTCTGCCCCCAGAGCATGCCATAACTGATTTCATTGCCGGTCTGGATAAGGTCGGGTTCCGTGCCGTTTTGCTTCATCTTCGTCAGCACTTCTGCTGTATAAGCTTTTGAGTTTTGCAGCCAATTGACTGTCGTCAAGCCCTGCCCAGGCAGCCGAGTCCATTGCTTTGCGGGTCAGCCCACGTGTCGGAGTAATGGAAATCAAGCAGAAGTTTGAAGCCTGCAGCCTCGATTCGTTTGGCCAAAGGCAGGATATAAGCTAAGTTCTGGCATGCATTCGGGTCGCGATCTGCCCCTTTGTATTGGTCAGGATTGACGAAAAGGCGCAGTCGCATGGCGTTCCAGCCCGCACTTCTTGAACAGCACAAGCGGGGCAACGGCAGTCCCCTTTGTCCTTGAAAAATGGCTCCCGCTTTCCGTATTCGGCAGAAGTGAAATGTCTCCTCCAACGTATTTCGTCACTGTTTCCGTAGGTTTTACGTCGGGTTTCGGTGTCGTTTTCCCATTTGGTTCATGGTCATTGCCACCGCAAGAAATAAGAGTCATCAGTGCGGTGAGCACCATAACGCACACTGTCTTTCACATTGAATTTCATTGCAAAATCATTCTTTTAATTCGCAGCAAAGATACAAAAAAAGTCATGAAAGCATTAAAATTCGGGAAATCTTTCATTGTGGATGGCCTTCACCGCCATGCATTCCATTTCGATTAACCAGCCTGGGTCGACACACGGAGCATGGAGCAAGAGGTGGAGTGTTGGGAATTGCTTCTGAAAGAGGGCTGAAACGACAGCATAATCAGACGGATCACGCAGATAGACAAGGGCAAACGTGATATCGTTGAAGTTCATTTCGGCTTCTTTCAGCAAGGCTTCGACGTTCTCCCACATGCGTTTTACTTGATGTTTGATGTCGCGTGGCCAGACCACCTGCCCTTGGTTGTCGATGCTTGCAGTGCCCGAAACGAACACATGTCGGCGATCTCCGTAGTCAATTTGAGTCGCTCTTTCAAAGCTTACGCCATATTCGCTCGTGCGGTTCATGTGGTCAAGCGCATAGAGATAAGTCATCTGCCCCGGCAACAAGCCTTTCACGGCGTAGGCATCCATTGTGGCAAACACCTTGGAATCGGCCACCCGACCACCTATTCCCGTGCTGGAAATGTAGTGAGTTTCGGGCGTTAAGCCCTGCGTCATGAACACTTCATTGCGTGCTTTCACTACACCTGAATAGTTGTTGTCAATGTCGTTGACGAAAAACCACGTGCGAACACAGTTGTCTTTCAACGTACATTCGTTTTCAATGAGGCGCATCACGTAGTCTTCAAGAATGCGTGTGGTCTGGTGTTCTGAACTTGATGAGTTCGCCACGGCACCTGCATACCACAGGTGTTCGTAGGCACCGCGGGTCACACTATATACACCATGCGTGCAATTCTGCCTCTTGATGCCGGATAACAGATAAACCCAGAGGGCGACTTTCGTGCCGTCAAGCGGTGGTTGTTGTACTACGGAGAGGGCACAGTCAGACTCATCTGTGGCATAAACTTCGTCTTCCTGATTGGCAGCATCACTCAGAAAATAGCGCTTCATGACGGCTTCTGCATCGGGCATCAGCCTGCTTTTTGATTTCATCGTAACGCGAGATAACCTCCCTGGAGCTGTGTAGTAAAGGGCGCACAAGGGTCGGATGCGTGGATGATGAACGAGGCTTCATCCGCAATTTTACTGGAAAAAGCCTCCCAGACCCCCTCAGCAAGGAGGGGAGTCCGACCGAATGACGGGGTGTTGTGAAGTTGAAACAACCTCTGTGTATTTGTCTTCGGCATCATCTGTTATTCTTTATTCATCAATTGTTTTATTTTGTCGATATCATATGCCCTCTGTCGCCCTCTGCTTTGGCTTTCCCCTCGTTATGAAGGGGTAGGGAGGCTCTCCCTAAAGCATAGCTGTGCATGCCTCCAAGCACGTAGTTCACGCCGAAAATAAGTCATGACTATTGTCAGAAAAGCAATCGTTGTGTAGAGGTGGAAGCGTTGAGGAGCGCGGAGAGCTGGTACACTTTGCAGGTGAAGAAGCACCGCATAGACCATGAAAGTGATAAGCGCCCACGTCTCTTTCGGGTCCCATGACCAGTAGTTTCAGCTGATGTTGGCCCATATCGCACCGATGAAGATGCCAAGTCCAAGCGTTGTGATGGCAGGATAAAGGAAAATGCGGCTCAATATCATTAAAGCTGCCGACTGTTCCCTGTGCTGTTTGCTGACAGCCTCGCATGTGTTGCAGTGCAGAGAGCGTCAAGGCAGTGAGTCCGCAGATGAAAGTGAGGGCCAGAAGTGCATAACTCATCATGATGATACTCACGTGAACGCTCAACAACGGACTGTTCAATACGGGCATGATATGGCCGATTGCCGGGTCCATTTGACCGATATGGCTGACCAAAAGAAAGAAACCGCTCAGCAAGAAGCCAAAAGTGATGACAAGTAAGCGCAGCGATCGCATGGCCAAAGCCGTCACAAGGGTAATCAACATGACAAACCAAGCCATGGAAAGCATCGACTCATAGCCGTTGCTTTAAAGGGATATTGTCGCTGATTATCCAGCGCAATGCCAAGGCAAATGACAGTGCAAAGGAATGAAACAGCAAGCAACATGATGAGCAATCCATGCAGGATTGACGGGCGCAGGCCTAAGAGTTGCGTCTTGGAAGTGGTCAACCGGCGGAGCACAAGAAGCATACTGATGAGGCCAAATGTAAGGTTGAAGATGAAAAGAACCGTTGCAAAAGGCACGCTGTTGTAGCATTTCTCGGCCTGAAACTGCATGTCGGTAGGGAGCGAGGCGCCTGCATTGCGCTGCTGATAGCTTCGCAGTTGCTCAATGAGTTGAATGGCATTGCCGTCTTCTCGCCCGGAAACGGCTTGATAGAGTGCCGGAAAATAGCTCTTGATCAATAAGAAATCATTCTTCGGAAGCTGTTTGGGATACAGCTCAAATGGTGAGAAACCACTGTGTCTGTCCACCACGAAACGTATGGGGGAAAGAGCGTCAGTGGTGTGCCTTTCTGCAGCGACATGATGATTTGGAGCTTGCTGTCCATGTCGGCACAAGCCTTGTGAAGCGCATCCTGTTGTCCCTGCTGATAGTCGTAGACATATTGCCCGAGGACGTATTCTCCGTCTTGAAAGAATGCTTTTCACATTCGTATATTCGGGCAATCCGAACGTTTTCGCGCATCTCTGCACTGTTGACATGCACAATCGGTTCACTATTCCATGCATCGTCAAAGAATATCCAACTCATCAGCACTTGCGTGGCATCATCACCTTTATAGCTTCGTTTGCCATAGATTTTTCTTTAGGAAATCAAGGGCGAAAGTCTGCAAGGGACAGATGCGTTCGTTGTAGTTGATATAGAGATTCCGAACTTTTTCGGCAACGGGTTGGTCGATGACAGGAGCTGAAAAGCGTTCTTTGGTGGCGTGGACTCGCCGATGACGATGCGACAATCAGCAATGTGGCCAATGATTTCCTGAGAACGGGACTGCGAAGCAACTTTCTGAATGTTCCTTTGAGGGTCGACAAGAAGCCATAAAAGCGAAAAAGAACAGCAGGCCATAGCCCGTGTATGTAACGGGAAGTCCATAGGGATCGCTGTTCACACTGAGGTAACTTCCGTAGTTGTCGGTGTCATAACTGGCTTGATAGAAACGTGTACCATGGTAGTAAAATACCTTATTCATCGACACGGTTGCACGTGTAATTGTCTCCCCATCTGTTATGACAAAGTGGGTCGTATAATCCGAAGCAGCCTGTGTCCCGTCGTGATATTGTATGTCGAAATGGTCGAGACGGACAGAGAACGGCAGCTGATGCGTGCGCGTTTCTGACATGGAGATCATCTCTGTATAGAGGTTTGTGGGCTGGTCACCCCTTAGGTGTACCATGCCTTTAAAGCCCTGTTGTGTGGGTGAGAAGCGCCAAGGAGTATCACTATCATTGAGAGATGAAGCAACAGGAGGTTCCATTTTCGCAGGCGAGACTTTACGATATAGACCACACCTACAGCCACAAGAAGAGCCCAAAGCAGACTAAACCACCATGCACCATATATATATTGTGAGGCAAAGGGCGTAGAATAGAAGTGTTCAATAATGGTGGCCGCTGCCATCACTACAATCAAAAACTACATAGAGAATGAATACTGTTTTCTTAATCATTGTGTTGTTTGTATAAAGTCGTTTGCTTGCTCAGTTGTTTTCCTAAGTTTTCCAAAAGCTTCTATGGCCCTGCTTCACGGCGGCATCATTATAGTGCTTTACAAAGGGTTCGGGCACTGCTGTTAATGGCCTGCAGCGCTTTGTTGAAAGCCTCTCCGACAGCTTTTTGCAATGGCAGATTGCGCGTTTTGAACCATGCATCAAAGGCATCGTTGCGACTTCCATACCATAGATTGCTGATGCTCTGCAGGTTATCGCGCAGGTCTTCCAATGAAGTGTGGCTGTAGGCGACTCAATATAGTCGGCATCTTGATGTTCGAAAGGCTCGCCAAACTTCGTGCGTGCCATTTCATCGGCAAGCCCCATCATGCCTTTGTCGCCTGTAAGGATGACTTGAGCTGCCCGCTGTGGCGTGTAGGCCGTAAGCATATAACTGCGGTAGTCGGTGCCTTCCGGCGATTGATAAGGTAGACTTGCCGCATCAAGTTCTGTCTTATAGCGAGGGTCTGCATCGGCATTCCAACCGCAATGAAGCTGGAAACAACGCAGTCGGAGATTGCTTGCCAAGGTCTTGGCATATTTGAGTTCACGCGGTTTGATGTCATTAGTGGGGCGCGGTTTCCCGTCTCTGAAGATTACATATTCAATGCCATGCCAGCCCACAATGCCTGAAGGCCAGCCTTCTGTACGGTCGAGTGGGTCGTTGCTTTCCATGAGCTGTTGATAGCGGAGACGGTCTAAAGGCCACGAATTGATGTCAGAATCTACGGAGAAATGGGCGTTGGCACCGAAGAAGAAGGCTTCACTCTTTTCATAGGTACCGCGGGCTTTGAGAAACAGTCGGCACACTTGGTTTAACTGCTCTTGCGTCATTGCAGGCGTTTCGAGTGCAGACAGCGCTTTATAAAAGGCGTCGGTGCTGTTGCCAACACTTTATATCGCTCGCGGATGATGCCGTCTATATCGTTCTCTACGACTTGCTGAAGCGTGAGTCTCTGTGTCTTGTCACTGTCATCTCCATTTTTATCGCTGCACGAAAAACAAGGTTGTGCAGAGCAGGAAAAATGTAAATGCAATGTATTTGAAAATGATGTTGAGTCATGAAGAAAAACAGTAAAAAAACTAATACCTATGAAGTGAGGTTCTCATATGCGTCATATCAGCCGCTGACTTGACGCAGATGACACGGTCATTTGACGCATATTGCACGCTAACTTGACGCATATGAGAACTCTGTTTGTAATGATTTGATTGTCAACGGATTATGTGTTACAAAAACAGGGCGTACGGACTGAAATTTCCAACCTCCTGCATCTGCAATCGCATTTTCACCGTATCTTTCAAGCTGTTGAGGCGTTTTTGCGTTGGCTCGGAAAGCCAACGAACCCTTGGTTAAACGTCTGCAAGCTTGCTTTCCTCCCCTTTTGTTAATGCATCATGCACAATGCATCATTGGCTGTCGTTGAACTAACATTTCGCAACACATCATGCATCATTGGCTATCGTATTGCGTCATAAGCTCTTTCCCTGCTCGCCCTCCCTCCCTTGGGGAGGGGTTGAGAGCTGGGTTTTTTCTATATCGCATTGATGAATGCTACGACAGCATCTCGATCGGCTTTCTGTCAGATGTATAGAACTTGTTTCAGCGGCGAAGAAAGCATCGCTCTGCTTACTGTATGCATGCCACATGATAGCTTCAACTACGTTGTGGGCACGGCAGTCGTGCAGTCTTGAGCCTTCACCGTCTCTTGAATAGACAGTCCGCGACCCCAGAGCGGTGTCGTTCTGCACCATCCCGTGCGGATATTATTCATCATAAACAGCCTGTGGTTGCACGAGGTCGGTGTATGGCCAGATAGTCGTTCCGCTGTAATCAGGCAGACCATGACCTATAGAAGCATAGTTGCGGCTGATGGGATCAACCCAACTGTTGTCCTTTTGATAGTCCATGAAGGACGATGGCAGGCAGTACAGCCCATCTGATAAAAAGAGTTGCTTTACTCGCTGCACTTCTTTTCGAGTCGAGATTACGGGACTGCTGGCACGCCAAGTCCCTTATGCCATACGGCGAAAGCATAGTAGTCTTCATCCCGCATCTCTTCCCTGTCCGTTCCAAGGTGCCATGTCTACGAAGTATTTTCTTATAGGCTTTGTGCGTTTCAGGCTTGTTACTGTTGAGGCTTAACAAGTCATTCACAAGCTTCTTTATACCTGCTTTGGTACCGTCTCCGTAGTAGGGATGAAGCAGAGATGACGGCTTTTTGTCCCCTGTTCTTGAATTTCCTTGATGACGCTTTTCGTCTTCACTCATGGCCTTTGCCCATGCAGCTGTGGTGTAAAGATAGTGGCGGTCACTGCGCGTAACGTTGGTAATGTTCCAGATAGCATTGGCACCTGGGCCGTCAAGAAGCGATGCACGAGTCATTGCATAAGTGAATTTCTTCACGCGTTTTGTGCCGTCTGCCAACTTATACCATGCCGAAGCAGCCCAATCTTGGGCTGCAGTGTCCCACATACCAGGGTTGAGTTTCACGTGAGGATTGGCTGCTTCGCGGGCATACTGCACCTTCATGGAGTCTTGATCAATGGCATCAAGCAGGCCCGTGCCATACATACCAATCGTTGATTCGAGTCGGACTTCATAGTTGGTGAGGCTTCGGATTGGTGTTGAAAGCACTCTGTTCGATGGTTACTTCGGGATAAGTCAGCTCGTATTTCTCACCATCAGGGAACTGCGTTGCAGACAGACCGGAGGGCATGGTGCCTGAAAGTTTCTTCCATTCCATGTGGATGCCGCGTTCGTCAACAGGTGCCTTGAAAGGATACATTGCCTTGGTTTGCGGCATACCCGTTACCTGACGGATGTATGAGTTGGCTGCATATTTTCACGCCGTCAGGGTCGGTTCCTGCCGTAGGATGATAGATGACGAGCAGGTATCCATTGCCCATTTGGTCGGCTTCATACTTGTTTTTGGCGCTTGCCATGACCGTAAGAAGGGTGGCAGTATTCGCAACCTGAACGCACATATGCAGGGACCCAAGACCCGTGTAAGGACGGTAAAGTAGGGTGTAATTGTGCTCGAAAGAAAGTCTCTCCACGCTTGAAAGTCTGGTACAATCCAGCTTCTTCTATCTCCGGAGATGGGTTACTGTAGCAGCCCTTCTTCATTCGAAGTGGTTCCTTTCTCGCCTCCGGGATACCATTCGGCAGCACTGAAATTGCCTACATTCTTACCGATGTTCTCATTGGGGTTGTAGGGTTTGATGTTGTCATCGTCGCTACAAGCCGTCACTGCTAACATCATTGTGCCGAGCAGTAAGAGCTTTCCGAAATTCATTTTCTGTATCATAATATTTTTGTTTTTGTAGAGTATCGTTTTTTTCAAAATGCGTAGATACGGACATGAAGAAGCGTCTCCTTCATGCCCGTATGTATTGCATTGGCAATGCCGGATAGGTTGTTTACTTGTTGTTCTTGCCTACAAAATCAGAGGCTGCAGCAAGTGCATCGTTCAGCTCCTGGCATGCTTTGATTGCATTCTTGCACTGAGGATCCTTGATATTCTTAACGAATGGGTACTTGATTGCAGCGATTTGCTTCAGTGCATCGCTGATAGCTGTCTCCACACGCTGGCCTACTTTGGCGTCATACTTCTTGAAGTAGTTGTGGAAACTGTATTCACCGCGCTTGCCTTCTACACCGCCGAACCATACATTTTCAATGCTGTGGATGTTGTTCTGGAAGTCAGTGAGGAGTTATAGCTGTAAGGTGACTCGATATAACTTTCGTCTTTACCGGAGAATGGATTGTTGATCTTGGTGTTACCAACCTCATCTGCAATACCACCTGCACTGTTGTCGCCTGTCAATACAGAGCTGACAGCAAGCTTAACCGTGTTGTATGTGCTCTTGGTTGGGTCGCTGGCATTCTTCATTTCGTAGCCGTAAGAGAAGCCTTTTATCGGTCTTGTAGACGGTTTCCAATTCGTCGAGAACTTTCACATGCTCCTTGTTTGCATTCTCATCCCATGAACATTCCAAGCGATAAACGCTGTTGCGGAGGTCTTCAGCAACGGCTTTTGCGTAGTCAAGTTCTTGTGTCCCGCTGAAGATAGTGAAGTCAATACCGGCCTGATTGTAGCTGTCGTGTGAGTTCAATTCAGCTGCTTTGCGTGGTTTACCGTCGCGGAAGAGGATGAATTCAATACCATGGAAGCCGAGAATACTTTGGTCGGTAATCTTGTATTTGTGGTCAGCTTTGAGGTAATTGTAAAGCTCATTAAGACCGAGAGGCCATGAGTCGATGTGTGGGTCGATAAGGAAGTGAGAGGCTGCGCCAAGCAGGAATGCCTCACTGCTCTCGTAGTTGGCACGCGCTTCGAGGAAAGTCTTGCATACATTATCTACTTGTTGCTGTGTGATTGAACCTGGTGTCAGGGGCCTCAAGTTCATTGTTTAGTTTTCACATCCGTCGGCCAAAGCCTTGTAAGTGGGGTTAATGGTGTTGTCAACATTGGCTGCAAGCACCTTCTGAAGATACTTGTCGCCCTCGCTTAACTGGCCGGTTTGTGGGGTGTCATCATCATTACTGCTGCATGAAGTCATGGCAGTTGTCAGTGAACAAACCATGGCAAAGAGCATAGCATACTTGAAAATCTTTTTCATTTGTTTGTATATTAAGTTAAGATTCCTTGTTACTCTTATTTAAAAAAAGGTATAGACTTACCTTGTTATTCGTTTCTTTTTCACCCTTAAAGGAAGAAACCTTCATAGGCAACTCCAAGAGAAACCGATGGTTCATTATTGTAAGCACTCTTCAAGAAGCGGTGAGAATACTCGCCTTTCACAACAATCTGCTTGATTGGATAGTAGTTGAAGCCGAAAGCAATGCGGTTTTTTTCAGTATAAGGAAACTTCATTTGTGTGCCACTTGCCTTGTAAGAGTTGTAGTATTCGTAGCGGCCGAAGAGATAAAGTTTCTGATTATCCTGATGCAGACGGGCAATTTGGGAGAACAAATCCCAACCGGCTTCAATGCCTGTAGCTATAGCTGTCTTGCTGACAGGGTCGTGATTGAAAGGTGAAGTCTTTGTCTGTCGTCCTGGAAGTAACTGTACTTTCTCTGCATCGCCTAAGTGCCCATAGTCAAAGCTGCCGCGAACAATCCAGTTGAAACGGTTGAATGTGAAGTCAACAGAGCCGATGGTAACGGCTCCCTTGAGTTTAGCTGCTGTTCCATTCGCATCGCGACCGAGTGAATTGTCGATGCTGTGACCATAGTATCCGCTTATACCAAGACGTAGACCAGGGATAGAATAGTTGTCGATACGCAAGGCTACGGCATACTTGTTGGCCGGTTCGAACTCGAAAGCAGAGCTTGCTCCTTTCTTAATCCAATTGTCGCGGTTGAAGCTCAAGGCATTCAATCCGGCCAAAAACTGCAGTTGATACTTCCAGTCCTGCCCTATATGACCCCACAAACTGATACCCGTCTGGTGCCAGGTACAGGGAAGTATGGTTGCTTTTCCCTCCGGCCGATAGACCGTAAAGAAAGTTCAATGGCTCGTGATAAGCGTTCGTTAAGCCGATAGGTACAACGATATGGCCTGCGCGGAGATTGAACATGCGGGAGAAACTCTTTTGAATCCAGAACTGTTCTAACTCAACTTCTCCGCCTTTCTCTACCTCGTGTTCCCATTCTCCGCTTTCTTCGTACTCCTTTTCATAGGAACTTCCGCTGCCACCATGCTCGAATTCAATCTCTGTTCCCATAGTCCAACCTTTGCCAAAGTCGTAACCTAAGTAGATAACTGCATGGGGGATATCAAACTTTCCATGGCTCGGATCGTTCTTATATTTGCCGGCTTGACTGTATTTATAAGGATTGTCACTGAAGAATCTGCGTGTAACCGATCTCACCATAGCCACCTACGCTGAGTTTGTTACCCTTTACATGATTCATTACGGAGTCGATAGCGTTAACCTGTGCTTGGGATTGCAATGCCAATCCTGCGAAGAGGAGACTCGTTATCATTCTGAACTTACAACTTTTTCATTATTATTCTTTTTAATGTTTCTGTTCTATGATAAAGAGAAAAGTGCAGACTATCTGATTGTGAACCCAGTGTCATGAAATAGCTGAATGCCAAGGATTGCAAGGCACTTTTCGATGAACAATCCAGGAAGTCAATCACCACTGCACTTATTCGACTGCAAAGTTATCAAGAAATCTAATTGTTTTCAATACCTAAAAATAGTGAAAATATCATTTCATATATTTCATTCTTTTTAGGTATTGCACCTTAATTGCAAAGCCATTAATTTTGCAACCGTAATCAATCAAATAGAAAATGCTCACAAGCATAAACTAAGAAAGGAATTAAAAATGAATAAGACTTGTATTATCTACGGTTCTTCAACAGGCACTTGCCAGGACCTTGCTTCTCGTATTGCAACAAAACTCGGTGTAGACAGCGCTGATGTTTTCGATGTTTCCAAAGTTTCTGCCGATCAGCTCGGTGCTTATCAGAATCTCATTCTCGGTACTTCAACATGGGGTGCAGGTGAAATGCAGGACGATTGGTACGATGGTGTGAAGACATTGAAGGCTGCCGGACTCAGTGGAAAGACTGTAGCTATCTTCGGTTGCGGTGACAGTGAGGGCTATTGTGACACCTTCTGCGGTGGTATGGCCGAGCTTTTCAATGCAGTGAAAAGAGGCTGGTGCAAAGGTCATTGGACAGGGTTTCAACCGATGGTTACACCCTATGATGACTCTGAAGCTGTCGTTGACGGACACTTCGTAGGCCTTGCACTTGACGAGGTTAACGAGGATGATAAGACCGATGAACGCATTGATGCATGGGTGAAGGAAATTCAGCCAGAACTCTAAAATAAAGCAACATGCTGCAGACTGAAGCTGTACCGACCGACTTGAGAGTGCTCTCCGAGCAGATCTATCAGTACAAGAAGGGTGTGAGAAACATGGTTCTCTACACCTTTCCTGACCGCTATCAGCAACAAGCTGTATGCAAACTTGAGCGCCAAGGTATTGATTATCTCATTCAGCCTGTAGGCAACAAGCGCATCAATCTGTTCTTTGGGCGCAAGGAATGTATGGATGCTATACGCACCTTTGCAGGTCGTCCGCTCAATCAACTCACGCCCGAAGAAGATTTCATTCTCGGCACCTTGCTGGGCTATGACATCTGCAGTCAGTGCGAACGATATTGTAAACGCAAGGCATAGCGGCCTTGCCAGTCTCATATAACTATAGTAACGATAGCGCTTGCAAACTTGAGAAAGTCCGGCAACGCCGTCATACAAGATATTAATTACCATTATCAATTAGAATAATCTTGTTCGCTACATAGATTTCATAATGTTTTTGTATAAAAGTAAAAGGGTTGTCGCGAGACAACTCTTTTTTCGTTTTAGGACATGAAGTGTGTGTAGATAAATGTGTTAAAGATGCATCATGTTATTTTACAAAAGCCTCGTCAGGACGGGCCTTGTTTCAAAAGAAATCGTCACTCGGTGGAAATACGCGAGTTTTGAGGCTTCTTTTTAATTGCTTGATAACCAATGTTTTAATGTAATTCGTTGCTTCTATGTAATAAATAGCGGCTCATGGGTCTGTATTTTGTGCCATATTAGACGGTAAAGTGACGCAGAAAGCAAGCTGACTTGATGCAGAAAGCATGGCAATATGAAGCAGATAGCAGCGTCGTTTGATGCAAATGACGTGATATCGTGTTTTTCTTGGGCTGCTAAAGGTGTGAAATTCATCCAGACAGTCATGTAAATGGGCAACTCTTTTTTTCTATTTGGTGTGGGCTACAAAGAGTTAAAAACAGGGACATAAAGTTTACAAATGGAAGTCTTTTCTCTGTTGCTTTTGGGTGGCTTCACCATGCAAAGTCCATTGATAACTGTCTATTTTTTCAAGGGGAAAAAAGACATTTTGCAGGCTGGTTAGCTATAGTCTGCGAGTTTTTCGGGCCTGCACTAAGCGTTGTTTTCAATCTTGAATGATGAAATTTAATGAGGAGTTACGCCCTTTGTTTCACGAAATTGTGCTAAAAAAAGATAAAAAGAAAAGGGCAAAAAGCGTGAATTTGGCCAGCAAATCTGCCATTATTGGCCTTCTCACTCTTTTGCCCTCTTACTTTTTTGTCGTTATCAGATGTCGAACTTATAGCCCAATGTAAACTGGAATACGCTGTTCTTTGGGTTGCCATTCTTACTGATATTGGTCACGCCGAAGTTGTAACGACCATCAAGAACGAAGTTCTTGTACTCGTAAGACAGACCAACCGGGATAGAAAGGTCAAATGTGTTTACCTCGTAGCATGGTCTTTATCTATCATGAGACCAGGCTGAAGACCAAGCTTTGACAGCGAGACTCTGGCACTACATAAACATTGGCCATGACAGGCATGTTGATATAGCTTGGGTTCCATTTCTCATTAGAATTCTTAACTTTGGCACCCTTGACGGGAGTAGAGCAGACCGGTACTACATGAGAAAATCTCACCCACTTGATACTCTGCTTCAGCACCACCAACGAAGTCAACTTTATAGTTGCTTCGGTTTTTGTGGTGTTTGCAATGTTCAAACCAACCTTAGGCTGAATGGTAAAGTCACCTACTTCATGCTGTGCAAACGTTGCAACTGAAGTGAGCAACAATGCTGCAGCCAACACAATCTTCTTCATAATTCTTTCTTTTTAGATTTATAATATCTAATGTTATTACTGTATAACAGTGAGTGTTTTCTTTATAGTTTTATCTCTAACTCTGCCTGCAAAGATATGTTTTAAAACTTATTTTCAAAATATTTCTGTGTTATTTTACTATTCTTTACCTATTTCTTTATCTGAAACAAGGGCCTTGTAAAATGGTAACATGCTGTTACGAGCTGTTTTGTCATGGGAAAAAGCTGGGATAATCCTTGATACATTGGTATCTGCAAGTTGTGAAAAGTTCATATGCTATAGACATGCAAGGGATATGGCATCAAAGTTTTGCTTTCATCTCGTTTTACATAAAGCTTTTCATATTTCTCGCTGCATGTGCTTCATTGAGAAAGTGTTTCGTCGGCAAATAGCCGTGCCATGTCTTTCAAATGCTGGCGGTTTATGGTCGGTAATACATCGCTAAATAAATGGATATATTGATTGATATCATTATTTTTCTACGCGCAAAGGCCAGTCTTCAGGCAGTGTTTCATACAGTCCGGGACAGGCATTGATGATAGCGGAAGCCCATTGAAGCTGGCTTCAAGCGATAGAATACTCAGTCCTTCAAAGCGTGAAGGCATGAGCAGGAAGTCGAAAGAAGCCATGTATGAGGCTAAATTGAATAGGGGGTTGCAGATTGAAACATTGCTGCATTCGGCCAATTGCTCGGTGAGAACAGCCTCAAGTGAACCTCCGCCGATGACATGGAAGTAGCAGCATGGGTTGTCTTTTTGGCTTTTTATGATTTCAATCAGCGTGTCGATGCCTTTCTGTTCCTCAAATCTTCCGGCGAAAAGAATGTTTGTTTTGTCGGTTTTCAGATGTGGGTAAGGTTGCTGACTGACGGGAGCCACACCATTATATATAATAGGTGGGCAGGCATGATAAATGTTCTGATAGTTCTTTCTGACGGCTTCTGAAATGGCGACATTGGCATTCTGGCGGATGAAAAAAAGGCTTCTACACGCTGCCCCGTGCGCTCCATACCGGCCCAAAGTCGCGTGTTGTGAATGGTTCTTACAATCTTGCAGCGTTTCAAAGTCCAAGGAAACAGACGGAAAAGCAGTAAGTTGCCAAGTCGGGCATCTCTGTATGACAGTGTATGGCGCGTGGTTTATATTTCAGAAAGAGCCATAGAAACCACAGCGGAAAGGTCAAGGCAGCTAACCGTTCGAAGAGATAATGGAAATGGAACTCGGGTATCCAGCCACGATGATAGCAGATGTTGTGGTCTTGAAGTTCCTTAATGAGCACCTTGGTAAAAGCACCATGCGCCCTGATAAGCTCCACAACATGATACTCTATGCCCTCGGTGGCCGACTCTGCAATGTTGACCGCCACGCGTTCGGCACCGCCAACATCAAGATGTGAAACGATATGAAAGATCTTCTTTCGCTGCATATTGCAAAAATAATGCTTTTTCTTTTGAACTTCAATCAAATAGTCGTAATTTTGCAATTAAAACGAAACGGAAATGGCAGAAAGCTTGAAAGAGAAGACAACAAGGGGTCTCTTCTGGGGTGCAATGAACAGTGGAACGACGCAATTGCTTAATTTAATCATCGGCATCTTCCTTGGACGGCTCATCAGTCCGGCTGAATATGGCATTGTAGGCGTGCTAACTATCTTCACACTGATAGCCGGTAATCTGCAAAGCAGTGGCTTTTCGCAGGGCTTAGTGAACTTAAAAGCACCACAAGCCAGCGATTATAATTCGGTCTTCTGGTTCAATATCCTTGCCAGTTTCGTGATTTATACCGTGCTTTTTCTTGCTGCTCCACTCATTGCGGCATACATCCATGAGCCTTGTTTGATAGAACTGTCACGCTTTGTCTTCCTGAGTTTCGTGATTTCCTCTTTCGAATAGCCCACAGTGCCTATATGACGAAGAACATGATGAACCGAGAAATCGCTATCATTGGCGCTATTGCACTCGTCTGTTCGGGCGCAGTGGCCATCACGTTAGCCTTCTTTAGGTTTCTCTTATTGGAGCTTGGCATGGCAACAAATCATTTATATTGCCGTGCTGAACCTTGGCCGTTATTATTTCGTTCCTTGGCGTCCGTCGTTTTCATTTTCACGTTTGAACCCGTCAAACGCATGTTCAGTTTCAGTGTGAATGTGCTTATCACAAACATTATCAACACTGTAAGCAACAACATACTGACGTTGTTATTCGGTGGACTTTACCCCATGAAAGCTGTTGGAGACTTCACAAGCCAACAAATGGAACACGATGGGCAACTCTTTTGTAGCCAATGCAGTGGGTCAGGTGGCGCAACCCGTGTTGGCTTCAGTGAATGAAGAGCGTGGAAGAGAGGTCAGAGTGTTTCGCAAGATGATGCGTTTCACGGCGTTTCTCAGCTTTCCTGCCATGTTCGGATTGGCGATAGTGTCACGCGAATTTATCCTACTCACGATTAAAGAACAGTGGATTGATGCCATTCCTTTGCTTCAAATGCTCTGCATCGGTGGTGCTTTCGTGCCGTTTTACACCATGTATCAGAATGTAGCTATCAGCAATGGACGGTCGGATATCTATATGTGTTGCAATGTTTTGCAGATTGTTTTTTTCAACTTGGTATCATAGCACTTTTCTATCAATGGGGCATCAACAGCATGGTGATGTTCTATACATTGTTTATCATTGTATGGCTTTTGGTGTGGCAGTTTGCTGCGCATCGCATCATCGGTGTACGCTTGTGGGAAGTCGTGAAAGATGTTTCTCCGTCGATGTTTGTGGCTGCAGGCGTAATGGCTGTTACCTACTTTGTAACGAGTTTCATTGAACATCTTGCCTTATTGCTCATTGCCCGCATCATCATTGCAGCCTTGTTGTATGCTGCAATCATGAAAATGCTGCGTATGGAAATGATGGAAGAGATGATGAAATGGGTGAAAGAGAAGAAGAGAAAACTACCTCCAACCCCTCCTCAAGAGAGGGGAGAAGATGCAAATAGAGTCTCCTTGAAATGAGTTTTACGATGAGAAAACGCTCATATCCTCCTGTAAATACGGTATAAGATATCGCTTACTTTCATCGGCAACCACGTTGTCATAGCCTTTAAAAACACGCTGTTGCGGGCTTTTATGGGTTGGAACGGGCAATAGGTTGCAATCTCCTTGGGAGGCATACCGTTCTTCATGGCATCGCGATACATATTTAACAATCCCATGTCAAGCGCCTGATGATAAAGTCGTTTCACATCATTTTTCCTGAAAAAGTCAATCACGACAGCATTCGCTTTGAGCATGGAAACGAGGTTTTTGTGTGAGATTTGATGTGTATAGGAAGTGATATTGTCCGTGCGGTAATAATAAACAAGATCATCAATTGTCGTATAACGGGCTGAGAAAAAGGCACGGGGAACGACAGCATAATCCTCACAATAGTTGATATCGGGAATGGATTCAATATGCTGTTCCTGTAGGAATGCACGGCGATATAGGCGTCCCCATATGTGATGTTTTACCAGATTTTGGCACAACATCATACGAAGATACTGATGATGTGAGGTTTTTGGTGGAAAAACTACGGCTCCCAAACGGTGTTCTTTGTACTCGGCATAGGCACCGCTCACGATGTCATACCGTGCTTTCTGCATTTCATCAACCAACAAGCTTACAGCGTTTTTGGGTACAAAATCATCACTGTCAACGTGCAGAATAGCATCTCCTGTGGCATGGGTAAAGCGTCTGTGACGTAGCTCCCAAGCCTTTTGTTGCTTTTCATGGCGTATGATGTGCACTTGATTTGCCCTGTCAGGATAGTCTTCAAGCACCTTCTTAAGCACTGAAATACTGTTATCGGGGGAGCAGTCGTCCACGAAAATAAACTCTAAGTCACGGTAAGTCTGACTGAAAAGCGACCGAGCGCACTCGGCAATATACTGTTCAACACCGTAGACGGAATGAGAATAGATACTTTCATAGGCTGTCAATGTAACATGAAACGTAGGAAAAGCAGACCGTTGTGGGGCCAACATGAACACGGTGCAGAATACTAATGTGAGGCGCAGGACTTGCTGCATGGCAGGCCGTTGCAGGCGTTTGAGCAGGAAAGCAGCAGCAATCGGCAGGATGAAAGCCCAGTGAGCGGTCATGATATAGACTTCGATGAGTCCGAAACCAGCACTAAATGCAGCAACATATCAAAGCCGAACCACGACAGACAGAGCTGCATGAAGCGCAATCTGAGGCCTGTCACGATACCACCGGCAAGCAACAGCATCATGACAACGGCTATAACGTAGCACAGTTTGTTGTGATAAGCCACGAAAATCGGTCGGTCTTTGTTGACATCTTGCAGCATATGGTCTTCGTGCAGCATCAAAGATTCACCGAAAAGGTTTTCAATGATGCTGTGAGGTCGCGATAAGTGAAGGTCAGTCCAGCGAAGTTCTCCCCTTCCATGATAGCATTGGCGTAGAGATGTGCTGTTTTTTCATTCGTTTCGGCAATGGTCTTACGAAATGAGGCGTCTTTTTTTCAGGCGCTCGGCCAACGTGTGTTCCCGTCGCTCCTGCTCGGGTTTTCTGTATGTATTCATTGATAAGTGCGTATCCACAACCTATCAACAGCATCGGCATCACCATCGAAATAAGGAATAATTTGGGGCAGAAAAAGCGTTTTCCATTGGCAAACCATTGTGCAAGTCCTATCTTTACGCAGTTCGTAGTGGTCACTCCTGTGGATAGGAAAAAGCAGAGAGGCGGTCTTCCATGTACTCAACGGTCGGTTCTCGAGTATTGCTTTGCCTGCTGCATAGAGTGTCAACAGCAGGAAAAACAGCGATAATGCAAAGTGATCGGGAGCCACAACAGTGACCATGATATGGCCGAATGTCAGGAAAAATGCCGATAACAACAGGCTGTCACGATAGTTGATGCCCACGATTTCGCGTAGAATGCGAAACAGAAACAACGTGGAATAGAGTGACAAGATGATGAGAACCGTGGCCCAAATGAATATGGCACAGTTCATGCCGGTAAGCCCCATGAGCCAATGATTGAGTTGCGTGAGGGGATAAACAAAGACAGCAAGCAGCGGATGACGCTCTATACTGTAGAGCGATCGCCATTCAGAAAGCGTGATATAGGGTAAAGGGATCGTAGCCCGAAAGATTGAAATATTTCATGAAAAAGAGAGTAGTAACCGATGCGTCCGCAGCGAGTAAACCTCAAAATGCTGATAGATAGCGAGTCCGTTCAGGGCAGACAAGTATATGAAAACTGCCAAATGCAGGCCAGCGTTCCTCTTTTTCTTATGTTGAATATGCGTAGTGGATTGATCATTGTTTGAGGCTCTTGTGTCTGCAAAAATACATAAAATTTATGATAAATCAGTACAACAAAGCTGCAAAACAGTAATCTGAAGTGCTGCAAAAAAATGCTGTGAAAAGAGATGAAAAGGCTGACTAATCCACAGCATTGATAAGTTTGTGTCGGATATTGTGTGTTGTCATGGCGGGGAAACATAGCTGGCAAGGAATGTGAAAAGCGCTGACTTACAGGCTACCTCATGCTGTGTTGCGCCACTTCTTCATCGGTTATCATTAACATATTGTGCCGGATGGCTCAGTTTACTTGCAGATATTGAACTATAATTCGCCTTTTTCTGAAAAATATATACAATAGCTCTCGTGAGATTTACGCATTTGAAAATGAAGTTCCCTTTGGCTCTGAATTCGCGCTGTTTTCAGGCATTTTTGCAAACCATTGACTATCAGGTGGTTATGAAAAACGAATTGAAAAGCGAGGTAAAATTCAGGCAAATAAATGGCCGATTTGATATGAAAATGCTTTATAAAATGCATCATTTCATCGCGCGATTTGATGCAAATAGCCGTGTAATCTGCGTCAAAATGCAGTGCATGATGAATGGAATTACATGGCAAGGAGATAAAAATGGAGACATCGAAGCCATAAGATGGCTTCACACTCACGCTGAAGACGAGTTTCGTTTCTATTTGGTGAAAGGATTGAAGTGTTAAAAACCAGACAACAATTTTTACCCCAAAAAGCATACGAAAGGAATGATTTTTAGCTGTTACATTGCCTTTACGTCGCACGACTTAGTCTTTTCAAAACACTTTGAGACAATGGAAGAAAGATTGCAGCACGTCGCATCTTGGAGCGAACTTTCACATGTCCCTATCCCCTGCTTATCGCGTTCCGTCTCGTTTTTCCAGTTGTCTTTCGTGTAGCTGTCAGGGTAAGTTGTCTGATAAAAGTATCTGTCCGCCACGTTCCCGAATGTAGGTATCGAAGTTGCGTTGTCCTTCATGAAGCACGATGATGCGGGCACCGTTGCGCAGATGGTTGTACTCCGTGTTACCGCCGGAGAAGCGACCATGGGCCAGAAGAACACGGTAGTACATCAGTGAATAGTCGTTATCGTGGTCGTGACCACAGAAGACTCCCATCACATCACCACACTCCTTGACAGCCGTAAACATGCCACTGTTGAGGTTAGGAGCATAGGCTTTCTCCATTCTTGTACCGTAAAGAACCACTTGTGTGTTAGCAACAGCATCGTTATATTCAGGCAATGGATAGTGCATGAACATCAAAGCAGGCACCGGTTTGCCTCCATTCTGACGCGTTTGAATGCCGCTGACCAGTTGCGATAAAGGCCTATCTGTTTCGACGTAAGCCATTGGTAACCGCCTACACCTGCCATTTTACAGTAGTCATGGGTATCCATACAATAGAGCACGGCAGCAGTCTTTGTGCCATCACCCGACTTGATGGGCAACGCATAGTCAAGTGTGTTTCCATTGCGTTTCGGCTGCACACAGTAGCTGTTCTGCTGTGCCTGGTCGTACAACTGATTGACAGGTATGCCCTGTTCAGGGTCATGATTGCCCAACAGATAACAGAAAGGCACCTTCAAATCCGACAGCACATTGAGCACTTGTTGCAGGCACATATCGCCCGGTTTGAATAAATGACGTCGCCTCGTCAGCACAACAAGGTCGGGCTGTTCGGCCTTCACAATCTCATAAAGGCAATCCGTGGCCTGACGAGATGCAGGATTTCGAGTTTATAATGTAGGTCGGTGAACTGTACTATCTTGAATTTCCTGTCTTTAAAATGCAGGTTTTGAGCTTCCATACCCATAAAGAAACTCAGCAATAACCAAACAAAACAATTGTTTTTTCTTCATCATAAATTACTACTTATTTCTCGGTAAAGTTAGAGCTTTTTTGAATGCGGTGTATCGTTTATAGGCTTTTTATTACTAATTTTGCACTATTATAACAAAACGCAACCCAAAAGAATGATAAATGACCATGTGATGCAGGCGCTGCGGAGATGTCCGCTTTTCGCCGGCATGAGCGAACTCAGCATAGACCTTGCCTTTGGGCAATATCAGCTATCAACTTGTTGATTATGCGCCCCGCGATGTCTACACATTGGCCGGTATGCCCCTGCCGATTTGCCGATATCGTCATCAGTGAAGCCTCATCTGTCGCATGGTTTCGCTCAGCGGGAAGCAGGTGGAGGTGACGCGGTTGCGCCCGGGAAACATCATTGCTCCTGCCTTTATCTTCGCCAAAGACAACAGTATGCCCGTCAGTGTTGAGACTGATGCGAGCGTAACACTGTTGAGAATGACCCCTCAGACACTGAAAACAACTGATTGACAGAGACGAGGATATCCGCATGAACTATATCCGAACACTCTCCAATATCGATGTTTTTCCTGACTCATAAGATGAAAGTTTTGAGTCTTTTCACCGTCAGGGGAAAAGGTTGCCTACCCGCTTTTTGAACGCGCAGGGGAGCAGAATTCTGATACCATTCACCTTTCCCGAAGTCGTCAGGAGATAGCCGATTCGTTTGGAATACAGAAGTTTTTCGCTTCTGAGAGTACTCAATGAATTCGAGAAAGAGGGTGTTATTCGCGTGGATGGGAAAACGATTGAAATCATCGATCGCAGCAGATTGAAATGATATTCCACCCACTTTTCAGCCGCAACTGCCGACATTCCCTCGTCCGCATGAACAATCCGTTCTACTACGAACCTGATGTACTATGCCGCACAGCTGCAAACGAAGTGCAATGCCGGATAGCAGAAGCTACGCCCGACTTCAAAGCCGAAGTAGACCAAGGAAAGATGTTTGGCGTGCTCATTGTCAGGTGGAAAGGAGACCTCGGCTATCTTGCAGGCTACAGTGGACAGATCATGTGGACGCAGCGATTGGCCCGAATTTTGTGCCTGCAGTGTTTTGATTATCTGCAACCAGATGGCTATTTCAAGCAGCATGAGGCAGGCATATCGGCACTCAACGAGCGTATTGACACGCTTGAAAACAGCGCTGAACTTCGAAAGGCAAGACAGGAATGGCACGATATTGTGCATGAGGCGGAAAAGGAAATTGCGGCTTTCAGGCCGCTGTCAAACGCGAAAAGGAAGGCCGTCCCAGGAGTTGACACCCGACATGATACGCCGTTCGCAGTTTCTGAAAGCCGAATTGCATCGCATGAAACAGCATCTGGCACTTCAAAATGCCGACAAGAAAGCAATTGTTGACAAGATAGAAGATGAAATAAAGGCATTGAAAACGCAACGGCATCAGCAGAGTGATGCGCTGCAAAACTGGTTGTTCAGTCATTTTGTGATGTTCGACAGCCATGGCAATCAGCAGGACTTGCTCCGCATCTTCAGTCCTATGACGCCTCCGGCAGGCAGTGGTGAATGCTGCGAACCCAAGCTGTTGCAATATGCTTTCAGTCATCAGATGCAGCCTGTCAGCATGGCTATGTTCTGGTGGGGTGCAAGTCCGCGCGATGAAATACGTCATCATCTGCAGTTCTATCCTGCATGTAACGGCAAATGTAAACCCATTCTGAAAATGGATGTTGCGCAATATCGACATCGAAGAGAAACCCATTGAGCGCGCCGAGTCAACAGGCGTTGGAATGGATTTACGAGGATAAGGACATCGCAGTTGTATGTAAACCCGCTGGGCATGTTGAGTGTCCGGGGAAAAGCCTGCGTGAGAATGTGCGCTCACCGTGCGCCAACGTCATCCCGAAGCTACAGGGCCGATGATTGTCCACCGTCTCGACATGGCCACAGGTGGCTTGCTCGTCGTGGCACTCAACCTCAAATCCTATATTGATTTGCAGCGTCAGTTTGAGGAACATAGCGTGCAGAAACGCTATGTTGCCTTACTCTCTCGCCCACATCATGGCGCTCGTTCAGGACAGATTTGCCTGCCCCTGCGTCCTGATTTGCATGACAGGCCACGCCAAATTGTCGATGCTGTGCACGGCAGAAAGCTGTAACCAACTATCAGCAGACAGGAGAAAACCGCATGAATCTCTACCCATTGACAGGTCGCACGCATCAACTGCGCATGCATTGTGCCCATACTGACGGACTCAACAACCCCATAAAGGGTGATGAACTCTATGGAAAGCGGGCTGAACGGCTTTATCTCCATGCCGAAGAGCTGTCGTTTGTGCATCCAGGTACAGGCAAAAGAATGCACTTTGAGCGTCATGCCGACTTTTAGTTGCTTAGAGAGACGAGACATCTTGTCCTTTGCACAAGAAGAGTTTCAAGACAATCGTTCTTGCATGTCGGCACATTTGTTACCACTTAAGGACTCGGCATTATTATTGCTGCAACGATATCAGAAAAGAGAGAATGACTTCAAAGAGGTCGGTTATATTGCTCTCTTATGACTTAAAACAAATAAATTATGGCTACAATTGAAAAAAAGGAAAAGTATTCAAGGCAACAGAAGTTATCGAATATACAGACGGAGGAGTTGTCAGCAAAGAGTTCATTCACAGCAATGCCGGCAGTGTAACAGTGTTCAGTTTTTGATGCCGGACAGGGCTTTCTGAGCACACTGCACCCTTTGATGCACTGATACAAGTCATCGATGGTGTCATGCAATTGACCGTTGAAGGACAGACTTTCAACATCAAAGCGGGTGAAACATTCATTATCTCCGAGCGGTGCTCATCATTCCGTAAAGGCTGTTGAGCGCTTCAAGATGATGATAACGATGATCCGAGGATAAAGAAATTATGAAAGGAGGAACGGCGTTCCGTCTTGCTTCATGGCTGCATACAGACGCCGTTATATTTAGTTTTCACAACTCAAAAACGTAATTCAATGATGAGAAAAAGAATGGAGAGGTTTCAAAGGAAACAAGTGGCAATCTGCAGTTAACCCTACGGGATTTCATTCCAGAACAACTACACCAGCTATGAAGGAGATGAGTCTTTCTTGGCAGGACCGACCCATAGTACGGAGACATTATGGCAGAAACTGCGCGCACTTCAAAAGGAGGAACGAGCCAAAGGCGGCGTACTCGACATGGAGACAGAGGTAGTTTCCGGTCTCACGGCATACGGCCCAGGCTATATTGACGAGTCAACAAAAGCGTTGGAGCGCGTTGTTGGTCTGCAAACCGACAAGCCGTTGAAGCGTGCTTTCATGCCATATGGCGGTATCAAAATGGCCGAACAAGCCTCGCACTACCTATGGTTATCAGCCTTCAGAGAAGTTGCACAACATCTTCACCCGCTAGTAAAGACCCACAACGACGGTGTCTTTGATGCCTATACTGCCGAGATGAAGCACGTGCGTCATAATCATATCCTGACCGGTTTGCCTGATACTTACGGCCGAGGACGCATTGTCGGCGACTATCGTCGCGTGGCCTTGTATGGCATTGACTATCTGATTGCAGAGAAAAAGCGTGACTTAGAGAACATGGGCGACCGCGAAAATGATAGACGAAGTCATTCGTCTGCGCGAAGAAGTAGCCATGCAAATCCGTGCATTACAAGGCTTAAAGGAGATGGCTTCCTTTATGGTTTCGACATTTCTCAGCCTGCTGACGACGCATGTCAAGCCGTTCAATGGCTTTACTTCGGTTATCTTGGCGCTGTCAAGACTCAAAATGGGGCGGCAATGTCGGTAGGTCGCATCTCAACTTTCCTTGATATATACATCGAACGAGGACATTCGGGAAGGTAAACTGACTGAAGAAGAGGCGCAAGAACTAATCGATCATCTCGTAATGAAGTTCAGAATGGTGAAGTTTGCACGTATTCCGTCCTACAATCAGCTGTTTTCCGGAGACCCGGTATGGGCAACTCTCGAAGTGGCAGGTATGGGAATAGACGGCCGTTCAATGGTAACGAAGAATGATTTCGCTTCCTTCACACCCTCGAAAACATGGGACCATCGCCCGAACCCAATCTCACGGTGCTCTACAGCAGCCGACTTCCTGAAGGCTTCCGCCACTATGCAGCCAAGATTTCGGTAACAACAAGTTCCATTCAGTACGAGAATGACGATGTGATGCGACCGATTTGGGGTGATGACTATTCGATATGTTGCTGTGTCAGTGCTACGCAGACAGGTAAGGAAATGCAGTTCTTCGGAGCGCGTGCGAACCTTGCCAAGGCGATGCTCTATGCCATTAACGGCGGTGTCGACGGTCGCACTCGCGAGCAGGTAGAGCCCAGCTTATCGCCCCATTACAGCCGATGTGATTACCTATGAAGAGTTCATGCCACGCTTTAATGATATGCTTGACTGGCTTTGCCGGGCATCTATGTGAAGACATTGAACCTTATCCATTACATGCACGATAAGTACTTCTATGAGGCTGCCGAAATGGCTCTTATCGACACAGATGTGCGTCGTACGTTCGCAACGGGTATTGCAGGCTTCAGCCATGTGGTTGATTCTATCAGTGCAATCAAGTATGCCAAGGTGCATGTTATACGCGATGAGACGGGCTTTGCCAAGGACTATAAGACCGAAGGCGACTTCCCACGCTATGGCAACGACGACGAACGAGCTGACGAAATCGCTGTATGGCTGCTCAAAACCTTCATGAACAAGATTCGCAAGTACCATACCTATCGCAACTCAGAACCCACAACAAGTATTCTAACCATTACCTCAAACGTGGTTTATGGCAAGTATACGGGCAACATGCCTGACGGCCGTCGTGCCGAAACTCCATTGGCTCCGGGGCCAATCCCGTCGTATGGTGCCGAGCAAAATGGCCTTTTGGCGTCGCTCAACTCGGTGGCAAAACTGCCTTACGAATATGCACTCGATGGCATTTCGAACACGCAAACCATCTCACCCGAAGCCTTGGGACATGACGACGAGGAGCGTTCACGCACATTGGTTGGCGTGATGGACGGCTATTTCAACCAGGGGGCACACCACTTGAACGTTAATGTTTTCGGCGTTGACAAGTTGAAAGACGCTATGGAACACCCCGAAAAGAGGAATACCAGAACTTTACTATCCGCGTAAGTGGCTATGCAGTGAAGTTCATCGACCTCACTCGCGAGCAACAACTCGATGTGATTGCACGCCAGGCACACGGCAGATTGTAAACAAGACCTATTCAATAGGGTAATCATATGCGCCCTCTGTCCTTTCTGTTTGCAGGAGTGACAGGGGGCATTTATACAAATTACGATACAAACATTGCTGAATGATGAACAAGAACAACGCACAAGATACAGCCTCAGCAAGCGAAAAGCAGGAGAAAGTGGGCTATGTTCACTCCATAGAAAGCTTTGGATCGGTCGACGGACCAGGCATTCGGTTTCTCATTTTTCCTACAAGGCTGCCCCATGCGATGCTTGTTTTGCCACAATCCCGACACTTGGAAGCAAGACAAGACAAGGCCTATGACAGCCGACGAACTGCTTAATCAGGCCGAGAAATACCGCTCCTATTGGGGCGAGAAAGGTGGAATCACGGTCAGTGGAGGTGAAGCTTTGCTGCAAATAGACTTTCTCATAGAACTCTTCGAGAAAGCCCATGCACGCAGCATCAACACTTGTCTTGACACATCGGCACAGCCTTTTACACGCAAGGGCACGTGGTTTGCGAAGTTTGAACGGCTGATGAAAGGTCACAGATACCGTGCTCCTCGACATCAAACACATTCGAGAGGACGAACATCGCAAAGCTGACCAAGTTCTCCAACAGCAACATTCTTTGACTGCGCCCGCTATCTTTCAGACATTCAAAAGCCCTGTCTGGATACGCCATGTTCTTATCCCCAAGCTCACCGACAACGATGCTTATCTGCATGAACTTTGCTGCGTTTCTCAAGACTTTACACAACATTGAACGCATTGATATCCTGCCCTATCACACATTAGGCACGTATAAATACGAAGAACTTCACATTGACTATCCACTCAAAAGGCATTGAACCGCCGACACAGGAACGCATCGACAATGCCAACAGAATCATGGAGTCGGTTTTTGGAATAAAGTCTGTTTCTCATGCCTCCTCCCACAACTTACTTTTCTCACTTGCGTCAAATGAACGTGTAATCTGCGTCAGATGACACGCTAATATGACGCAGATTGCGAGGTAAAGTGAATGAGATTACAACATGAAATGACGCAAAACATCACAAAAACAACAAGACCCTACTTCTCTCCTCCGCTATTTTCTGCGGACCACGCACCTTATCTTTCTTGCTCAGTCCACTTTTAATCTCTATGTTTATGCCGTCACTGAGGCTCGTTACTACGCGTCGACGCTCGAAAGTTTGTTGTTCTCCGCTGCCTTTAACGATATAAACATAGGTGTTAGTACCCTCAAACTCAATCGCACTTTCAGGCACAGTGAGCACTTGGTTGGCTTGAGCAAGCACGATTTCAGCATTGGCACTGTAGCCCGAACGAAGCTGTGTGCGGCCCAATCCCGTAATGGCAGCCTTGAGTTCAAAACTGATTTGCGCCATTGTTTTTCACGGCTTTTAGGCGATATATACTCCAATCTTGCCTGCAGTTTCTCGTTCTGAAGCGCCCCAATGGTTATCTTCATAGCCATTCCAGTGACGAGACTTCCCACTTCGGTTTCATCAATATTACCACGGAAAATCAAGTCGTTCATGTTGGCAACTGTAGCAATCGTCGTACCGTCATTAAACGTATTACTCAGGATTACGGTGTTACCTACCTTCACAGGAATGTCAAGTATCAACCCACTTACGGTTGAACGAATGAGCGTGGAACTTGTGCTGGCATTGCTTTTCGACACACCGTCGCGCACCACTTCAAGGTTGTCGTTGGCTGCCCGCGCTTCCTCCTGGGCCTGACGCATTGTCTGTCGCACCTTATCATACTCGTCGGCACTGACCAATCCCTTGTCGAAAAGCACCTTTTCACGCTGATAATCCACCGTTGCCTGCTTCACATTGACCTCTGCCAAACGTACTCTGGCCTCCGCAGAACTAAGCTGTTGCATGTCAGGGATAACCTTTATCTTGGCTATAATCTCCCCAGCCTGTATGGTTTGTCCTGCTTCTTTCGTGATTTCGGTAATGATTCCACTGATCTGCGGCTTTACATTCACCTCGTTTCTCGGCTCAATCTTCCCCTGTCACTACCGTTGTCTTTTTCAGGTCCATGACTTTAGGCATGAACTCTTCATAAACAATTGACTGGGGGCGTGACTTCATCCAAAGGAACACAAAGGTTCCAATGAAGATCAAAGCAATAATAGCTGCAATGATAAACTTAATGTACTTCTTCATAAACCTAATCTCAACCCTTCCCAAAGGGAAGGGAGCTGCACCGCCACGGGGATTTATTATTCGTTATTGTTTGTATTTAATTATCTCGTTATAAACATTTCTCTATCTTACCATTTGCATGAAATTCACTGCAAGTTTGGGCTCCCTCCCTTGGGGAGGGGCTGAGGGATGGGTGCTACTCGTCCCTCATTGCATCGACAGGTTTTATAGACATGGCCCTCGCTGCAGGCGCAAGACCGGCCAAGATGCCTAAAACACTCAACAAAGCCACGGCACCTATGGCCGTCCAGAAACCGATTTGGAAATGTGAGTTCACGATACCATCAGTTGTGTTTGCAAGCTCGGCGAGTTGCAATATGATAACCGCAAAGAGGATTCCACTCATACCTGCGACCGCAGTAAGAATGATACTCTCGCTGATAATCTGGCTTAATATGTTCTTAGGTGTCGCCCTATTGCGCGCCGGATACCTATTTCGGTGGTGCGTTCCCTCACAGTTACCATCATGATGTCGACACTCCGATGGCTCCCGCCAATAAGGTTCCGATGCCAACAAGCCATATCAGGAAGTTCACCCGCTGAAAAAGACTGTCTACCATGCCGAACATTACCCTCGCTGTTGAACACGGTTATCGCCTTTTCATCCGTAGGATCTATCTGATGAGCACGGGCAATCACGCTGCGCATCTTCTGTGAAATGCTGCTCATGGTTACTCCAGGTTGCCCCGTAACACAGATGAGATGCACGTCATTTCCATAGTTATAGGCCTGCTGCATGAGGGTAATGGGAATGATGACACCATCTTCTGAATTGCCATTGATACTCATATTACTACTTCCATAGTCGACACCAACAACACTATAATAAATGGAATCTACACGCACCAACTGTCCGCATGGGTCGCCACCTCTGGGGAAAAGCGACTTGTAAAGCTTCTTTCCTATCACGCAGACCTTACGATGTTGCTGCATATCCATGCTGTTAAGGAAACGGCCATAACGCAGTTTCGGGGTCTCGACCTTGGCATATTCAGGCAGTACTCCTTTCACATGGCATGATGTTTTCTTATCACCAAAGACAATGTTATTGCCAAATCCGCCAAGCATTGGCGACACTATATCAAGTTCGGGCACTTGTGCTTTAAGCCTTTCTACATCCTTATATTCCATCATCCACTGTCGTCCCTTGCGGTAACCGGCATAAGGTTTCGTCGTATTCTGAGCGAAAATAATGGCCGAATTGGTGGCAAAGCCTTCGAAATTCTTGGAAAGAAGTTCTTTCAGTCCATTGCCTCGCCCATTAATCCAACGAGCATGAACACGCCCCAAAACACGCCGAAGCCTGTCAGGAACGACCGACTCTTGTTGCGAGTCAGCGTGTCTAAGATTTCTTTATAGGTGTCAATGTCTATTCTCATAGCTAAATCATAGCTACAACCCAGTCCTAACCTAAAGGAAAAGCTCTCCCCTGACCCCTCCGAAAGGAGGGAGACCGCACGCATTGCAAACAACAAGCATGCAGAATGAGTATATATTTGTCGTCCATTTATGCATTTCATTCGTCTATATCTCTACATCTTTCTCTGAACTGTTTTCTTTTTCCATGACGAAATGTCCTTGAAACTCCCTGTACTCAGTCTCCTCCTTTCGGAGGGGCCGGGGAGGCTTCAGAGGAGGCTTCACCACTCGCCCGCAACGCCTCAATCGGTCTGATTTTTGCGCTTTCTTAGCCGGTATCAAGCCTCGCAAGCGTACCTGCAATGACCATAACGAGAGTGGCTTCTATGCAGACATCGAGTCCGACTGTAGGGTTTACGAACATCATTGCCTTTAAAAACGCCGGCGTCAACCTGCATATGTCCAATCGTTGCATCCATGTATTCATTGGCTGCAATGCCCAAAAATCATCCCCACATAACCAAAGAACGTGGTAATGATGACACTTTCAATGATGATGAGTTTAAGTATGGCCCACGGCTTAGCTCCTATGGCCTTGCGAATTCCAAACTCGCGAGTTCGCTCCTTAACAGTAATGAGCATGATGTTAGAAACACCCACTATGCCACTCAACAAGGTAAAGATGCCGATTATCCAAAGGGCAGTTCGGATGATGCTCATACCCGTTTCCATCTGCATGGCCTGTGTAAATCGGTTCCAAATCCATATCGCATCCTCGTCGTCGGGGGCTGCTCTGTGGTTGCGGTTCAGGCTTTTCCGATAGTCTTTCTCAAAGGCTTCATTGTCCTGTTCGGTTTTCAAGCCGTGGAAAGAGAAATGAAACTCGTCGGCCTTATCACCTTTATTATATATTGTGCGCACAGTGTTGAAAGCCGAAAATGCCCGTGCATTGCGCCCCGAATCGTCTTTTTTACAGATGCCGACAATCTCAAAACTGAACGAACCCACGTTGACATACCGGCCAATAAGTCCCCTGAATGTCTCCCTGAAGTGAGTTCACGGGCCTGCTCATCATTAATGACAAGCACCTTTCTTGACTGCTGATTGTCAATCTGGTTAACGAACCGCCCGTAGCGCATCTCTATCTTGTTGATGTCCTTTTTCATTGGGATAGACTCCCGAAAGTATCGTATTCGTGTAGTTCTCTCCCAATGAAATCGTGACGTTGTTCTGCTCTGCCACCGCCCCCATGTCATCGACATTTGCAGAGAATTTCGGTTGTCGTTGAAAAATCCTTATCATTTAGCGTAATCTCACGCCCTCTTTCAGTCCCTGATACTCTTTGGAAGTCTGCCCACCAAACACTTCCATGGAGTTAGCCATAAAAGCGTCCGCTGTTCTGTTCGGTGGCATTGATGAGTCCATTTCCTGCTCCGAGGAGGAAAATCAGCATGAAGATGCCCCACGCAACGGCAAAAGCCCGTAAGCCCGGTACGCAGTTTATTGCGCTTAGCTGTAGCCCATATTTCAGCAAAAATGTCTCTCATTACTTCACTCTTTGGTTTACATTGTTTCTTCTGTTCTGTCAAGACTGTTTGCAAGGTGCGTCAACTGCGTTTTGCAACTTGACTCAAATCATCGTGTAACTTGACTCAAATCAGCACATAACTTGACGCAGTTTGCACGATGATTTGACGCAAGTCGAAGCTGTTTTTGTATCATGTTGATGTTCAATGCGTTAGCAACTACTTCATCACTCCGTCTATGCCGAATGGCGAAGCATGGTGATCGAAGTTGTTTTCTATTTTACCCTATGATGCCATCTTTAATGTGAACAATCTTGTTGGTCTCGTTAGCCACGCCGCTTTCATGCGTCACCACGACAATCGTTTTTGTGCTCTTCGGCATTGAGTTGCTTCAAGAGTTGCATCACTTCGACCGAGGTCTTTGCTGTCCAAGGCGCCCGTAGGTTCGTCGGCAAGATAATGCGTGGCTGCGTGATCAAGGCGCGGGCAATGGCTACACGCTGCTTCTGTCCGCCCGACATCTCGTTGGGATAGTGGTCGGCCCAAGGCAGAAGGCCCAGCTTGTCAAGATAGTCGAGGGCCAATTGATGCCTTTTTCCGACGGCTGACTCTGATAGAAGAGTGGCAGCTCGACGTTTTCGACGGCCGTCTTGAAGCCAATCAGATTGAAACTTTGAAAGATAAAGCCAATCATCTTGTTGCGGTATTCGGCGGCACGCGACTCAGAAAGGTCTTTGATGAGCGTGTCGCCAAGCACGTATTCGCCACTGTCGTAGTTGTCAGTATACCGAGAATATTCAGAAGAGTGGACTTTCCGGAGCCTGAAGCGCCCATGATGGAGACGAATTCTCCCTCTTCTATGTCGAGGTTTATGCCTTTGAGAACGTGCAAAGGCTGTGCCCTTGGTAGGTTTTTGTTTATGTCTTTGAGATGAATCATATATTGCTTAGACGCAGATAACAGTCATATAGTTGCATCATGTAATGGTTTTTCTTTCCTGTTGGCTATATTTTTTCAAGCTTTAATGTTTGATCGCAATAGTCAATCACAGCCGGACGGTGGGTGATGAAGATAATTGTTTTGTCGTGAGCAGAAAGGATGTTGTTCAGCAGTTGGCGTTCGGTGTCGGGGTCGAGCGCGCTCGTTGCCTCGTCAAACAGCATCACTGAACGGTCACGCAGCAGGCTTCGGGCTATTGCTATGCGTTGAGCCTGCCCCTCACTGAGGCCTCCTCCCTGTTCAGAACAGAGCGTATTGAGACCGTCGGGCAGGTCGTTGACGAAGTCGGCACAGCTGACATGCAGGGCATGGAGCATCTCCTCATCGGTGGCATCAAGCTTTCCAAGGCGCAGGTTCTCGCGTATGGTGCCGCTCATGAGCGTATTTCCCTGGGGAACATAAACGAAATTGCAGCGGTGAAGGGGTGACAATGCCTGGTGAGTGCTGCCATGATAAATCTCAATCTTGCCGTCTTGAGGCTGCACCAAGGCCAAAATCATGCGCACAAGTGTCGTTTTTCCCGGCTCCTGTTTCACCGAGAATGGCCGTGCAACTGCCCGGTTTGAAGTCGAACGAAAGCCCGTCTATGACCTTGTCTCCGCCACCATCTTCATAGGCGTAACCTCACGTTTTTGAAGTCGTATTCCGCAGGGGCCTTTATATAAATAGGTGTACCTTGTTCTTCAAGTGGGTCTTCTTCAAGTTCCATCAAGCGTTCGGCTGCCGTGAAAACACTCACGAAAGCGGGCACGAGTTTTGTCAGGTTGCGCGCAGGTCCTTGTATTCTGTTGACCAATTGCAGGAAAGCTGTCATGCCACCAAAGCTCAATGTGGGCCGACATGCGTATGGCAGCCCATAAGAAAGCCACCAAATAGCCGAAAGCAAAGCCGAAATTGACCACCATATTGCTGAAAACGCTGAACTTTGTGCGGCGGACAACGCGATGACGAAGTTCGCTCTGCGTGTTGCCTAACCGTTCAACCATGGCGCTGTCGCTCTCTAATGTCTTGATAAGCATGCGATGTTGTATCGTTTCCTGCAGCACACTCTGCACCTTACTGTCACTGTCGCGCACCTGACGGGTAAGATGTCGCATCTGTCCTACATAGATTTTACTCACTGCCAAGAACATAGGGAAGATGCCAATCACTATGACCGCCAGCACCTTGTCCATTGAAAAGAGATAGAGAAAGGCGCCTATGAACATGGCTAATACGGAGAGTGTGCTTGGAATTGTCTCGGTTAAGAAGTTCACAACGTTGTTAACATCAAACTCAAGTCGGTTGAGAATGTCGGCAGAATGATGATGATTGCGCCCTTTCCACTCTGCTCTCAGCAGCCGATCGAGCATGCGTTGCTGCATACGGTTCTGTGCCTTGATGCCTAAGATGTTGCGAACCCATGTGCCTGCAATATTCAATGCAAAGTCGAGTAGTATCAGAACGGCCATTACTCCGACTGCCCAATAGAGGTTACCTTCCACTGTTCCCGAGGCCACATCAATGGCCCGCTTCATCGCCCATACGTGACCGAGGCTCACACCTACCGACAGAAGACCGATAGAAGCATTGAGAACAGCCTGCAACTGATTGCCTCTCCACGCATTCCAAAGCCATTTAAGCAATGTCCGTGCATCGTATTTGAACTTCGGAATCTTTAACAATGTCTTGCAGTTCATCGTTGTCTTGTGTCAGCACCCCACATGAGTTTTTTTCGTGCAAAAGTGGAGAAATAACGCTGAGATTTCAATTTGATAAGTTTGATAGTATAAGGTGCCTTGCGGATGGTGAGACGTGTTTCTTCAGCCATTTTCATGCTTCGTCCGTCAACAGCTACAAGGAAATTATGTGACCGTGAGCACACTTCGAGTTCTATAACACTGGTATCATTGATGACAATCGGACGGATATTCAAGCTGGGGAGCCACAGGAGTGATGCAAAAGACTGCCACTTTGGGGCACAATGATAGGGCCTCCGTTAGACAAACTGTAGGCTGTGCTGCCCGTCGGCGTAGCAATGATGAGTCCGTCTCGCCTGATAGTTCACCAAGAAGTCACCGTTCACATAGGGCTCTGATGCTTACTCATTGAGGCACTGTCTCGCTTCAACACGGCAATATCATTCAGTGCAAAAGGATTGCATTCAACGGTTTCGCCGTTGGTTTTCAAGCTTGATAACCGTGCGATCCTCTATGATATGATCGCCCCTGAAGCACATGGTCGAGGGTTGTTTCTATTTCACTTGGCAAACACATCGGCAAGGAAACCGAGGCGTCCCATGTTGACACCTAAAGATTGGAATTTCACGGTCACCAACCTTGTTGGCAGTTTCAAGAAACGTGCCGTCTCCACCCATGGAAATCACATAGTCGACCCTTCGATATTCTCAGGTTCGACCAAAGGCGTTGCATGATGACTTTCGAGATAGGCTACTGCACGTTCTATGAAGGGTAAAATTGCTTGCCGTTTTGTACGCATTCCATAGATTGCAAATACCAGTTTATGTTCAGACATGTTTTTGTTTTTGTAGTTTCAATATTTCTTATTATATTTTGCAAATATAACGAAAAATATTGAATGACTATGGCAAATGTGTATGAATTTTTTTAGCAAACGGCTTTGAGGAAATCGAAGGTTTAGCTCCCGTTGACATCCTTCGCAGGGTGGAGTCGACATCAAAACCGTCAGTATAACGGGAGTGAGTTTGTAGAAACCTCGCATGGTGTAACGGTCAAGGCTGATTTGAAGTTTGAAGATGTAGCTGATTTCAATGATGCAGACATCCTCTTACTGCCGGGTGGCATGCCTGGGTCTACCAATCTGAATGCTCACGAGGGTGTGAAAGCGGCGTTAAAAAGCAATTTGAAGCCGGAAAACGTGTCGGAGCAATCTGTGCTGCAGCCTATGGTTTTGGCTTCATGTGGTATTCTTGACGGCAAGAAAGCTACCTGCAGCCCAGGCTTTGAGCAATATTTCAACGCATCAACAACCTATACCGGCGAACTCATTCAAGAGGATGGAAACGTCATTACGGGTGAAGGGCCGGCGGCTACTCTGCCTTATGCCTATAAGATTTTGAGTTATTTCATTGGCGAAGATGCCGTAAAAGACCTTGAAACAAAGATGCAGTTCACTCATCTGATGACTCGATAAACTGCATGGACTATATCATTATCGTAGCCGGAGGTAGGGAATGCGCATGGGAACTGATATTCCCAAGCAGTTCATTCCTCGTGGGGGAATACCCGTTCTCATGCGTACCATTGAGCGCTTTTCATGAATATGATACTGCATTGAATATTATTCTTGTGCTCCCTAAGCATCAGCAGGACTACTGGAAAGCCCTTTGTAAGGAATACAACTTTAATATTCCACATGCCATTGTAAATGGAGGAGAAACGCGTTTCGACTCATCAAAAAACGGGCTTGCAGCCATTCCCGACGATGCCGAGGGCGTAGTTGGCATCCGTGATGGCGTGCGCCCATTTGTTTCTGTGAGCGTGATTAAAGAATGTTTTTGAAACAGCTCGCGAAGAATATGCCGCCATTCCCGTGCTTCCGTGACCGATACTATCCGCTATATTGATGCTCATGGTGGAGGCCGCAATGTGCAACGTTCTGATTATCGCATAGTACAAACGCCGCAGGTCTTTTGATATTTCGCTCTTGAAACGCGCTTTCAACCAGCCTTATCAAGATAGTTTTACCGACGACGCCTCTGTAGAGAGTCTTGGTTGCCAGGTTTCAATGGTTGAAGGCAATCGAGAAAACATCAAACTCACTACTCCCTTTGATCTCAAAATCGCTGAAACACTTCTTTAATGACCAGCATTCTCGATCAGGATATCATGTATCTGCCAGGCGTTGGGCCTAAGCGTAAAGAGATATTGAGCAAGGAACTCAATGTCCAGACATGGCGCGATCTGCTGGAATACTACCCTTATAAATACGTCGATCGCAGCAAGGTATATGCTATCGACGAGCTTAACGGCACCATGCCCTTTGTTCAAATCAAGGGAAAGATACTCAGTTTCGAGGAGTTCTCAAATGGAGCGAGGAAGAAACGCATTGTTGCTCACTTCACTGATGGGCACGGAGTGGTCGACTTAGTGTGGTTTCGTAGGCGCAACATATCTATAAAACCTACACGCTAATACCGAATACATTGTCTTCGGCAAGCCAACGATCTATGGAGGACGCTATCAATTCGCTCATCCTGAAATCGAAAAAGCCGCCGATTTGCAGCTCAATGAGATGGGCATGCAGCCCTATTACTCCACAACTGAGAAGATGAAAAACAACGGAATGACGAGCCGTGCCATTGAAAAACTAACGAAAACGCTTATCAGTCGACTTCCCGAAGGTTCTATTTCAGAAACACTTCCACCCTTTATCCTGCGCCCTCACCATTTTATATCACGCGAGGCAGCTTTCCACGGCATACATTATCCGAAATCACTCGATGAACTCCAGCGTGCACAAGTACGTCTGAAGTTCGAAGAACTCTTTTATGTGCAGCTCAACATCCTGCGCTATGCCAGCGATCATCGACGCAAATACCGCGGTTATGTGTTCCAACACGTGGGGCAAAACTTTAATGGTTTCTATCATAACAATCTCACTTTTGAACTCACCGCACAGAAAACGCGTCATGCATGAGATACGTAACGACATGGCAAGCGGCAAACAGATGAACCGTTTGCTGCAGGGTAGATGTGATCAGGCAAGACTCTCGTGGCCTTTAATGACCATGTTGATAGCCATTCGACAATGGTTTTCAAGCTCGCATCATGGCACCAACCGAGATATTGGCCGAGCAACACTACGCTACAATCAAAGAGTTTCTGAAAGGAATAGACGTTCGTGTGGAGCTGCTCACAGGCATTGTAAAAGGCAAACGACGCAAACAAGTGCTTGAAGCTTTAGCTGTCGGCGATGTAAAAATACTCGTTGGAACGCATGCTGTGATTGAAGATACCGTGCAGTTTGCCCGACTCGGTCTGGCCGTTGTCGACGAACAGCATCGCTTCGGAGGGCCCAGCGCGCCCGATTATGGGCAAAAAGCGAAACCCCACCACATATATTGGTGATGACGGCAACGCCAATTCCGCGCACATTGGCTATGACTATCTACGGCGATCTCGACGTGAGTGTCATCGATGAACTGCCTCCTGGCCGAAAGCCCATACAGACCATACACAAGTTCGACAATCAGATGACGAGCCTTCTACAACGGCATTCGCCAGCAAATCCGGCAGGGACGGCAAGTCTATATCGTGTTTCCACTGATTAAAGAAAATGAGAAAAACGACCTCAAAGACCTTGAAAAGGGTTACGAGTCGCTGCTTGAAATCTTCCCGGAGTTCCGCATCAGCAAGGTACATGGCAAGATGAAACCGGCTGAGAAGGAAGAGGAAATGCGACGTTTCGTCAGCGGTGAAACTCACCTTGTTGCCACAACCGTCATAGAGGTAGGTGTTAACGTGCCAAATGCCTCTGTTATGGTCATACTTGATGCCCAACGCTGGCCTTTCACAGCTTCATCAGCTGCGAGGACGTGTAGGTCGCGGTGCAAAACAATCATATTGCATCCTCGTTACGGGTTATAAACTCAGCGAAGAAACCCGCAAACGCATTGATATCATGTGCGACACCAACGATGGTTTCCGCATTGCAGAAGCCGATCTCAAGCTACGTGGCCCCGGAGATCTTGAAGGAACGCAGCAAAAGTGGCATCGCTTTCGACCTTAGAGATAGCAGACATTGCACGCGATGGACAGTTGGTTCAGCTTGCACGTGACGAGGCCAAGAAGATTATCGACAATGATCCTACATGCGAAAAGACTGAATATCAGCTGCTCTGGACACGCTTGAAAGAGTTAAGAAAACTAATATCAATTGGGCTGCAATATCTGAAATCCCTATAAACAGATAGATTACATCATGTTCTGTCATTAAAACAATACCATTAAAAATGTAACAAAAATACGTTAACAGACATACATTGTGATGCTTTTTCATATCTTTGTAACGCTTTTTGACTACAAATGGTGGACTTTTTATCCATTCATTGTTTGATGATTTTTGGATTGTTTCATTAATCAATCTGAATTTTATTCGAACCTAAGAACCAAATTATGAGTTTAAGAAAAAGAATTAGAAGATTTACAATAGCATTATTGTTTGCATTGACAGTTTTACCTACTTCTGTGCAAGCTCAAGACCTCTTAGCACGTCAAGCACCCTGCTGATCGCAAGATGAAAGCCGTAGATATACTCCGTACTTCGCAGCATTATCGAACGCGAACAGGAACAATCTCCGGCAGCAAGTCTCTATAATGACTGGGACAATCGCTATGCACATCGTCGCACAGAGATGCCCGACACCTTCAAGATTGACCTCCGTCACTTCTGCATGCCTACCAACAGCCGCGTCGTTACGAGTAATTTCGGTAGTCGATGGGGCACAACACAAGGGATTAGATATCAAAGTTTATATCGGCGACACTATCCGTGCGGCTTTTAGTGGTAAGGTTCGCATCGTAAGATATGAGGCTGGAGGCTACGGAAAATATATTGTTATCCGCCATCCAAACGGACTTGAGACCATCTATGGACACCTTTCAGAACAGCTTGTCACTGAAAATCAAGTCGTACGTGCAGGCGAAATCATCGGTTTAGGCGGTAATACGGGCCGGAGTACTGGTTCACATCTCCACTTCGAAACCCGTCTCTGCGGTGTTGCACTCAATCCCGCACTGATGTTTGACTTCCGTAATCAGGATGTCACGGGCGACTACTTTATCTATAATGTCAATACTTACGATGAACTTTCTGCCGAAGCAACACGTCTGAGAGGCAAGATTGAAACGGCGGTTACACGCGTGATCTTGTTCAGAATGGCGAACTTGGCAGCTACAAGAATAAGCAATCGGCTGACAACGGAGACCTTCTCTATCATAAAAGTCAAGGCAGGCGAAACCCTTGCTTCCATTGCCAAGATGCGTGGTGTGACGGTTGAGAAGATCTGTGTCTCAACCATTTGAGCGCTACTCACGCGTTCGCCCGGGCATGATCCTACGATATTCCTAAAGAAAGCATCCACTCGGCGAGGTTTATAGCAATTTCTCGTCGAGTGTGGTCACAATGATGACAGTTTCATATAGCATCTTCACGTTCTCCTCATGTTGCCCATGACAGGAGAACTGCTAAGATTTCCTCGGTTATTTCAGCCAAAATCATGACAACAACAGAACATGCTTTGTCATTCTTTTGATATACACTGAAAAGAAAGATAAAGCATGTAGTATGTTGATTGTGTTAATATTATATTCTTTTTAAGACTCGCTCAGAACTTAGTGGGGATAGTCTTTGTTATTTCCAGTTTTTATATCTTTGGGGATATACAAAACCATGCGCTTTTTCAGTTGGTGTCAGCTGTCTTGTTCCCAAGAAGTTAAATCTTGGATGTCAATTTCTGAATTTTTGATTTTCAAAGTTCTGCCAAAATGATTGACAATCAAAGGGAAATGATTATCTTTGTGGAAAATAAATAAAAGAGATTATGACAAACGAAATAAGATTGGGCGAGTATAATCTTTTGCGTGTGAAAGGAAGTGGCAAGACGCAGAGGTTTCGGTAGATTTTTGGGCTTTACATGGATGGTGGGCGTGAGGAGAAATACTGATGCCCCAGAAAATATGTTCCCGAAGGCGCCAAGCCGGGCGATGAGATTATGTGTTTTGTCTATTTGGACCAGGAGGAACGCCCCATTGCTGCAACGGAGAAGCCATTGGCTAAAGTGGGAGATTTTGCGTATTTAGAATGCTCCTGGGTCAATGAATATGGTGCTTTTTCTGAACTGGGGGACTGACGAAAGATCTTTTCTGTCCATTCCGTGAACAAAAGAAACGCATGGAAATTGGTACGTTATGTGGTGTATGTGCATATTGATGAAGAGAGTTATCGCAGTAGTAGCCAGTGCGAAAGTGGAGTCGTTCTTGAAAGATGATGCAGCAAATGCAAGACTGAAGCGTAATCAAAAGTGGATATCCTCATTTGGCAAAAAGACGGATTTGGGATTTAAAGCTATCGTTAACAACCAGTATCCGGGGCTTATTTATCAAAATCAGATATATAAGTATGTACATACGGGCGACCGCATGAAAGCCTATGTCAGCAATGTGCGTCCCGACGAAAGCTTGATCCGGCTCTGCAACCTGTGGGAATGGCAGCAGCGAAGACTTCTCTGCCGTGCTGCTGCAATATCTTAAAAATAATAATGGCTATTGTGTTTTAGGCGATAAGAGTAGCCCGGAGGATATCAAGCATCAGTTTCAAGTGAGCAAGAAAGTTTTCAAAAAAGCGCTTGGAGACCTGTATAAAAACCGTTTGGTGAGGATAGCAGAAGATGGTATCTATCTAAACGCCGAAACCTGACCTTTGATTTGGCCTGTGAAAGCAGATTTAAGACGAAATAAAGACTGTACTTTAGCATCGCTTTTACCACGTTAAATAGCTTTAATGTGATTTAGAAATATATGAAAACAGTGGTAAATATGGAAAAATATTGCTATATTTGCACGTACAATTTTAAAAGTTACAATATGTCATCATTTGTTGCAGATAAAATTGTAATGGACGGTCTTACCTTTGATGACGTCCTCTTAATTCCTGCTTACTCAGAAGTACTACCTAAAGAGGTAGAGTTGAAAACCAAGTTCACGTAACATCACTTTGAATGTTCCTTTTGTGACTGCTGCCATGGATACAGTCACCGAGGCATCAATAGCTATCGCCATCGCCCGTGAAGGGTGGTATAGGCGTTATCCACAAGAATATGTCGATAGAAGAACAGGGCACATCAGGTGGCAATTGTAAAGCGTGCTGAGAACGGAATGAGTTGCGATCCCTGTGACAATTCGTCGTGGAAGCTACGGTGAAAGGATGCTCTTGAGTTGATGCATGATTACCACATTGGTGGTATTCCTGCAGTACGATGACGATAATAAACTCGTAGGGTATCGTGACCAATCGCGACTTGCGTTTTGAGCGTCGTATGGATAAAAAGATTGACGAAGTGATGACGAAAAGAGAATCTTGTGACTACGCATCAGCAGACTGATTTGGTTGCTGCACAGATTCTTCAGGAAAACAAGATAGAAAAACTGCCCGTTGTAGAGCAAGAACAACCGTCTTGTGGGCTTGATTACCTATAAGGATATTACCAAGGCTAAAGATAAACCAATGGCCTGCAAGGATGAAAAAGGTCGTCTGCGTGTGGCTGCCGGCGTCGGTGTTACTCAGATACAATGGATCGTGCAAAAGCTTTGGTTGAGGCAGGTGTTGATGCTATCGTCATTGATACGGCTCACGGACATTCAAGGCGTAGTTGAAAAAGCTGAAACAAGTAAAGAAAGCTCCCACAGTTGGATGTTATTGTAGGTAAATGTGGCTACAGGTGAGGCTGCTAAATACCTTGTTGACAATGGTGCTGATGCTGTAAAAGTAGGCATTGGCCCTGGTTCTATCTGTACGACACGTGTGGTTGCCGGTGTAGGTGTACCTCAATTGAGTGCAGTCTACGATGTTTATTCGGCGTTTGCAAGGTCAGGGTGTTCCATTGATTGCTGATGGCGGTCTGCGTTATTCAGGTGACATTGTGAAGGCTTTTGAGCTGCCGGTGGCAGTTGCGTTATGATCGGGATCGCTCGTTGCCGGAACCGAAGAAAGCCCAGGTGAAACCATCATTTTCAATGGCCGTAAGTTCAAGAGCTATCGTGGCATGGGTTCTCTTGAGGCCATGGAACAGAAAAACGGCTCGCGTGATCGCTATTTCCAGAATGATGTCCGCGATGTAAAGAAGCTCGTTCCAGAAGGTATTGCCGGTCGTGTTCCTTACAAGGAACCGTTCAGGAAGTAATTTATCAGCTCACGGGTGGCCTGCGTTCGGGCATGGGATACTGTGGAGCGCTTCTATAGAGAGGCTGCATGATGCAAAATTTACACGTATCACCATGCCGAGTCATGGAAAAGCCATCCCCATGATATCGCAATCACGAGCGAGGCTCCGAACTATTCTCGTCCAGAATAAGTTGTATATATGCAGAAAGGAAATCTGTTATCATATCATTGGCCATGCTTCTTTGCGGAAGCATGGCTTTAGTCAGTCAAATGACCCGTTGTCATGACGAGTAAATGGCAAATCTGTGTTGCGCTCAGGAATTTTCGAATACGCTTACAGGGAAGAAAGAATTCTGCTGGCGTCATTGACCGTAAGAGCGTGGAAGAATACGCCGAACTTTTTATTGATTACAAGTTGAAAGTGGAGGCCGCTCTTGCTGCCCAACTTGACACTCTGACTTCTTTCAAAGAGGAATTTGCAGGTTGTCGTGATCAGCAAATACGTCCGTCACTGATTAATGATGTACGATATAGAGGCCGAAGCACGTCGCATTTTACATTAACTCAACATCAAGTTGATTCGTTGGGTGGCATGGTGAAAGTGCGTCATATCTTGCTGGAACTCGGACAACGTGCACCAAAAAGCACGGAAATAGAACTCAAACAACGGATAGACTCCATTTATAAGGCTTTGAAAGCTGGGGCTGATTTCAGTGAAATGGCAAGGAAATATTCTGATGACAAAGGCTCTGCATCGGCAGGAGGCAGTCTGCCCTTGGTTGCAGCCATGGACAGACTTTACCTGAGTTTGAGGCCCCAGGCTTAGAGATTGAAGAAAGGCAGAAATAGAGTCTGCCTTCTTTCTCCTGCAGGTTACTCACATTATATTATTAGAGGACAAAAGTAATTTCCTCACTCGCGATTCATTACGGAGATGATATACTGTGCTTTATATGATCAGCGCAATCTTCGCGACAAGCTGATTGATGACCGACTGAATGAAAGAGCGCAGGCTGCGCATACAACACCTGCTGCTATTTTGGAGAAGCAGCGTATGGAGTTGGAAAAGAATGACCCTTCACTGAAGTATCTCGATTCAGGAATATCATGACGGCTTACTGCTTTTTGAAATCAGTAATCGTACGATTTGGGAAAAAGCGGCACGTGATGAGGCTGGACTTATAGACTATTTTAATCACAATAAAAAGAAATATAGATGGTCATCTCCACGTTATAAAGGTGTCATCTTCCATGTAAAGGAGGTTAGTGACGTGAAGAAAGTGACTAAAGCTCTGAAAAAAGCCGACTTTGAAAAGTGGGGCAGTATGCTTGAAGAAAGCAGTTCAATCAGAATGGAGAAATCCGTGTACAAAAGCGAAAAAGGAATCTTTTCGACAAGGGAGATAACGCTTGGATAGGACAGTGAGATTTTTCAAACATGGTGCCCCCTGCACCATTGAAAGACTACCCTTTAGTGGTGTCTGTGGTAAAAACTAAAAGGCGCCCAAGACGATGTCTGATGTAGGAAGCAGGTGTTATCTGATTATCAAGAGCAATGGAACAGCAATGGATAAAAGGAATTGCGTCCAAATATCTCGCTCAGTATCAATCAAAATGTACTGCAAAACAATCAAGGAGCTATATTGATGGTGTAGAAACTATAAAAGATATAATAAAATGAATAAAGGATATAAACTTTTTCAGGTAGACTTTCATAGCATGCTGCTTCTGATAGGTATTACAGCAAAAGCCAATAAAACGGCAGAGCATATGACTGATAAAAAGGACTCTGTGCAAACAAAGTCTATGGATGTCAGCGTGCCTGAGCATAGTGTTATTGACGAAGTTGTTTGGGTTGTTGGTGATGAACCGATTATGAAATCTGATGTTGAGCAGATGCGTTTGCAAGGTGAGATGGAAGGAATGAAGTGGGGAGGAAATCCTGATTGTCGCATTCCCGAACAGATAGCAGTGCAGAAACTCTTCCTACATCAAAGCAGCACTTGACTCTATTGAAGTGACAGAGTCGGATATTGCACAGACCGTTGAGCAGCAGATTAACTATTGGATCAATTCGGCTGGGTCGCGAGAGAAACTTGAAGAATATCAAGGAAAGAGTCTTAGTCAAATCCGTTCTGATCTCCACGATGATGTAAAGAACAGTAGATGATACAACAGATGAAGCGGAAGATTATGAGTGATGTTACCGTAACACCCTGCTGATGTACGGCGGTATTTAAGAATCTGCCGGAAGATAGTATTCCCTTTGTGCCTACAGAGGTTGAAGTTGAAATTCTTGTAAAGAAGCCTCGCATCCCACAAAGCGAGATAAATCGTGTCAAAGACCAGTTGCGTAGTTTCACCGTCGCGTCACTAAAGGTGAGACTCGTTTAGTACGCTCAGTCTGACTATACTCTGAAGATCCGGTTCTGACGTCAGGGTGGCGAGATGGATTATGCGGGTCAGTGGAACTCTCTGACCCTGCGTTTGCCAGCGTAGCCTTTAATCTTACTGATCCGAAGAAGATTTCTAAGATTGTAGAATCAGAGTTCGGATATCATATTATCCAATTGGTTGATAAACGAGGTGACAAGGTGAAGGTTCGTCACATCCTTTTGAAGCCAAGGTTTCTGCGGAGGATTTGAACAAGGCTTTGGGCGAGACTCGACTCTATCGCGACTGATATCAAAGATGGAAAGTTTGCTTTTGAAGCCGCATGCTCTTATCTTTCAGAAGATCAGGATACGCGCAACAACCATGGATTGATGGCCTATACAGATAACCAGACAGGTAAGATTACATCGCGTTTTCAGATGAAAGACTTGCCAACTGAAGTTGCAAGCGTTGTTAATACAATGAAGGTGGGTGAGATTTCTGCCCCATTAAGATGGTGGATCATCAGTGGAAAGACTGTGCTGCTATCATCAAATTAATTAATAGAATCGATGGACATCAGTGCCAAGATAACCGAGGACTTCCAGACAATGCAGGGAGGTTGTGATGCAGAAAGAGAGTGAAAAAGAAACTGCATGATTGGGTGGTTAATAAGATAGAGAATACCCCTATGTACGCATAGAACGACCGCTATAAAGGTTGTGATTTTTGAATATCAAAGGCTGGATAAGATAACGAATGAATTTTAGTGGTATCATACGATATATCTGCGGGCATAGAACTATCATAGTGGTAGTTCTACGTCTGTTTGAACTATGTTTGGTATCAAGAAGCATTGCAGGTACAGGCAAGAAAGCAGATGAGAAAGGTTTATCTTGTCCATGCAGATGAGCTGCGTTACGACCAATATGGGCCTGTTCTGATGCCCAGATAGTGAAGGGACGTGTTCATTTTTACGCACAAGGGTCGAGCCTGTGGTGTGACAGTGCCACTTTCTATCAACAATCCAACTCAGTGAAAGCTCTTTGGACATGTACGCTATGTGCAGGGTAAAGATGTCTCACTGAAAGCAGATCGTGCCGCTTATGATGGTATACGGCAATTGTTGGAGGCTCGAAATAATGTTGTTCTTACCCATGGTAACAAGACACTCTACACGGATAGCCTTGATTACGACCGTTTTAATGATTATGCTTACTTCTTTGAGGGAGGTCGATTAGTCGATGGAAAGGATCGCTTGGTGTCTGATTGGGGCGACTATAACTCTCAGAGACTCAGGAGAGCTACCTTTTGGTATAATGTGAAGATGCGCAGTGGTGATCGCACCGTGACGACAGATGAATTGCACTATGATACGCAGAAATCTCTTGCCCATGTCATCGGGCCAAGTAAGATTATTCAGAATGGAAGTGTCATCAACACATCGGATGGTTACTTTTGATAGTAAGTCGGATCGTGAGAAATGTATGGTCGTTCAACTGTTATCGACAAAGGATAAAGAAATCACTGGTGACAGTCTTTTCTCATAACAAGCGCACGGGATTGGCACTCGGTTTGGGCAATGTCGTCTATGTTGATAAACGCAACAGGAACCAATTAACAGGCCAACGGCTCATCTACAACGAGAAGACCGGCTATGGTTTTGCTACAGGGCATGCCTTGGTTAAAGACTATTCACGTGAGGATACGCTTTATATGCACGCTGATTCCATGACAGTTTATACCTTTAATATAAATACAGACTCAATGTATCGGAAGGTACATTGTTTCAATCATGTAAAGGTTTATCGTCAGGATATCCAAGCCATTTGCGACTCATTGGTATTTAACAGTCAGGACTCTTGCATGACGATGTATCGTGACCCGATTGCCTGGACTGGCACTCGACAAATCCTTGGTGAGATTATCAAAGTTTACATGAACGATAGCACAGTGCGAGAAGCCCATGTTATCAACCAGGCTTTGAGCGTGGAGCGAATTCCCGGGGAGAAGTATTTCAATCAACTGTCGTCCAAAGAGATATCCGGTTACTTCATCAAAGGTAAGATACGGCGTGTCTTTGCCTCTGGAAATGCAAAGGCAATCTTCTATCCTATCGACGATAAAGACTCTACTTTGCAGGGCCATATCTATATAGAGACTGACACAATCAAGATGTTTATCTCTCCGGAAAGGAAACTTGAGAAGATATGGACACCAAAAAATACGGGTGTTATGTTGCCGATGACGCAGATTCCTGCGAGAAACTCAAACCGCCTGAGTTTGCCTGGTTTGAAAAGTTGCGTCCTACAGATCCGAAGATGTGTTCCATTGGCGTGGAAAGGATGAGGGGAGTGCACTTAAAGTGATAAAACGTCACGAGGCTCCATTGCAGAAAATTAATCCTGTCTCACGATGAGTCTGTTTCGACAACCACGTCCACGGCGTTTCCATCATGAATATATTTACGTGGATGAACGCAAGGAACGGCTGAAGCAGATAGAGCAAAAAGGCCCGTGAAGATTTGGGTATGACATCCCATAAAGCTTTGGACCGTGAAAAATCCATCAAGCTTTTCAGAGCTGATGCTTCATATCAAGCGTAAGAGACAGCGCCGAGCGTAGCTTTCCCCTTGTTGCAATTGGTGCTACTGATGCTTTTATTGGTGCTATTCCTGTTTAATATTGATTTTTATTTTATAGCTGCTTTTATGAGGCGATATTATACAACTCCCTGCCCCGATTCTGTGGCCAATCAGATTGCAGCCGGTGAGGTCATACAGCGTCCGGCCTCTGTCGTCAAGGAATTGGTTGAGAATGCTGTCGATGCAGGGGCAAAAGAACATACAAGTGCAGGTCATTGAGTGCAGGTAAGACTTCTATACCGTGTGCTGATGACGGGAAAGGCATGTCGGAAACCGATGCGCGCCTGTCTTTTGAACGTCATGCCACTTCAAAAATCCGAAAGGCTGACGACCTGTTCGCTCTCCGCACGATGGGATTTCGTGGTGAGGCTTTAGCTCAATAGCTGCTGTGGCAGAGGTTGAACTGAAAACCCGACAGGAGAAAGACGAGATTGGAACGCATCTGTCGATTGCGAGGAAGCCGTTTTTGTAGAACAAGAACCTTGTTCTTGTTCGGTAGGTTGCAGCTTTTCCATAAATAGTTTGTTTTATAATGTGCCTGCACGAAGGAAGTTTCTGAAGTCCAATTCCACTGAATTGAATAACATCATCACGGCTTTTGAGCGCATTGCCTTGGTCTATCCTGATATATCCTTTTCACTGCACAGCAATGGTACAGAACTGTTCAACCTCAAAGGCAGGTGTACTTCGTCAGCGTATCATAGATATCTTTGGCAAACGTCTTAATCAGGAACTGCTTTCTGTGAATGTAGATACGACGATGTGTCGCATCAATGGCTTCGTAGGCAAACCGCAATCAGCGCGCAAGAAAGGGGCTCATCAATACTTGTTTGTTAATGGACGCTATATGAAACATCCTTATTTCAATAAGGCTGTGACGGCAGCTCGAACGAGTTAGTGCCTGCCGGTGAGACAAGTTCCTTTATTTTCTTTATTTCGAAGTGGCTCCCGAAGATATCGATGTAATATTCATCCCACGAAAACCGAGATTAAATTCGAGAACAGAGTTCCTATCTGGCAGATACTCTCTGCTGCTGTCAAGGAGGCTGTCGGCATGTTCAATGATATTCCTTCGATAGACTTTGACACTGAAGGGCGACCTGAGATCCGGTTTATAATCCCGGTGAAAGTGTAACAGCTCTACGCTGAAATATAATCCTGACTATAATCCTTTCCACTCTTCCCGCAGGTTCTCTGCGTTCTTCCTCTACGCTTCCCAACCGTTGGGATGAACTATATCAGGCAGCACAGCATCAGCCAAGTCAGGAGACAGAACTCTTTTCTTCGAAGATGGCATCGCGAAACGACAGATGAACCCCAATCTGCAGAGAATATTATTGCCGAAAAATCACCGGCTCACTATCAGTATAAGGGCGCTATATCGCGACAGCTGTGAAGTCAGGACTGATGATTATCGATCACGCATCGGGCACATGTGCGCATCCTTTTCGATCGTTATCAGGAAACTAGCTGAAGTGCCGGGGCTGCTTCACAAAGGTTTTGTTCCCGGAGAATGTTCATTTCTCAGCTTCAGAAGAGGTTACGCTGACGAAGATAATGCCGGAAATTGCAGGGCCTGGGCTCGAGTTTTAATGCGATGGGTGGCTCAAGTTATGCTGTCAGTGCAATCCCTGCAGGGCTTGAAGGACTTGATTTCTCAAGTCTTCTGCATGACATGATTGCTTCTGCAAAGAAACCCACTGCTATCCGAGATGAAATCAGCAGTGCTTGGCGTTTGACAATGGCCAGAAAAAGCTGCAATCCCACAAGGACGGATGCTGAATAATGATGAAAATGGAAAACATCTTCAATCATGCTTTTCGCCTCATCGAATCTAATTATACACCTGATGGGAAAAACATCCTCTCGCATCTTGAAACAGAACGAAATAGAACATTTGTTGAATTAAAACATGTTAGACAATTGAAAAGATAATCACTATCTTTGCATACCAACATGAAAGCGTTATGCAATTCAGATAGCAAAAATATTAATATTAATTTTATTTATTATGAGAAAAATTATTGATGGGTCTTGCTTTGTTTAGCATGTCTATGACTGCTTTTGCACAGTGAAGCGAGACCCAACATTAGAGTACAGTGTATTGGGCTACTAATTCGTTTTGGAGCAACTGGTTTATTCAAGCAGGTGGTGACTATAACATCTGGTATTCCAATCAAGAGCATGTCGTCATCTTGGACAATGGTGGTGATTACAACTTCTTGAGTGAAGCAGCGTCGCACTTTCGGAGCTTCTGTTGCTATTGGTAAATGGTTCACCCAGGCATTGGTCTTCGCACGAAACTGCAAGGTTTCAATTCCAAGAAAATTGGTACTGTAGGCGTGACTTCACAGCATTTCTGGAGCTTGAATGAGCATATCATGTTCGATTTCAAAGCAATCTTTCTTAGGTTACAACCCTAATCGTGTGGAACCCACCCTCATCTGTCGGTGGTGGTGTTGCGAAACATGTCAATTAATCTCTATGCCAGCAAGTGCCGGTATTAACTCTTCCTGGAGACTTTGCCGTAATCTTGATATCTATGCAGAAGCAGGCTGGAATCGTATGGAAGATGATTTCGATGGCTTTGAGGGTGCTGCATTGCTTAATACTCACAATGGTCGTGGTTGGGAGGATAAGGACAATCACCTCTATGCAGAAGTTGGTCTGACCTTCAAGCTTTGGCAAGGCTACTTGGAACAAGACTCCTGATGTAGTGCTGCTATCAAGGCACTGTCTCAGTCACAGATTGATGCCCTCAATTCACAGCTCAATGACGCCAATGCTGAGAACGACAAGCTTCGAAAGCAGCTTGCAGAGAAGCCAAAGACAACCGTGCTGACAAAGAGCGTCAAAGAATTCATCACAACGCCAATCTCTGTATTCTTCAATATCGGTAAGATTAATGTAGCGTTGCTGAAAGACCTGTAAACGTTCGCACTTGCTAAGTATGCTTACGCAACAAAGTTAATATCCTCGTTACGGGTTATGCTGACTCCTCAACAGGTACTCCTGCCATCAACCAGAGACTTTCAGAGCAGCGTGCAAACACAGTTCTTGAAGAACTTGTCAAGATGGGTGTAGACCGTTCTAAGATTAGAACTGCTGCAAGTGGAGGTGTTCAGATACTCGAATATCCTGATTACGACCGTCGTGCAACAGTTCAGATTGTAGACTCAGTTCATATCATATGCAAAGAATACTCGTAGCGTTCTTGATAATACAAGGCAGCCTTAACCAATTATCGGGTTGAGGCTGTTTTTATCCTTTTATTTGCACGTGTCAGATAAATTGTATTGCAATCGCCTTACAGCAGTAGGGCGTTTAGCTCAGCTGGTTTAGAGCATCTGCCCTACGAAGAGGGTCGGCGGTTCCGAATCGTCAGCGCTACAAAGGTGTTTTCCCGTGATCTTTCAGGATTGCGTCTTTGTTCTTTCAATCTTTGGTTTTTCTCTCGTTTTATTGTGGATTTGGCGGCGCATGGGAAATCAAAATGAACTGTCATGGCTTTAATTCGTAAGAATTTCGTTATGCTGGGTCGTATTTCTAATATTGTAGCGATGAAGTAACATTTTTCATGCTGTCTTTCTGTTGCAATTAGTGAGCGATATGCCTTGTAAACTGAGAAATAAGGTTAAATCTTATCAAGGAACTTTACAATTGTCCTCAAATGTAACGGAATTCAAAACAGATTTATCCTCGTTCGAAATACGCACGGTATTCAGTGAGTAGTAATGTGTTTGGCAATCAGAACATTACGGAAATCAAGGCATGTTATGGGTGAAATTACGCGAAAAACCATGTCATTTGCATCAAATCAGCAGATAACCTATTTATTTTATCCCACAATCTGATGCAGATAACACGGTGATTAGCGTCAGATTGCAGCATAGATGATAGAGTGAGAGGTCATCAAGCCATAAAAGGCTTCGCGCAAGCGCTGAAGTGGTTTTTGTAGATGCACAGAAACGCGTTTTCAGTTCTATTTGTTGTGGCCGAAAAGAGTTAAAAACGAGATATTAATTTTAAAAGTCATCTTTAAGCTCCTCATGTATTCTCTAAAATGACTGTCGAAAAGCAGCTTATATAGTTATCTGTTTAACCTCCATTCCATTTCATTTTGTCTTTCAGTAAAAGCTTCGGTGATATCACAAAGCGATATGAAAAGAGGCTTGAACAAATCAAACCTCTTTCTCTGTGGGCGTTGACAGTTCGAACCGCCGACTCTTGTAAGGCAGATGCTCTAAACCAGCTGAGCTAAAACGCCCTCACTTTTGTAAAGCGATTGCAAAAGGTAAATATAATCTGTGAAAGAGCCAAACAAACGCATTGTATATTTTATCTTTTAAGAGAACTATTCTAACTTTACGTTGATTTTCACTCGAAGCTTTCGTTTTCTCTATCACATGCTTCTCGATTCCCCGTTCTTTTCGGTTTGAGGAGATAATATAAAGCCTGTGACTGACGATTTATTTTCACCATGTATCGAATTATCATGAAAATTTTGTGATTTCATTGATAAGTTGATTGCTATCCAACTGCTTATACCACGATGTCTGATTTGCTGTCAGTAGCTTGCCTTGAACAGACTCTTATCTTGAAATGTTAAAATGAAAATTCAAGTTTGTTTTGCTGATATCTGATAGAATATCCTTCAGTATCATTCCTATTTGGTTAAAAACATAAAAATATCAGTGAGTTTTATGAGATAGCAGATGTTTCCTCGTTTTTATATATAATAGGGCATGGCATGAGTTTTTCGAAACTGTAATGGCCTTTTGTCTTGTCGATGATTAACCGATAATCCAATCCTAAAAATATGAAAAGAGTATTATTTTGAGTTTGCTTCTCATGTCGGTCATCACGCTTCATGCACAGCGAGCCGATTATTCTGTGGTTCCTATGCCACAGCAAATTCATCTAACGGGCAAATCTATGTTCAGACTTAGTGCTTCAACTCGCATCGTTTATCCGAAGCCAACGAGGAAATGGAGCGCATATGCACATTTCCTTCAAGACTATGTTCAGTGAACTTACGGTATTCGTCCTGTGCTTTCTACAAATGTTTTACAGTCAAGAGGTGATGTTATCCGACTCGTGATTGGGGTGACATAAAGCATGATGAAGGTTATACGCTTTCTGTGAGTCAGAAAGTGTGTTGCCATAAAGGGGCGTACGGCAGCAGTGTTTTCTATGGAATTCAGACTTTTCGCAAGGCTTTGCCTGTGGGAAAGACGGCTTTGTAGACCTTCCTGCGGTGGAAATCATCGATGCTCCGCGCTTTACTTATCGAGGAATGATGCTTGATTGCGGTCGTCATTTCTTCCCGTCAAGTTTATCAAGGAAGTCATTGACCTTATGGCCATGCACAATATGAACCGCTTTCACTGGCATCTCACGGAAGATCAGGGGTGGCGTATTGAGATTAAAAGTATCCTCTGCTGACAGCTGTTGGCGGTAATCGCCCTGGAAACCGTAATCGGACGCAACAGTTCGGTTTGTGATGGTACGCCTTATGGCGGATATTACACGCAGGATGAGGCGCGAAATCGTGGAGTATGCCCGTCAGCGCCATGTGGTTGTCGTCCCAGAGATAGATATGCCGGGGCACCAATTGGCTGCATTGGCTTCTATACCGACTTTAGGTTGCACAGGAGGTCCTTATCAAGTGGGTACAAGTGGGGTGTATTTGATGATATTCTCTGCCTTGGCAATGAGCGAGACCTATCAGTTTTGCGAGGACGTTCTGACCGAATTAATGGATATCTTCCCCTCAGAAATCATTCATATCGGTGGAGATGAGGCACCAACGATACGCATGACAAATTGTGAAAAGTGTCAGAAACTCATGCAACGTGAGCATTTGACGCCTAAAACCATACAGGATACTTCACGAACAGAATAGAAAAATTCATCAATTCCAAAGGCCGTTGCATCATGGGATGGGACGAAATTCTGGTGGAAACATTCATCAAGCGCGACAATCCATTGTTGGCGTGATCCCGTTTATGGCATTAGGGCAGCTCAGAAGGGACATGATGTCATCATGTCGCCAGTCAAAATACTGTTATTTCAATCGCAATCAAGCCAATCCCAAGACGAGCAATGAACCGTTTTCCAATGACCTTTATCTTCCTTTGGATAGCGTGTATAATATGGTTATAGTGCCCAATGATATCTCATTTGAAAACCGTAAGCATATCATTGGTGTTGAAGCGTGCCTCTGGACGGAATATATTGCAGTGCCAAATCATGCTGAATACATGATGCTTCCACGCATGGCAGCGCTTGCAGAGAATGCCTGGTGCCAGCAAAAGAGCTCTATTCTGCTTTCATTCCACGTCTTTTCTCGCCTGAAATCACTCTATGATGCTCTATCATTTTACATTACGGAAAGCATTGCTGGGAGAGATGATTGTTTTTCCTTATGCTTGATATCATCTTGTTTGTAGGGATAAATGATATCATGCATGTTCCATAACTGTGATAAAAGAAAATAGCCCTCGGCCAAAGAATTCGGTCGAGGCTATTGTATATTTAGAGAGAAACTATGATGAGTTCCCTATCTGATACGTGTTAAACGCTTATTCAACAATCTGAACAGTAGCACGGCGATCGTAGCTTGGATACTCCAATATCTTGACACCACCACCTGCTGCTACACTGATGTTAGAGCGATTTACGCCCATCTTGACAAGCTCATCAACAAGTCTCTTCGCACGAGCTTCAGAGAGTCTCTGGTTGATAGCAGGCGTACCCTGTTGCCGAGTCAGCATAACCAGTGACGAGCATACGGCTGTTGTTCTCAACTGCATATTTTGCAAGTGCACGTACATTGACGAGGTCTTTGAGTCAGGCAAGTTCGGTTCTGTTAATGTTGAAGAATACAGAAATAGGCATAGCAATGAATTCTTTGATGCTCTTAGTCTGCACATCATCTTTCGGAGCCTAGAGCAAGCTCATTTGCGGAGTCTGTCTCCTTCGGCTATAGCATTCTTGATTTTATTATTCAAATCATCAATCTGCGATTGCGACATGAGACTTCAATGCATCAACATCCGAGGGGTCTTGTTCAACCGGATTTGCTGAGTTTGAAAGTCAATCCGACTTTCTGCATAGAGGTTATTGTCTTGTCTTCCCAGCCATATCCATGGTGTTTTGCTCTTTGATTATAGCCTCATAGCCATCGAAATCCTCTTCCATACGGTTCCATCCTACTTCAGCATAGAGGTCGAGAAGGCGACTTAGCTTCAAGAAGGTTGATACCTACACTCAATTGCATGGCATAGAGGCTGATAGACTCATTACAGTGACACCACCACTAATGAAAGGTGTAACATTCCATACACGGTCTGGATTGTAAACCGCAGAGCAGATTGCTCATATTGAACAGGAGATGTTCGTTCAAAGTCCAATAGTCCAACTTAGATACGCCTACCATACCGACTTTCTTGGCCTTTCCCAATTGTAATTTTGTACGTAGACCGAAACCTGGAGAGAACCACTTTCCTACAGCTACAGAGGCTCCAAACGTACGGCGTTGTTTTTGCCAAATAGACCATAATGATCGCCGTTGTCAAGCCCAAGGCCATGTTCTTGATTAGAAATACCAAGCATTGTAATCACCACCAACCTGAACAAACCAATTGCTCCAAAAACGAATTAGTAGCTACACTGTACTTCTGTTGAAACGGTTTCATGCCAAAGCGGTCATTGTAAGACTGGCAAAAGCAAGGATTGTCATCAATCTTTTTCATCATTATGAATAATAATTTTATTAAATTACTACCTAAATATGTTTGTACAAGATAACTCTAATTTTGTCATTAGAGGTTCAAAGTTACTATTATTTTTATTACAGAAAAGTGATTTTTACATTCTTTTAAAGTCAGACCATATGTAAAATTTTTATATATTATCTATAATTTTGCGTATTGTTAAATGATTTCAGGAGTAAGTTAAAAGCCATCAGATTACTTTACAATTTGTTTTTATTAGATTTAAAATTTGAACTGAAAGGTTTCTCATCCAAATGTATGCTATATTTTTGATGATATATAATATATTGATAGTCAGATATGTTATTGATTTCAGACCAAACGGTAAGGAAAAATCACATAGGAAAAAAAGCTAGTGATTCGACTCAAATTACTTCATAATTTGCCTTAGATGACGATGCTTTCAGACTCAAATAATCGTGTGTTTTGCATCAAATTACAGCATGTTATGAATGGAGTTGCAGGTAAAGTAGGTAAAAAATGGAGGTGTCAGAACAATAGAATGGTTTCGCAAATGCACAGAAATGGTGTTTCCTTTTCTATTTGGTTATGGATAAAAATGTTAAAAACAGAAATAAACTTGACAAAAAGGTGTCGCTTTCACTTTGTGAGATAAAGGCACTCTGTATGCAACAAATATAGGTATTTCATTTAGGAAATCGGCATTGCTGACAGAAGATTTTCAATGGCTTTTTAAGAAAATAATAAAAAGAAATGCTTTTTGTGGTGTCACAAATGCTGTAACTTTGCGTAATAGGAGTAAAAGATCTGAGACAGCAACGATGACCATCGAAGAATATAAAGAAGAGGTGGAGCGCAACCGACCACGCATGCTTACCATTGCCCGAGGCTATCTGAAGGACGGTGATGAGGCTGAGGATGTCGTGCAGGATGTGTTGCTCAAGCTATAGCAATTGCTCGATTCGCTGCACTTACCGCCAGGGACCTCTGGCTTCAGTATTGGTGAAAAAAATCGTTGTGTTGACCCTCATTCGGCGACGACAGCCAATGGTTGATGTGCTGAGAATATGGCAGAATGTGAGCCGATGCGCGATGAACGCTATATGCAGGTGATGCGGATTGTCGACACATTGCCTACATTGCAGCAGACAGTGATGCGTTTACGTCATATCGAAGGAATGGAAATGTGAGATATTGCCTCGCTTACAGGAAGCTCGGAAGCGGCAGTGAGGAAGACGTTGAGCCGTGCCCGACAAGCGATTAAACTACAATTCTTAAAAGCAACAGCATGATGAATAACGACGAAATAATCAGGAAATTGGCAGACCGTTTCATGGCGGGCGATACTTCACTTGATGAAGAACAGCAGCTCTATCGCTACTTCACAGGTGAAGAGGTGGCAGAAGATTTACTGCCCTTGCGTGGACTTTTCTGTTCGTTTGCAGCCATGAAACCGGATGAAGAGGTGGTGGCGGAATGTAAACCGAAGTCAGCTCATTTACATTTCTATAAGGTGTTCGTCGGTGTTGCAGCCTCGATAGCGCTGATGATTGCTGTTGGGAGCTTGTTCTGGAGCCCTGAACGACAGGATTACTGTGAGGCATATGTCTACAATCAGCATGTGACTGACCCTGAAAAGGTGATGCAAGAGGTATATGGAACGATGCAGACTATTCATCAGAATGATGGTGTCAATGTTGATCATCAGCTGCATGATATCTTTGGAACAGATTGAAATAAAACGGGAAAATCAATAAAAACAGTGTTATGAAACATCGCATTTTTCTTGACGATATGCTTGGCGTTGCTTTTCCTTTGTGGCTCGCGCTCAACAGGGATTGAGCGTGAATGCGCTCTTCACGGGTAAGGTGGTGCCACGCGAAGAAATGGTGGAGGTTCGTGTAAAAGGGCGTGCCATCAGTAAATATGGACTTCAATTCTATCACAGTGTGCGTTTCAAGGCCAATGAGCAGCAAATGTAAAAACCGTTGATGAACTGGTGGAACGCGACCGTAAAAATGGCTACGGATATAAAACAGACTAACCGAAAAGGTGCGACAACACTCATCATGGCTTTCCCCAAACAGCATGGTCTTTATCGCTATCTGTGCTATCTCACATTGACGAAAGGCCATTTAACGATGGTTACTGTGGTCTATATGGAGGGAAATGTGGCAAGCATTGCCGAATTAGGAGAAATTAGTAAATTAAATTATAGCTTATGAAAACAATCTTCGTTTGCATGGCATTGGCTTTCAGCATGTCGGCCTTTGCTGCATCATCAGACAATGACACCGTAGTTGTGGAGAAGCCGCGAAGGTCAGAATCATTACAGGCGACTCTGTTCAGCGCGTGGAAGTGTGGGGTAGTGCAACTAATCCGCGCTATCATTATGAAAATAACTATCCAGTTGGTTGATAGCAACTACGTGAGTACTTTCGGGCCTTGAACAGCGACACTTGGAACTTCTCAATCGCTGGTTTCAGTAAGCCCCGGAAGGGGAAAAAGACTCAGTGTGAATGCAGCATGCACTTTGTTGCAGGTTTTAATAACACTGTAGGGTATGCCTTCAGGTGCAGATATTCAGCCTTTCAAATCATGGGAATTGTGGTGGTTGTGAGCGACTGGGCCTATCGTCCATGGCGTAATGCTCATGCTTTTTCTATCGGTTTCGGACTTGACTGGCGTAATTATCGCATGACGGATGACCTGCGTTTTGTGAAGGATAATCGTGCTGTAGCTCAATCGACTCATCCTGCAGGCGGTACCCACGCTTCTCTCGTATGTAAGGTTTTCAGCATTAATATACCTTTGCGCTATCAGTATGAGGGACGATGGATGGGCTTCAGCCTTGGTCGGTTATTAATTTCAATGCTTACAGCAGTCTGAAAAGCGATACAAGCTACGATGGTCACAAGGTGAAAGATGTTGATACGAATGTTCGTGTGAGCCCGTTACCGTTGATTTCATGCGTACACTCTGTCAAAGGTGTTCCCGACTTCTATTTCAAGTATAGTCCTGCAATCTTTTACGCGATGGTTATGGTCCGAAGTTCAGGACTTTATGTCAGTCGGTCTGATGCTCACGTAGGAAGGAAGATGGTAAAAAAGTAAGAGGGTAGAAAAAGGGTGAAGTTTTTAGAACCCCATATACTATAATAAGGCAGAATTGCTTTCACCTTATATATGAATATTCAATAATAGTGTTGAAGTTCTGTAATTAGAATGGATTTGCAGTCTATTACATTATGCTTCTTTCTTTAAAAATATTATGCCTTTGCAAACCGAGTTGCTGGGGAAAGCGCTTGGAATTTCCGGCGGTCTGGCAGTGTTAATAGCCTTTTCTTTGGCCGGATAGGCGGTTAGTGAATCTGTCGGACAACAGGACAAAAAGCTGTGGATGGTCTCTCTTTTAGACTGGAGGCCGCAGAGGTTTCTGTTATCGAAAAAGTAATAAATATTGTTTTTAGTAGTAATTAAGTGTAAAAATGAACACTTTTAAGTTACAAGACTATTTCCGTAAACAAAGAAACAGCTAAGAAAGAGTGGGTGGTAGTAGATGCCAGCGATCAGATTGTAGGTCGTCTTTGCTCTAAAAGTGGCTAGCTGCTTCATGGAAAGTACAAAGCCAAACTTCACTCCCCACGTAGACTGTGGAGACAATGTAATCATGTATCAATGCCTCAAAGGTAGTCTTCACAGGTAAAGAAAGAGACTGATAAGGTTTACACACGTTATACTGGTTATCCTGGCGGTCAGCGCTAACCTCCTGCCGAGCTTCGTACTCGTGCCAATGGTGTTGACAAAATCATTCGTCATGCAGTCAAGGAATGCTTCCAAAGGGCCGTCTTGGTCGTGCTTTGTTGGATAACCTTTATGTATTCGACGGCGCAGAGCACAACAAGGAGGCTCAAGCCAAAAGTCAATCGATATTAACCAGTATAAATAATTTAGGATTAAGATGGAAGTATTAAATGCAATTGGTCGCCTAAGAGCGCTGTCGCTCGTCGTTTACCTTTCTGAAGGAACCGGTAAGATCATTATCAATAAGAAAGATTTAACTGAATTCTTCCGTCAGTATTCTGGTACGTGGTTAAGCGAGCCACTGATGTTGCTCAAGCTGAGGTGAAGTATGACATCAAGGCAGACCTCGACGGTGGTGGTTTCACTGGTCCAGAGCCAGGCACTCCGCCTTACTATCGCCCGTGCTCGTCAAGGTGAACGCTGAAGACAAAGAAAGCTTTGAAGGATGCAGGCTTCTCACCCGCGACAGTCGTGCTGTTGAGCGTAGAAACCAGGTCAGCCTAAACGCTCGTCGTCTTCCAGTTCAGTAAGCGTTAATGCTTGTTCTTTGAATTCTGGATATGGAACATTGAACTTTATGATTTGTTTCTGTGTCATCACCTGACATGCAATGAGCTTTAGCCAGCATATTCTAAAGTTCAAAATTCAATCTTAAAGTTTCAAAAGCAATTTAGTTTGAGTATCTAAACCAGGCAGAGCTCTGTGGCTTCTTTGTATTGCGATGCAGTATAAGACCGGATTACTGTCGGGCTGGTTCTGAGCAAAGGTTTGTTTATGATAGTAACTGCTGTTGTATGCAGACTGCTAAGAATTAAAAAGAAAAGTAAACAATTAAAATCAGAAAAGAAATGTCAAGAACAAATTTCGACCAGTTACTTCAGGCAGGTTGCCACTTTGGTCACCTCAAGCGTAAGTGGAACCGGCAATGGCTCCCTATATCTTCATGGAGCGCAATGGTATTCATCATCGATCTCAACAAAACAGTTGCTAAGATAGATGAAGCTGCAGAGGCATTGAAGGCAATAGCAAAGTCAGGAAAGAAGATTCTGTTTGTCGCTACTAAAAAACAAGCTAAGGATATCGTAGCTGATAAGGCCGCATCTGTTAACATGCTACGTCAACGAGCGTTGGGCGGGTGGTATGTTGACCAACTTCCTACCATTCGTGAGCAGTTAAGAAAATGACAAACATCGACAAGCTGATGAACGACGGTACTTTCTCTAACCTTTCTAAGCGCGAGTTGCTGCAGGTTACACGTCAGCGCGCTAAGTTGGAGAAGAACGCTTGTTCTGTGCCGACTTGACTCGTCTGCCAGATGCACTCTTCGTTATCGACGTAATGAAAGAGCACATCGCAGTGAAAGAGGCTAACCGTCTGGGTATTCCTGATTTTTGGTGGTGTAGATACAAATTCAGATCCTAAGAACATCGACTTTAGCATCCCTGCAAACGACGATGCTAAAAGACAGCGTAGAGACTATGCTCGGCATGTTTGCGGGTGCTATCGCTGAGGGTCTTGAAGAGCAAGGCTGAGAAAAGCAGACGAAAAGCGCTGCTGAACGAGGCTGAAAGGGTTGCTGAAACCAGAAGCGCACTCGCAAGGCACGCAGGAAGAAGAAGCTCCTGCAGCTGAAGCCGGGACTGAAAAAGGCTGAATAATCAGATATGGGGCTACTTGATGGGATAGGAGCTTGTAAGAACCTACGCGTATCAGCAAGACCCTATCTTTTTCAAACAAATAAACAAAAGAAAAGACTATATTATGGCTATTTCAATAGAAGATATCAAGAAGCTTCGCAGTATGACCGGTGCTGGTTTTGGCTGACGTAAAGAAGGCTCTTACAGAGGCTGAAGGCGATTTCGAACAAGGCGAAAAGACCTGCTCCGTGAAAACGTGGTTTTGGCTATTGCTGCAAGCGTTCTGACCAGTGAAAACTTCTAACGGTTGCGTGCTCGTTAGGGTGCGTTCCAGGTTTCGCAGCAATGGTTGCTGTGAGTGTGAGACCGACTTTGTGGCTGCCGGTAGGGACTTCATACAGCTCACTCAGGATATTCTTGATGCGGCAGTTGCTGCAAAAATACAGACCTTGACGAGTTAAAAAGGCGCTCAGGATTGGCGGTGGCGACGACGCTGCAGCGCTGTTCCAGCACCGTTCGGGTACTCACCGGAGAAGATGGAGATGAGATGGCTACAACTTCCTTGGGAGACAACATCTCTGTTTACGACCACAGGCCGCCACACTTTGGCCGCAGCAATGGTTCAACTCAGCGCCAACAACGAGGACGCCGGACACAGATTGCCATGCAGGTGGCTGCAATGAGCCGGTTGCACTGATGAAGCTTCGGTTCCACAGTCTCGTGAGGGATGAGGAATTCAAGGTAGCTGTCGAGAAGACCAAGGAAGAAATGGTTGAAAAAGCAGTCAATCGGCAGCACTCAAAGAAGGCTGGCATTAATCCTGCACTGTTGACTCTGAAGACCACATTGAAAGCAACACGAAGAAGGGTTGGCTGACACAAGAGGATGCTGACGAGAGCCCAGAGATCAAAGAGACCGTAGGCGAGAGAAGGCTGCTACACTCAATGAGCAGATGATTCAGAACATCGCTAAGGTCGTTTGAACAAGTTCTTCAGGATAACTGCTTGGTTGACCAGGAGTTCCAGATTCTCTGAGCGACAAGTTGAGCGTCAATGGAGCGCTGAAGAAGCAGGGCGATGCCAAGATTGTTGCCTCAAGCGCTTCACACTCGTAGCAAAGTGTGCATTCTCCATATGTTTACGTATCAAAAAGGTGGTCTGCATCATGCAAACGACCACCTGATGCTTTTGAACAGTTTTCGAGGACTACATTCGGGTAGGTGTAAATTTCTTATCCTTCTATTTTCTTTTCCTTCAGGCTCGACACTTCTTTCATTTTGCAAATTTACATCACGTTTTTCTATACTGTAACACCGCAAATAAATTTGAAAGAGTCGCGATGTGACCTTTTTCCAAGGCATTTTGCATGCTGGCATTGTTACGCTTTGTCCAGGTGCGTCGAGATTGCGTCGTGGCGTCAGACGTCGCCTCATGAATGCCATTTTACACGCTGATATGCGTCAAAAACACCAGTGCATTTCAGTCGATTTACAACTTCTTATGCCACAAATTGGCTTGCAAAAAGAGTGGAATGTGCAATGTCGTTTCGCTACTCAAAGCTTTACCAAGATGCTTAAAACTCGCGTATTTGCAGGCGGGTGAGCTTTTCATGAAATACGCGAGCTGTGAAAGAGCATTTGTAAAAGAGGTACATTGAAACAGAAAAACGGCTGCACCTCTGTGACGTGCAGCCGTCTTATGATGATTTTGCCGACTGATGTTGGCAGTGCAGTCGGCATAATGAACTGATGCGGATGATGAAGTAACTCAGTATTCCCGCCAAATAACCCACAAAAGCAATCCAGCTGACACGCTTCATATCCACCGCGAAAGTAATCTTTCCAATCCCATAACAACTACGCCAGCAGCGCTCTAATGATGAGGATGCTTCCATCAACTCCCGCACAATAAGCCAGCAACTGCCAGAATATGCCGTCAATAGCCATGTCACCGGTCGGTGTGACGGGATACATTCCCATACATCCGGCCACGAGAGGCACGTTGTCAACAATGCTTGAAAGCACGCCGATAATGCCCGTCACGAGATAGTGGTTGCCGTTGAAAGTGTCGTTGAGTGCACCACCGTGCGGTAAGTACGCCGATTTCCTCGAGACGCAGGCCACGCCATCAGAATGCCCGAGGAAGAAAAGAATGGTGCTCATGTCGATGCGGCTCAGCAGGTTGGAAACGCGCTGGAACGTCATGTCTTTGTGATAATGGTGCAGTCGGCGGTAGAATACCTCGGTTACTGTCCATAAAACGCCTAACACAAGCAGGATACCAACAAACGGAGGCAAGTGAGTAATCGACTTGAATACGGGCACAAACATCAGTCCTCCAACGCCCATAGCAAAGATAATCTTGCGTTTCCAAGCCTGTAAAGCTCAAGCATACGCCGTCGCGTTTGTCGTAGGATGACGAGCTCTGTCGTTGTGAGTTCTCCCTTGAGTTGCGTCTGCATGATGAGTGCCGGTATGAGGTGAGATGACCGAAGGAATGAAAATCTCACTGATTACGCCTAAAAGCTGTGATCACACCCTTGTTCCCAAAGCATGATTGTTGTCACGTCTCCAATCGGTGAAAAGGCACCCCAGGTTGGCTGCGATAATCACCTAACGAGGCATAGACAATGCGGTCTTTATGGTCATGCAGAGCTTTCGCAATATCATTACCATGACAATGGATGTTGTCAAGTTATCCAATATGGCCGAAAGAAAAGTCATGAAGGCAATCTTCCACATCAGGCCCCGCTTGCTCTTGGTACTCATGCGCGTCTGTACCCAGTTAAAGCCTCCGTTTTGGTCGACTATTTCGACGATTGTCATAGCACCCATGAGGAAGAAGAGCGTTGTTGGGTACTTTCCAAATGGTGTCTCGATGGCGCTGCTACCGCATTTGTGAGCGCATTGCCGGTCAATCCGGGCAGATAACCGGTTGGATCGACCATGAAAAGTGTCCAGCAAGCCACAGAACATCAGTAGTGCGATGGCAGCCTTGTATGACTTTTCGTGATGACTTTCAAGGGCAATGAAGAGGTAGCCCACTACAAATACCACGATGATTGAAACAGTTAAAGTTGTCATTTTCCTTATAAATTTAATTCAGCATTAAGCACTGCAAAGTTGACATTATGAGCCACGATAATCTCAAATTAAAAGCACTATCTTTGTAGCATGAATTCACAGGCAGACAGCAACATCAGGATGAGTGAAAACATAATCATTGCTGATGCTGATTATATAGATTCGGTCGCTTTCGACCTCATTGTCAACTTCGAACGCATGATAGGCAGGCCTATTCAAAGAGCAGATTTAAGCCAATGGGCAGTCTGTGTGGCACGACGGAGGTGTGCGTGCAGGAGAAAACGACGTGCAGGTGGTGCTTGTTCATGATGAGAAGCATAAGCAGTTGGACAATTTCACGCCGTCAGATTATGCCGGTGAACTTCATGCTAAAAGCCTTTACGGATGCACGGTTGGGTGAATTCACGATTACTTCTGTGTCATCAGGCGCGGCCGTCAGCAAGGAAGAATACATCGAAAGCGTGTTGCGTACGCTTTTGGAGCACGAGGAAGTGCATCGTGTAATGATAGTCCCCGACAGTGAACATGGTGACGGTTATGCCCGTTTGCGCAATCTCTTGCGCCGTGTTGAGGATGAGGATAAGCGCATTACGCTGTTACGCAATGCAGCCCATGGAGGGCGGGAACTTCCGCCAAGAGATATTAGGCTACTCGCTGATGAGTGCATTAGGCATCAAAGCTGAGAAATAAAATAAACTATGAGTAGGAATACTGATGATTGGAGCTGGCGGTGCTGCACCATTGCAGCCTTTAAGATGTCAGAACACCGATGTTTCACCGAACTGATGATTGCAAGCCATCACAAAGCTAAGTGTGACCGTCTTGTTGAGGCTATTCATGCCAAGGATACAAGATGAATATCAAGACCGAAGAGGTTGATGCAGACGTGATGGAGCAGCTCAAGGCGCTCTTCAATGACTATAAACCCGAGTTGGTTGTTAATCTTGCACTGCCTTATCAAGACCTCACTATCATGGAAGCTTGCTTAGCTTGCGGTTGCAACTACCTTGATACGGCCAACTATGAGCCTAAGGATGAGGCGCATTTTGAATATTCCTGGCAGTGGGCTTATAAAGAAAAAGTTCGAGCAGGCAGGTCTTACTGCAATCTTAGGGTGCGGATTTGACGGTGTTTCAGGCATTTATACGGCTTATGCAGCTAAACATTACTTCGATGAAATACATTATCTCGACATTGTTGATTGCAATGCAGGTAATCATCACAAGGCCTTCGCCACGAATTTCAACCCTGAAATCAATATCAGAGATTTCGCAGAAGGGCTTATACTATAAAAGATGGCAGGTGGATTGAAACCGAGACCGCTGGCTGTTCACAAAGACCTTACCTATCCAAATATCGGCCCACGCGACAGCTATTTGATGCATCATGAGGAGCTGGAGTCGTTGGTTAAGAACTATCCTACTATCAAGCAGGCTCGCTTCTGGATGACTTTCGGCCAGCAATATCTTAACTATCTCGATGTAATTCAGAACATTGGAATGGCCCGTATCGATGAGTGGGTACGAAGCACCGCTGGCTGACGACCCGACAAAGACTGCCAAGGTGAGATTGTGCCTTTACAGTTCCTCAAAAAGCAGTGTTGCCTAATCCCCAGGATCTTGGCGAAAACTACGATGGTGAGACTTCTATCGGCTGCCGAATTCGTGGTATAAAGGACGGAAAAGAGCGCACTTACTACGTTTACAACAATTGTAAACATCAGGAACTTATGGGAAACCGGCATGCAGGGCGTCAGTTATACGACCGGTGTGCCTGCAATGATAGGCACGTGATGTTTGTCAGGGGCATTTGGAGACGTCAGGGAGTATGGATATGAGAGTTCGACCCCCGATCCGTTCATGGAACAACTCAACATTCATGGGCTTCCATGGCATGCAGAGTGTTTGACGGCGACCTGGAACTCTAAAGCGAAAGAACAGGGCGTTATGTCTCATTTAATCACATAAAACATAAAGAAATGGCGAAAGCGGTGGCTAACCAGCAAAGCGAAAGCTGAAAGCTTTGCAGGCAGCAATGTCTAAGATAGAAAAAGACTTTGGTAGAAAGGCTCTATCATGCGTATGGGTGATGAGCTTAGATTGAGAATACAGAAACGATCCTACAGGCGAGCATGGAAATTCGTGATACTGGCGCTTGGTGTGGGCGGATGTCCGCGTGGTCGCATCATCGAGATATATGGTCTGAGTCGTCAGGTAAAGACTACTTGGCCATTCGTGCTATGCAGAAGCACAGAAGAAGCGCATCGTGCGGCGTTCGTGATGCAAACACGCTCGATGCTTCTATGCAGCAAGATTGGGCGTTGATGTTGACAACCTTTTGGATAGTAACGACAGCGGAGAACAGGCTTTGCAGATTGCCGACGAGCTAATTCGCTCGAGTGCTGTTGATATTCTCGTGGTCGATTCAGTTGCTGCAGCTGACTCCGAAGAAAGAGATTGAGGCGATATGGGCGACAACGTTGTCGGTTTGCAGGCCAGATTGATGGGTCAGGCATTGCAGCTCACCTCAACTTCGGTAAAACCAACTGTTGTATCTTTATCAACCAGTTGCGCGAGAAGATTGGCGTGATGTTTGGTGGTCAGAGACCACAACCGGTGGTAATCACTGAAGTTCTACAGTAGTGTTCGTCTTGATATTGCCGTGTAACAAGTCTCAAAGGACGGCGATAACATCGTGGAAATCAGGTGCGCGTGAAGGTTGTGAAGAATAAGGTTGCACCGCCATTCCGCAAGGCAGAGTTCGAAAATTATGTTCGGCGAAGGCATCAGCAAGGTAGGAGAAATCGCTGATGTCGTGGCGTGAATGCGGCATCATTCAGAAGAGTGGAAGCTGGTTTAGCTATAACGTTCGAAGCTTGCGCAGGGGCCGTGACGCCACAAGCGTAGCTGCGACAATCCCGAGCTGTGCGAAGAACTCGAAGGTCTTATCACACGGGCCATTGAAGACAGAAAAGCGCGAGACTTTCTACGATAAAAACGAGCGCCCGATTGTGGAAATATCCCATGATTGGGCGCTTTTATTGTTCATTTCTGTTTGAGTCAAATTTCCTTTTTGCGTTACAGCAATCAAATAAATCATTATATTTGTTGCATATTCTATGACTACTAACTTTAATAACGAAAGGGAAACAGCTATGAAAATCGGTATTTCAAAGAAATTAAGAACAATGAGAACCGTGTTGGCATGACTCCTGCAGGCGTAAACGAACTCTGTAAGCATGGTCATGAAGTCTACGTGCAGCATACCGCGGGCGAGAATAGCGGTTTTAAGGATGCAGATTATGAGGCGGTAGGTGCTAAAATCCTGCCTGATATCACGGATGTCTATGCCCAGGCAGATATGATTGTGAAGGTGAAGGAACCCATAGCGCCCGAGTATGCGCTTGTTCGTAAGGGGCAGGTGGTGTTCACCTATTTCCATTTCGCCTGCGAACGGGCACTCACCGAGGCAATGATCAAGAGCGGAGCTGTGTGTATTGCTTATGAAACGGTGCAGAAAGCAGACGGTTCTTTGCCGTTGCTTGTACCGATGAGTGAGGTTGCAGGGCGTATGGCTGTACTCAATGGAACACATTATCTGCAGACCACGAAGGGAGGAAATGGCAGACTTATCAGTGGTGTTCCGGGCGTTTTGCCGGCTCGTGTGCTTGTACTTGGCGGTGGAACTGTGGGCGAAGCCGCTGCAAGAATGACTTCCGGGCTCGGTGCCGAGGTGACGATTGCCGATGTAAGCCTGCCGCGTTGCGTCAATTGGGTATCAATCTGCCGGCCAATATCCCCTACACTTTATTCGTCAGACTATATACATTCGCAAAGCAACTTCCCGCGTGACAGATATTGTCATTGGCTCTGTACTTGTGCCGGGTGACAAGGCACCTAAGCTCATCACGCGCGACATGTTGGCCTCATGCGGCGTGGTTCGGTGCTCGTGGATGTGGCTATCGACCAAAGGCGGTTGTGCGAAACCTCTCGTCGACGACCCATTCTCGAGCTCTGTTTATGAGGTCGATGGCATCCTCCACCTGTTAGTGGCCCAGCATTCCGGGTGCCGTGCCTAATACGTCGAAACTTCTGCCTTGACAAATGCCACTTTGCATTATGCCGTGGCGCTTGCTGATAAGGGTTGGCAGCAGGCTTGCCGTGAAGACGAAGCCTTTGCAAGGGACTGAACATCGTAAATGGCAAGGTAACCTATAAAGCAGTTGCTGAAGTGTTTGAGCTTAGACTATTGTCCTGCGTTTTAAGGTATAATTAATCGTGGGTAAACCATAATCAGATAAGCATTTACGTGGCTCAGAAAGCCCGCGATACTTCCGCTGATAAGTTTGCAATCTTGCTCTTCCCCTCTCTCCGGTCAGAGGCGGGGAAGAGGATGGTTTTATAAACTTTGTGTCGCTGTTTTTAACACTTTTGACTGCAAATAGAAATTGAAAGGCGGTTTTTCGTGGGGTATGGCAGCACTCCATACCTTTCGTCTGCTTCAGCGCATCAACTTTTCTCGTGATTTTGCGTCATAGCACTGCAACATGGTGCAAAACGCGTGATGAGATCTCATGAGATTGCATGCTAGTTGAGGCAAGTCAGGATGTAAAAAGCCTCAAAATCAGCGTGTTTTTCTCGTGTGTGCGCAGCCTTTAGGTGATATATGTAACTGTTTGATGCTCAAGGTTTGCTAAAACAGAACTCGCGTATTTGAGCCGAGTCCCGATGTTTTCTGTGAACCCCTTCCTGAAGAAAGCATTTGTAAAGATAATTACGAAGTGCTTATGGCCGAGTTTCATCATTCAAACGTGATGATCGAACCTTACTGCCAAGCATGCGTTTTTCTTCTTTTGGAAAAAGGGGTGGAAGGTTTTCAGAAAGTCCATGCTGCCACTGTCGGCAGAAACATAAAAAGCAGTTATGTTCTCCCGCTTGTTCCAGACGAGTTGTTGCTCAGTTCAACCTCGCTGCCGAGGCTCAGATTGATGCCCTGCATGCCTTTCAATGCGTTGAGATTAAACCAGAACTGCGGCTCACTCAACACGATAAGCTTTGCCATTGCATTTGGGGATTGTACCATAAGTCGCAGAAACCGCTGAAGTGCAAAGTCCGTAATGCGAACGTCATTCCCCACACTTCCGGTCAGCTGGAAGCCGCTGAAGGTGTGCTACCATAGTGTCTGTCTTTTGAAATAATACTTGTACATACAGGCCTGCACGGAGGTATCTTTGAGAAGTCAGTACTGCCAATTCCATGCACCTCTAACAGCACAGCATGTTGGAGCGCGTTGCCCTGCCAACTGTTTTCGTCAGAAGAGAGTACCGCCGTATATTCAATATGGGCTGCCCACTGCTTGTTTTTGGTGAGATTGAACTCGCGTGAAACCTCAATGAAAGCCGCAACGCCGTCTCTGATAGGTCTATGTCGGTAAATAAGTAGTACTTCCATTTGTCAGGCTTGAACATTTCTACAGTGGTGGTAACTGAAGGCACTGTTGTAAGGTCTTTGTGACAGAGAATGACCGAGGTCGTGGTACAGTGCACATTCTGTGCCGTCGCTCCCCAAGGCAGGAGCAGGGCAGTAGCATGAACAGATCATAGATGTTATTTGTGGTATATAAGATAAATGTCAGAAGATTTCCTAATTGTTCCATGCCAGTTTCATGTCGTCAGCGAAAGTCGTATGTGTCCCGAGAGCCTTCTTTGCCTTTGGCGAGAGTTTCATAGAGTGCGGGACTCATCTCGTTGACATACTCGCTGATGGCATATTCGATGTCATCTTTCTGGTGTTCACTGTGCGAAAAGGCATAAACTTGCCATTTCTGATGAAAGAAGCAGTAGGCTGCTTCGATGCTGTCTTTGGTGAATGAAGGCTTTTCCATAGGCTTAATACCATTGCACGGCATTGCTGTAGCCACTGCGTTTGTCGTATTCAGTGCGTCGGTGGTGTGCTTGCATTGCAGCGGAAAGTGAAATTGTAACTTGTGTGAGTGCAAGAACGACCGACAGCTCATGTTGGAAGCGGTGAAGATCGCGCTGCAGACTGGCTGTCGTCATGCTGAGTGCGTGGTGTTCGAAGTCATAACCCGACGAAGCGATGTTCAACCGTCGCTGATGCACAGGTTACCGCTGAAGTTCAGGGTTTGTGAGAACGATGTGAGGGATAGCGCATCGTCTTGTAGTTGAACCTGTTGATGTCGTTACTCTCACGCATCGTGATGCCATATCAAGGTGATAGACCATGGCAGTGCTGAAACTCATGTAGCCATCATCATCGGTCTTTTGCCTGTGCCACGTACCTTTACGGCGTGCACTGCGCTGTCCTTCGATCATATCATCGTCGACATTCGACTCGATATCGTGTCAACGCTTTGCTGCCTCGGGGTCGTTGCGCTTGCTTTTCGTGTCGTCATCATCGCCACCTCACCGAAAAGCTTCTTGATTTTTCTCTGGAGTAAGCGTGTAAGAGATGTTCTGCGACATGCCTGAAACGGCCAATCTTGCCCATTCCCCAATAGTGTGGTTGCCAACACTAGGGCTCTCCGTTGCTGTCGAAAGCTCGTAGGCATAGGATACAAAGACGGCGTTGAGGTTGAAAGTATAGTTCTTCCACCACGCTGAGACGCAGGTCGACACTGAGGTCACTCCATGGTTTCTCCTTGGCTGCCATGTTGTATGACATTCTGAAACCGAGGGTTATCGATGATGCTTATCTTGCGGATGCCGGTTGGATCCTTGTCCCGGATTTAATCTTCATCTCAATGTTGTTGTCGAACGAAAAAGCTTACATTTCCGTCTTTCCCCGGCCGGGAACGCCGTAAAGACCATTGGAATAAGGTGAATAGATGAGTCAACGAGTTCAACGCTGCCGTCGGCATTGGTTCGCTGATAAGTGCTGTAGTAACACAGCGTGAAGAGACCGAAGTCGGGCGCGTGGCTGAAGAAGCTGACCGAAGGCGTGATGACATGGCGGATAGCCTGGATTTTGTCGCCGAAAAATCTTGCGGTTGGGTATGAACATACCGTAGAGTTTAGTCTTGCACTGAGGCTAAGGTCCCAATTGCAGATGTTATGGAAGCCATGTGGTGTCGAGAACCTCCTTTTGAGTGGCTCTGTTCCATGATTTTTGTCACCCTTGTTGGTGTACATTCGGTCAGTGAAAGTGAACAGAAAGGACTCACGTTGATGTAGTTGAACAGCGTGAAGTTTCCACTCACCAGGATGCGATGTTGCGTACCGTTGCGCCAGTCTTTGATGAGATTGGAGCGGAAGGACGGTCTTCTTTCATTGTTGATAGAGTTGCTGATTTGTCACAGTAGCTAGCTGACGAGAATCTTCTCCTACCAGCGTTCTGCACCTGCGGCTGACGTCGTTTGAAAGGGTAAAAACGGCTCAGACTGATGTTCAGATCAGGGCAGAGTGAGGCGCTATACTCGAGGTCGCTCATGTTCTGAGTTCGAGGTTGGCAGTGGCACTCAAGGAAAGGCCGATGCTCGAAGTTGGTGCCCCAACGTGACCGAAGAAGTACGTGTTGTCTGCGTGAGTGTCTCGTGGATTGTAGAGGCTTCCCCAGAGTTGTTGCGCTCATAACTTGACGTGGCAAAGTTCACACTTGCAGCCAAAGAACTGTACGGACTGGCTTTCTGATCCTGGCGATGACTCCATTGTATCTTGAAACTTTGCTGTCGGGTGTAGTCCGGTAAGCCTTTATCTCCGGTCTTGGTATCTTGATATGCGGCGTGAAAGTGCCGTTGTAACGATAGCGTTTGCGGTAGTTGGTGGCTACCTCAAGCCCCATGAGCCCTTGGTATAAATCTCACCGAGAGCTTCAAGTCCCATTTGTCGCTCAAAGCAAAGTAATATCCACCGTCGCGGAGATAGAAACCGCGTGTGCTTTCATCGCCATATGAGGGCATGATGAAACCGCTTGAATATTTCTTGGAGAATGGAAAGAAGCCATGGGGGATGGCTAATGGCAACGGACATCTGCCACAACAAGATATGCCGGGCCGAAAACGACGTCCTTTCTGGGCGTACTTTGGCACGCGAAAGGGACGATATAAGTCCGGACAGTCTTTATCACAAGTGGTATAACGGCGCATGTTTCAGGAAAATCTCACCTTTGTCATTGCGCTTGGAAAGCTGACTTGAAAGAAACCCTCTCGTTGTTGGGTCGTAACATTCTGTATAAGTCCTTCTTACTCTTGAAGTTGAAGGCCATGGTATCGCTCTCATAGTTGTCTGATCCCATGGAAAAACAGCAGGTGTTCCGTTAGTCCTTTGGTAGCCGTATCGCGCACGCAGTGGCATGAACGAGAGCTACTGTCCATGTTAAAGATAGATACGTTCGCTCTTAAGATCCATGTTCCTCGTACTTCACATTCGATGTTCCGTAGAGGAAAGCTGTCTTGTTTTGCGCGTCATAAACCATGGGTCGTTGGCCGAAAAGGTCCGAGAGCGTCTATTCCGTTCTTTTTGGCGGTTTAATGAGTCCAAGATAAATGGAATCATCAATCTGTTTGTTGTGTCGGTAAATAGCCAATTACAGCTGAATCCATCTTGGTTGTATCGATGATTTCACGGCCGGCAGAGTCTTTTCTCACGGCTGTTGATATAATGCTGTCATTAGAAGCACGCTTATACTTCTTTCGAAATTGGTGATCGGCATTGGCCATCATGAAAAAAGGACGGCACACAACAGCAGGGCTATAAACGAATATCTTCTCATTTGAACTGCAAAGATAGTGATAAAGTCGCTGAAACACCCTTTCTTTCAGCGTTAAAAAGATATTTTCTATTCAAAGAGTTTCTCCCACCCTTTGAAGCGTTCTAAAGCCTTCTTCTCCCAAAGCGTTTAGACTTTGCTCGAAAACATTCAATGGTCTTTTCTACTTCGGGATGTGTCTTTGAAAAAGAACTTGTCGGCATAACAGATGACCTTTTTCTTCCCATGGTTTCGGGCAGGAAGTCCTGATGAGCAGTAGGCAGATTGAGGCGTATAATCTCTCTTTTCGTGATGCCTGCTCGTGTGACGCTCACGCATACTCTGGCGTGTTTCGGATAGCCTTCTGCCCGTGAAGTTCTGCACCTATCCGTCCGTGAATGAGATAAAGGCTCGCTTCCGAGCAATAAATTCCAGGCGCATTGCATTTGAAAATGCCGATATCGTGGAGCATGGCAGCCTCAATGATGAACTGACGGTCAGGAGAAGCTCCGGATGAAGGTCACAAATGCGCACAGCACGCTTAATAACAAAGCGTGCTGTGTGTCCTCAAATATATACCGAAGTTGATTGTCTTCAGGATAGTATTTATCAATGATTGCCCTGATAATCACGAGCTTATTCTGCCTCGGGACGCTGGATATAAGCTATCACATCGCCCTCACCCACCTTGGAACCTTGCTTAGCATTGATCTCAACAAGCTGTCCGCCAGAGCTGCAGGAATAGCTTCAAACTCGCCCCATGGCGTGCAGATATAACCAGAAAGTGTCGCCTTCTTTGTATTCTTTTCAATGAATGGCTCGATAGCCGGAGCTGCTTCGCCGTCTCCTTGGAACTCCCCAGAAGATCGACCCTTTACGGGTGCAACGATAGCATCAGCCTTGGCATGCTTGAATGCAGCTGCTTCTTCGAGGCTGACCTTTGCTCCAAAGCTTTGCATCCTAGCCTTCTGAAGGTCTTCCAGAAGTTCTTCTTGGCCTGACCACTCTTATAATTACGGTATTGTTCAGGGTGCATAGCCAGTTCAAAAGAGTTCTTCGTCGTCCTGACCATGGTCCCATCGTTCTCATCCATTTCCTTCTTGAAGTCTTCAAGTCGCGTTAGTGAGCAGGGGTTCTTGGGTCAACATCGGTGAATTCGCGACCCTGTTTCTTTGCTAATTCAACAAGTTCCGGGTCGATTTTTCCAGGTACTTTACCGCTCTTTCAAGGATCATACCCACATAGACTCGTCCATCACTGACGAAACAGCCTTTACCTTGCTCCATCGTAAAGCGGAGTTCATGAGGGCAATGTTCTTAGTGTATTGGCTGAAAGGTGTCACCAATGGAGGATAACCTACACGTGGCCAAACATATTCAACTTCATTGAACAACTTCACAAGCATATCGTCCATGAGAGTTCTTCCTCTGCCTTTCTTCTTGCGAAGGTTATTGATTGTCTGGCGAATACCACCGAGATCAGCCATCATGGAGCTCATCATTCCACCGGAAGTCCGCAACCTAACAGCAGAAGACGCATGTATTTGTTGCTGGATTGATGAAATAACCGAGCCATTCATCAATGAATTCCTGTGTCAGTGCACGTGCTTTTCGTAGGCGTTCATATTGATGTCTGGCACTTCGAAGCCCTCATTGCGCAGCATGCTCAATACAGAAATGATGTCAGGATGCACCTTACCCCATGACAAAGGCTCGATAGCTGTGTCGATGATGTCGGCTCCATTGTTGCATGCTTCAAGGATAGAAGCCATTGAAAGTCCTGGGCCAGAGTGTCCGTGATATTCGATAATGATGTCCGGATGCTTGGTTTTGATAGTATAGTCAGCTTACCCAAGAATGCAGGCTGACCGATTCCGGCCATGTCTTTGAGGCAGATTTCCTCTGCACCTGCCTCAATAAGTTCATCGGCAAGCTTCGTGTAATACTCCAAAGTGTGAACAGGAGAGGTGGTGATACACAGTGCTGTCTGTGCAGTCATGCCTGCTTCCTTGGCCCATTTGATAGAAGGTTTGATATTACGAACGTCATTCAGACCGTCAAAGATACGATGTGATGTCGGTGCCTTGTGCATGTTTGCTTGTACATCAAGGCGCGGACATCGTCAGGAGCTGAGTACATGCGGAGGGCATTCAAGCCACGATCCAGCATGTGAGTCTTGATACCGGCCTCATGAAAGCGGCTTGCAGAAAGCGCAGACGGCCTCGTTAGGGTTCTCACCGGCAAGGAGATTAACCTGCTCAAGGCACCACCATTGGTTTCAACACGGAGCCAAAACATCCCATTTCAGCAAATACCAGGAGCAATGCGTTCCAACTGATCTTTTCGTGGTTGGAACTTGCCTGAACTCTGCCACATATCCCGATAGACGAGACTGAACTGTATTTTCTTTCCCATTATATGATTATAATATGTATTTGATATCCTTTGAATAAAAGGCACTTGCACTGTCGGTATTTCAACCACAATGCAACAAGAACCCGTCGGGCTGCAAAATTAGGTAAAAAAATCCAAAAACGGCATGATAACATGTATTTTTTGCAATTATTGCTTTATATTTGCACAAAATTTAGAATCTTATGAAAACGAAGACATATGCAGTCATTTTTGTGCGTCATTATGCTGCTGACGGCGTGTGGTGAAAGGCAAAAACAACCGCAAGTCAGGAGGAACGACCGAATGAAGAGTGAAGATGAAGGCGACAGCACTGTCTATGGACTTGCATGTGAAGGCTGTAACGACTCCACCATCGTGCTTTTGCCTTTCGATGGGCGTGATCACTGTGTTTATGAAATCATTGATGCCAATCGCAACGGTCGTGTGTTGGGCGACATTCAGATTGGTGATTGGATTGGTGTTGTCGTCAGCAAGCAAGACAAGCGCGTGGCCGATGAGGTGATTGATCTCGACGAATTGAAAGGCATCTGGTGCTATGTCGTCATGCCACAGATGCGCGATTACGAAAAAGATGAGCAAAGCGGTTGCAGAGCCGTATGATGCGCAACATGCCCGATTCGATAAAGCAAACCTATCTTATTCCACGCGAATATGGTTTCTGGTTGCGTCGTCAATGGACGGCACTAAAGTGTGGGTTGTGTCGGCGAACAGTCGTCTTTGGAGCAGGAAAAGCCCATGTGTTTATCCGCAATTAGGCTACTTTGCAGAGGTGGCATATATGGAATGGAAAGCTTATTATAGAAATTGCGACGCCTGTTTATAATAAGGATAATACCGTCACGATTACCAACCCGTGCAAAGACACCTGTATCATTGTCTACTTAGGGCAGGACTCTCTCGTGCTCAGTGACGGCTTTGTGTCACGCAGTTACTATCGTAGAAAGATATTAACGATGTCAGTATCAAGGCTCGTTATATCGCTGACAAACTGAAAAAGAGGCATTACGCAAGACAATGCAGCAGTGAGTGATACCCACCCCGAGCTTATCTGATACCCACCCCGCCCCTCCCGGGGAGGGAGAGTGAGATGCGGGCCTTTTTCTATCTCATTATTTTCTTTGTCTTGCTCACTCAACAAACAACGCCCTACGGTTCGAGGGGAGGAGAGTGAGATGCAGAGCTTTTCTATTTCTCATTATTTTCTTTCGTCTTGCTCACTCAACGAACAACGCCCTACAGGTTCGAGGGGAGGGGAGTGAGATAGAGACCTTTTCTCTGTCATTATTTTCTTCGTCTTACTCACTCAACGAACAACGACCTACGGTTCGAGGGAGGGAGAGTGAGATTGCAGAGCCTCCCACTCGCCCACTCAAGGAGGGAGGGACGAATGCACGAGGCTGAACAGCGTGAGGTTCACAGGCTTTTTAAGCCTGTGCAATCCGTCGAGGCATGGTCAGTATGTTTTTCTGCCTTGTATGTTCTGAAAATACTTAACAAATGCCTTCGTAGGATTTGCGTTTGAAAAGCAGAATCCTTTTTGTCCGAAATACGCGCGAAATTCAGTGGTTAAGTAAGCTTCTGACAGTCAGTTTATTACAGTAAAGATTATTGTTATCGTCATGAGATCACATGAGATACAACGCGCAATCTAAGGCAGATTATCGTGTAATCTGCCTTGGGTAATGCTGCTTCTCTGTCATTTTAGCGTGCAAAATGAATGAAATGAGAGGCTAAGAAGCATAGAAATGGGTCGCAATGGCATTTTTCAAGCCATTTTATTGGTTTGAAATTACCAGAAATTCTGCAAGAACTTGTTTTGTCAAATTTATTACACTATGTTTTCAAAGCTTGTTTTTTGGTAAACAATATCAACAAAGTTGCCTTTCTCCTCCCTCCTTTACAACCTGCTCACCAATTTCTTGCACGTTTGGGAATTTATAACGAACTTTGTGCCACGTTATTAAACGATACAACAGATGAAGATATTTGCCGTAGGCATGAACTATATGCAGCACAATAAAACGCTCTGGCTCGTTTTTCTAAATCAGAGGACCCCGTCATTTTCACCAAATGCGACACTGCTTTGCTGAAAGACGGCAAGCCGTTCTTTATCCCCGACCACCTCGGAAGCATCGAATATGAAACCGAGTTGGTGGTGACGCATCTGCAAATTGGGCAAGACTGTTCCCGTAAGATTTGCCTCCCGATACTGCGATGCGGTGACGGTGGGCATTGATTTCACGGCTCGTGAACTGCAAGTCGATTGCGGGAGCAAGGCCTTCCATGGGATCTTTGCAAGGATTTGACGGTGCAGCCGCACTCGGGACGTTCGTTCCATTGGATAAAATAAAGCCCGTTCAGAACCTTCGCTTTCATCTTGACATCAATGGAACTACGGTTCAGGAGGGCTATTCGGGCGATATGCTCCACCAAGTGGATGAGATTGTCTCGTATATCAGCCGATATTTCACGCTCCGCACGGGCGACTTGCTCTATACCGGCTGTCCAACGGGCTGCGGTCCCGTAAGGATTAACGATCATCTTGAGGGCTATCTTGAGGAACAAAAGGTATTGGAATTCAATTGCAAATAACAGTTATCAACCATCACATCAACCAACAACGCACCGCTATGAGGCGCTTCTTAAAGTTATTCTTGTCGTTTTGTGGTTTGTCGTGAGCCTCGGTTGCAGGCTTCGCACTCTTCAATCTCGCTTACACGAGCAGGTGAAGATTGATTCTGTGTTGCCTCGTTTCGCATATAGTATACCGCTGCATGGCGATTATCGTGATTCAGTCTATCGGGTGAGCATTGACCCTGAATTTGTGGATATGTCACAGCGTAATATCGAGCATTACAACCGTCTTTCCGGTGCAGCCTTACCTGCGATGCCACCCGTTCAGCAGTTCATTGTCATGAACAGACGGCGTCCCGAGCTTGTAGTTTCGTTCCTTCCATTCGTATATCGCGACGGCCGTTACCGCATTTTTGGCCAGTTTCATGCTGAAAGTGGGGTCGTTTGCTGTGGCGGCCAGACTTTACAGTCATCTTCCTGCCACGCAGTAATCCTTCCGACCGTTATGTTAAGCAGTCGGTATTGGCCAATGGGCGTTGGGTGAAGATACGTGTGCCGTCATCCGGTGTCTATCAACTCACCGAAACACTTGTTCGAAAGGCCGGTTTCAGAGATATTAATAAGGTGCATGTCTACGGGTATGGGGGCAATTTGCAGCATGAAGTGCTGACAGAAGCCGACCTTGTCAAAGGAGATGACCTGCATGAAGTGCCCCAGTGCGTAGTTGATGGCAGGCATCTTTTTCATGCACGAGAGCCTGTTCGTGGAAAAGTAAATATTCTGTACGACGTATCCGCAATCCTTATTCAGACTATGGTTACTCTGTCTGACGAGACCGAGTCACTTCTCCCTGTGGACACGACATCTTTCCTGGAAAACTTTCTATGTCGTCGGCCGATGATTACCATTCCCTTTATGAACGTGACGGCTTTGCCTGGTATCAAGGTGGACGCAATCTGTTTGATCCCGAGCCTAGTGCTGTGGGACAAAGCAAGTCGATTCAGCTCAGGAAACCTCGTGCAACAGACAGTGGGAGAATTTGTGTTGCCGTGAGTGCAGGCTCAAACAGCAGTAGAAGTCTACATGGGTGATCGAACTCGGTCGGTTACCAATCCGACTGCTTGAATATGATAAGAAACGAACGCCGTGCTGTTCATCCGTTTGTCTCTACCGATGAGTTGAAGCCCTTGAAATCAAAAGTCGTTTCAGGTGGCCCTGTGCGGTTGGATTATGTGTCAATCACTTGGAGGTGCGGTTCTGCCCCCATTTTCAAGTCAAAACGACTTCGCCGTTCCTGAGTTGGTAGGTGTTGTCGGCAATCAGAACAGGCATGCAGATGCGCAGGCAGACATGGTCATCATCGTGCCTTCGTCGGGCAAACTCACTGCACAGGCAATGCGGTTAAAAGGAATTCAGCGAGAAAAAGACGGGCTTCGTGTCAACATAAGTGCCTGCTGATGAGCTTTATAATAGAGTTTTCAGTCGGTACGCCCGATGCCAATGCGTATCGCCGTTACCTGAAAGATGCTCTACGATCGGGCGGCATCTGCCGATGATGCTCCACGCTATTTGTTGCTCGGCGACGGGTTTTGGGACAATCGCATGCTGACCAATGAAACGAAAGGACGCAATCCTGATGATTATCTGTTGTGTTATGGAGAGTAAGCTCATTTAATCAGGTTGAATGTTACGTATGATAATGCTTCTTTGGGCTGTTGGATGACGGTGAAGGAGGCGACTTGCAAAGCACGCGATCTGCCTGATGTTGCCGTGGGACGCTTTCCTGTTTCAACGGCTGATGAAGCCAAGATAATGGTCGACAAGACGATAAGTTATGCCACAAATGCAAACGCCGGAGCTTGGCAAACACGTTAGTGTTGCAGGGAGACGACGGCAATAACAATCTACTATGGATGATGCGAACACTGCAGCAGATGAAATGGCATCGCAACATCAGGATATGTGGTCAGGAAAATCATGTGGGATGCCCTATAGAGAGAGACTTCTGCAACGGAAACAGCTTTCCTGACGTGCGTAAAGCTATCTTGCAACAGCAGTGCTCGCGGTGCACTTAGCGATGGATTATGCAGGTCATGGCTCTGAAAGTCAGATTTCCCATGAGGGCGTTTTGCGTATCAATGACTTCGCATCTTTTACAAACAGCAACCTGCCTTTATGGATAACAGCCTTGTGACATTATGCCTTTCGACGGAACTGCCCTGCAACTATCGGTGAAACAGCATTGCTGAATCCACGCGGTGGGGCTGTAGCTTTCTTCGGAACTGCACGTACCGTGTATGCCATATACAACAAACCGATGAACATGTGCCTATCTGAAATATGTGCTTGGAACGACAAACGGACAGGCAACTACAATCGGAGAGGCGTCGCGTTTGGCACAGGTGGAAATGATAACTACGGGACAAGACCTCACGAGTAATAAGCTTCAGTATGCCCTTTTGGGTGACCCAGCACTCAGATTGCACCACTAAACCGCAGGCGGTGGTCGATTCGATCGATGGAATAGCTGTAGGAACTGCGCCGTTACCCGTCATCAAGGCTGGCGGAACCGTGCGTGTCGGGACATATAAACAGTGACAGGCCTTTCAGTGGCGTAGCAACGATGACCGTTCGTGACTGCGTGAGCTCGTCACTTGCAGGCCGAACGATAATACCGAGGCCGAGAATGCATTCCAATATTACGACCGTCCGACAACCATCTTCACGGGATCAGACAGTGTGAAGGCCGGAAAATTCAGCTTTTCCTTTGCTGTTCCCCGCGATATTAACTACAGTAATGGCAATGGTCTCATTAATGTTTATGCCGTTAATGACGACGCACGACCATATCGTTCATGGTTCTGCGATCGCTTTTTTAGCAGGAGTGTAGTGCCGAGTGACCAATGATTCCATTGGTCCTGCTGATCTACTGTTACCTCAATTCGCCTTCATTTGAGGAACGGAGGACGCGTGAACAGCACGCCTTATTTCGTAGGCCCGACCGACCGATAAGGACGGAATTAACGTTTCGGAAGTGGTATCGGCCATAATCTTGAACTCATCATCGACGGCGATATGACAAAAACCTACGTGCTGAATGATAACTTTCAGTATGAATTTGGCAGCTATACAAGTGGCTCCACCTATTATAACATCCACCACTTGCACCCTGGTAAGCATCGTTTACAGTTCAAGGCATGGGACATTTTGAATAATTCTTCGACCACATGGCTTGACTTTGAGGTTGCAAAAGGCTTGCGCCCGAACCTCTTCAGCGTAGACGTTTCACAGAATCCCGCCCGAACAGGCACGCGCTTTATCATCAACCACGACCGTGTGGGCAGCAAAATGGACGTGGAACTTGAGGTTTTCGATACCCCAGGACGCCTGCTTTGGCGGCATAAGGAGCAGGGAGTTCCCACCTCAAATGCCTATACTGTCGACTGGAACCTGCGTACTGACGGGGGCAGTCAATTGCAGACAGGCATCTATCTCTATCGGGCAAAGATTGCATGTGAGGGCAGTGAGCAGGCAAGTAAGGCGCAGAAACTCATTGTCGTGGGCAATAAATAACCGCAGCTGGCGTTTATCAATCATATAAAAACAGGAAAAACAAGATGAAAAGATTGACTTTGGTTCTCTCACTGATGCTGCTGATGACGCTTTCAGCATCTGCACAGCTGAGAAAACCGACATATTCAACCCCGTTTATACGGCCGTTACCTCACAAACTATTGCTCCTGATGCCCGCGCAGCAGGTATGGGTGACGTCGGAGTTGCTACAGATCCCGATGTGAATTCACAGTACTGGAACCCTGCAAAATATCCTTTTACGATCAGTAGAGCCGGCGTTTTCGCCCTCAATTATACGCCTTGGTTGCGCCAGTTAATCAATGATATGTATCTCGCAAATCTTGTCGGTTACTATCGCATCGGAGACTTCAGTGCGGTCTCAACTTCCCTCCGTTACTTCAACATGGGCGAGGTTACAATGAAAGAGTCGATTGGAGGAAGCAATGGAATGACCATTAATCCCTATGAAATGTCATTCGATGTAGCTTACTCTTTTGTTGCTTAGTGAGAAGTTTTCATGTGCAGCTGGCCTGCGTTGGATATACTCCGACCTCCTTACGACTATTCTTCGGAGACCACACCCGGTAGTGCTTTTCGCTGCAGATATATGGCCGCTCACTATCAGAACTACATTAATATCGGACAGCGAGAGTGCCAACTTGGTATCGGTTTGAATATCTCAAACATTGGTAGCAAGATTAATTTCGGCAGCGAGTACCAATAGCGAATTCATCCGACAAACATGCGTCTGGGTGCCTTTGATGATACCCGTCGACGAATATAACCGCTTCACCGTTGCTGCCGACGCCAACAAGCTGCCTTGTTCCCACGCGTCCTATCCAGGAGGGAACAAATCTCAGGTGGATTATGATGCGCGGTTGCAGAAAGACTACTATGATGTTTTCGAGCATTGGGTATTTTCAAGAGCTTCGGGGATGCTCCGGGAGGCTTTAAAGAAAGAGCTCAAGGAGGTGGGTTGGAGCCTTGGTGGGGAGTACACCTATAATGATAAGTTCTCTCTCCGCGCCGGTTATCACCACGAAAGTGAAACGAGCAACTGAAAAATACTTCACAGTAGGTGCCGGTTTCAGATGAGTGCTTTCTCTCTGATGCCGGTTATGTCATTGCAACGGCTAAAAGTAATCCGCTTTGGACCAGACACTTCTGTTTCACCTTTGACCTTTTGATATGGACGGTATCAAAGACCTTTTCAAGAAGTAAGACGCTGATTTCAATCACTTGATTTCCTAATAACATTGATTTAATAAGAATGATCTCGAGTAGGCATGGCTTTGATGTCCACAAACTTGTTGAGGGTCGTGACCTTTGGTTGGGAGGCATAAAGATTGACCATTCCATGGGACTTCTGGGGCATAGTGATGCTCGATGCCCTGCACGCCGTCAGTGATGCCCTTCTTGGCGCTGCAAACATGCGCGATATTGGCTTTCATTTCCCCGACACGAGCGACAAAACGCTCAACATGGACAGTAAGATTATCTTGAAACGTGTTGTCGAGACTGATAGGCGAAAAGAGGGGTATCGTGTGGGCAATATTGATGCTACGATCTGTGCCGAACGCCCCAAAAATCAATCCTCATGTGCCTGCAATGAAATCCTGTATGGCCGAGGTTATGGGCATTGATGAAGACCAAATCTCTATCAAAGCCACGACAACAGAGAAGCTCGGATTTACGGACGGGAAGAAGGAATGTCGGCTATGCGTGTGTCTGATTGAGAAATAGAGGGCAGAAACCGTTTCTTTTTGCAAATTCTACAGGCAAAAATCGTCAGAAATGAAAAGGATATTCGGCATCTTCAAGGTAAAGAAAGAAGAGCGATGGCTGGCTTTTGCCATGCTCATCTATGCCATTGTGCTCAATGGTTTGGTGGTTTATGCATGCTTTGACAGGTTCTCTCAGATTAGCAAACCGACTATCATAAACTCTTCGTCCGCACGTTTCATATCTCGGGGTTCGACCCATTGCTATGCAGTTGTATCCGAGTGGGCACTGTCTACAATATTTCATCGCCACCCTCTATTGGCGTTTTTCACGTGTCCTTCAATCAGATCAACCAAGGTCTGATGCAACTCCACAGGACTGAACTGTGCACAAATTCGTCGTAGCTGCCCGTTGATATTCTGTTGTTTCTACAGTTTCCTCTTTATCGCATTCTTCGTGAGGTCATCGAACTGAAACCATTTGACAGTTCATTGCTTTCGCTGCTGTTTTTCAGCTTTTGCCTATGTGATGGTTTCTGTCAGTGTGCCCGATCATTTTGCGCTGTCGATGTTCATGTTGCTGTTGACTCTCTATGTCGCCGGCAAGAAAATAAAACGCAAGATGATGTTCACGAAATGGCAGACGGTGCTGTTTTTCATCCTCACGGCAGGCATATCGCTCAACAACGGCATCAAGATATTCTCGCCAACTGCTTTTGTGAACGGTCGCCGTTTCTGGCGTCGGCCAATCTTCTGCTGGCAATACTTCTGCCTTCGGCTATGCTTTGGGGACTCGCCCGACTTGAATGGAACCATTATGAACGCCCTGATTTTGAGGCGAGAGAGCATGCTAAGGCCGTTAAAGTGGCTGGAGAACATGCCCAACTTGCCCGCGCTGCGATACTCACGGCTGAAAGACTCTGTGGAGATTGAAAGAGCATCCCAACTGCTGATAAAACAGAAGGCGAGAGAGAAGTATATTGTGACCATAAGCAGCCTTGGAACCAGCATACAGGCAAACCTATTGCCAAGGGTGAGTTCAGTCAGTGGACTCGATATCACGACTCCGCGCGTGTCAAGTATTGTTGAAAACCTCTTCGGTGAAACCATTCAGTTGCATCAAGACCACCTTCTGCAAGACACACTTCGCGCCCGTCCGCTCATCGTCAACTATCGGTTTGCCGTCAACTACATAGTTGAAGCCCTTGTCGTACTGTTCTTTTTGGGAGGAATATGGTGTGGTCGGCGTGCGCGTCTGATGTGGCTTGCCCCGTCGTTCTGGGCATTCGACATGCTGATTCATGTGGTTCTTGGTTTCGGACTCAATGAAGTCTACATCATGGGTGCCCATTGGTTGTGTGTACTCCCCATTGTCATGGCCTCATCTTTTTCAAGACACTTCAGCGCCATGATGCAGCATTTTATGTGGTGCGGGCAGTCACCTGGCCCTCACGTCTTCCTTTTGCATGGAATTTCAAGTGCTCTATTGCGGATGTTATTGGCGTAGAAAGAAGGAAATTTCAATGTTGAAGTGTTTAATGTGTAATGTTGGATTATATTAATGCATGACTGATAATACATAATTCATTATCCATCACGCATCATTATGAGGTGATTAATCATAATCTCTTGTAAATTAGTCTTCATCTTCCTGAGGAGAGTGTTAAAGTTGCAGTTCTTTTGTTGTTAATCATCGGGTTATGGGTTTGGTGCCATAGTACAATAGAGATTTTCCTGCAACTTCGGGCCTTCCTTGAGGAGAGGTTAAAGCGTAGCTCTTGTTGTTAACTATCGGTTGCTATGGCTTGGTGCCATACACAATGATGCCTTTTCCTGTAAGTTCGGGCCCTCCTGAGGAGAGGTTAAAGTTGCCTTTAGTTGTAACTAATGTTGCTATGGCTTGAAAGCCATAGCACAATGATGATTTTCATAAGTTAGCTCTCCTCCTTGAGGAGAGGTTTGTTGTTCTTTGTTGTTAACCATGTCATATGGTCAAGTTTTTTTTTAATGATGATTTTCCTGTGTTCGGCCCTCCTTGAGTAGAGTTAAAGTTGCGCTCTCTCAGTTGTAATTATCGGCTGTTACTTGTTGCACAATGATGATTTTCCTTATAAGTTAGCCTCCCTCCTTTGAGGAGAGGTTAAAGGTGCTCTTTTGTTGTTAATCATCGGTTGCTAGCTTGGAAAGCCATAGCACAATGATGATTTTCCTTATAAGCCTGGGCCTCCTCCCGAGTGAGAGGTTAAGGTAAGTGTTTCTACAGCAACCCAGGCTGCTATGGCTTGGAAAATATAGCACAATGGTGATTTTCCAGCCTCCCTTCCCTTGAGGAGAGGTTAAAGGTAGCTCTCTTTAGTTAACCATCATTGCTATGGCTTGGAAAGCTATAGCACAGCACATTTTCCTGTTAGTTCTCCCTTTGGGAGGGATGGGGTATTAAATATTCTTTTACAAAAACCCTTCTGAAGACTCCCTTGTTTCAAATTATAATCCTTGGGCGCAAATACGCGAGTTTTGAGGCTCTTTTCTAATCGCTTGATAATCAGTATTGTAGTGCGTTTTTAAGGTAGATTGTATGCTGAAAAAGATACAGATGAGGATGCGTTTTGCATCATGTTAGGCGCTCATTTGAGCAAAACGTGCGATGCTTAGAGGCATAATGCGCGGTGATTTGATGCATCTTTGCCATGTAAAAGTGACGCATCTTACAGGGTGATATGTTTTTCCTTAGCAGTTGCTTTTTGCCGAAAAATGACCTCGGATAGTCACGAAAAACGCTTTTATTTTCTATTTGAGTCAATTCGCGAAAAGGTAAAACGCGACATAAACTTTACAAAATGAGTGTAAAAGTGCATGCCGGTTATGTCTTAAAACTGCTATCTCCGATTGCTCGAAAAAGGAGGATAGGAGGCGAAAGTACAGCTTATTCTGCTCCCCAAATCTCGCCGTCTTTCATGTGAATTGTGCGGTCTGTGATAGCTGCAAGCCCTCATCGTGGGTCACAATGACGAAAGTCTGTCCGAATTTATCGCGTAAATCGAGAGAAAAGTTGATGCAGTTCAGCCTTGTTTTTGCTGTCAAGACTCGCCCGAAGGTTCGTCTGCAAGGATCACAGCAGGCTTTGTTGACGAGGGCTCGAGCAACGGCAACGCGCTGCTTTTCTCCCCTGAAAGCTCGAGCAGGTTTATGGTGGGCACGGTCTGAAAAGTCCATGAAGGCAAGCAGTTCCAAGGCCCGTTGTTTGGCTTCGCTGTTGCTCTTGGCCTCGCGATGTAGGCTGGAATCATGATGTTTTCTAAGCAGTGAATTCGGGCAGAAGCTGGTGGAACTGAAACACGAAACCTATATGTTGGTTGCGAAAGTCGCTGAGTTTGCGCGGTCGAAAGACTGCTCACGTCGATGCCGTCGATGCAGATGGTGCCTGCATCGGGCTTGTCAAGCGTCCTGATGATCTGCAAGAGCGTGGTCTTTCCGGCCTGATGACTTATCGATGCTGACTACTTCGCCTTTGCTGATGTGCAGATCAATGCCTTTGAGCACTTGAAGACTGCCGAAACTCTTTCGTTATATTCTTTGATGTCAATCATATCAATGATGTGTTTTAAGATAACTTTCGCGACGTTTGTCAATCCATCTTGCAAGCGACTCCCAGGCACTTCGTTCCTCGGTATGTTGCGCGACTGAGAGTACGTCAGTGACTTCCTGATCGCCGTGTTGATCGGGGAAAATGATGAGCAAGTTCTTGCCGTTGAAATATCGTTGGACTTCATCGAGCAGGTATTCCTGTGCATTCTTGTAGGAAACCGTACCCTTTCGGGCGGTCATAATGACGAGAAGATGGTCGTCGGAGAGGCTGTTTGCCAGTGCGGAAGGGCGTTCCAATGTTCCATGTTGCTGTAATCGGCACGCACTTGAGGGTGTCGGTCTCTGATATTCATTCACCAAGGCAAGCGTATCCGTGCGTCCGTGGAACTGAATGCGGCAATCCAAGTTGCCCGCTACACGTGCCAGGCGCTCCAACCAGCGGTAGAAACCGGGTTCAAATTCGGCCCGTGAAGGTACGGCTACCTGTATTCTGCGGATTGTGTTGAGGGTTGATTGAGTCTGCCATCATGATTTGTTGGTTCAATCCGTTGAATAAACTCTGATGAAACTCGCCCCAAAACTTTGAAGAAACCTCTTTATGACTGTGCATTCCAATAAGGATTTCGGTGGCTTGAAACTCTTTGAAAGCATGCTTTATGCCGTTGGCGATGTTGGCTGCCACGTGTTTGCGTCTGAATATGCACGTCGGAGCCGGCACAGTAGCGTGTCACCTGTTCCAATAGTCGGTTGCCTTGTTCCATGTTTCGGCGCATGTGCTCGTCATCATAGACCACATTGAGAGCCACAAGTCCGCGCCCTTGCTTGCGGTCTTGCATCAGAATGGCCATGTTCATCAGGTATTCTGCATACTCAGGATACTTCACCGGAACGAGTATTCTCTCGTCTTTTTATCTTTTCTTCTGCTTCTGCCGGCATCTCCTTGTCACGTAAGACGATGTGTTGTGCTGACTGTTCTGTCAGAATGCTTGATATGATGCAGGTGAATAAAATCATGATAACAACGGCGTTAAGCATCTGTGCACTCACCACCGGAGAGCCGTCGGCAGAGGGCAATCGCATGCCGACCATCACCATGGCAATGGCACCTGCAGGCGTGAGCGGACGTCATTCCAAACATCATGTGGCCTGAACTTATGGGCACTCTGAAGCCCATGCATGCGATATATGCAGCAGATAGCTTTTGCCCAAAGTGCCGAAAGAGTGATGCAGATGACGGCCCAAAGGATGCCACCTCCATTGAAAAAGCAACCGCACATTGATGAGCATGCCCACGCCAATGAGGAAATATGGAATGAAAACGCATTGCCGATAAACCCAATCTGTTCTTCAATGGCGACACGGAAGGGATATATCGGTTCAGGATTAGCCTGAAAGGAAGGCGCTGAAAATGCCTTTCTAATCCAATGGCTGCACTCAAAGCGGCGCATAGGAAGACTGAAGCCAAGACGAAAATAAACCGCATCACGGCATCACTGTAACGGCGGAGAAACCACCGTGTGAGTCTTGGAAGCAGGAAGATGACGCCCCACAGTAAGCGATGAACTTCGAAACAAAGAGCAACCAGAAGCCAATGCTGCCTCACCGCTGTTGGATGCCACGATAGCAGCCAGAGAATGAGCTGAAAAGAGAAGGCTATCATGGCTTGAACCCACGCTCAAGTGACGCTCGGTTTACGCTGCAAGCCAGTATCTGCTGACGATAGGGTAGGCCACAAGTGTGTTACTTGCCATGATGCAACCCTAACAAAAGCGATGCTGTCTTTGCCATAGTTGAGCAGATCTTATGCCCATGAAATAAGTCAGCACTAAAGGCACGGTGAAAGTCAACAACCCGAAAATGAGCAGTTGATTCTTGTTCTTTCGGATGCTCTCATATCCATTTCTGAGGCTGCAAGAAACATGATATAGTAGAGACCTACACGTCCGAAGAGTTCAAAAGAGTCGTCTCTGACGAGGATATCCAAGCCATATTCGCCCACAACAACGCCTGCCAGAACCATTCCTATGATATGAGGGATGCGCAGTTCTCCCATGATAATCGGTGCAAAAAGGATTATCAGCAACACCACAAAGAATACAAGTGTGGGGTCTGTGATGGGAAAATACTGGGCGATATGCAACATATTATTGCGCAAAGTTACACAAAAAAACGTGAAACCCAACGTTTGCCGTGGTGTAAAATGTGATTTGTCGGTTCATGAAAGCTGTTCATTCGCAACGCGAAAAGACTTTTTTGCTTTTTTACCCCTTTACCTTTTTGCTTTTCACAAATATGTACTAACTTTGCTAATACAATATTTGTTAATGCACAAAGTCATGTTGCACATAGATCAGTTTTTATAAGGCACGCTACGTGTTGAACAACGTTTACGCAAGACGGAGCTTATACATGCGAAGAAAAATCAACCCGGATGTGGATGTTTATCTTAAGCCGGAATGTCTGCAGTTGACGGGTTCTTTTTCAAGCTTGGGGGCTTATTTCAAGATTTCCCAACTCTCGGATGAGGAAAAGAAAAAGGGAGTTATTGCCTGTTCTGCAGGAAATCAGCCCAGGGTGTAGCCTTGGGAGCCACTGCAATGGGGTGAAGAGCCTCATTTGTCTGCCTGAAGGTGCCCCGATCTCAGGGTTGAAGCCACCCGAAAGTTTAGGTGCTGAGGTGATGCTTTGTGCCCGGGTGTATGATGATGCCTATCAGAAAGCGTTGCAATTGCGCGATGAAAAAGGGTTTGCACTTTCGTACATCCTTTCGACGATGAAAACGTCATTGCAGGGCAGGGAACGATAGGACTTGAATTGCTTGAGCAGCTTCCCGACCTCGACGCTGTAGTCGTTCCTAGTAGGGTGGCGGAGGCCTGATTTCAGGCGTTGCCTATGCCATTAAGAGTCTTAATCCGCTGTGAAAGTCTCACGGAGTACTAGTGAGGCGCCCAGCATGGTCAACAGCATCCATGATGCACAAGATAGAATGTCTGCCAAGTGTCTCGACCATAGCCGATGGTCACGCTGTAAAAGAGCCGGGACAACTTACCTTGACACTGTTCCAAATATGTAGATGAGATTGTTACCGTTACGGAAGACGAGATTTGTGCAGCCATTCTGAAACTCATCGAGTGAAAAATGGTGGCAGAAGGCGCGGGTGCAACGAGCGTTGCAGCCGTAATGTTCAACAAAGTGCCCGTGAAAGGCAGGAAAACCGTGTGTGTGTCAGTGGCGGAAACATTGATGTGACTATCCTGAACCGTGTGATTAACTGCGGACTTGCCAAGAGTGGCCGCTCTCTGTACACTTGACTTTGAACCCGATGATCAGCCAGAAAGCTTGTCGAAGTATGCTCTAATTGCCCAGAAAGGGGCCAATGTGACGGAGGCACCTGATCGCTCGGCAAATCGCAAGAAAGTGAACGCTTGCATGCTGCGTGTGACCATGGAAACCAAGAACCAAGAGCATTGATGAAATTCTTCGCCCTTAAGGACAAGGATATAACCATATTGTATAACCCAAACTTAAAATAATTTATTGAAAGCTATTCACACAAACAACGCTCCTGCCGCTATAGGTCCATATAGCCAGGCCATCGAAGTCAACGGTTTTATATTCGCATCCGGACAGATCTCCCAATCGATCCATCGACTGGGGAAACTTCGTGGAAGGCGGGGTTAAGAGCAGACCAAACAGCCATTACCAATGCCGGAAGCATTCTGAAAGACAGGAACTGACCTTGCTCATGTCGTAAAGACAACGGTCTATTTGGCCGACATGAATGATTTTTGCTGCCATGAACGAGGTTTATGCCACGTTCTTCAGTCAGCCTTTTCCTGCTCGTTCGGCTGTAGCCTGAAGGATTTACCCAAGGTGCACTCGTCGAAGTAGAGTGTAGGCAGCTGCAAGGGCTAAAGAAAGGGAAGAAAGTAAAAAGGTGAATAACACTACAAAAATAAAGGTAAAAGCGCAAAAAGACACTTCTGAATTCAAACTCAAGTGTAGTCTTTTTACGCTCTACCCTTTACCGTTTTATTTCTATATTACTTTTTAGCTTTTTATCAGGTATTCTGCAATCTGAACAGCATTCAACGCCGCACCTTTTCCTAATCTGGTCGCCCGTCAGCCACAGTGCGTTGCTGTTGTCATCAGCCAAGTCCTGCGCACGCGCCCTACGTGAAACACCCGTCTTTCCCCGCACTCTCGAGGGGCATGGGATATACATAATGCTGCGGATCATCTACCAAAGTGACGCCCGGAGCAGCTGCCAAAGCCTTGCGGATTTCATCGACAGAGAGTGGTTTCTCGGTCTCGAACCACACGCTTTCAGAGTGAGAGCGAAGCGAACTCACGCGTACATCAGGTGGCACTCGTGACGCACATCGCGTGCATAATCTTGCGTGTTTCGTTATACATCTTCATCTCTTCCTTCGTATAGTCATTCGAAGTCATCTTGTCAATCTGTGGAATGACGTTGTAAGCTAACTGATGTGGGAACTTATTACAGTCTTCACACGGCCTTCTTCAATGAGTTCCTTATACTGTTGCTCAAGTTCTTGCATGGCAGCTGCACCTGCTCCGCTCGCACTTTGATAGCTTGCAGTATTGTATCTTGCGTATGACTGAGCCGATCTATGGGTTTCACACCACAACCATCATGATAGTAGTGCAGTTGGGATTGGCAATGATGCGACAGGGACAGTTCAGTGCGTCTTCAGCATTCACCTCGGGAACCACCAAGGGCACGTCATCGCACATACGGAATGCACTGGAATTGTCGATCATCACAGCGCCGTGCTTCGTTATGGTGTACTGCAAATTCTCTGAAGTCCCTGCACCCTGCCGACGTGAAGGCAATGTCCACATCCTTGAAGTCATCATTATGTTGCGGCTGTTTCACCTCATATTCTTTCCCCTTGAATGTGTATTTGGGCTCCCGCACTGCGTGCAGAGCCAAACAGAACCAAGTCATCCATCGGGAAATTTCTTCTGCAAGAATGCATGGAGCTCGTCCCTACGGCCCCACTTGCACCAACAATTGCTACTTTCATAAGCGATATATCATTTAATTTCTCTGTTCTATGTTGCAAAATTACATAATAATTTCAAACAATGGCTACGATATGATGATTTCACCTACTTTTTGTGTGAAATTGTGCCATGGAATATCTCTTCTATGATTGTATAATCATCGTGAAACGTTTTCTTTTGCAATGTGATACAATTCATAGATCGTTTTACCCCCAGTCAAATTATTTTGCAACTTGCATCAGATTACCGTGTAACTTGACTCAGATTGCACTGTAACTTGACGCAGATGACGCTGTAAAATGAATGGAATTGCGATGCAATCTGGTGCAAATAGCCTTGGTGTAATCTGCGGCTCTTAACTTTCACAAAAGACGAAAGCAAGTTTAAGACAAGTGCTTTCGCTCATCTATTCCCAAGAAAATATGTAATTTTGCAGCAATAAACCCATTAATCAATGAACAACGAATGGAATAAAATGCTGAAAGGAGAACCCTATGACGCTCTAAATGCTGAAATTCTCGACTTGCTTTTCAAAATAAAAGACCGCATCCGGCAATACAATCAACTGCCACCGAGCGACAATGAAAGGTCGAAACAGCTGTCAGAGCTATCTTAGGAAGTTGCGGAGAGCACCCATTGTGAACTTCCTCTACTGTGACTACGGTTGTAATATCCATGTGGGAGACCATTTCTTTCCAACTTCAACCTTACCATGCTCGGTGAAGCTATGGTGCTATCGGCAAACCATGCCTAGTTGGCCCGAATGTGAGCCTCTACGGCTGTCACCCCACCGATCCTGTTGAACGACGCAAGGGAACAGAGTGGGCTAAGCCCATTACGATAGGCAATGACGTGTGGATTGGCGGCAATGTGACCGTTCTCCCTGGCGTAACTATCGGCAATGGCTGCACGATTGGCGCTGGTTCGGTGGTCATCTGACATTCCCGACGGTTCAATTGCCGTGGAAATCCCCTGCCGTGTCATCAAAACCATTGCCTATTCGCCTACTGACGACACGGAGAACCGAGATATAGGGAAAGTTGATCATAACGGGAAAACAACAATATAAAGCAACAACACAAAAGAACATGAACTTCAAAACATCATTTCTTCTCGCGATTTGCTCTCTTATGCCACTCCATGGAATGGCAACCAATGACAAAGATAATGCTTCCAAGCGCTGGTCTTTACAGGCCAGTTTCGGTGGAACGACACTAACCGACAACACACCCGACGGACAAGACTTTTACATGGGTGATGAAGAAGGCAATTATTTCACCCTTTCAGCCGACTATTTTCTAAAGAACCGTCTTGCCTTGACGGGCGGTTTATACTATGAGCAAGAAGGAATAGCCACTTATTATGCCTCGGGGGATCGGCCTGAGTCAACATGTTGGGTATCGAAGGAGGTATCAGTGGTATTTCTTTCCACAGAAATGGATTATCCAACCACATATCGGTGCGCTTGTGCAGACAAATTTCTCAATCTTGGCCACATGAAAGGCAGCGAAGAACATGAGCTGAAGCAGGGATATCCCGGCAGTCATGTCCAATTGGATTATGATGTGCAGTGTCCTGCATTGGCAGTTAAGCCACGAGTTGGGCTCGATTTGCGCATCATCAGCACAGTTTCACTCTGCTTTGCCCTATGACCTCAGCTTCGGACTATGGGGACATCACCAGTGCCGACGTACGCTTTCTCGACCATCCGCTCACAGGACAGATCTGCCATTATCAAAGCCGATAACATCCGCTCTGCATTTAGTCTGGGGTTAAAGTAGACTTTCCAACGAAGCCAATCTCTGACACTGCGGTAAACAATCTGCTCATGATTTTTATCCTCTTGGATTGGTTCTAAAGGCCTATCGTTAAACGCACCTTCGCCCTCATGCCTCGCTTCAATTCCGAACTTTTCAGACAGTGAAGTCATCAATATCGTCAGTCAGATTCCACGCGGACGCGTGCTCACCTACGGCCAGATTGCACGCTTGGCCGGCTATCCCTGCATGCCCGACACGTGGGGAATGCCCTCCATGGGCTTTCAGATGAAGCCATTCCGTGTCATCGGGTCGTGAACAGTGCAGGGCGACTTGCTGAATTGCCCTGAACAACGCAGCTTCTTGAAAGCGAAGGTGTGCTTTTCAAAGCCGAATGAAATGTTGACTTGAAGCAAAGCGCAATGGGAGATAACAGCCTTTTCAGAACCATGACACTGACTTTATTTTGCATATCAGCCTTTTTCGTGGCTTTTGCAGCTATAAACTTAAAAAGGAAAAGATAGATATGGACAACCCTTATAACAAAACAATTTCCTCCAGTAATGAAAAGGATCATGTATGTGCACGGTTTCCTTTCTTCAAGGCACAAGTGGAACCGTGAAAATGCTGCAGAACTTATGCCCGAAGCCTCTGTTATCGCAGAGGATATTCCCATACATCCTGGAAGAAGCCATGCAAATGCTACTGCAAAATGGCTGACAACGAACAGCCCGATCTCATCATAGGTACATCGATGGGCGGCATGTACACCGAGATGTTGCACGGCTTCGACCGCATTCTTGTCAACCCAGCCTTTTGCAATGGGCGACACAATGAGCAAGCATGACAGGACATCAGGAGTTTCAAAATCCACGCAAAGACGGTGTGCAAGACCTCATGGTTACTAAGGGACTCATTAAAGAATACAAAGATATTACGATGCAATGTTTTGCCACATATAGATACCGAGAGCGTGAACGCGTCTATAGGTCTCTTTGGAGACAACGACAGTGGTGCATACTTTCGACCTTTCCGACAGCATTATCCCAATGCAATCTATTTCCATGGCGAGCATCGAGCTGATAGATGAGTGGCACTTCATTTATCTCTACCGTCATTCAATGGATAGATGACCGACAGAACAGTACCAGAACGTCCCATAGTCTACCTGCATTTTTGATGCGCTTCACGATAGTTTCGATAAGCCATTGAGCAGCATGCAAGACTTATGAACTGCTGTTGGAACATTATCGGTGTATCATCGTGGCACCAGTGCCCACCAACTACTCACGCCTAGCGGGAGGTAGCAGCATTGGACGGAGGATTCTTCTCTGCACCTATATCACGTGATATTCACCAATCAGAAAAACCTTCTCTACGGCGATTGCTTTCATTGATCCTGACCTCATCCCGACTTCATGGGCACGACTATCGCATTCTGGAAGCGATGAGTTTAAGACTGTGAGGAAGAGGTGATTACCTTCTTCGAACGATTGGGAGGACAATGAAGAGCCTCCCCACACCAGAAAAGAAGAAAACAAGTAGGAAAAAAGCTAATTCATAGAGATTTTAATACAAACAACCGCGACACTAAAAGTACTTGCTTTTTGCGACATTGCATGTTTTTGTCCGCAGAATTTGCAATGATATAAAACTAAAAACGTCGCAAAATCTGCACGTTTCTCACTCAAAAATATTCTGACACTACAATGGCAAACGAAATCGTATATGGGTTCGCTGGAAACTCCGTTCGAACAATTATCGTTGCACGCGTTGACGGCATCTGCGACCTCAGTTCTTAGATTGGAAACCGCAGGGAAGTAATTCATGAGTTAGCAAGTCATTGCGAGTATATACGCCAACGACACAGAATGACCTGATGGCCGACACAGTAAAGCTGTGTCATCTTTGTGATGATACGACCACCCTTGAAGCTTGATCTCAATGAACTGACTTTCAAAAGAGAGTTTGGGGACGAGCTTTTAAAAGGTCAAGAAGGCGAAAACGCTCTCCTATCAAGAGTTGGCAAGAGCGCATCGGTCAACCCAAAGCAGTGCGTGCTGTGGCTTCAGCTGTGGCCGAAAATCGCATTGCCATGCTCGTACTGCCTACAGAATTATTCACAAAGACGGGTACTACGGGAGAGTATCATTGGGACGTGAGCTGAAAAACAACTGCTTGGAGTGGGAGACTGTAGACAATGCCTAATTTCATTTCTGCTGACGAACTCTTCCACCGCATTTTAAGTATCATAGGGCCAAGTTGACACTCCGGTCAACAAATTGTGCACGAAAACTTTGGTGCTCACATGCAGCGAAGGACTGGCAGGAAGCAACCTCTTTCGGCAACTTGTTTTGCCCAGTGGACTTCCTTTGACAGAAACATCACATAGCTTTCAGTGACACTATAGCCATTCAGAACATGAGAAGGGCCAGCAACAGGGCCGAAAACATGCCTCATGAAGAACTGATGTGTGCCTGACGAGCCCTTGCCGTGTTTGTTTCTGCCGTCTTTGATACCGATATTCCATCCTTTCTTGTGAGGCGAATTCTGTGGAAGACATGCCTAGGAATACAGACATATTGACTACCGCTATATCCGAGGCCTTGTCAGCGAGGTTACCGACGACACTTTTACCGTTAATATCGACCAAGATACCACCGAAAAACAGCTGACCATACACCTCAAACCTCATCAGGAATATCTCAGAACCTACTCCAGATAGGCTCTACGGGTGAAATCTTATCGATGTAGATGCAGCCAAAGAAGCCTCTATAATCGTATATGAGCCCGACTATCTCATTGATATCAGCAGCATTGCCCGATGCTTTACTGACTACGGACACCACCCACTTTCCTACCTCATCAATGCCATGTCGCCGACAGCCAACAGCCAAGCCATCCTGCTTTGGAAACTTTGCCGGCACTGCTTTGGACGACATTATCAACGGTAACGGACATTATATCTGGCAGGAAACCTTTAAAAGAACTCAAGGATAAAGCCTTGGATACTGCACTGCGATGACCTTAACCGTAAGGAAGACTTCAGAACGGCTGCACTTCGACAGACAGAACATCCAACAAGATTGTTGCTGAACTCTTTGGCGACTTTTCATGGCGATCTGATGCAGCCTGAACCGACGTCACTTTCAATCGGGAAAGGCAGTCGATCCTTGAGCCTCTTTTCGTCTGCGAGCAGTGGGGTTGCAGGGGCCGTGCCGACCTGATGACCACCGATTTCAAGTTGCTTGAGCAAAAAGTCGGTAACACCACAACATTCAGACGCATCAGCCCAACGAATATGGCAGCTTTCAGAAGGAAGAACACTATGTACAACTGTTGCTTTATTACGGGGTCTTACGACAGAATTTCCATGTTCCGAGCAACAAAATCGACATGCGTCTGCTCTACTCCAAATATCCGTTGCCAGGCGGATTAGTTGTAGTGAACTTCTATCAAGACTCTTCCGTGACCATCGGCCTGCGCAACCGCATCGTGGCCTATGAATACAGCTTCGCACTCCAACGGCTGAGGGCTACAACAAACATGCTCGGCCGACATTATCAACGAAAAAGACTTGCAACGCCATTCTATTTCAAGTATATCAACCACGTCTTGATGCCGTCATCAATCCACTTCATAACCTTTCACCCCTCGAAAAGGCCTACTATGAGCGCATGATGACCTTCGTTTATCGTGAGCAATTGGCTGCCAAAGTGGGCGAACAGGAGGGTGTAGGAAACAGTACTGCCGACCTTTGGAACATGCCCCATGGCTAATAAAAAGGAAGCCGGCAGCATCTATACCAGACCTCACTATTACAGCAAAAAGCCAAGAGCAAGGACATCAACGGCTTTGACATCATCACACTGAACATGCCCAATCAGGGCGAGACTTCCTACCAACTTCCGTTTGGGCGATTTAGTTTACCTCTATTCCTATTGCCTTCAGAGGTCCTGACGTCGAAAACTCACTTCTCTTCAAAGGAAATCTCATCGAAATCCACAGACAGTGTAACCGTAAAGACCGTAAACCCCATTCCCAAGGAGGAAATGTGGGCGATAGAGACATAGTGGCAGCGACATTGGGAGCACTTCGGCTATCCGTTCGCTGCATCAGTTCATCACGTCTGCCCCGAAATGCCGCCAACTCTTGCTGGCACAACGTGCTCGAGCAGGGATACCACTGCAGACTCACGAAATTACCACCCACTTACGCCCCCTACTTCTCAAGAGCCTTTCAAGCGAAAAGACTATTTTCCTGCATTGGTCGGCCCTCCGGGAACGTAGGCAAAACGAGTGTAGCTTTTGCAGTTCATGGTATGCGTGAAGCGCTTGGCTAAAGACGAGTCAGATTCTGCTGATGAGCTACACCAGCGCGCTGTGGATGAGATATGTGGCATGCTTTCGGAGAACGCAATCGACTATATCACGCATCGGCAGTGAATACTGTTGCTGACAAGCGATATAAGTCACACCTGCTTAGCGAATATATTGAAAAAGCAACCCTCGATTAAATATTATTCGCGAGCAGCTCATGGCATCTCGCGTCATAGTCGGCACTACAGAGTACGCTTCAAAGCAAGTCTTATATCTTCCGACTCAAGTCGTTCTCCATGGCCATCATCGATGAAACAAGTCAGATTCTCGAGCCAAATCTCGTGGGATTACTGTCACATTGCCGAAGTTTATCCTCATTGGAGACTATAAGCGAGTTGCCTGCGGTGGTCACAACAAGAGGCAAATATCGGCTGTACACAATACTTTGCTCCATGAAAATCAGCCTGACTAACTGCCGAAACTCGCTTTTCGAGCGCCTCATCCATGTGGAAGAAGCAGCCCAAAGAACCCACTTCATGGGCGTTTACGAGCACAAGGACGCATGCATCCAGCTGTTGCCGCTTTTCCAAACCGTATGTTCTGCTCAAAGAACGCCTGAAAACCAGTGCCTCTGCCCCACCAGTTGAACAACTCGACTACAACCTGCCGTCTGAAAAACTACGCTCGACGATGCGCTGAAAGCATATCGAGATAATGTTCATTCCATCGAGTTATGCTGTCATTCGCAACTTTCTGATAAGGTAAATCGCTCAGTGAAGCCCCAGATTGTTGCACGCATCTTAGGACGCATCCACCGTTTCTATGGCCCCGAGTTTTTGATGCCAATCAAACCGTGGGTGTCATCGTTCCTATCGCAATCAGATTGCCATGATTAGAAAAGAGTAGAAAAACTCGGCATCACCGGCCTGAAAGATCAGCATCGATTGCACGTGGAACGCTATCAAGGAAGCCAGCGTGACGTCATCATCTATTCGTTTACAATGCAGCATCGCTATCAACTCGACTTCCTCACCTAATTGTTTCGAGGAAGATGGCCATCATCGACCGCAAACTCAATGTAGCCATCACGCGAGCGAAGCAAAATGATCGCTGACGGGTTGCAGATCAATCCTTGAACAGATGTCGTCTTTGAACTCAACAGCTTCCAGCGATCTTCAATCATCAGTCACGAAATAAAATCTACCAACCTTAGAAGATAATTATTTCTATTCTTTCAGAGAGAGGTGCTTCATATAACATTTATTGCATCTTATGGGAACTGCAGATGATGAATAACAAAACAGCAATTCAAAAGTACCAATGATATATGATGTATAAATCCAAATCATGAAATATTTTAACAAAATGCTCTCAAATGATTCACAAAAGAATTTACTCAGCATCAAATACATCAGAAATAAGCATTTTAATAACTAATTTATATATCATACTTGCTTAAATTCACAATCATCTTAATCTTCAGGCAATGCAATCTCTATCTAATTAGTGTTTACTGAATAATGTATAATTTAATAGACATAATTATGGCAGGGTTCAATCTGTTTTGTTAATGACGTTCCGTTGAAGGGTTGAGCAGCATGATTGCTCTTGTTATGCCATTCTAATGGACTTGTCAGAAAAACTAAATGTGAAAGCTGTTCTCAATCCATATTATATTTTAATCTTTTGTCCACCTTTTTGTGTCGTTTTGTCCACCTGCTGTTTTTCCACTTTCCCTATCTTTGTCGGCGTAAACCTAATGAGTACAGCTATTAACCCCTATATAGAGGAGAATTTTCATGAATAGGAAAATGCAAGCAGGCATGCGATTGCCGTTTTAACAAACTACTGTTTGCAGTCTGTATTTCAAGAAACAATGTTGGGAAGTAGTCTATGTCATGGGTAGCTGGCTTGAAGTTTGTCGATAAGAAAAGCTGAAAGATTTATCAATAACAACCTAAAAATAACAAAAAGAGGAAACAACTAATCTCTGTGATGCTTTGTCTGGCGGCATTGGGCGGTCTGATGACTCGTCCGATGCCTGTGAGTGCTTCGGTATTGCAGTCACAAACCATCAAAACACAAGGTCAGGTGGTTGACGAACAGGGTGAACCTCTCATCGGTGTGAATGTGATGGTGAAAGGTTCAAGAACACGAGTGCGGTGACCGATCCTGACGGTAAATTCCAGCTGGAGAGTGCTATAATGCAACGCTTGTCATCAGCTATGTGGGTTATAAAAGTCGCGAGGTTGCCGTTCGTAGTAGGGCAATCCTTGATGCCGTACAGCTGTCTCCGGATAACCATGTGCTTGATCAAGTGGTCGTAGTGGGCTATGGAACGCAGAAGAAAGCCGACCTTACGGGTTCGGTGTCTATCGTGAATGCCGAGATTTGAAAAAGGTTTCAAACCCAATATATCGACAATGCTTGAGGAAAAGTGCGGTGTGCAAATCCACAGACGGACAACCAGGTGCCGACCCTATGGTTAGAATTCGAGGCATCGGTTCTTTCGGCGTACTGCACCTCTATATGTGGTCGATGGTGTGCCTGTTGGTACGACCATTCGCGATTTTTCGCCTAATGATATAGCCTCCCATTCAGGTGTTGAAAGATGCTGCAGCCGGTGCAATCTATGGCTCGCAGAGCTGCCAACGGCGTGATTATCATCACGACAAAAGAACGGTCAGAAAAGACCAGCCTTTGAAAGTTGATTACTCTGGTTACGTGGGGGTTGACAAGATTTCGAGTGGTGTTTACGATGTGATGAATGCCGACCAATACAGCCAGTATATGGGTCAGGCATGTGCAAAACTCGGGTACTCCTATTCCCGGAGCTATAAGTTGAACCCTGAAACGGGGCGTTATCAGTTTATGGATAACACCGATACCGATTGGTTTAACGAGGTGTTTAAGACAGGAGTCAGGCAGAATCACAATGTAAACCTCAGCGGTGGCGGTGCACATAACACCTATAATATCGCGCTTGACTACTTCCAACAGAAGGGAACTCTTGAGGGGGCAGGCCCCAACTACAAGCGTTATACGGCTCGTGTGAACAACACTATGGAAACGAAGTTCATCAAGTTCCGCACGAGTTTCGTCTATTCGCACTCCAATCAGGACAATATGGGGACTCTCTAATGCCTCAGAATACGTGCAAGGTCTTTATGGAGACGTGAGCAATGTGTTGCGTGGAACGCTGTTGATGCAGCCTACTATCAAGGCATACGACCCTTCTACGTGGGTGCTTGACGACAAGGTGGGCTTGGCAAATGGCTATAAATACGATGCATACGGGTATGGAGTATGCTAGTGATAACATTCATGGTGACATCTCGGCTTCCAATCCTTTGCTCGTAAATCACCTCTTGCAGCGCAACACTTTGAGTAGAACCGTTTCGTGGGAATGGCTCTGCTGACGTTGATTTGTTCAAGATGTTGGGCCCTTAACAACAAGAACCGAGCTTGCATTACAATCTGAACTCTCTTACAGTAAGACGCATGCGAAGGACTTTACGTGGATTTCGGCATGGGCACAAAGCAACCGTGTGTACTTGGATAAGAGCAATGAGCGACTCACGAAAGGCAGTCGTGACTATACTGATGCCTTGATTGAGAACACACTGACCCATGATGGGCATGTCAGTAAGCACAACATCAACCTCGTGTTGGGTCAGACCTACGAGGAAGAGCATACCGATTTGTTGACAGGGCAGGGCATTAATATGAACGAGCCCTATTTCCTACAGCTGCAAAACAGTAAGAAACAATATGCCGAGTCCTTTGAATTTACCCATGCCTTGAGTTCTTTCATTGGTCGCTTGAACTACAACTACGATGAGAAATATCTGCTTTCATTGGTCGTTCGACGTGACGGAAGCTCCCGTCTGACGCGAGCCATCCGTTGGGGAACGTTTCCTTCGGTGTCATTAGGTTGGCGTTTCGACAAGGAAAAGTTCTTTCCTATCAGTCGAGATGTGGTCAATATGTTCAAGGTTCGTGCCAGCTATGGTGTGCTTGGCAATGAGAATATCGGCGAATATCAATACATGGCAACCATGGCACGCAACAATATGACCTACAGTTTCAATAATAAACCGGTGTCGGGTTCGGCAGTTTCGACCTTTGTCAATCAGAACATAGCTTGGGAAAAGAAGAAAACGACGAACGTTGGAATTGATGTTGCCATGTTCAACAACCGCTTGGAGTTCACTGCCGAATGGTATAAGAACCGCTCAGGAAGACTTGCTCTATGGTGTTCCTGTGCCCGAACAGGCTGGCGTTTCAATACATCGGTGACGATGAATGCGGCTTCTATGGATAACAGTGGCTTTGAATTCTCGGCTACTTACCGCAATCGCGACCACGCGTTGAAGTATGAAATCGGTGCCAATTTGAGCACATTGAAGAATAAGGTCACTTCTTTGGGATTTGGAGACAAATATATCACGGGTGCATATGCTACACATGTGGGCGCGAAATCGGCAAATTCTATGGCTGGGTGTATGAAGGCATTGCCCGTGCACAGGCAGATTTAGACAATCATGCTGCGCAGCAAGGAGCCAATATCGGTGATTGCCTGTATAAAGATGTAGAGTGGGCCGAACGGAGTTCCTGGCAGTAAGATTGATGAAAACGACCAAGTGGTTTTTGGGAAGCGGGACTTCCCAAGGTGAACTTTGGAGTGAATGTTCGGTTGGAATACAAGAACTTTGACTTGAATGTCTCTACCTATGGTGCGCTCAACTATCATGTGTCTGATGATATCTACAATAGTCTGAACTCTTGCTATGGCTGGGGAAACAAATCGGTGGACATGCTTGATGCTAACCGTTATTCGGAAGATGGGGCAACCTATCTGTCGGATGTGCCCCGCACCTATGTGATTAATAATGCAACTTTGGGGTGGAACGACCTCTTCAGTTCGCGCAAAATACAGAATGCAGCCTATTGGAAGATTGCTAATGTAAGAGTTGGGTTACACTTCCTAATAAGTGGTTGGGTGGTCTTGTCAGTGGTGTGCGTGCCTATATCTCGGCTTCAAAACCTCTATACTTTCACCAAATACCATGGTTATAACGTTGACTATGCAGGTGGAACCTTTACTCCAGGCTATAATTTCTGTTCTTTCCCAAGTGCACGCAGTGTGATGTTTGGCCTTCACTTTACATTCTAATGGCTTGCAGATATATCCAATTCATCATGTAAAACATTAATAGATTATACAAAATGAAACTATATAAACTATCTCTTGCCCTTGTGTTGGGGCTTGGCATGCTTGCTTCTTGTGGCGATAAATTAGAGTTGGTGAACCCCAATCAGCAGACAACGGGAACCTTTGGCTTTAATGCTGACGACTTGGAAGAGAGCGTCATAGCGGCTTATAACCATATCCGTATGGAAGGTTCTTATGCTCGTGTGGGATATATGATTGATGTATGCCGAGGTGATGAGGCATGGAACTCATCACAGGTTTGGTATCTTCCATTCGACGATTTGAATGACCAGTGACGCATGACATTTCGTTTTGGCCTTAGCGTGAATGGTATTACACCATTAATGTGTGTAATTTCGGCATCTCGCGTTGTGGAGATAATGATGCGGTTTTAAGTGAGAGAATGCGCCGTATCAAGGGACAGATGCTCTTCCTTCGTGCATTGTCTTATTACAACCTTGCCGGATATTATCAGAATCCACCGTTTGATTACCGACTATGCCGGCTATTCTACGTTTGGATGGTCTTTATGGAAAGAACAGTCTCGTATGACGAGGTCTTGGACCAAGTGGAAAAAGGATTTCGCAAGAGAGGCAACTATGACTTCCGTCACGTGATGCCGGTGGAGAGTGGGCCGGTGGACGTGCTACGAGTGGTGCAGCAGCCGGATATTACGCCCGCACTTTGATGCAACGCCATAAGTATAGCGAGGCTCTTGCGGTGCTGAAAGATATCATTGGTAGGAAATATGGCACTTATAAGCTGATGCCCAACTATGGAGATAACTTCCGGGAAGGCTCGAAATATGAGAATAATGCCGAGAGTCTGTTTGAAGTTCAGTTCTTGGATAAAGACTCACGAGGAACAGATGATGAGTGGACTCCTGTCAATACGAGTGTCAATGCCACACAAGGCTCAGCGATAGAAAGCAACTTTGCTCCTGGTGTTTATGGTGGTTGGGCTGATGTTTCGGCCTCTCCTTGGCTCTATCAGCTGTTTAAGCAGGAGCGAACAATCAAGGGTAAGCTTGATCCTCGCCTTTATTGGACTATCGGAACGTATGAAACTGATTGGGAAGGATTTGAGAATGGCAATGTAGGGTATACCAAACCAATGACTGCAACAGATACAGTGGTGACCAATAATAATAATGGTGGACTGCCAATCGCAAAGAATACCAATATGCGTACAGGGCTTTACGACAAGGTTGTGACTGGCTTGTACGATGGTATTAACTTACGTCTGATGCGTTATTCTGATGTGCTCTTGCGTGCTGCCGAATGTGAGAACGAGGTGAATGGACCTACGCAACAGGCGATTGATTGGATTAACCAAGTACGTCAACGTGCAGGATTAGTAGGTCTGAAATTAGCTGATTTCCCCACAGCGGATAAGTTGTTTGAGCAGATTGCGTAACGTAGAACGCCCGAAGAATTCGGCTGTGAGTTCGGTCGTGGCTTTGATTTGATACGCTGGGGCTTCTTCCGTAGCGCTGACAGATTACAGCAATTGAAAGAACACGGCACGTTCCGTCGCTCTGTTCATCATGCCAAAGATGCCGTCAGTTATACGCAGTGGGCATTGATCCAGAACTGAAAAGCTCTTACGATACCTATGCTCAGGGCATGAGTTCTTTGCCAATTGTTCCAGTCATTGAACAGAATAGCCCTAATTTGATGGTAATTCGGCCAATTATAGCGGTAATAATGCCACTTATTTTCAGGGAAAAGGGCTGGACAGTTCATCCTGTTGTAAGTCTTGGCCATTAAGTTGTTACTATTCACTCATTTCAAAAACCAAACGTATGAAAATATATTCATCAAATAAAGTCAGTCATATTTCTACCCATGTTATGGGCTTGCTGACATTGACGGGAGTTGCGAGGTGGCGACCTTTATAATGTTGATGCGCCCGATTGGATTCCAGAAAATAGATTCTATCAATAAGTCTAAGCAGGACACTGGAAGGGAAGTGCTTGTTGGAATGCAGGAAGATGTGTATTCTATTGGGAGCGAGAGACTTCACCTCGGGCTCTTTGGCGGCAGTTCTCAAAGTAGTATGTTGTGCCGAAAATGCGAAGTGGGTGCATGTGTTTAATTTGAACATAAATCCTAATGACCAATACCACGTGCAAGAGCTGCTTTGATTACAACGAATGATGTAGACGCGGTGGGGAAGGATGTCGGTGTGTGGCGCCATTACGTTTGAAGTGCGCGGTGACTCTGCAAGTTCAATTCACAATGGGGTGGGCTTTATTTTCAAAGTATGCTAAAAGCAACCTGCTACTTTCGCCAATTGATAATGGAGAGGATGAGAAATGTGCAGCCAGTTGGGTGGGAAAGTACGCTGACAGTGAACCGTTCGCGTCCGAGACACATTCTTGGTAAAAGATGACCAATGGCGCTGTTGCGAGACGTCACGCAACTGCCTGCGATTGGCTAATCGCATGATGCTGATGCCTCTAATCGCAACATGCAGTTGCTTCTTGTGTCCTGAAGGCTCTTATATCGACTTCACAAACGAATATCGTTCCACGTCGGTGGCTTCGACTTCTGCCAGGACAAAGGCTCGATTTCGATGAGTACTGAATGTTCCCGATGAAATAGGACGGGGTAGCAACGCTCAAGAAGAAGCCATGGCCAACGTTTCCGGCAGAGGTGACTTATGAGGAAGGAGTAACCAAAGTGTGCCTGCATCCGGAACTCTGTTCTCCCACGCAATTCCAGACATCAACGAGGTGGAGAGAAGCAGCTTGTCGTCATTTATAACAAGACTTTCGGGGCGATGCTGCAAAACCGATCGTGCCAATGTCGAATTCAATGTTGTAGCAAAGATTAATGCTATCAAAGTGATGACGAAACAACCGACGCGTACGTATTATTTCCACCTATAATGCTGAGGGGTATTCATGGCGTGCTGACCGCGCACTTTGGCGTTCGATACAAGGCGAGTTGGGCCAACAGCCACCTATGGTATGGCACGGTTGCTGTGATAGATAATTGCTTTTCTCTCGTTCTCTGCGATACCGGCTTTGAGGCTGGAAATCATACCGTAACCATTGAGACTGAAAACGGGAAGGCTGCTACTGTAACGGTGGATGTTTCTGCTTCTAAGGTCACTTCTGCTACTGTTACGCCTTCTCTCTTGGGTGCTACGGATAATTCCAGTGCATGGTGGTCACTGCATACAGACAATATCAAGGTTCCAGTGGGTGAAACTCGCATGGTGAAATTCACGAACCCATAGCAGCCAAGGCAAATAACTGGAACTTAACTTTGTCATTTGTGCTTCGGGCAAGTGATAATTGAGTATGGTGTATTCCGTTCGGACATACGCTATGGTTTGGGAAATGGTTATGCGGCATGTTCTCGTGAGGAACTCAAGGCGATTGGGCTACATGGCTTGCTGCCATGAATGGTGCCAAGGTCACAGTTTATGTCACCAATGTCAATAATGGAACTGCAGATGTACAGGCGGTGATGAAAGGAACCGACGGGAAAACCTATACACAATATTATATCGGCGTGAATACTGTGAACCCCAGCTGACTTGATTTCGGCTTCACACACGATTGACGAGCTGCCGCCAGGTGTTTAATTAAATCAAATCGTTTTATTCCTAAAAACAAGTCTATGAAAACAAATAAGATGCTGATGCAGTTTCATTCCTCACAGCAGCCCTCTCTTTTGCGGGCTGTTCGAGGAAAACCGTACGACAATATAAGTATGTCAATCCAGGAGAGTAAGGTGAAGACCGATGTTGTCATTACTGATGGTCAAAATCTCAGCGAGTGATTACACGAAATATTGCCGAATTGGAGCAATCGTTTCAGTGGAACCCAACCTTGCCAATGCTCACGACCCCAGTGTGTTGATTAGCTGACGATGGTTATTACTATATGTGCACCAGACAGATGCCAGTTATGGCAACGAAATGCTCGTAGTGGGCGAAGGCCAGGCTCGTGGGCATTTCTACCACGCCGCAGATCAAAGAGACGCTTGTCAATTGGAATTCATAGGGCAGACGATGCATGGGTGTGCCTACATGGATGAAGGCACCGGTGAATGAGATACAGCTATGGGACTTGGCACCTCTGACATTTGATTTCCGAAATCAAAATCAGTTTAGCAATACATCAATAACTTC
>BNJU01004083.1_pt1 | contig 170961 bp, 202 predicted proteins | sample 8539281 | NCBI WGS metagenome assembly BNJU01 (sample SAMD00202456, study PRJDB9452) | human saliva metagenome | isolation source: human saliva | place: Japan
TGTTAGGCTACAACACGTTGATAAAGAGGATAAAAAGAAGGAAGGATTATCACCCTTATAATAAGAGAGTAAGACGCTAATCGACTTACTTATATGATAGAGATATTGGTCATTCAAATATGATTACATGATAAAAGGCTGAACTCAAAGAAAGAGTTCAGCCTTTTTATTATATCATAAAATCTGATTACGTGAAAGTCTACTTTTATGCAACCTTCTCCAAACGCTTCATCATCAAGAACATGAAACCAGCGGAGAGGAGACAAAGTACAATAAAGACAGACCATACAATTGTCAGAGGTATGTCGTTCCACAAGAAACCACCAACGCTGACAAGCAGGTTACCGATAGCTGTAGCAACAAACCATCCACCCATCATCGCGCCCTTATACTTTGGAGGAGCAACCTTACTAACGAAGCTGATACCCATAGGACTCAGCAACAACTCACCAAAAGTAAGAATGAGATAGGTACCAATCAACCAGTTACCAGAAGCAAATGGAACAGTCTCGCCTGCAGCCTTTTGCTGCAGCCTGCTCGTTAGGAGTTAGCAAACCACGTGATGCCCAAAACCATAAGCAGATAAGCACAACCTGCGATAATCATACCGTAAGCAATCTTACGAGGAGCTGTTGGTTCCTTACCTTTAGCTGCTAAAGCACCAAAAATTGCCATACTGACAGGAGTCAAAGCTACTACATAGAATGGGTTAAACTGCTGGAAGATAGGAGCACTAACATCAACAGGACCACCGATGTTATGATACTTATAAACCAATACTCCTACGGCTGCAAGGAATACAACAGTAGAAATCAGCTTAGCCTTAGAAGTTTTACTCTGGAAGAATGACATTAGACTGTAAATCATGAAGATAATCATCACAAGGTTGATTACATCAAATGCCATTGTCTGAACACCCTCTGCCTTTGGACTAACAAACTCATCAGCGAAGAAAGTCAGTGTAAGACCATTCTGGTGGAACGACATCCAGAAGAAGATAACGACAGCAAAAACAAGACAAAGAGCAACAATACGCTCCTTAGTCTGCTGTGGAGTGAGTTCTTCCTCAGCAACAGCCGTGTCAGTTTTCTTGCTCTTACCTGCGCCAGCCTCTACATGCTTAAAGGTGCTACGGAAAGCATAATAAATCATCATTGACACAATCAATGACACACAAGCAACTGCAAAAGAGAAGTGGTAGGCATCATTACCAGAATAACCAAGCGAATGCTCAGCCCATTCCCTTAATTTCTCACAGCTGCTGTAGGAGCAAAGAGTGCACCAATGTTGATAGCCATGTAGAAGATAGAGAAACCTGAATCGCGCTTTGCTGACAGCTCTGGTGCATCATAAAGATTACCCACCATCACCTGTAGGTTACCCTTGAACAAGCCTGTTCCAAGACTAACAAGTAGCAAAGCACCAAACATTGCTGCATAGCCCATTACTCCTCCACCCAATGGGATAGACAAGAATAGATAGCCCGCAAACATGACGATAATACCAATAGTCACCATCTTTCCATAGCCAAACTTGTCGGCCATGATACCACCGACCAATGGTAAGAAATAAACTAAGGCAAGGAAAACACCATAAATCAAGCCAGCTGTATCACCAGATAACCCGAAATTGGCTCTTAAAAATAAAGAGAAAACGGCTATCATGGTGTAATAGCCGAAACGTTCACCAGTATTGGCTAATGCCAATGCGTACAGTGCTTTGGGTTGGTTTTCAAACATAATGATAAAATAGATTAATTATTACTTTGTTTTTACGATGTCAAAAAGATAGGTAGCCTTGACAACAATGTTACCATAATTAGACTTACCGAAAATAGTCTTTCTTTGAACTTCCATAGATATTACCCAATCCATAGTAATAACGGGCTTCAAGTAAGAAATGACCCACATGTCGGTTGCTATACTCCATACCTAAGCCAGCGGCAATACCATAGTCTAACTTCTTTTCAACAGGCATTGACTCCTGCGCTATTATTGGATTACTGCGCCCTGTTCCATCAGTAGCAAGGTTAGGTGTGTCATAGTTTTTAGAAGTAGACTCTCCAAGATAGAGTCCTAATTGTGGACCAGCTTGAAAGAAAAAGTTAAAGCCTTTCTGCTCACGTCCCCATGCAAGGTGAGCAAAAGACAGGAATCTGAACATAGTTAACAGTGCGTGAATACTCTTCAGCCAACCCCATTAGAGTTGATAACAGGCTGATCTGTTCCTGTCAGAAATCTTCTCTTTCCATCCAACTGAAGCATAGTTCACCTCACCATAAATAGAACAGATAGTATTGAAATACTTTTCACACACATAACGCATACTTAATCCTCCCGTGAAGCCACCATGCATGGATTGTCTTACGCTCGGAGTGAAACCCACGTTAGAGAGTACGTAACCACCATTTACACCAATGGCAAAGTCGTTACGATGGTCACCTACTTGCGCTGCCGCAGTCAATGGTAGCGCAAGTAGAATAATAGCTAATATTCTTGAAATTTTACTCTTCATCTTTTAAATAAGATACTCTTCTTCTGTTTAATAGACAAGATTCTCCATTGTCTGGTCTGTCTTGAAGTGAACCAGTTGGAAGTTGTCATTGATATATCCGCCCTGTCCTACACGTACAAAGTTATAACGTGTCTGCAATGGACGATACTTAACTTCTGCAGCAGTACCTTTGAAAAGTTCTTTGCCGTTTGCCTTTCAAACCACGTACGAAGAACTGTGCTTGATCATAACCAGTAAGTGCCATACGAGGGATATACTGTCTTGACATAGGCTCACCATACTGCTCTGTGTACTTTTCTTCTAACTCCTTTGTCTTATCCGCAGCCTTATTATAATAATAGGTAGATGGGATATAAGTGTTATACTTGAAGTACTGGTCAAGGTTGTAATCTTGGTAAACAAACCACTGGTTGTAACCATAAAGGCTGATAGCTAAGCCTGGACGGGCCTTCTTCAGCTGAGCCAACTTAGCGAAAACACCTCATTTCAACTGTGGGCTTTTCTCAGAATTAAGAATCACAACATTTGGTCGAGTTGCATCAAAATGCTTTGAGAAAGTCTAGCATTAGATGACTTTGAACTTGTAAGACTATACTTAATCTTCTGTAAGTCAAGTTGCTTTCTCAAACTTGTAGTAAAGTCGCCTACCTGACTTGTTTCATCCTTACAATTAACAAAAATAGGGTGATGTGATCTCTGGAAACGCTCCAAGAAAGATGCTATCGCCTTGTTTGTCAACGAAGCCTCTGTCTGATATACTTGGAAAATATTAGGATTTGTTTCTACATCATTGCCTGATATTGAGAAAGGAATAACAAGTTTAATATCGTACGCACGGCAAAAAGTCAGCCAATGGTTTTTACCTGCTCTGAATAAAGAGGACCAAAGATAACATCTAACTTTGAAGCATTTGGCTCAAGCAAGGTATTGCGAATATCAGCACCCTTAGGTACATTCCAAGCGTGTACTTCTGTATTAATTCCCTCAGTCTTCATCTGATTAAGAGCTAATAATACACCACGATAGAACTCTACCATACGTTTCCCATCACCATCTTGATTATGCAAAGGCAGCATAATACCAACACGAATAGCGTTCACAGCCTTTGCAGGAGCCTGAGCAACAGTAGACTTTGATGCAGCTTTCTTATCCGTCTTACCTTTTACAGAACCATCTGGAAGGAAGTCGCCCTCCTTTGAATAAGGGACAAAGATTAGGTCACCTTTCTTCAGTTCATAACCTGCCTGCTTCATTGTCAGGGTTAGCATCAGAAGCTGTGGGAATTGTAACACCATATTCTTTAGCAATACCAAAGATTGTTTCTTTACGTTTTCACCTTATGTTGATCACGCCATTGAACACTTTGAGCCAACACGCTATAACTAAAAGTCATAGCCAAAAAAATAACATAAGATATTTTTAAATAATTTCTCATAAACATACTTTTGTTTTCAATCAGTAACAAATTACAACTGCAAATATACAAAAGAAATCTGTAATCAAAAGATGTAGAATGATAAAAACACAAAAAAACGCTTATAGCATTTCATTTATTATTACCAAATAAAGCATTCTATATGAGTTTTCCATAATCTCTTATTAGATATTAATTTACAGTATCAATCACCCTTTTCCTACCATTTTATTTCATGGTGATGATGCTTAACACCAGTGGTGCGAAGCATCAACACCAATGGTGCGAAGGGTGAGCACCAATGGTGCGGACTATTAAACGACCTATCAAAAATATTGTTAGAACTAAGCCACTTTTATTGTTAGAAACAAAGAGTTAGAACACCCTCACCCTGAACAAGACATAATATCGATATAAGCTTTCACTTTTTCAAAGAGAATACAATATTGTCAGTTCTAAAGAAGTGCCATAGCAAGAGAATATACTATTTGAGTTTTAGCAGATAGAAATACTATTATTATCCTATTCAGACAGATAGATTTACTTGTTTGTATGGGAAAAATTGTGTAAATTTGCACGATTATACATTTTTCAAGGTAACATCAAACGAACTATTAGAATGAAACAATATAAATTTAGACTATTTGGGGTGTGATGGTGTCTATGCTTATCTCTTCTATAGCATGGGCACAAAATTGCCAACCTTCAGGTAAATATACCGATGCAAATGGTGAGACCAGCACAATTGCAGCAGGTGATACTTATGTCGGTTCGGCTCCTTTGACTATTGCGTTTTCTGCTAATCCACCTACAACAAAGGACGCTGCAACACATTACGAATGGCATTTCTTCAATCAAACAGAAACCTCGTTCAGCTTTTTCTTATCCGTTATGATGAGAATACCGAATACACCTTTACAGAGGCAGGAACAACAAGAGTAGTGCTTTATGAAATCCTAAATGGTGACACAACACGCTATAATGCTATTAGTTTCTCCATCAGTGAGAGTAGTCTACAGATGCCTAATGCCTTCTCACCTAATGGAGATGGTATCAATGATGTCTATCGTGCAAAGCCTGGATATAAGAGTATTGTAGAGTTTAAAGCTATCATCTTTCAACCGTTGGGGACAAAAGATATACGAATGGAATGACCCTGCTGGTGGCTGGGATGGTAAGTATAAAAGGCAAAGATGTTGCCCAAGGGAACTTACTTTGTCAATGTAACCGCTAAAGGAGCTGATGGCAAAGAGTTCCGCATTCGACGAGATGTTAACCTTCTCAGAGGTTACACGCAGTCGACGAGATGATGCTGAGTGGATGATGGGTGATGAATGATGGGTGGTGATGAATAGCGATTTTCATCATTTCTTACCATCAAGAGAATCATCAACACGGAGGGAATCCTCAACACCCTTCACCCAACAACAGACACCCAACAATTCATCAACACCAAACATTTAACACCAAACATTCAACACCAAACACCCAACAACCCCATGAACGAGAAAATAGAAGTCTTCGGAGCCAGAGTACATAATCTGAAGAATGTAGACATAACCATCCCTCGCAACTCACTTACTGTCTTCACTGGACTATCTGGTTCAGGAAAGAGTTCGCTTGCATTTCGACACTATTTTTGCCGAAGGTCAGCGTCGCTACATTGAAACCTTTCTCTGCTTACGCACGCAACTTCCTTGGAAACATGGAGCGTCCAGACGTAGATAAGATTACAGGACTATCCCCTGTCATCTCCATTGAACAGAAAACAACCAATAAGAATCCCCGCTCTACCGTTGGTACAACTACAGAGATATATGACTACCTCCGCCTTCTCTTTGCACGTGCAGGTGAAGCATACTCTTATATGAGCGGTGAAAAGATGGTGAAATACACCGAGGAAAAAGTGGTGGACATGATTATGTCTGATTATCAAGACCGCAAGATATATATTCTCTCACCACTTGTTCGCAACCGTAAAGGTCATTATCGTGAGCTCTTTGAGCAGATGCGACGCAAGGGTTACTTGTATATTCGTGTCGATGGAGAGGTACAAGAGCTAACACGTGGTATGAAGGTTGATCGCTACAAGAACCATAATATCGAGGTTGTTATCGACAAGATGAAACTCGGTGGTACGGAGAATAACACGCTACGTGAGCGTTTGGCAAAGACCGTTTCAACGGCAATGAAGCAAGGAGAAGGCTTGATAATGATTCTTGATAACGAACGAGACGAAGCCAAGTACTTCTCTAAACGACTGATGGACCCTGTTACGGGCATCGCTTATAAAGACCCTGCAGCAAACATCTTCTCGTTCAACTCACCCGAAGGAGCCTGTCCACAGTGTAAAGGTTTGGGTGTGATTGATGAGATAGACCTAAAGAAAGTAATTCCAGATAACAAACAAGACATCTACAGTGGTGCAATAGTTCCTTTAGGGAAATACAAGAACCAGATGATATTCTGGCAGATAGACGCTCTCTTAAAGAAGCATAATTGTGATCTCAAGACCCCTGTCAAGGATATTCCAAAGGAAGCAATGGATGAGGTTTTGTATGGTTCTTTGGAAAAGTTGAAGATTGCTAAAGAGCTTGTACACACCACCTCCGATTACTTTGTGTCCTTTGATGGCATCATTAAGTATCTCCGTACAGTTATGGAGAACGATGATTCTTCAGCTGGAAAGAAGTGGGCTGACCAGTTCATAGCTGAAGCACAATGTCCAGAATGTCATGGTCATCGTTTGAATCGTGAGGCTTTGTCGTATAAAATATGGGATAAAAACATTGCTGATCTTGCAGAAATGGACATCACCGAGTTGAAAGACTGGGTTGACCATGTTGAGGAACACATGAGCGAGAAGCAGCGTACTATTGCCGTTGAAATCATAAAGGAGATTCGTAAACGTATAAACTTTCTACTCGATGTGGGCCTTGATTACCTTGCATTAAACCGTCAAAGTGCTACGCTTTCTGGTGGTGAGAGCCAACGTATTCGCCTTGCTACACAGATTGGTTCACAACTTGTCAACGTGCTCTACATTCTCGACGAGCCTTCTATCGGTCTTCATCAACGCGATAACGAGCGTCTCATCAACTCATTGAAAGAGTTGCGTGACATGGGAAATACGGTTATCGTTGTTGAACACGACGAAGACATGATGCGTGCTGCTGATTGGATTGTAGACATCGGGCCAAAAGCTGGACGCAAAGGTGGCGAGGTTGTCTTCCAAGGTAAGCCTGCAGACATGCTCAAGACACACACACTCACAGCACAATACCTGAATGGTGAACGTGCCATAGAACTTCCTAAGGAGCGCAGAGAAGGAAATGGAAAGACCATCCAACTCACAGGTTGTAAGGGTAATAACCTAAAAGACGTGAACGTTACCTTCCCACTTGGCGAACTAATTGTAGTCACTGGGGTGTCTGGTTCAGGTAAAGAGTACACTCATCAATGAGACCTTGCAGCCTATACTTTCACAACACTTCTACCGCTCACTGAAACGTCCCTATGCCTTACGGAAAGATTGAAGGCATTGACAACATTGATAAAGTGGTGAACGTTGACCAAAGTCCTATCGGCCGTACTCCACGCAGTAACCCTGCAACCTATACAGGTGTGTTCTCCGACATACGTCAACTCTTCGTCAATCTTCCCGAAGCTAAGATTCGTGGTTATAAGCCTGGACGATTCTCTTTCAATGTGAAAGGGGGACGCTGTGAGACCTGTGGCGGTAATGGTTACAAAACCATCGAAATGAACTTCCTACCTGATGTGATGGTACCATGCGAGGTTTGTCACGGCAAACGCTATAACCGAGAAACATTGGAAGTGCGTTTTAAGGGTAAATCTATTGCAGACGTATTGGATATGACAGTCAATATGGCTGTAGAATTCTTTGAGAACGTACCACAGATTCTGCCAAAGATAAAAGCATTACAGGATGTTGGCTTGGGCTATATCAAGCTTGGACAAAGTTCTACAACCCTTTCTGGCGGTGAGAGTCAGCGTGTTAAGTTGGCAACCGAACTTGCAAAACGTGACACTGGTAAGACACTTTACATCCTTGATGAGCCTACTACAGGTCTTCATTTTGAAGATATACGTATCTTGATGGACGTCTTACAGAAACTTGTTGACCGTGGCAACACCGTTATCATCATCGAACACAACCTCGATGTCATCAAACTTGCAGACTACATCATTGACATGGGACCAGAAGGTGGTCGTGGTGGCGGTCGCATGTTGAGCTGTGGAACACCAGAGGTTGTGGCAAAAGAATAAGAAAGCTATACTTCCCGCTTTCCTTGCAAAAGTACTAAAAGTAAGACATATTCTATAGGCAATAGAGAAAGAGTTTTTCAATTCTTTTCTTTTGGATAATTGATAAATTAGTCCTAAATTTTGCCAAAGGACAGTAGGAAAGGACAGCTATACAACGATACAGACTGTCCCCCCTTACTTCACTATTCAGCTAAAAATTAACACATTGTCTATATCACCTAAAATTATGGATAAGAAAGAATACTTACGTTCATGGGCTGAAACCTATAAGAACGACCTAACAAACAACATTATGCCTTTCTGGTTGAACCATGGTTGGGACAAGGAGAATGGCGGTATATACACCTGCTTAGACCGTGATGGTTCATTGATGGACACGACCAAGTCGGTGTGGTTCCAAGGCCGATGGGCATTCATCTGTGCTTTTGCTTACAATAATGTCGAAAAGAACCAAGAATGGCTTGAGGCATCAAAGTCTGCCATTGACTTCATTGAGAAGCATTGCTTTGACGAGAATGGACACATGTATTTTGAAGTAACAGCAGAGGGTAAGCCGCTGCGTAAGCGTCGCTATGTTTTCTCAGAGACTTTTGCTGCAATAGCCTTTGCCGAATACTCTTTAGCTACAGGTGACAAGCATTACGCAGAAAGAGCATTACAAGTATTCCACGATGCACAGCGTTTCCTCTCTACTCCGGGCTTCCTTCCAGCTAAATATGAAGCAGGTGTAGAGATGCAGAGCCATTCTATCATTATGATTCTCATCAACGTTGGTTCACGTCTGCGTGCGGTGATTGACGACCCAACACTGACCCAGCAGATTGATGAGTCTATCTCATTGCTCCGTCAATACTTCATGCACCCAGAGTTCAAGGCATTGCTTGAAACAGTCGGTCCAAAGGGAGAATTCATTGATACCAATGCAACACGTACCATCAACCCTGGTCATTGTATTGAGACCGCATGGTTTATCATGGAGGAAGCTAAGTTGCGCAACTGGGACAAAGACCTACTCGACACCGCCCTCACCATCTTCGATTGGTCATGGGACTGGGGATGGGACAAGCAATATGGTGGTATCATCAACTTCTGAGACTGCCGCAACCTCCCACCACAGGACTATTCACAGGATATGAAGTTCTGGTGGCCACAGTGCGAGACAATCATTGCCTCTCTCTATGCTTACCTTGGAACTGGCGATGAGGAGTATCTCTATCGTCATCAGCGTATTAGCGAGTGGACATACGCTCACTTCCCTGACCAAGACTACCCAGAATGGTATGGTTATCTCCATCGTGACGGAACCGTTGCACAGCCTGCAAAGGGTAATATCTTCAAGGGTCCGTTCCACGTTCCACGTATGATGATTAAGGGCTACATGCTCTGTCAGGAGATATTGAAGACTATGGAATAGTCTAAGATACCAAAGAATAAAAAAGAAAACTCCCATAACATTACCAACAATGGATTGTTATGGGAGTTTTTTACAATACTTATTATGACCTTTTTAGTCCCATTTATCTACTGACGTATTAACGCCCCGCACACATCGTGCGGATGCTTAGCACCATGTGTGCTAACGGTTAACACCAATGGTGCGGAGTACTTAATACCTAACAATAGCTCATTAAAATGACTATTGTTTGTTGTTAGAGGAGAACTATACTACTCTAAAATGGGAAGCCTTAGATAGTATTAAGAATACCCTCACAACCGTCTTCTATTAAATCAAGAGCTAAGTTAAAATCGTCTGCATCACCATAATAAGGATCAGGAACACAAGTAGCAGAAGGATGTTGAGTAAAGAAATCTGCCATTCGTACGACCTTTTCTCGTGCCGCTTCATTAGGTGCTTGAGACGTAATGTTTCGATAATTATCCTCGTCCATTACGACAATCTTATCGAATAACTCAAAATCTCTACGCGCATCAAATTGACGAGCACGGTGGTCAACGCTATATCCACGCCGTCTACCATGTTCACGCATGCGCTTATCAGGTAACTGTCCAACGTGCCAATTACCAATTCCCGCTGAATCAATCATATATCGGTCTGCACAGCCTCGCTCCTCAACAAGATGTTGCATCACAGCATGCGCAGCCGGAGAGCGACAAATATTACCTAAGCAAATAAACAAAATACTCACTTTTTCATTTGTTGTCGTATCCATTTTTATCTCATATTTGTGACAGATTCTCCACTGTCTATTGATTAATTTGATTTATACTTATTAATATTATAAGGTATGATTTCTCTTTAGGAGAACGCATAACTTATTCTACCTCACTACTCCAAACAATTCCTTTATCTCGTTTAGATGTTCTAAAGCTACTTCCCGACCTTGATCATAGGTGGCTTGCATCATTGCTGGGTCGTGTGAGAAATGTCCTATTGTTAGCTTTGCTTTAGGACGAAGCACTAAGGTGTTAGGCTTCTTTTCTTCTTCACGGACGTATGCTAACTGCTCATTATACATGATATGGCGTTGTTCCAAAGCTTTTACGACACGTGGATGACGATGTAACCACATACGCATAAGAGGCATCAGTGAGTTTGGCTCTTTCACAAAACCCTCTGGCTGAGTAAGAACAACCAAATTACGCTCATAGCCTTGTTCCTGAAAGAAGCGGAGAGGGATAGAATCTGCAATGCCACCATCCAAAAGTTTCTTACCTTCGACCGTCACAATACGAGCAGCAATAGGCATAGATGCAGAGGCACGAATATACTCTAAACAATTATTATCAACCTCCATCAGTCGCTTATATTCCGCTTTACCTGTTCCAACGTTTGTACATACAGCCCAAAACTCCATTGGATTCTCACGGAAAGTATCAACGTCGAAGTAATCAATATGACGAGGCACATAATGGTAAGCATATTCACCACCATAGTAATCACCTGTTGTTAAGAGTGAACGCAAAGAAGCATAACGCCAGTCGTTTACCAACTTCTTGTTGTATCTTATTGCCCGTCCTGGCTGTTTTGACTTCATATTACAACCAAAGGCAGCACCAGCAGAAACACCAATCACACCATCAGGCCATATATTATTTTCCATCAAAACATCCATCACACCAGCAGAAAACAATCCGCGCATGGCGCCTCCTTCTAATACAAGTCCTTTCTTCATTCTGTTTTATCCTTTAAATACTGCCTTTTTTTATAATGTTCTATTCTGATAATTAGAGATATAAACAATGCTATCGTATTAAAACAAAGGTTACCATAAAGGTAACACCTTACTTTTGTTTTCTCTTTGCCAATGCAGCGATAGCATCAAAACTGTAAACGAGTGTGCCACTGGTAAAAGTCGTTGTTTCAATCTTAAAAAGAACGATATTTCCGAAGACAGTCAACAAATGCTTCTGGAGTCTGAACGAAGGCAGAATCAGTTTGCTTTACTGACACCAGGCTTATAACTGAATCGACCAACCTCCTCTCCATACGCATATACACGAACAAAGTTGGTTGTATCATAACTGTTGCCCGCAAACTGCTCACCATCACCAAGAATCATACATGCTTCTACGCCTACACGTCCAAGATAACGGACACGTATATTCATACGATTAGAAGACGATATCTGTGACCTCTTGTTTGGAGCACTCTGCATATTGGCTACTGCAGAATCGTTGAGATAGGTCCATGAAGAAACATACGTCCCATCACCAGACGGATCACTATCGAGGTCGACAGCCAACATAGTGTCGACCTGTGTTGTATCATAATGCCCTACTCCACGCGAAGAACAGCCAGAGCAAGACGTAAAAGCCGCTGCAGAGATAACCACAAAGACTAAGGGCAGCAACTTCATAGAATGTAGTTTCATCTTTAAGAAGCTAAAGGAGTTAAAAGAGTTAGAAGGAGTTAAGGCAAAACGTCCTAATCCTTGCTTTGGAAGTTAAGGGAGTTTAGTAAAAGGTATTACACCAAACAATGGTAATTGCTGCTAAACTCCTTCTAACTCCCTTAACTCCTTTAACCCCCGAAAACTATTAATATTCTCCCCATGCCTTGATATCAATGTCATCCAAGCTAACATTGCAGAAGGCAGAGATAAATGCACTTGCCAATCGGCTATTCGTAATCAGTGGCACATTGAGGTCGATTGCTGCACGACGAACCTTATAACCATTGGTCAACTCACGTGGAGTAAGGTCCTTTGGCATGTTCACAACCATGTCAATCTTCTTCTCATGCAAGAGGTCGAGTGCCTGTGGGTGCTGTCCTTCATCTGAAGGCATATACACACATGTGTTCTCAATACCATTCTCAGCAAGATATTTTGACGTACCGACTGTTGCATAAAGTTCATAACCATGCTGCTTCAACATCTTCGCTGCATCAAGCATTTCAGCCTTCTGCTTTGCACCACCTGTTGACAATAAGATGGTCTTCTTAGGTATACGAAGACCTACAGATAGCATTGACTTTAACAAAGCTGTAGAGGTATCATCACCTAAACAACCAACCTCACCTGTAGAACTCATATCAACACCCAATACTGGGTCAGCTTTCTGCAAGCGGTTGAAAGAGAACTGAGATGCCTTAATACCTACATAATCAAGGTCGAAGAGGTTCTTATTAGGCTTCTCAACAGGTGCACCGAGCATAATCTTTGTAGCCAAGTCGATAAAGTTTATCTTCAATACCTTACTAACGAATGGGAATGAACGACTCGCACGGAGATTACACTCAATAACGAGAATATCGTTATCACGTGCCATAAACTGAATGTTGAATGGTCCGTTGATATGCAATTTCTTTGCAATCTGACGACTGATGCGCTTTATACGGCGCATTGTCTCAACATAAAGTTTCTGTGGTGGGAACTGGATTGTAGCATCACCAGAGTGAACACCAGCAAACTCAATATGCTCAGAGATAGCGTATGCTATAATCTCACCATCCTGTGCAACAGCATCCATCTCAATCTCCTTAGCATATTCAATGAACTTACTTACCACAACTGGATGGTCTACACTGACATTTGCAGCCAACTGAAGGAAGCGAGTAAGTTCGTCCTTATTTGAGCAAATATTCATTGCAGCACCAGAAAGCACGTAAGATGGACGTACAAGTACTGGGAAGCCTACACGGTCAACGAACTTATCAATATCGTCCATACTTGTCAACGCACTCCATTCAGGCTGGTTGATACCATTCTCTGTGAGCATAGACGAGAACTTAGCACGGTCCTCAGCGTTATCGATATCCTTTGCTGATGTTCCAAGAATTGGCACATTCTCCTCATCAAGATACATCGCAAGGTTGTTAGGAATCTGTCCACCAGTAGAAACAATCACACCATGTGGGTTCTCAGCATCAATGATATCCATGACACGTTCGAAGGTCAACTCATCAAAGTAGAGACGGTCACACATATCGTAATCCGTTGATACTGTCTCTGGATTATAGTTGATCATGATAGAACGATAGCCCTGACGACGGATGGTATTCAATGCCTGAACACCACACCAGTCGAACTCTACAGAACTACCAATACGATAAGCACCTGAACCAAGTACGATAACAGAGTTACGATCATTAGAGAATGTAATGTCAGAAGCCACACCTGCGTATGTAACATAGAGGTAATTGGTCTGTGCAGGATACTCTGCAGCCAATGTATCAATCTGCTTAACAACAGGAAGAATACCAAAGCTCTTACGCAGACGACGAACGATTCTCATCGCTTCGTGCATCTTCTTGCACTCTTCCTCCAAACCAACAGCACGTGCGATTTGGAAGTCTGTAAAGCCATAAACCTTTGCTGTACGCAGAAGTTCCTTATCAAGTGTATTGATATTCTTAGTCTTCAGTTCCTCATCAATGTCTATAATATGCTTGAGTTTGTTGAGGAACCAACGATCAATCTTGGTCAACTCATAAATCTGATCAACTGTATATCCCTTGTGCATTGCCTTAGAAATAAGGAATACACGCTTATCGGTAGGTTCACGTAAAGCAGCATCGAGGTCGTCAATCTGCAATTCTTTGTTCTCAACAAAGCCATGCATACCCTGTCCAATCATACGAAGTCCCTTCTGAATAGCCTCCTCGAAGTTACGACCAATAGCCATTACCTCACCGACAGACTTCATACTTGAACCCTAACTCCTTATCAACACCACGGAACTTACTAAGATCCCAACGTGGAATCTTGCAAACTACATAGTCGAGTGCTGGCTCAAAGAAAGCAGAAGTGGTCTTTGTTACTGAGTTCTTTAACTCAAATAGTCCATAACCCATACCCAACTTAGCTGCAACAAAAGCAAGAGGATAACCAGTTGCCTTGCTGGCAAGAGCAGAAGAACGAGACAAACGAGCATTTACCTCAATAACTCGATAGTCCTCACTCTCTGGGTCGAAAGCATACTGAACATTACATTCACCAACAATACCGATATGGCGTACTATCTTAATAGATAATGCACGGAGCTTATGATACTCACTGTTAGAAAGGGTCTGAGATGGTGCAATAACGATAGACTCACCGGTATGAATACCAAGTGGGTCGAAGTTCTCCATGTTACAAACTGTGATACAGTTGTCATAACGGTCACGAACAACCTCGTACTCAATCTCTTTCCAACCCTTCAAACTCTTCTCAACCAACACCTGAGGAGAGAAAGAGAAAGCCTTCTCACAGAGTGTATTCAACTCATCCTCATTATCAGCAAAACCACTACCAAGTCCGCCCAATGCGTATGCAGCACGAACAATAACAGGATAGCCGAGGTTCTTTGCAGCCACACGCGCCTGCTCGATATCCTCACAAGCCTCACTCTTGATAGTCTTTACATTGATCTCATCGAGTCGTTCAACGAAGAGTTCACGGTCCTCAGTATCCATGATAGCCTTAACAGGAGTACCTAAAACCTTTACATTATACTTCTGTAGAACGCCAGTCTTATCCAACTCAACACCACAGTTCAATGCTGTTTGTCCACCAAAAGACAGTAAGATACCATCAGGACGCTCCTTTTCAATAACACGCTCAACGAAGTAAGGCTGAACAGGAAGATAGTAAATCTGATCAGCAACACCCTCAGAAGTCTGTACTGTTGCAATGTTTGGGTTAATCAAAACCGTAGAAACACCCTCTTCGCGTAATGCCTTCAACGCCTGTGAACCAGAGTAATCAAACTCTCCTGCTTCACCAATCTTCAATGCGCCTGAACCAAGTATCAGGACTTTCTTTATTGACTCGTCTTTCATTATTTCAGTGTTTCTACGAATTTATCAAACATAAAGTAAGTATCAACCGGACCAGAGCAAGCCTCTGGGTGGAACTGTGAGGTAAACCAAGGGTTCTCCTTGTGGCAGATACCCTCATTACTTCCGTCATTCATATTGACAAAGAGTTCGTTCCAATCCTTGTCTAATGTGGATGCATCAACTGCATAACCATGGTTCTGTGAGGTAATATAACACTTGTCAGTGCCCACCATACGAACAGGCTGGTTATGTCCACGATGACCATATTTCAACTTATAAATCTTAGCACCAGCAGCCTTTGAAAGCAACTGGTTACCCATACAGATACCACAGATAGGCTTCTTGCTCATGCTCATCTGCTTGCGGATAATCTCAACTGCATCATTGCACATATCAGGGATCACAGGACCATTACCGAGGAAGAGACCGTCATACTCCATACCAGTATAATCATAGTTCCAAGGTACACGGATAACCTCAACACCTCTGGTAATCAATGAACGAATAATATTAGCTTTCACACCGCAGTCAACAAGGACAACCTTCTTTCCTGCACCCTCATTGTAACGAATAATTTCCTTTGTTGAAACACGATCAACAAAGTTTACTCCCTCGTAATCAGCCTCTGGAATATTATCAGGTTCATCATCAAAGAGAATCTTACCCATCATCACACCGTGCTCACGCAGCACCTTGGTAAGCTCACGTGTATCAATACCAGTAATACCCGGTACGTGTTCACGCTTCAGCCAGTCAGCCAGACTCTCCACAGCATTCCAGTGTGAATGCTCCTCTGTATAGTCAGACACTATCAAGGCTGAGGCATAGATTTTATCACTTTCCATGAAGGTTGGAATACCACTTTCCTCAATAGTAAAAGGTGGTACACCATAGTTACCTACCAATGGGAAGGTCATTGTTAGTAGCTGCCCCGCATACGAAGGGTCAGTCAGTCTCTGGATAGCCCATCATAGCTGTATTGAAGACTACTTCACCAGCCACTGGGACATCATATCCAAACGACTTTCCATGGAATTTTTGTTCCGTCACTTAGACCAAAGTTACGTTCCTCATTGCTTATAGTATTGTTGGATTGAAATTTCTTTTCATGAAAAAGAAATATTTTTCGTGAAAAAGAAAGATTTCTTTTTCATGAAAAATAATTCTTTTATCATGATACTAATATACAGACAAGCGATTATTACGCTTTTACTGTGTTCAAATGTTCACGCTCATAGTAGGCTCACGAAAGCCCTCATTGACCAATCGCATACCACCTGGAGTTGGATAGTTTCCTGAAAAATACCAATCACCTGGATGATTAGGAATTGCATTGTGCAATCCTTCAACACTTTGGAATACAAGTTCAACAGGTGTTGTCATACCTTCAGGGCGCAGCATTTCAACTATCTTCTTATTAATCTCATCTACCGTAAAAAGGCTATAAACTGCACGAACAGCATTAAAGATTGGCTCTCCCTTAGGCTTTGCCAATTCTTTCTTACAATTCTCGTAAACCTCACGAAGCAAGTCTTCCAGACCGCGTTCGCGTATCAATTCGATTACTGCACGGAAGACACAGAACTCTTCTGGATGTGGCATATCAATACCATAGTAATCTGGGAATCGAATCTGTGGCGCACTGGAAACAACTACTATCTTCTTAGGATGCAAGCGGTCGAGAATACGAAGAATACTTTCTTTCAATGTTGTACCACGTACGATAGAGTCATCAATAATAACGAGGTTATCCTCATAAGGTTTAATACACTCGTATGTAACGTCATAAACATGAGAAGCAAGGTCGTTACGCGAATTACCTTCAGTAATAAAAGTGCGCAACTTAATATCCTTCCACGCTACTTTCTCAGAGCGTACATCCTGATGAATAATGCGATAAACCTCCTCTGAGGAAGCATTAGAACCTAAAGCAGCAATTTGCTCAACCTTCTTCTTGTCAATTTGCTCCTTAAAGCCATGTACAAGACCATAGAATGCAACCTCTGCTGTATTAGGAATATACGAAAGAACTGTATGTTCTGTATCATAGTCAACAGCCTTCAATACAGGCTCAGTCAACTGACGTCCCAACGTCTCACGCTCCTTATAGATATCACGATCTGAACCACGTGAGAAGTAAATACGCTCAAAAGAACAAGCAGCATTCTGCTTTGGTTCAAGTATCTGTTGCAGTGAACATTCACCACGTTTATTAACAATCAGTGCCTGACCAGGTTTCAACTCCTGAATATCATCACACTCAAGGTCGAATGTAGTCTGAAGAACAGGACGCTCACTTGCCAAAACAACAATCTCATCATTCTTATAATAGAAAGCTGGACGAATTGACCATGGGTCACGGATAGAGAACATCTCGCCCGAACCTGTCAGTCCACAGATAACATATCCACCATCAAAGTGCTGCATTGTTGTCTTGAGAACATTGCTCATCTGCACATTCTCTTCAATATAATGTGTGATAGCACGTTTTTCTAAGCCTAACTTCTGTGCATCCACGAAGTTACGTTCAACCTCACGATCAAGTCTATGTCCCATCAACTCCAAGAGAATATTCGTATCACTATAGATACGTGGACACTGTCCCTGCTCGGTTAGAATCTCAAAGACATCTCCAATATTAGTCATATTGAAGTTGCCACACATACAGAGGTTCTTCGCTTTCCAGTTATTACGACGTAAGAAAGGATGAACATAAGAAAGGCCACTCTTGCCGGTAGTTGAGTACCGAAGGTGGCCCATATAAAGGTCTCCCGCAAAGGGAAGATTTGTTTTAGCAAAAGAAACATCAGACAACTGCTCCTGTGAAAGGTTCTATAATGCTTATGAACATTAGCAAAAATCTCAGCGACAGCATTCTTACCCTCTGCACGTTCACGGAACATATATTCATTACCTGGCTCAGAATCCAGTTTTACAGAAGCCATACCTGCTCCCTCCTGACCACGGTTATGCTGCTTCTCCATCATCAGATAGAGTTTATTCAGTGCATACATCCAGGTACCATACTTTTCCTGATAATACTCAAGCGGCTTCAGCAATCGAATCATTGCCACACCGCAGTCTTCATGAATGTTCTTTTCCATTGATAAAGTTTCTGTCTATCTTTTACTTTTAATTAGTCTATCTCTCTCATAGGCTACCCTATTTGTAGAGTGACTTAATACCAATACTTTCGTATCGTCTTCTGACTCTGCAGTCAAGGTGACTAAAGCTGCTGTTTAAGAGAAGTAAGTCTCACACTTTATCCTTAATGACTCCTAAAAATACACAACAACCCTTTACCATAAATTAAAAAAGAGAATACCTCTCACACCCTCTCTTTCTAATAGCCCCCAAGGAGCTATCCAAGACGTGGATGTCAAAGATATTCTCATTCCAATTATATTTTATCCAAAGTAAGGCCATAAGATTAGCCTCCAAGGACAGTATATTACTTTCTTAATACGCTTACAAGCAACGAAGCCACTGATGTCACAATACCAATGAAAGAGAACCAGAGGGTAGTAGAGCTACCAATACCTGAGTTCTTAGCCTTTACACTGTTTGGCTGAACATAGAGGACATCATTCTGCTGAAGATAATAGTAAGGTGAGTTGAGCAAGTTTGCATCGTTAAGATTCAAACGTACGACATGCTTCTGACCTGTTGGATCTTCACGAATCAACATAATGTTATCACGCTTTCCATAAACGCCAAGATCACCAGCTTGTGCAATTGCTTCCAAAACACTCATCTTCTCTGTTGAAACAGGAACAACACCAGGATGACCTACTTCACCGAGAACTGTCACATGGTAGCTACTCATACGAACAGTTACAATAGGATTCTCTGTGCGTGCCAAATAAGGCTGAATCTTACTCTTGATAAGATCTTCACACTCAGGCTTTGTCAAGCCACTTACATGAATCTTACCAATTACTGGAAAAATTGATGAATCCAGAGTTGTCTACCAAGTAACCCTGCAAAGAGCCACCACCTGAAGCAACCTGCTTACCACTACCCAACTGGTTACGCACCTGCAAATTGAAAGGAGCCGCAGCATCTGGGTCAGTAGTGTTTACGGTAATCGTCAATTCATCTTTTGGCATGATGCGAGCATCATACAAGCCACGTGAAGCAGCAAGGCTAATAGAATCAGCATTTTTCTAAAGTAAAGTAAAGCCCTTACTTGAGCCACATCCCGTCATGGTCATAATCATAGCCGTAACTATGAGGGAGAAAATAATTTTTTTCATTTGAACAAATAACGTGTAGTCAACTATCAACATTAATTTTAGCAAAATAAAAACGAACGAAAACAAAGGAACTTTCAGCCTTATTTCATCGATCGAAATATATTCTTTGCAAAAATACAACTATTTTCTGATAACCCGCAAACTAATATCTGTTTTTTTCTTTTTAGATTCTTCAACACAAAAATAACGGATGCCTTACCATATTAGGATTGTATTGAGCTTATTAAGCATAATTCTCCCTAAAAACCATCCTCTGCCGAAAAACATAATGACCTCATTACCTTGCTAATCATATTGTTACCAATCAGCCTATTCACATATAGTCACATGATTATTTTCTAACAAGAAATAGACATCTTCAAAAAGATTTTACAAGATACTAAACCATCAACACCATTGAGTGTTCATGCCCCGCACCAATGGTGTTTACCATCAACACCACATGTGCGGAGCACTATTACCATAACAGATAACAGACAAAACTGCTTATACATATCATTTAACAATACATATTAAACCATTAATAACTAAACATCTTATATACAACATGTAATACAAAATCTATCATTCAGAATGGTCAAAACGATTTATTCTTATTTGATATCAGCTACCACATACTCTGATCTTGTACCAATACGGAATTTACCTCCCCAAATACCTATGCCAGAAGACACATAATATTGTGTATTCCCTTTCTGTAAAGGTCCGAAAGCATTTTCATAGATAAGGTCTTCTATCCAACTTATAGGCCATACCTGACCATAATGCGTGTGACCAGAGAGTTGGAAGTCGATACCAGCTTGCTGCCTCTTCCAAATGAGTAAGGCTGACGATCCTAAGAATTGTATAATAACCCTTTGGCGCAGACTTCATCAAATGCTGTAGACTGGCACGTTTCTTATTTGTTCTATCATCGCGCCCTACAACAAGAATTGAGTCACCGCCTGCCAATGGCACCAAACTATGATTATCAATAAGTAGATGAATACCTGCATCTTGATAAAACTTCTTTGCACGAGGCTCACCACTTAAATACTCATGATTGCCTAAACATGCATAAACAGGAGCTTTCAGACGGCGAAACTCAGCTGCCATATCTTGATCTATGAGCGCACGAATACTACCATCAATAATATCTCCTGCTATGAGAATAGCCTCAGGCTGCTCTTCAGTCACCTTATTAACCCACTTTCTAAACTCATCTGCACGATTATGATAACCTAAATGAAGGTCGGTCATCATCACCAAACGATGTTGTTTTTTCATCGCTTTAGCAGACTGTAAGCTCAAGGGTACACGCTCTTTATGCAAATAATTGAAATATCCATAAACGAACAATCCTATCATAATGACAACTACTGACACTGTACCTGTCCAACTATTATAAAGAAAAGAACGAGGAACAAGATGAAGTAATCTTCCCAAGTCAAGCACTAGGAAAAATAACAACAGATATAGCCCTATAAACACAGCAGAATTGCCAAGTTCATACAACGTCACTGCTATTGGCATTGGCTTATTATCCAAACCTAATATAAAATTAGTAAAGAAGCATACGATGAAAAGTAATAATACTCCAACAACAATCCACTTACCTACTACAGCAAGAGGCAAAATCTGCCACACATGCCAACTTACATATCCACAGCCCAGTAGAAGGACCAAAAGAAATACTATTATCCAACCAAAACCCATATTACAATCTTTAAAATTAAAATATTACTAAATATCGACGTGCCCAGAGAATAGAAGCAACTCCTCTCATTCCAAGAAACGACAGAAAAGCTATCCATAAGGCATCATTTCCAAAACTATTCCAAAACAGATAATAAACAACAAAGAATACTATCATTGCCATAGCTGTTGAGAATAACATTCCCTATAGTTGCTGTCAACCCAATAAATACACCATCTAACACAAAAGCTGCCATTCCAGCCATGGGAATAAGGTAAGCCCAAAAGAGATAGGGCTGTGCTGCTGTCACTGTAGATCATCACTGGTAAGAAGATGAAGGAACCCTACACCTCCAAAAAGACGTAAACTGCAGTAAACATCAATGCCATAATGACACCAAAACCAAATAATCGACGAACCGTTATACGCAACCCTTTTTGTATCACCAGCACCATAGTACTTACCACTAATGTGCCTCTCCTGCGTATGCAAATCCATCCATCAGATAAGAGAAAAAGCGTAAACAAAGTCATCAATAATGTATTCACTGCCAACATCATTGCACTTGTTTTCCTCCGGCTGAGGTGAAAAAGAAATTTACTGCCACAAACAAAAGGGTTCGCAAGAAGATATCTTTATTCACACGAAAAGAACTCGCCCCACTCTCCTCTCATGGTCAACACACGACGGAAGGTTGTCTGCAGACTTATACTACCATTTTTATCTGTCATCAATCCAGACTCTTTTCCTAATGTTATTCTCTTGTATGCAGCATATAATGATACTGCAAAAGCCAGCCCACTGAGCCAGAACAGTACCAGCAGCAACACCACTAATCTTTCCAACCAGAACGAAAACAAAGAAAAAGAGAGGCAAGGATATGACCACATTCTGCAATACAGCCACTACCATTGGAGTACGCGTATCCTGCATTCCGATAAACCATCCTGTCAGTCCATAAAGTCCTAACATTGCAGGAGCACCCCATATTACGATTCTAAAATAGGTAGCAACAAAACTCCACGAAGCTTCTGGCGTATTCATTAACCGAAGCATCCCCCACTCTATGCCACGCTGTGCAACAATAAAGAGAAGTCCCATTCCTACGCCTATCATCAGTGTGCGAACAAGAATATTCATACATTCCTGTCCGTCTTGTCGTCCATACGCTTGTGATGTCATGCCACTCGTACCCATGCGTAGGAATCCTAACAACCAGTACATGACATTAAATATCATTGAACCAACTGCAATCGCACTGATATAGGCCTCATTCCCAATATGTCCCACCACCGCCAAGTCAACAAGACCCAACAGTGGAACTGTCACATTACTTATAATAGAGGGAATGGCAAGGCGTAGAATCTCCTTGTTCCAGTTATCCATCAACCGCATTTTACTACTCTCGGATATAATCCTTAGTACAAGGTCGTAATACAAAGCCTCTAACTCTGCCAATGACAATCGCTCTATTGAATGTTCCAACACACGAATCAGTTCCGCCCGACGTGTATCATTCTCTATTCTATCAAAATTCATATCGTATGTTTATAAGCTATAGAACAAAATGCTACTATGCCGAAACAAAAGTAATTGAATTAATTGTGAAATCAAAAAGATATTAGCTAATTTTGCGTGCATTAATATATAATTTAGACTTATGGGTAAGAAACAAGAATATAAATTAAAGAACAAGGAATACCTCAAAGTACTTAGTAAGAAAAGAAGGCGTCAAGCCGCTTTCAAATAGTATTCTCTACGAAGTAATAAAGGAAGGAAGCGGTGAAGGTACGGTTTCGGAGCGCTCTATTGTCACCCTGCCATTATCGTGGAAGTCTTATTTCTGGTCAGGTTTTCGATGATAGTTGGCAAAGAGGAATCCCTGAAGCTTTCCGTGTAAACGATTTGATTACAGGTTTTTCAAACAGCACTCTGCGCTATGCATAAGGGCGACCACTGGCGTGTACACATCCCTATCAAGAGGGATACGGCACAAAAACGTGATGGAGAGATTCCTGGCTATTCCACACTAATCTTCGAGATAGAACTATTTGCTATTGGATAAGTTTATCATCCTCTCTTCCATCAATAAGCAGAAGAAAAACAAAAATACCTATATAAGAACGGCTATGATTAGAAAGTCATAGCCGTTCTTATTGTATGAAAGAAGAATATTATTATTTAGAAGAGATTTCGACTTATCAGAACAGTACACTTGGCATATTTTTGTAACTTTGTAGTCTTAGAATTATAAAACAAAAGATACATAAGATGAATATAAAAGAGACTCCTGTCCTCCTACTTACAGGTTACTTAGGCAGCGGTAAGACAACATTAGTAAACAAGATTCTTGCCAACAAGAAAGGTATTAAGTTTGCCGTTATTGTCAACGACATCGGCGAAGTAAATATTGATGCTGACCTCATTGAGGCGGGCGGCGTTGTCGATCGGAAGGATGATTCACTCGTTGCACTCCAAAATGGCTGCATCTGCTGTACGTTGAAGATGGACTTAGTGCAGCAGTTGAATGATATTGTGTCTCAGCAGAAGTTTGACTACAGTTGTTATTGAGGCAAGTGGTATCTGCGAACCAGGCTCAATTGCACAGACTATCTGCGCCTATCCACAGATGTATCCAGACATCATAAAGAAAGGTAAGGCTGTACTTGACTCTATCGTAACAGTTGTTGACGCACGTCGTATGTGTGATGAGTTCTCTGCTGGTAATGACCTTTTGAAGAAAGACCTACAAGAGGATGACATTGAGAACCTACTTATCCAGCAGATTGAATTCTGTAATATTATTCTCCTCAATAAGGTTGATGATGTTAGCAAGGAGGAATTAGGACTGGTGAAGAAGATTATTCGTTCGCTACAACCAAAGGCTGAGATTATTGAGTCTAATTATGCAGATGTTGACTTGGATAAGATTATCAACACAGGCGACTTCAACTTTGACAAGGTTGCAACCTCTGCTTCATGGATTGCTGAGATAGAAGGCCACGATGATGAAGAGGAAGAACTTGACCACCATCACGACCATGATGAGCATGAGCACCACCACGATGAGCATGACGATCATCATCACGGTCATCACCACCACCACCACTGCCACCATCATCACGGCATAGAAAATGAAGAGAGCGGTGAAGCTTTGGAATATAACTATCCAGACCTTCGTGTATTATGCACGTCGTCCATTCGATATCCAACTCTTTGATGATTTCGTAGCACGTCAGTGGCCTAAGCAGATTATCCGTTGTAAGGGCCTCTGTTACTTCTCTAATGAGAAAGATATTTGTTATGTCTTTGAGCAGGCTGGCAAGCTAGGTAGCCTTCAGCAACGCAGGTCAGTGGTATGCAACTATGCCACAATTCCAGTTGCGTGAGTTCCTTGAGAATAATCCTAAACTAAAGAAAGATTGGGAGAGCCATACGGTGACAGAATGCAGAAACTGGTTTTTATTGGTCAAGACCTCGACAAAGAGGCTATCACCAAAGCATTGGATACTTGTCTGACAGACTTCTAATCAGTTTATAGTTCCTCATCAACTCTGATTAACAAGATATATTTTACTTGGCAAGTAGATTGTTTACCTTTGTAGTAAATGCGTGGTAAACTACGTAAAGTTAAGAAGACTGATAATAAACAAAGCCCTTACTTATCTAAAAGCAGATAAATAAGGGCTTTTTTATATGTATTAATAAATCTCTTAAACGAGATAGCTCAGTGGAGAGATTCTACGTTTTAATAATATCACCTCATCGCCAATTCTCAGACCACGCTCGGCAATATTCTCATTCTTCTTCACAAGACTCTTCAAGCGAATACCATAACGCTGTGCAATATCGTATAGGCTCTCTGACTTACGTACGTAATATGGGCGTTTCTTAAACTCCTTTTGGAGCCTTCTTCTGTTTCTTCTTCAGCCAGATGTACTCACCTGGAATAAGCCGATCATGCTTGTCACGCTCATTGTACTTAGCCAACTTACTTACACTGATGTTTAACTCTTTACTCAAAGACTTAAACGAATCACCTTGTCTTACGACAACATAATAGTTCTCGTTATACTTATTGATAGGATGTGCACCCAAAACCTGAACAGGATTTGGACGACCATTTTCTATGCCACGAACAACAGAATTCTCACCACTATGATGAGCCATAAAGCGGTCATAACTTTTCGCCTTATCATACTCGTAAAGCTTATAAATCAATAAGATTAATGAGACTCTGTGCATAGACAGGATTGGTAGCATAGCCAGCTCGCTTCAACCCATACGCCCAACCACGATAATCGAATCTATTCAAACTGAACAGACTTCTATAACGGGGACGATCACGAAGAAACTTACAATGATCTTCGAAACTTTCTAATGCACTATCATACGCACGGAAACATTCTCCTTTTGCATCATCATCATGCGAAATCGTACGTCCCAGCCAACCATGACATTTGATACCAAAGTGATTATTACCAAGAAGAACAAGTCTTCCACGCCCTGCCCCACTCTCGAGCAAACCTTGTGCTAACGTGATACTTGCAGGTACACCATACTTCAGCATACCTTCAATAGCCATGTCTTTATACTGATCAATATAGGATTGATAAACTTGATTCCACCTTGCTTGTCCAACTACTACGGAAGGAAACATATAGAGGAATAAAAGAAAAAGGAAGATATATCGCTTCATAAAAAGTTCTTTTTAGATTATATAACTGCAAAAATACGGGTTTTTATTATATAACACAAAAGTGAATTATCTTAAATCTCTCAAAGATTTAAAAACTTATACGTAACTTTTGTATTTATGAAGACAATTATTGCACTTGGCTCAAATTCCAATCAGGAAGAGAATATTTCTAAAGCACAGATACTATTGAAACAACGTTTCGAGGGTATCAAATTCTCTGATGTACAATGGACTGAACCGATTGGAATAAAATCAGACAAATTCTTGAATTGTTTGGGAACTTTTTGAAACAGACATATCTCTCACTCAAGTAAAACAATGCTTGAAGGAGATTGAACAAACTATGGGTGACTCTCACGAAAGTCACCAAAAAGGAAATGTCCTGATTGATATTGACCTTGCACAATATGGCGAGGAGATTGTAAAAGAGATAATATGGCTGTAAGAATAACAGGAAAAATAATCACAACATTTCTGCTATTCCTAACAACTTCTATTCCTCTATCTGCACAGAAGAGTAAGGATGCAGAAGAGTTGGGAAAAGCACTGGAATACTTTACTTCAGCAAAGTATCACGAAGCCCTGCTTATTTTTCAGCGATTGGATAAAGAATATAAGCTTAACGAACGTTTCAAGGCTTATATTGGTTTATGCTATTATCATGATTGGGATTATGAGGCTGCAGCAGAATACTTGGAAAGTGTTATGCCAAAAATAGAAGTATTTGCCCCACATGAACGCTCAATCTACTATTATACTACTGCAGAAAGTAAGTTCAATCTAAAGCAATACAAAGAGGCTATCCCCTATTATGAAAAAACACTGACTGTATGTTATGAACGAGAAAAGGGAGATATCTATTATCGGTTAGGCTTATGCAATATGTTTCTACAATCCTGGAAACCAGCATACGATCAATATATGAATGCTGAAAAGATTTATAGTCAATATAAGCAGGAAGAAGATGTGCAGGGACGACTTGCACAGATAAAAACGTATGGCTGCTGTGTTGGGCAAATTATGAGGCTACATTGCCTAAAGATTCCTTATTAAAAACATCAGACAAAACGACCAACAAAGACAATGAAACGACACAATTAAAAACATATCGACAATTATCAACTCATTGATTTCTACGATGTTATTACCATCTACAACGCCAGATAATGTAAAAGATATTATCAAAAAGAAGAGAAAATAAAACTTGAAAAATAAGTACTAAATTTCTATTCTTTTCTTCGTTCGTTCAGTCGTACTTTTGCGACACTTACATTTCAAAAATAGCATAAAAACTCTTGCCTATTATCCACTTGACATACAAACCTAATAAAAATTGGGATTTTTATTTATTCATTTCGATCATCCAACGACTTTTTATGTAGAAGATAAGAAGGCGGAGTTAACAAGATATTACCATAATCTAGTATCTATGGGGAAACACAACAAGGGCTGGCACCGAAGACATTAAGATCTCCGACGTCAGCCCTTAATATAGGGGTATAAAAGACGATACTTATACTATTGCCTCTTTTTATCTTTTTCTACAATATATTTCACATCATCGTCTGATACCAATGGACCACTTAGCAAGCACATACCTGCACCTTGAAAAGATTCTCGCTAACACCATTTACGTATGCTGGACAATCCTTATAACAAGGCTGCTTATGCATTGGCTTCCAAAGAGGACGGCTCTCGATATTAGCTTTATCAAGGAAGACACGCATAGCCTCAACATTTGCATTAGGTTCGCAATCAGTATGGGCATCGTCTACAGAGTGGGTAACCCCAGCTGCACCACCTACTGCTCCCTGTACCGTCGTCTTATAAGCATTCTCCTGACCTTTAACCTTAACAGAAGGATCAAGAACCATTGTGTTCAACCAAAAGTTAGAATCATACTCTGGCGAAGGATTTGTATGGAAAGTTATACCATCAATCTCTCTGAAGGCTTCTTCATATAGATGAGCAATATGACGATGGTGAGCAATATGCTCATCAAGAACTGTCATCTGACCACGACCGATACCAGCACAGACATTACTCATACGATAGTTATATCCAATCTTCTCATGCTGATAGTAAGGGTAACCTTCACGAGCCTGTGTTGCATAGAACATTACCTCATTACGAGCAGCCTCATTTGGACAAACCAATGCACCACCACCTGATGTGGTAATCATCTTATTACCATTGAATGACAGAACACCATACTCACCAAAGGTACCACATACCTGTCCCTCATATCTTGAGCCTAAGCCCTCTGCAGCATCTTCAACGATAGGAATACCATACTTGTCTGTTACTGCAAGAATTTCTTTTATCTTTGCAGGCATACCATAAAGATAAACGACAATGATTGCTTTTGGCTTCTTACCAGTCTTAGCAATTCTATCATTGATTGCTTTCTCTAACAACACAGGATCCATATTCCATGTATCCTCCTCAGAGTCTACAAATACAGGTGTTGCACCAAGGTAAGTTACTGGATGTGAACTTGCACAGAAGGTAAAACTCTGGCAGATGACCTCATCGCCTGCCTTAACTCCCAATGCAACTAAAGCGAGGTGTACAGCAGAGGTACCAGAACAGAGTGCTACAATACGCTTATCCTCCAATCCTGGTAAAGACTCCTTCCAAAGATTATCAGGATTATCCTCATGCGCCATAATTGTCTGTGGATATTCCTCTTTTTCAAGGAAGTTTCTCCTTTCACCTGAAGGACTTACAGAGACAGAGAAACGTCTCAAGTCATCTTCAAAACCATTGACATTTGGTCCCAATGGCACCACCCAATTGGTATCAAACGCCTCTTGGATGTATTTCATCTCGTTACCACTCATGTGAGCGAGACAAAAGTAAAACACGATTTCTTTCCATTTTACTAATTATATTTTTTTCACCTGCATAGTCCATCTTCTTACGAGAACCGTACAGATAATCATTTGAATATCTTTTTATAAAATGAATAGTTCTTTAAATAATAGAGGTTTAACTTAACTTTATCAGGAAAAATCACCTCATCATTATATTGAGCAGGATTCTCTACAGAAGCTAAGAGTTCTTCCTCATTTCTATATTTCAAGCTGGCTGGACCTGTTATTCCTGGCTTTTAACTTCAAAAATATCTCTTTCTTCACCTTTGCAACCCGATTCGCATAACCAGGAACATCTGGGCGTGGACCAACAAAACTCATATCACCTTTGAGGACATTCCAGAGTTCTGGTAACTCATCCAACTTATAACGTCTAAGTTTCTCGCCAAGTGGTGTGATACGGCACTGTTCAGTTGATGCAATAGAAGTTGCTTCTGAATCCCTACTTGCCACAGAAGCCTCAGCCTTGACTGTCATCGATCTGAACTTATATACAGTAAACAGTTTGCCATACCGCCCCACTCGCTTCTGACAAAACAAAATAGGACCAGGCATCTTCACCTTGATTAGAATTGCTACTACCAATAACACAGGACTAAGGAATAGCAAACCAAACAAAGATGCGAGTTTATCAAATAACCATTTAAAAACATAATTGTACTACAATATTTAAGAATGATTTTCAGAATCCAAAAGAATAACCTTACAGACTAATCCTTTTTAGGCCTGTACTCTACATAATAATCTCCATTAGGTAATGTTTCAACAATATGAATATCATTAGCAGTCTGAGCAGATTTCATAGAAGCAATATTATCCGGTGCAATTGTACCAAACACCCGTAGACCTAACAATGAAGATATCTCTGTCGCACATAGATTCATCATTTTATTGATTCCACGACGTTGCCAACGAAAATCTGTCATATACCCACGAAAGGATTTCCCCCAAAAAGAAACTACGCTGGAAAAATATCCAACACATACTTTTTTGCTGAGCATTTCCTTCTGCAACAACAATATAAGCAAGAAAACTTTTATCCTTTACTAACTTGTTTAATGATAGTTCATCGAAACCATGAGGCTTAAAGAAATCAAAAGCAGACGCAGGCTGTTCTGCAAACATCTTTGCCAACAATGAAAGATTATCTTTACAAAGAACCTCTATCTTATAGAAAAGCGCATTACCATCCTCTTCTGTTGTCTTAGTAAAATGAGTAAGAATCTTCTGAACTTCCCCCATTTTACCATCATACCTTAATCCAAAGAGGAAAAGAATTTATGATGCCGATGACATCCCAAATCCAAGGTAACTTGTGCGTAAGATATGTGCTATTTTTATAAAGCATCGTAAAAACTCTTTTTAAAAGCCTTCCAAATATCCTTCTGCTCATACCTTTCACGTATCATTGGACGTGCATTGCGTCCCATACGCTTAGCCTCTTCAGGATGCTCAATAAACCATTTCATAGTATTAAGCAAAGCCTGTTGCATAACTTCAGCACCTTCTTTAAGAGGGGCAGCTATAATTTTACCATTCAGACCATCTTTAATAATTTCATTACAGCCATTGATATTCGTAACAATAGAAGGCAATCCCATAGCACCAGCTTGCATTGGCACATTAGGAAATCCTTCACGATAACTTGGGAAGACAAGTGCATCAGCTTGAGCCAAGAAAGGACGAACATCACTTTGCCAGCCGACAAACTTCACCTTATCAGAAGTTGTCAAAAACTCCTTATCTAATTCCGAAACGGCGTCCTCCTCCTCAAAAGTACCAACCAATATTAACCGACAATTCAGTTGTCGCATACACTCCGTAAGCTCATGTATACCTTTATCTTTAACCATCCTTCCAATAAAGACGAAGGTAAAAGTATCTGACTTATCATTAGCATTCTCTACAGGCAAAAAGAACTCTGTATCAATACCATTAATATTTCCATTCCAAATCACCCGCAACGGTTTCTTTGTGATACAATCCTCTTGCAAAGCATGTAATACCCTTGTCCCTCAGGAATAACATTTGTAGCAAAAAGACATGACAATCGTTCCATTGTCTTAAGAATCGTCCTCAACATGCCATGAGCACCCTGATAACGTAAGCCAGTAACAGTATAAACTCTATGTGGGACGCATGCAAACCACGCTGCTATCATTGCCAACAAACTTCCCTTAGGAGTATTAGCATGTACACACACGGCTTCTCCTTACGGAACAGACGATACAAGAACCATAAACCCTTGATATCTTTTCACTAAACTAATAGGACGTTCTAACGGAGCATCTACCACACGAATTCCCTCTCGCTCACTAACCTCCTTCAGAACACCAGTATCTTTTGCAACACCAACAACTTCAAAGTATTGGTTCAAAAACTTCAGCTGCCCTTTTAGTAAACTATTTAAGGATATGTCCGCAGTTGTAACACGAATTATTTTTTTTCTTTGAATATCTTCCAATTGACAAAACACTGATTAATATACTATGTTGAAAAACAGAATTAACTTAACACACTTTTATAGACATCAGTATAACCAGAAACCATATTACCAATATCAAAGCTTAAAGCTCGTTTATAACAAGACTCTGCAACATCTTTATAATAAGTCTCATCACTTGCTAAACGGTTAATTTCATTAGCCAGCGCCTTTGCATCTTCATGTGGGAAGAGGATGCCATATCCCTTAGTAACCTCTTTCAAACCATTAACATCAGAAGCTATAAAAGGCTTATGTGCACTCATTCCCTCTACATTGCTAAGGCTCAACCCTTCCCAATGAGAAGACATTACAATAATATCAGCAGCCCTCAACACATTTGGAATATCAGTGCGTAAACCTAAAAATCTCACTCGCTCACCAACGCCGAGTGAGTCTGCCAACTGCTTAACAGCGTCTTGACGTATACCAACACCAGCAAACCAAACTTCAAAGACATTGTTATTTAGTAGTCTTAAGGCTTTAACAACAGTATCCTGATCTTTCGCATCACGAAATCCAGCAACCATCAAAACAGCCTTTCTTTGCTCCTTCAATAATAACAAATCATTGTTCGGCGCTGCATCACTAATAGCCTTAACATCTACTCCATTATTTATTGTCGAAATTTGCTTATATATTGGAGTAGTTTTATCCATCCAAGCACCTCCCATATACTCTCTCAACTTTTTCTCAGCAATTTGACTTATACAAATAACATGGTTATACTGTCCATACATCCAACTTTCTATCGGAGCATACCATTTCCATTCACGCTTTCGGTTGGAAGTTGTATGTTCAGTAGAAACTAACTTTACAGAACTAAATAATCTCGCAATTGCAACAAATAACTGTGGTGAAGAGTTATGCGTATGAATAATATCATACCTCTTCATTATCTTTTGTAAAGCTTCAATATATAGAGTGGATTATAGACCCCTTTTTCCTAATGCATATATCTTTTGTTTGTGGGCTCTCTTTTTCAACTTTTTAGTCAAAGGTGTTTCTGTACCATCAAAGACACATAAGTCTACAGTATGTCCCAAAACCTGCAACCTTGGAATTAAATTAACAACCAAAGTTTTCAGCCCCCATTGACAAAGATGTTATTACCTGTAATATTCTCATTATCCTATTTCTTTTTATTCTATAATGCCCTAAATCATTTAACTCGACTTCTAGAGAAAACCACAATAAGTTTTAAAAGCATATTTGCTTTTTGTTTTCTAACACCTCATCATAAATGAATTTCAATAGATTATGTTATCCTTTTAAAAATTCAAAAATGATAGCAAGATTGAAATAACTATTGCTTGTCAGGCTTGTTCACTAACTTTTTAATAATCGAAGAATAACAATCTCTGGAGCGATCCATTCATTATAGTATTTTTCTTGCACCTTCTTCTAACTGCTTGCGGTAATGTTCATCAGAATTAATCTTTACCACCGCATCATATATTTCATCTACAGAATTAACAAAATGCACATTTTCACCATGCACTAAAGGGACTGGCATTTCCCGTGTCAAAAGGCGTAGAGATGATAGCCTTTCCCATACAAAGATATTCTGCCAATTTCCATCCATGACATTCGCATACACTTGGTGTATTAAAAACAACAACACTCTCTTTAGTCTTTCTTATATAATCATCCATAGAAAGCCGACTTTCATATATAAAGTCTTTATACTCTTCCTTGTATTTTGGATAATCCGACATCTCTTTTAAAACAGATTCATCATTAACATAGAATAGGCCACCCTCTATATTAATACCAGCCTTCTTACAGGCTTTCAAGAATTCCCCACGATACATATTAGTATCAGTTGCTGCAAACTTGTTGTACCATAATGTAGAAGCATGAAAAATATAATTAGATTTTTACCTCTATTGCAGACTCAAAAGCCTCAATTGGTCTACGACGAATATTTGTATAAAGATAATCACGGAGATAACCTTTAAAGGGAATACTTGAAAACTTATAACCTTTAAGGAATAGCTTTATACAACGAATTACTGTAAGCAAGCGATTACCCTAATGTAACGCAAATTCTGGTCCAATAGCCATCAACTTATCATATTGTGCTACCTGCTCTGTTGTTGGATTCACCATTCCATAGACATCACACCACGCATACCTGTCTTCAAAAACCTTAGCGACATCTTCAGTATCTACAAAAAACTTCTTTTCCTGACCTCTACTTTTTATAACAAAAGCAAATCCACTATTATAATCAGCAGTATTCTCATACTTGATACCGCTGAAAGGTGTAACATCGAACACTATCTTCCAGGCTCTTTAAAAGCCTTTTTATCCCTAATAAATACCAAGAAGCATAATTATACTTCAAACGTGGATCTACTATTATTTGCTTCATCTGTTAGTCCTCTTATCCTTTAAATGTAACAACAAACCAATTGGTATATATATACCAGTACCATTTTACTTTAGGCACTTCCAATACGTTCTTTTTACACAAAACTTAAATCTCCAATAATTAATAGGATCTTACCTTTGCTTTTACAGGAACCTCATATCTCAACATTTCAGCATAAGTCATAGTTGCAGCTATAGGACTATTCATTCTACTTCTTGTAATTGCAGCAGAAATTCCGTCCTTCTGATACTCGACCAAATATATTATCTTATCAATATGCCTGAGCTTGTATTTAGAAGCAATTCTATTCCATAGTAAAGCCTCTGGACAAAATCTTTCTCCCTTAATCTCAGGGAATGGAAACTCACGGAGGACAGAAGTACGAAACACCTCCTTCATATCCCCATCAACCCCTAAATCGAATCTAATTTGTCTCGTAGTACCATCAATATAGTTTATATAGTTATTATCAGCTAAACACAATCTATTTAATTGTAAAGTTTTAGAAAAACCTGTTCCTATAAGTCCACCTCCATAAATATTACCATCAAATCCACATATTCCTCCAAAAGAGTCATCTTTTTTTATAGTATCCCACACTTCTGCTACAATCTGAAGAGCATCAGGTGCTAAGATATCGTCAGAATCTGCTATAAAAAACAGATTCCCTTAGGGCCTTCTTTACACCAATATTTATAGCAGTGTGCTTCCCTCCATTCTCTTTCTTATAATAGTAAATCGGAAAATCTTTGCATTTGTTCTGTAATTCACCTACAAAGATGCGGTATCATCTGTGCTCCCCATCATCCACGATTATCCATTCAAAATTTTTATTTCCCTGTTTATAGAGGCTTTGATAAAGCCTATTTAGAAGGTGCCCTATTATATGTAGGTGTAAAAATAGTAATTAATGACATCTCAGAAAAGAATTAGGATTATTTTTAAGAATGTGAACACTGGTCGATATAACTTATTCTCTGTATAGCTATAATCATACTCATACCCTTCATATATTGAACCACCACCTGCACAAGGTCCATTAACAAAAAAAGTCTTATATGGAACGTTAAGATTTTCCCAAGCTATAGTAACACGCAAAAAATAAAAGAAAAGAAAGCAAAATAATTATCGGCTTTGTCCAGGTGTAAGCATTCTTCTGTACAGACAAAAGAAGTAAACATATAAAAATATGCCCAAAAGAAAGGCCATCCAAAACGACCACCTTGTCCAAAACGCATAAAAACAAACAAAAATAGCACAAAGAGAATAACACATATTAAGCATAACTACAGTCTTCTTATCATTCGGAATTCTTGAATAATTTTTAAACAAAAATCCATACAATGAAAAATAACCTCTAATACATATTCTATACAGGATCCCTGTTTCCTGACTTGTATAATCTCCTCTTTTCCTGTAATATCTACAGCATTAGATATTATCATATTAGGGAGTGAGTAAGACCTATTACAAGACATATCATAAGTATACAAAAGTACAGCTGTCTTATTTATCTTTGTAAAAGGTAAAAAGTAAATTATACAGAAGATTAAAATAGAAGTATGAAAAGTTGCAGCTATTCCTAAAACAAGAAAAAAACTTAATAGGCTTACGTTCTCAAACATACTTAACACCTTGCACGCAATTCCAACTGCAATAACCTCTCTCAAGTAAGTCATTGTGAAATAATAAAAAGAAGCCTAAAAATATAATAGTACAAAGTGGATAATCATCAATATATTTTCTAAATGTAAGATATATTAAGGCATATTCTAACACAATAGTAAAAAAATATAAAAACATATCGATTTTCTGTTATATAAGATATCAAAATCTGCCATAACCAATATCCATATTCTATACCATGATTAAGGTGTAGCACCTTTGAATAATCTCTTGTTGTCCATGTCTCATCTGCAATAGCATCAAAAGCAGAACCATAAATATAACGATCATATCCTCCTATCATATCTCCCAAGCCAACAAAAATGTAAGATACAATAAGAAAAAGAAGAGGGCAATCCTAACTTTCTTGCCCGTCCTTTTGCTATAACTTGATAAAAATAATGCAATAATAAAAACTAATATATATATTCCCATATTCTTTAATCTAAATAGAAACCTAACTTATCAAAGTATATAACTTTAAAATCTCAGAAGAATTGTCATAAAGATTTTTCTCAAATAGTTTGAATATAAACTACAGATTTTTATTATTCTGTATAAGTTCAAGAATAGCCTCTGATAAAGATTCCCCACTCATTTCACATATTGTTGCATTCTTTCTATTCTCAAACTCGATCATCTACAGTAGAAAAATTCGTAACAACAATAGACTATACAAAATTTTTGCCTCATCTAATGAAATAGATTTTCCTTCATATCTAGAGGGTTGCACTAAATATCAGACAAAAACATATACGGATAGGGGTTACTTTGAACACCAACAAATATCATATTGTCGTCAAGCCTTTTTTTCTTTATCATATCACACAAATCTTCCTCTAATATCTTCCCCACAAATATCCATTTAAATTTCACATGTTGCTGCTTTAAAATTTCCGCCGCTTCAACTGCAAAATCTCCTCCTTTTCGCCGACAAAAGTGAGCAACTGTGCATAATATATATTTCCTTCATTCTTATAACCTTGCAACATCTCACTTAATTCATTCGTAGATTCAGTTGCTTGTGAATGAATAACATCTGGAGAAGATATATTCTCCATTATTGACACTTTTTTCAGCACAATTAGGGAAATATTTTTTAAAGCATCAGTACAGGTCTTAGAAAATAGAAAAATATTATCAACTTTGGGGTAATATTTTTATCAGCACTATAATAATAAGGCCATTTTTGAATAATCATTATGAAAGAAAGTAACTTTACGTGTAGCTTTCACCTTATTTACCATATAGTATAGTAATTGTTGTCCACCATAGTCTACTACTAAATCATAATGTTCATTTTGATACAATAGGCATCATCTTAGCAATCAACTCACCTGATAACGCTTTAGACACATGCGAAAAGCAAAAGACGAAACAGAACTCCTATAGATAAAAAGTATGTGTCCATGTAAAAATAACCATTTAGCAGAAGAAAATCCTCCCATAACATGCTCTATTATAGGGATTATATATGACATTTACATTTTTCTGGGAGATATTTTTGAGAAAAACATCTCCCTCCTTACAACATAACAGTAGAGACGTCTCATACTTGTCTCTATCCCAAACATTAAGCAGGCTTACCATACTTTTTGAAACACCACCAGACTGTAGAGTTCAATAATAAAAAGAACTTTCTTTTTCATTTAGTCTTTTTTATAATATGAGCAGGAACTCCTATCACAGTTGCCCCCTCTTCTAGAATATCTTTTGTAACGACAAGCTCCTGCTCCAATTTTACATTATTTGCTATTTGTATCCCCCAATAACAGAAGCCCCTACACCAAACTCAACATTATCTCCTATTACAGGTACTCCTGTATGGCTTTTACCTACACAATTACATCCGTGAAAACGAGCATTTTTACCTATTTTTGCTTGATAATTAACAACAACGAAACCTTTATGGTAAATTAATAATCCTGATTTACACGAGTTAAGCCCTATCTCTAAACCCAATTTTGTACCTAATACTTCATATAAACGATGATAATAAACATAAAATATATCATTGAATATATTAAATAACTTACCGGTCTTATGATAACTGTTATTATGATAGTACTCTGTGTACCTTAAGACCCTATATACCTTGATATTGTTAAATTACCGTGAAAAAGCCAACGTTTAAACCATGAAAAACTCTTTTCACCGTACAAGGCTAATTCGTCTATAAGACATTCCTTTAATTCTTTTTGTACGAATCATTTTACAATCCTAGATATAAAGATTATTTTTATTTGCTACTACATTAACAGCTAATGAGCAGATATACGTAACACCTACCACTGCAATAAATATTAAGATTGGGATTTTTAATTTATAGATAAAATCATCAAAAGATAAGCATAAATAAAAACATGAATTAACCACATACTCATAGATTGCTTTCCTATAGCTTTCTAATATTCTATAAAAAAATTAGTCTTGGATACATTAACAGGGAATTAAAACAAAAGACTAATAAAAAGAATTACATATAGAGAATGCCATGCCGACGTACTGAAAAAAACACCGAATTGAGAATAAAAATTAATAAAAGACAATACTATATATGAAGTATGAATATTTTTCTTTATGACAAAAATCTTTTTAATCTTGTAAAAATCATATCTACAGGCATATGCCCGAAAGAAAAAAACAAGAACTCTACAAAAAACAACAGGAGTAGATAAAAGTGGATTAGAATTAATTACCGTACTACCATAGAGATGCAACAAAACAGCCATTAAAAATGATAATGCATATAATATTGACATCATCCATATCCACTTTGCTTTTATCTAACACATAAAAATCTTTTTATGTGACATTGATAAAAGCGAATAGGGCAAAAGAAACCAAGCAGGAGGATTCCAAGACGCATGTAGTCCTGTTAGCTCATAAAATATTTGTAGAGTAGAGAAACCAAATGACTTTTGAACTATTATAATAACTAAAGGCACAAAAATACACAAAATTAACCAATAATGTATATATAAATTTAATATCCTAGTAAAATAATGTTTATCACTTCTTTTTCTATATTGATAATATAAACCATATCCACCTACAACTATCTACTGGGCCCATTCCTCTGCAAATAATAGATGCCAAAGGAATACCACCTAAAGACATAATAGAATATAATTTATCTGTTACGTCAGAGTTGGTAAACAAATGCACCCATATCATAAACAAAAAGTGCAATACTTTTAACAAGCTGTGTCTGCTGTTTCGTCATAAAAGCTTTTTTATGCTTTTAAAAGTGGCAAAACTACTTTTGATTTATTAAATAATCTTGGAATATTAAGTTTATGAGCATAGTATCTCGCACCTGCTCTTGTAAGATGCAACCCATCATGAGTTATCAACTTATGTTCTGGAGTAAAAATACAATATTGTCCAGAACTATCTTTCATTACCTCCATCATATTGATAAATCTTTCACCAAAAATCTGCTTTTCTTTTTATGTTACGGTTTGTAATATCATCTGCAATATCTATCTTTTTGATCATAATAAGAGTCTCCTAAAAAAATCTTTTGTTATATATTAAACAGGGACTAGAGAAATATCTTTTATCCCCGACACGGTAAAAGTATTTTTTTGAGGCCATTTGAGGGATATACGAATCAAAGATTTCAAAATCACCATGATTAGCTAAGAATATATAATTAGCTTTTTTAATTCTATCATATAAAAACATTGTCTAAGGTCTTATGATATGATAAATTAAGAGAATCTACATAATTAGACTCCTTGATAATATTAAACCAATCACGTGCATAACTATCCCCGACTACTAAAACATGCCATTGTTTGGGAAATCAACATCATATTTATGAACATTATCATTATATACAAAGTTTCCCATGTTTCTGGTTTTGAAACTTCACATCTAACTCCGGAATATCCCTAACAACACCTGAGCGTTTATAAAAATCAAAAGAAATATAAGAAACAGGCAGTACTACTAAACAAGAAGTTGTTAATATGCATATTATCCCTTTACTGTTTTTCTTTTATAATTCTATCAATAGTCTGTTCAATTAAAGTAATAAGAAGCAACTCCTACTACTATAGAAAACCTATAACAAAAACATATTGCCATATATTTAACTGATCTTCAAATATATTTCTATAAAAATGCTATTATAACTTGATGCCATATATATATACTATAACTTCCCATTCCTAAAACAGAAACAAATTTAAAGTTAGGAATAGACATCTGTTTCCCCTTATCAGTAGAAATCCATATCAAAAGAGTTGTAAACAAAACCGTAGACAATAACCTATATTGTTCAGAGCTTTAAATTTGAATTAAAGGTAATTAATAAAACTACTAAAAATAAACTAGACCAGAATTTCCACTCTTGTTTTTCCCCTCTATCTTAGGTACTAAAACTAATAATCCTCCAGCAATAAACTCAAAAAAAGACGTGAGGGGAGTAAATAAAAGTGAAAAAGCAGTCTCAAATATAGGTAATGTGTATAACAATAAAGATGCTAAACCAACTATAGCCAGTAAAACACCTACAATATTCTTCCAATTTTTTAGTAAAACGGTATGTTCCTATAAAGAGTAGAGGATATAAAACATAGAATTGAAAAAAACAACACCAATATACCATGTATGCATCAGTGGCTTATATTCATTAGAAGCATCCCAATAGTCACTAGCAGTAACATACTGCACTAAATTATTTAAAAATAGATTTGTCCCAACAACTGTCTCTGCTGTATTCTTGTAATTAGTGGGTAACATTGTAAAAATAACCTAGCAATAAAGATATAATGCTTATTATTATCAACAATGGGTACAGTCTTACTAGACGTCCCCTTTAAGAAGTTTAAATAGCTGAAAACTCCATTTTCCAATTGCCAGACAATACTCTTAGTTGTGAAAATAACCTGCTATAACTAAGAAAACATCAACTCCTAAATAACCATACGTAAAAAGATTAGCATGAAAAAACTACTCCAAGAATAGCAATACCTTTCAGCATATCTAAAATATACAATCTACTTCCCTGCTCCATTTTCTTACTTGTTTACTAATAATTACTCATTTATTAAACAGTATAAAAATTACACTTTTAATATTTCCACAACCAAACTTGCTTGTTGTAGATTCTATTAGACAGAAAATATACTAAACATAGTATCTACTTTAAATAATAAACTATCCTTTTTCTGCAGGATCTTTTCACTTCTTCAAGTGTATAGTGCTTATCAAAGTCTAAAAATAATGACCATGATTAGAGGCGCGTTGATCACTGGTGGAAGAATCATATAATCGCCAAAACTCAGTAGTAAGATACTTGTCGTAATGTTTAGGCAACACTATTGTTGTATCTTCAAAAGGAACCTCCACCCCTTCATCAAACCACTCTTTTGGGTAAGTATCACTTTCATTTATATCAGGAGAGTATCTACAATAATGAGAACCCCGTATACTGGAAAAATACTCAATAAAGAATGTAATTCAGATTTAAACTTTTTGAACGAGGATTATAATAAAGAATATCTGTTATAGTTTTAACACTTCCGACGAAATCACCCTTGGCTATTTTTCTCAACAAAACAGATATGCCTGTTTCACGAACTGATTTAAAATACTGCTTGTAAACACGACTGAAAATAAGATTCTTTTTCGTGAATCTCATCTTTTCTATTTACATCAAATTCATCTAATGGGAAAATGTCAATCCAAACACCGCCAACAAAAAGTAAAGTCCTCAGCTTCTAATACTGTAGTGTTTGTGTCAATAAATTTAGGAAATATACATAATAACCATTATCCTCCGTAAATGCGATATCATAATGCCCTTGAATATTCCCTTTCAACGCTATAAACCGTTTTAAAGACTCACGAGGCATATATACATCAATATCATCATCCCAAGGAATAAAAACCCTGATGACGAGCAGCCCCCAAAGCTGTGCCAAAGGCTGCATAATATGTCAAGTTGTGAGTGACATACTTCCTTAAAAGCTTTTTAAAAGTTTCTAACAAGTAGTGCTTAAACTTTTCTAAATCATAATTATCCATTATATCTGTATAAAATCTTTACGAGAACTAAAATCTTCAATAACACCTACAATAGCTTGTGAGACATCCTTACTAACATAAAAGTAATTTTCTTTTGTCCGTATTGATTTAACAAAAGATACCAGGCTCATACCGAATTCCTTCACCATCCAACTGGTAAAAATAACGTTTATTCTCTGCAGGATTTTCAAATCGCAACTCAAAATAATCAGTCTTCCACCACGGTGCTGGGACATAAATATAACCCTTTGTACCACTAATTATGAGATTTCCTTCAGATTTGACCCTTGCCCAACAATCATAGAGGCGACAGCTTGTGGATAAAATAAAGTTTATCTTTGTAAAAGCATCAAAATCAGAATTATGATTTAAGGGATGAGATTATTGTTTTTAGAAAGATACTCTGTACCTAAAATTTGGAAAAATAGGTAAAAGAAACTGTTGGTCCCCATGCGTTTATACTATTCCAAATATATTTTTATATCACCAGGATCGACTTTTTGCAGATAATCTAAACTCGTACATGTAGCCTCTACAGATACGACTTTACCAATCTGCCCACTCTTGCCAATAATAATAATCTATAATAGGCCGTAGAGTAAGCAGTTTTTAATGCAGTCCATTAGCACACAGGAGTATTCCTGTGCAAGCTTCTGAAGTTCTTCCCATTCTTCATTACCTATACAGATTGGCGACTCACACAAAACATGCTTACCTAAGAACAACGCTTCTTTAATCTGCTCATAATGCTTTTGTGGTTTTGAAATAATATAAATAGCATCAGAATTATCCAACAACTCTCTGAACGACCTAAAGTTGTTAACATCTAATTTCTCTGAAAGAAATTTTGTAGTCTCACTGAAAATGCCTGAAATTTCTATGCCATTAACTATTCGACTCTCATTCACAACCTTATTCAAAATTGGTGACTCACCAACCAATCCAAGCCTGATGCCACAACTATCTGCTCTCAGTTCTGAACTTGAAATTCCTTGTGTACGCTCAAGATAAACAACCTTACAATATTCATTTAGATAATCAAAATGCCCCTTCCAATCAGAGCCAACAGTAAAAATATCAACACCATAACGTCGTATATCATCTATCTTTTTGCCCCTCATATTCTTCAACAACAATTTCATCAGCAAGCCCAGTAGCTTTTACAGCCTCGATACGTTCCGCTAAAGTTTGTTGAACATTAATTTTTCCACGAGATCTATCGAAATTATCTGCAGTAACACCAACTATCAAATAATCACCAAGTTCCTTAGCTCTCTCTAAAAGACGTATATGCCCCTTATGTAAAAGGTCATACGTCCCGTATGTAATAACCCTGATCGTCTATTAAATAATATTACGTTTTTGAAGATCGCTTGAAAGCATTAATTAGTATTGTATTATCCGAAGCTGTCAAGTTTCCAATATGACCAACACGAAACACTTTATCACGCATCTCACCTCCATTTGGACATACCCATATATTGTATTCATCCTTCAATATAGTAAAAATATCAAATGCCTTTGCTGTCAAAGAAACAATGAAGTCACAGCATTAGCTGGAGAATGAGAAGCAAACTCAAAAGGTAAATCCTTAATTTTACATCTAAAATCATACGCCAGTTCTTGAATCCTGTTTATCTCACTCTCTACACCGCCAGACGCTTTTAATTTCACGTAGACGGACATTTATTTGACGAAGAATACCGACTGCGGGAGTAAAGGCGTCTGTCCACGCTCTCCATCTAAAAGAGCATCTTTTAGATCAAAAATATAAAGATTGAACTTTATTTTTGTTTAACATACTTAACAGCACGCTCTGACATTGCAATAAGTGAAATACCTGGAGGACAAGCCAAAAGCTTTTTGCGAACCAGCAATCATAACGTCTCCCCCTAACTCTTGCATATTAAACGGATCACAAAGAAATGAAAGTAATAGAATCAACAACAAGTAACAAGTTATTACGCTTACAGAATTTACTAATCCTGTTAATATCATATAGAACTCCTGTTGAGGTTTCATCTAAGTTTACTAGAAGCCTGTATACCCTTTATTGTCATATTGCCTCAGATCATCGTCTGTAATATCATACCCAAAATCTGGTAGTATTTCTGTATAAAGGAATTTCATGAATTTGGCAAAGTTGTACTAAACGAGACTCCAAAGGTTCCACCATTAATAATAAGTACTTTATCATTAGAAGTAAAGAGATTTATTACTGATGCCTCCATAGCCCCCTGTACCCGAACAAGTCAGAAAGACAACTCTACCTTTTTCCTCAACACCAGCAAACTCCTTTATAAGATTCTCATTCTCAAACATTACTTCGGAAAACTCTTGGGTTCTAAAATAAGGAACCTGCTCTTGTCCTATACTACGAACGATGTCGCTGGACATAACTGGACCTACCGTAAAAATTAAGCATATATTTAAAAATTATTTCCAATAAAAAGTATGATTAACACTATGTTGAATACGTTTATCTTCTGGAGGTAATTCCATATAATCTCCATAAGTTGCACGTAAAAACCTCATCCCAACAACTTACTGCTTTAAAAAGCATGACCCTCAAAAGTAACTTCCACATATTCATCAAATATCTCTTTTTTTAAAAATTCTCTATCATAAATTTTCCCACAAACAATTTGACTAACATAATCTGCATTTTTCAAATGTATATGGTTCGCGACATTTCCTTATAGCATTATTTATTTTATATACAGGCGAAGCTATATATTTAATTTTTCTATACAACAATTTTAACAAATACATATAACCTTTACTTAAAAGTAAGTGAAGGACAACCCCATCTTCTTTGTAATTGTAAATCACAATAATGGTTTATAAAATCAACCTTATTCTTAAAAACTTAGAATATCACTTTCCACACCATCAATGGGAAAAATATCAATCCAAACTCCTGCTTTTGAGACTCCAACTTTTTGTGGAGCATAAGGCAATAAAGTTTCACAAATAGTACTTTTGACATCACATACCCGACTAAAAGTAATATAGCTTTGATATTCAGATATTAACATGACTTCTTCATCACTCTTAAATTCTAAAAGAAATCGTTCATAATCGGGACGAGGCATCATAATATCAACATCATCATCCCAAGGTATAAACCCTTTATGTCTTACAGCCCTATTAACGTACCATAAGTTAGAGAATATCTAATGTCATTCTTCCTACAAAAGGAATCAATTTTACATAAAATTACCAAAAGATACACTTTGTAATTCTGCAAGAGTTAATCTTTTATTCATAATGATATAAATTACAATACTGTACATGTAAGTATAACTTGGTCAAAGACATAAAAATTATGAAACTAACAAATACATATATCTAAGAATATTAACAAATAGGGCCTAATAAACTATTATCAAAAATTCCCTGATCTCATTATGCTATTAAAAAGTACAGTATCCATACTTAACCATAATAAAAACCAATTACTTACCTATCTTTTTAAAAATAGCGAGTAACATACTGTTTTTCATTTTTCTAAAGTAATATATACACATAAAAATATAACAGTACAATAATCGACGTGGAAAAATAACTTCTGATAACTGCCCAAAAGACTAAAATCAACTATAGAAGTAACAAGTATAATAACAAAAAGAGGAAATATAACCTTAACTAAAAATCTTAACAAATGAAGTTATAGAATACTGAGGAACCTCTTTTTTTAAATAAAAGAGACTTACACCTGTACATAGAACCTGTGAAATTAAGCTAATAATAAAAGACACTTTGAGGAGAGTAATGAAATTTCAATAGCAAAGGTATGATACTGGAACTACTAAGGCTATTAAAGTACCACTCCAAAAACTATATCCCTTGATTCTACCAGTAGCATTTACTCCAATACGCAATGAATCTGTAAGTAAAAGCAAAAGAGTCTCTACAAGTGCAATATTTAAAAAGTAAAGCTGTCAAGGTGGAACATTTACTAACCATAACTGAAGAATAATCTGACTATTATAAATAAATATTGTAACAAGTAAAATAGAAAGCATCAATAACATTCTGATAGAAAGATTGATGGTTTCAGTCATCTTTGAAAAATCATTCTGCGCATAATATTTTACAACTTGAGGCCCTAAATACTGTTAATATATTTATGCAGAATAGAACGAAACATATTTGTTACGGTATAAACAATACCAACAGCAGCATTTATAACAACACCAAGAAACAAATTAACAACAAAAGGGATTTCCCTGAGATTTCACCGCAAGACATACATTTCCAAAAGTATCGTATCCCACTAAAAGTTATCATTGGTTTAATGATATCCTTTATCAACTACTAGCTTTCGATCGACATTCTTTAAAAGAGCGTATACTATATACCACATAAAATAAAGTTAGTTATAACTAAGGACACGGAAGAGAGTATTCCTAAAAAGTATCAGTTTATCAAACCCAATAGCAATAAGAAGAAAAGACTGTAATTAACTTAAAAACAGCATGCGATATTTCTATATATGCATAAACTTCCATCTTTTTCATGCGCAATAATACAAGCATAATATGGAATCTGAATAATATTCAAGAGAATAGAAAAGAACAGAAAGTTGAAAGATCCATTTCGCTGCATACATTCTTTCAGGTGGAATCACTAGTTTTTCTCTAAGAAACCATCCACCTATAAGTTCTGCTAATATAAAAATAACAACTCAATAACTATCTGTATAAGAACAGCAGAACTAAAAGTCTTCTTCAAAGCGATTAAAATCTCCCTTTCCCAGCTCAAAAAGTTATAAACCGTGAGATAGAACTGGCCATAGCATTACTTAAAAAGCAAACACTGGCACTATAGCACCTACTACATTATAAATACCATAGTCAGAAACCCCTAATGTGCTCAGAACTACACGCGAAGAATATAAGCCTATAATCATAGAGACAAACATTCTGACATATAGCATAATAGCATTCTTAGTGACCTGCCTTTTTGACGAAAATTTCCGGCATTATTTACTGTTTTTAAAATCAACTATTCTGTAACACAACAATAATAGCAACAAGGAAAGATGAAGTTATTTCATTATTCCTTCTTGACCTTCATAAATATACTTTTTTCCATTAAAATAGAAACTGAAAGGTTTTCCCTTCTTTATTAATTTCTTTTATTTCTTCTTCACAACATCCGAACTTAAAACATAAATCCTTAATAATCATAGAACGCGTATCATAGATATACGACTTATCAAAAATTTCTTAGTTCTGTTAGAGAATCAAACTCATTAATAACACCAGACTTAAATCTGCGAATACGCATTGATGGTAAGTTTTTCAATATTTTTTTAAATATACATCTTCCCAATACCCAAGTCTAACATCTTCCTTGACATATTCTTTCACTAAACAGAACTTTAAATGCTTGTGAAAATTCTGCTGAAAAAGACAGGGACCCTAACATATACCAAGCATCAGTCCACCAACCACAACCTTTACTATATTATCATACTCATCAAAGGAAAGACAGTACTCTGCTGTATTTCCTTCAGCATACTCTGAAGAGTATTGTGAAGACATTGGTTTATCTAGAAAAAAATATTTTCAGTAAAATAATTATCAGAGGAACATATCCATGTATCTGAAAGCCGGTCAAGTACGCACATTAAAGTAGATGTATTATTATATCGTGCATAATCTGGATTATAAACCAACATGACTCCAAACTTACTACTCAAATAATCAAATTTATCAGCCATGTAGCCAGTAACAACTGTAATATCTGTTACTCCAGCTTCCTTGAGCTGTCTGATTTGACGTTCAATCAATATTTCTCCTTTAACCTCAAGAAGAGCCTTAGGGCATTCCCACGAAAGAGGAACAAAGCGGGATGACATCCCTGCAGCCATTATTATAGCATTCATACTTCTTTCTTTTTTTTATGGATAAGTGTAGCTATAGTCACCCCACCTATAATCAACAGCGATCCAATTACAATATTCCATGAAAGCTGATTTCCTATAAAGATAAAAGTGAAAACTACTGCCCAAAAAGAATAAGTAACGTTGAAACAAAGAGCCTTAGCAGCCCCTATCAGGTCAATAGAAGTATACCAGAGGAAAAAACTACTCATACCAACAAATGCTGTAAGCAGTAATAAACTCCAACAAGGAGAATAGGAGAAAATGGCTCTTAAACCATCTAGAGAAGCTCCAAAACCACCTAACATTAAAGGTGACACCACCAAAATATATGCTGTACCAGATGTGACTTCACGCAGTAATAATGCCATTTGTGGCTTAACACTGCCACTTTTCATTCCATATCCGCAAATAACAGCCTCTGTAGCCCAACCAATCGCTGCTATAAGAGAGAATAAAACTCCTTGTGATACATTTATATTCTCATTTTTTTCTGGAGAATACCCTATCCAAACAATACCTGCTACACATATTAGCAGACCTATCCATCCACGTAGTTGTACTTTCTCTTTTAAAATAAATATGGCAAGAATTGAACCTAACAAAGGATAACATGCCGTTACAGTTGCAGCCAAAGCTGGACCACCTTTTGAGATAGCCATCAGATAAAATGTCATAGCTAAAGGGCCACCAAAAAGCGCTCCTAAAATACAAAAAAATCCATCTTTAGAACATAGTGCATCTCGAAAAAACTTAAGTTCTCCCTTCAAGCCCATTATTAATATCATCCAAACTGAAGCAAAAACATCATGTAACATACTGCAAACAAGTGCTCCGCCTACCAATAAAATTGGGTTCTCGACAAAAGGGTTCATAGTCATAACAATACCAAGGAGTACTGCGTCAAGTCCCCAAGTTACACCAGAGCCTATTCCAGAGATGTATCCTTTTCGAATAAGATACTTTGTGTTTGCTTTCATTTAGTTAACGCTTATTAATTTAAGATTTTGAATTGCACGATTATAACGATCTAATCCATAAGTTCCAAAATCATCCCCTTCTGCTTCCTTAATACAAGTCCATAAAGCCCAAAGGTAATCCCACAACACCTGATAAGCAAGAATTTTTCTGAGAAGTTCCCTCAGGAACATTACCTTCAAAATATTTTTTTAAGGACATAATCTACGTTCTCTGCTGTAAATTTATTTTTCAAGAAATAAAGCAGCAAAATCTGCCATTGGATCAGTTCATTCCAGAATACTCCCAGTCAATAAGAAAAAAATCTTACCATTTTCATCTATAATGAAATTTTCCGCAACAAGATCGTTATGGCATGGCTTCACTTCAACACCCTAATTCAAAAAGGTAGTCCTCAAGAGCCATAACTTGTTCTCTAACCTTTTCAAAACCCTCATACATTTTTTCCACGAGCCTTCGTTAGAAGTTTTTCATACTTTTACAATTTCATGAAAAATATTAAATTCATTATTAAAAACGTACTTTAGAAGAATGTGGCGTCCTGAATATAGCTGCTATCTGCTTCATATTTGACATTCGTTGAACAGTTCCAGCATTAAGAGGTTCTGCATTATGAATAAAATCAGCCAGCTTTTAATACCTGTATTCTTATCAAAAAATATCTTATGGAAGGGTTTTAAACCGAGACGACACCCAAAGCATACCATTCACATCTTCATTATTTCGCTCAACCATACCCTCTGAACCGATACCTGGCACACGTAATACATATTCACACCCATCAGGTGAAGTAACCTTAAAATTCTTATTACTCATACCACCGATTTGTTCTATCTGCCAAGTCTCATCAACATGCTTTTTCAGAGAAGATTTTCCGAAGATGGCATATAGATTTTTCCTTATCATGAGGATTTTCTTTCCTGCGAAGACGAGGATATACATAATTTGATAACATCTTAAAGTCATCTTCATTATCCGCCTCCCCCCATATTAGACTAGGGAACATGAGAAATCTACGATCTATAAGTTCTGTATTATCAAGTAAAAGATACTCATAATTTACACGTTTATTGGTCGATTGTTCATAAGCACGACACATAAGATAAAAACTCTCCTTATTTATACGAGTAACCCCTATCATCTCACCATCTATATGAGAAATCTGATGATAATCTTTTGATATCCGTTGTACTCTTCCTTGCCTTATTTGCACAAAAGCCTCATCTCTGTTTCCAGACTCTTCTGTTATACAGAAACAATTCCCTTCTTCAACCTTAGATACTCTTTCTATTAGTTTCTTTTTCAAAAAAATGTGTCACTTTCTATTAATAAAAATCTTCTTTAATATATGGTTCTACTACAGCTAACGAACCCCATTGAAGATGTAAATTCATATTCTTGATTATCTATCAGCTGAACATTCTTATTTGCAAACTCTGTAAACAAATGCTTCTGATAGCCAACAACTATCAAGATATTACTGAAACCATATTCTTCCAATATAAGAAGGATACGTTCCAGTAAACATATTTTTTTCCTTCTCCTATGAAAAAAACTCTTTCAAAGGATAAGGTATACAAGAATTCTGCTCTTTACGCGCAGCTAAAATAACAGCCGTATTCATATTTTGCTTTTAAGAAAAAGAGAGAATGTAAAATAAGATTTCTCCCTATAAGGATTAACGATATAAGACGCACTGACTGGCAAATGAAAAACTACCAAACTTGAGATTTGTTTCATATTTAAAGGGAAACATTGACTATGTTAAATCCAGACTTATAATCTGTATAAAATCCCTTATTTAAGCATGACCCTAAGGCAAGAGTTAAAATGTTATTATCCTTAAATTTATAAAAAGTAAACCAACTCTGCATAAGAAGAAAAAAAGCTTGCCTACCTTTTTAAATTCTTATCTGCACCAAAAACATAGGACGACAATGTTAACAGAAAAGGTATCTTTGTTGGACTCAATATACTATACATTTCTATATAATGTCCCTGTACTTCTATTAGCTAAATTAAAATATTTATCTTTGTTACTAACAGCTGAGGGTAATAGTAATCAGCTAAACCGACATAAAGCCATTTTATAAGTATAGCCAAATCCCAAATCAACTTCGAATGACTATCATTAGTGCTGTAAACACCTTCTAAGTATGCATCAAAATTTCTTTTTCTGATAAGATATTTTTTGCAAAAGGTAACTGTACCTGTTCCATATTCAATACCACGCCAAACATATTTTGTCGATAACTCCAAAGAAGCCTCTAAAGGGAGGTTCTACAAGTAGTAGAATCTTCTAATGAAATAGAGTCTCTTGGCTCTGCTAAAGACATCAATAGGAATTAAGAATAAAAACAATATCCAAAACTTCATTTCTAAGATTAATAAATTGGTATAAAAGACTTTTTGTAGTTTAACTGAGTCTATTTTTTTATTCGTGAAAAAGATAATGACTCAAATGTTCTATTGTATCAGGGTGCATCATAGCCATATTTCTTGAATATAGCTTTAACCTCTTCTGCCATTCGATATGTAAAAGAGGTAGCCATTCTCAGCATTGCCGTAACGATAGAAATTACTTCGCCCTCGAAAGTAGGAATATATCTCATCGCGGAGATTGGGTAAGTCCTTACGGCGCACCTCGTCAAAGAAATGAGTGAAACCTGCATAACAAGTGATTAGCTTTTTATCTTGAAATTTCTTACAATAACCATTCACAAGATTCTCTGGTAAGAGTGCAGATGGGTAAATAAGCTCCACCCCATGTGTTGGTAGATGGTTGTAGTTTGAAATATAAATGATGCAGGCAGTTCTCTTTTACAGAACAAGATTCCAAAAAGCAAGCTTCATAACTCTTAGGGAAAGTTTCTAAGCTCAGCGATTCGTTTATTTCCATTGGTTAATCATAATATTAAGATATTCTTAGATTAGATAAGGGAAAAGAGAACAAAACACGTGAATACCGATTAAGGCTAAAAAGAGAAAATATCATCTCCTCCCTACAAACAATGAATAGTTTGCAGGCTGACAACTATCACGATTCCTCCACATAAGAACGAATGTACAAAAAAACAAATAGACGTGGTACAGTAGCAATCGTTAGTTAAACAACAAAAAAACTGTGCTGGTCAATTCAGTAGATGCTTCGTTCGCAGAATCTTTCTGTTAATAGTTCTAATTTCCTTTATTATGGGTACAAAATTAAATATGAGAAAAGAAAGAATATTCATAGAATAATTGCAGGCACACGATATAAAAAGAAAGAAATGGTAACAAAGCCCTGACCCTACCAACTGGCCTCCCCTCGCCCCTCCCCAAAGGGAGGGAGTAATCCTCGAGATACCCCATAGATATGGTGACATAGCAAAGACATAATGACATAGGGACATACCTAATGCTCCAGCCATGTATGCTGCATTGAAATATGTCATTAAAGGATATGTTTTTATGGCATTATAGCATCAATTAAAATATGTCTTTTTGTCATTCTGACTCAACATTATCTACCTCTTTATAGCATTCTGGCTTAACCCTATCTATACTTTATATGGCATTCTATTTAGCATTCTGTATCTTTATATGTATGAAAAAGCCACAAGATATCAATGGTTTGAAGAAAAAAATCACTATCTTTGCATCAGAATCAGTTTTCCTAAAAATGAAAAAGATTATATTGATTGCTGCCATCCTTTTAGGGGCATTGACAAACGGACAGGCTCAGGTAATAAACAAGAACTACGCAAAGCGTATTGGACAGGCTGTTAAAGAAGGCTACCAGGACGTTAAAGGAGTTATTGTTCAAGATACCAAACCAACTGGTGAGCATACGATTTGGGACATCTACGCAGCCCCAAAAGTTGGATTAAACTTATCTAACCTCTCTGACATTGATGGAAAAATGAAAGTTGGAGTTGTTGCAGGTACTTATTTTGAAGTATTTATTGCTAACAACATTGCTATTGATGCAGAGCTACTTTATAGCCACCAAGGTTCTTCTGGGGTCTATCGTAATATTGATACCACAGACGACTATGGGAACCCTGTTGTGCAAGAGTATGGTCCATACAACTTTAACTTGCACTATTTCAATATGAACTATCTTGTACGTTGGTACCCTTGGGCTGATTTACCATGGAGCTTCACTACAGGAGTACATACAGGCTATCTTATCAGCGCACATGCTAAGCGTAAAAATGGAGAAAATATTAATTTAAAGAATAGTATCTATAGAGGCGATGTATCTATTCCGTTTGGCGTCAGCTACGAGTGGAAGCAATGGCAGGTAGAAGCACGCTATAGCCTATCTCTCAGAAAATTAACTAAAGACGCTGAAGCAAAAGATTTATTAAAGAATGCTCGCAACAGCATGTTGGAAGTAACACTTGGCTACAGAATACAGGTGCTTTTAATGTTGCCTGAGAACAAGTGAGAAAAAAATCCTTTTTCATACCATTATTACTACTCTCTGCAGTTGCTTCTGCAGAAGAGTATGATTCTATTGCTATACCCCAAACTGGTATAGAAGTACGTTATACGCCTGCCCAAACTTTATGTTTGGACAAGGAACCACGTATTTGGACTAAGACGAAAGAAACGCATGCCATAGCTGCACAGCTAAATATCACACCATCAGAGAATGATTTTGCACGCGATTATAATTATCCAACATTCTCTGTTGGCCTGCGTTATAACCTCAACCATGGGACAACAATGCATAAAGACTATCCATGGGGAGAAGCACAGCCAGTAGACTACACCAGTAAATTAGGCAACTTTCTGACACTCTATGGTACTTTTAATCGTCCGCTTTATCGTAGTAAGCACTGGCAATGGGGCTATTACTTAGGCACTGGTGTAGGCTATACTTCGCTAAAATATAACCAAAAGAACAATATTGACAACGAATATATTGGTTCACACCTTAATATCTTCTTTACAGCTGGACTATACGGACAATATAAGGTGGCAAAAGAGTGGAGTGTAAAGGCAGGATTAGACTTTGCACATCATAGCAATGGAGCTATGGCACGACCCAACAAAGGGGCAAACTATTTAGGTCCATTCCTGGGTATCGTATATGAACCAGCAAAACATACAATGAAGGTGGCAAAGGAAGATACTCATCCTAATGAGCCTTTCAAAGTATTGGTTTACAGAATTTACGCTTGGAGTAGGTGGTAAAACCTTAATAGAGGATTGGCAACAAACACAATTTGAAACTCCGCAAGGGCATCCTGACTATCGTAAGGAGCAGTTTGCTTTCTACGGAGCCTATTCTTTCCACACTCACCTACTCTATCGATATGCACATCGCTGGGCATCTGGCATAGGCTTTGGTCTTTTCTATGGAGATTATGCCAGTAGAGTTGCACAACATGATAAGGAACACGGATACACAGGAGAAAAGCATAGCCCGTGGTCACTTAGCATTGAAGCTCGCCATGAAGTTTTCTATGGTAACATGTCTGTTCGTGTAAGTTTAGGCTATTACCTCTACCGACACATGGGCTATAAATCACGTAATGGCTTGGAAAGACCTTATCATGAACAAGTTGGCGTGTTTTTATAGTTTTCCCTAAACTAAAAAGAATCTTACATTAGGCTTTTAGCGTTAATGCACATGCAACGAAGGCAGACTTCACAGAACTACAAATAACAATGCCTGTGAAGCTATAGAGCAAGCCAGAATGACAATAGTTTAGACAGAATGACATAAAAACATATTTTTCAATGACATATTTTAATATGGGACGTGTAGACTGTGAATTAAGATATCTTATGTAGTTCTGTCTGATAGCCTATACTTAACTTTTTTTTCAAACAACAAAATATGTTATTGAAGAATATGCTTTCTAAACTATCGCCATTCTATCTTCTCATAAATTATGTCATTAAGGAAATATGCCTTTATGTCATTCTGGCTTCAAAAAAATATGTCATTCTGTCTGGAAGAGGTACTTCTCTATATCCTTAAACCCATTTAAGAATGAGCGAACATCCATTCGCTTCTTACCAGTCAACTGAATATCGAGAAGTTCCAAGAGGTTATCAGACGTATTGACATAGAGACGAGTCTTTTCTACAACGAGCGTACCAGGGATACCTACAGCTGTGCGATCTGACTTTGCCGTCTTATAAACCTTCATTACCAAAGGTTTTACTCCATTGTCTTCAATAGAACAGAGTGTACTCCATGTACCTGGATAAGGACTGAGTCCACGCACAAAGTCGTAAACCTTTTTAGCAGACTTATTCCAGTTAATTTCACAAGTCTCTTTAAAAATCTTCGGTGCATGTTGAAGTTCAACATCTTCACACATTTGAGGAGCACTGATACTATCCAAAACAGCAGAGAAATCAACATCATCCAAATTGTCTTCAGGTAACTTTGATGCTATGAGATCGATTGTTTCCATAGCTATCTTTGCACCTAAACACATCAATCCATCATAGACATACTCAACATCTGCTGTATCAGGTATGCCAAATGGTTTTTGAAGAATAATACGTCCTGTATCAATATCTTTATCAAGGAAGAAGGTCGTAACACCAGTTTCAGTCTCACCATTGATAACCGCCCAGTTGATTGGAGCTGCACCACGATACTGTGGGAGCAAAGCTGCATGAACATTAAACGTACCCAAACGAGGCATCCCCACACAACCTCTGGCAACATACGAAAAGCTACAACTACCTGCATATCTGCCTTATAAGAACACAACTCTTCTATGAAATCAGCATCCTTCATTTTAACAGGCTGTAAAACTGGTAAGTTATGCTCAAGTGCATATTGTTTCACAGGTGATGGCTGCAACTGCTCTTGATGACGTCCCACAGGTTTATCAGGTTGTGTCACAACAGCTACTACATTATATCCATTCTCAACTAATGCTTTCAATGACTCCACAGCGAACTCTGGAGTTCCCATGAAAACAATGCGTATATTTTCTTTTTTCATTGCCTTTGAGGATTTAATAAGGGAAGATAATAAGTAAGGATAGGCAGATATAAGTTTTATTCTGCACTAAAGTCTGCTACAAACTGACGATACATACTATAAAGGTGAGCACGAGAGATATAGCCAACTAATTCACCTTCAATATTAATAACAGGTAAATACTGTGCTCCCGTACGTTCAAAAGTCTTCATTACATCTTCCATTGGATCATTAACACCAAGCGTTGCTGCTGGTGGTGTCATAAGTTGACTCACATGAAAGCGATGATAAAGTTCTGTACGGAAGATAATATGACGTAGTTTGTTAATATCAATCTCACCCAAAAGTCTTCCTGACTCGTTGAGTACAGGAATATAGTCATTACGGCTGGAACTAATTGCATGAACAAGCTTACCCATTTCCATATCTGGACCGACCGAAGTAAACTCATGATCAATAATCTTATCCATACTCATCAGCGTAAGAATAGACTTATCTGTATGGTGTGTAAGGAGTTTGCCCTGCTTTGCCAAACGGACAGCATAGATACTATGATGCTCGAAAATATTAATAGTAAGATAAGAACAAACCGTCACAATAATCAATGGAATGAAAAGTTGATAGCCACCGGTTAGTTCGGCGATAAGAAAGACACCCGTTAATGGCGCATGCATCACGGCTGACATCACGGCTGCCATACCATAGAGGGTAAAGTTTTTCTCTGGTACATACACACCAAGTTGTTGCATATTCCAAAAACGAGCAAAGAAGAAACCACCAAAGCCACCAATAAACAAAGATGGAGCAAAGGTTCCACCACAACCACCAGCACCATTTGTAGCACTGGTTGCGAAGACCTTAGTCATCATAACGAAGCCTACATAAAGCAATAGAAACTTTGTTTCTCCTGCAAACATGGAACCACTCATCACCTGCATCCAGTCGGCTTCTGTTTTACCTTCAATAAATAATCTCAAGCTGCTATAACCTTCACCATAGAGAGAGAAAGAGGAAAATAAGTGGAGAAAGCACTAAGCCACCCACAAGTAGTTTCAGATAAGGCTTAGAAGAAAGTTTCCCATAACCATTCTCACACCATGACATTAAGCGCATGAAGTAGAGTGATACAAAACCGCAAGCGATACCTAACAAGATTGTCGGTGGAACGCGATCAAGTCCCCAGATGTTATCCATTTGGAAATGAAACATAGACGAACCACCTGTGAAGAAATAGGAGAAACACGTTGCCGTCACTGATGCAATCAATATCGGCAACAGAGAAGCCATAGTCAAATCAACCATCAACACCTCAAGTGTAAACACCAATCCAGCTATTGGCGCCTTAAAAATACCTGATACAGCCGCCGTTGCACCACAACCAACGAGAAGCATAAGGGTACGATTATCTAAATTGAAGATACGCCCAAGGTTACTTCCGATAGCTGAGCCGGTAAGCACGATAGGAGCCTCTGCTCCTACTGAACCACCAAAGCCAATGGTATAGCAGAAGCAACAATAGATGACCACGTATTATGTCCCTTCAAGCGAGACTGCTTCGTTGAAATAGCATAGAGTACACGCGTGATACCATGTGAAATATTATCACGTACAACATACTTAACAAATAGACTCGTCAGCCAAATACCTACGATTGGATAGATAAGATAGAGCCAGTTAGTAGTTGCAACATGAAAACCTGAGGTAACAAGTTCTTGTATCAGCTTAATAATAACGTGAAGAATATAGGCAGCCAAAGAAGCCAAAAAGCCAATAGCGAACGCCAGTACTAATACCAGTTCGCGATTGGATACATGCTTATTCCGCCAATTATCAAGCCAAGATATAAACCCCAGACTACCTGATACTTTCATCTATCTATTCAATTATTTCCTTATGATTTTCACTTCGCCATCAGCTGCTAATTTGATAATGCTGGATGGAGTATGCGGTTTATGTTCCTGACGTCTTGTCTCACAAACATAATCAACACCATCAAGAATCTCCTGTGAGATATCACGATAATTCTGTGCAGCAGGTTCACCACTAACATTTGCCGAAGTACTTACAATAGCTTTCTGGAATCTATAGCATAACTCATGAGAAAAAGGTTCCTTTGTAACACGAATACCAATAGACCCATCTTCAGCTATCAGATTTGGTGCAAGATTTACAGCACCATCAAGAATCAATGTTGTTGGCTTCTCAACAGCTTCTATTAACTGCCAAGCTACATCAGGAACATTACGTACATAACGCTGAAGGCGATTTTCAGAGTCAACCAAGCAGATAAGTGCCTTCGAATCATCTCTACGCTTCAAGGCATACACCTTTGCTACGGCTTCTGCATTGGTAGCATCGCAACCTATACCCCCACACCGTATCAGTTGGGTAAAGGATAACACCACCTTTTCTCATTACTTCAATCGCTTTCTTGATGTCGTCTTCCTGTTTCATCTTCTGTTATTATCTTTTTTTCTAAGTATTATAAGTAAACGCAAAGTTAGAGTAAAAAAACGAGAACACAAAACAAAAACTATAAAAAGAAAGTCTGATAAGGACTATTACAGTTCAATAAATATTAAATTGTACACTCTGCTCTACACTTACTTTTACTTGAACTATTCTATCCTTACCTCAAAGTGCATTCTTCGTTACAACATATAGCAAGGTAATTAACCCACAACACCACTGGTGCTGAGCCTCAACACAACATGTGCGGGGCGTCAACACGGCATGTGCTAAGCTAAAACGCATTGATAAGATATAGAAAGATTGGTTCTTCATTGTCGTTATCTACAAAGCAATATACGAATGGTTAATTTATCTGAGTATAGCTATCAAACATCATTTAAAAAGAGTAAATATACCATTATAAAAAGTGATAGCACACTAAGTTGCTAATATAGACAAAACACAATAAGGACAAACAACCTCAACAGTCAATCCTTCTTATTAAGCAAGGAATAGCTGACAAGGCTGTTTGCCCCTATACTGAATATATAAGTTTTAGACTCTATCAAGCATACATACAGATAAACAGCACGTACAACCCAAGAGTAGCCTAAACTTTATATCTTAAATTACAATTCCCAACCGATAGCAGAAGCACCGAGAACGGCAGCAGCAGCATCATCAAGAGAACTTACCAAGAACTTTGGCTTCTCCTTAAAGATCTCCAATGCGTGCTCCTTTGTAAGAACGCATGATAGGCTCCATCAACAAATCGCCAGCCTTAGTCAGACCACCGAAGAAGATAAATGCCTCTGGAGAAGAGAAGGTTGCAAAGTCTGCACAAGCCTCACCTAACATTTTACCAGTGAACTCGTAAACACGCTTAGCAAGTTCATCACCACGACCAGCTGCGATAGAAACATCCAAAGAAGTGATATCATCTGGATTAATCTCACGCAACAAAGAGTCTTCTGTGCTCTCTTTCAAGAACTCACGAGCAGTACGAGCTACACCTGTTGCAGAGCAATAAGTCTCCAAACAACCTGTACGACCACAACCGCAAGTACGTCCCTTCTCTCCACGAACCATAATCATGTGGCCTAACTCTCCAGCAAAACCATCAGAGCCATAAACCATCTGACCGTTGATAACAATACCTGAACCAACACCTGTACCGAGGGTAATCATGATAAAGTCCTTCAAGCCACGTGCAACACCATACTGCATCTCACCAATAGCAGCAGCATTTGCATCATTGGTAAGACCAACAGGAATACCCAACTTCTTTGAGAACATTTCTCCCAATGGCACTACACCATCGTGACCCCATAAAAGGTTTGGTGCAAACTCAATCGTACCACGATAGAAGTTACCATTAGGAGCACCAATACCCATAGCACGGAACTGACCAATTCCACCATATTTTGCAACGAGAGGCTTAATAGCCTCAACACCAGCCTCTACAAAATCATCTACGGTCTTATAAGCCTGTGTCTTTATAGAGTTTGTGGCAAGTACCTGACCACGCTGATCAACGACACCGAATACAGCATTTGTTCCTCCTAAGTCCAAGCCAATTACGAATGGCTTTTCCAATCCAGTTACAACTGGCTTCTGCTCTGTTACGTCCATGACATAATAAGTTTTTAGTTTGAATATACTATTGGCAAAGTTATGAAAAAAGTGGAATACCACAAAGTTTTGTTAGGTAAATTTGCTTATCTCATATTATTTTTGCAATTTTGCACTCAAAAATAACAAGCATGCAATTTCCTATTCAATTAGATATACTGGATTTCATATTTAAGGGACTGCTTATTGGTATTATTGCGTCAGGCTCCCTATGGGTCCAGTTGGAATATTATGTATACAACGCACCTTAAACAAGGGTCGTTGGTACGGTTTTATAACAGGTATTGGGGCTGCTGTTAGTGACACTATATATGCACTTATTGTTGGATTAGGTATGAGTTTTATCATGGGACCTTTAGAGAATCCCACATACAAACTAATACTACAGATTACAGGAAGTGTTTTATTGTTGCTCTTTGGAGTATATTGCTTCAAATCAGACCCTATGAAGAAGGCTCATCAGAGCGGAAAAGAAAAAAAGGTTCTCTCTTCCACAATGGCGTTACAGCCTTCTTGGTAACCCTTTCTAACCCAATGATTATCTTCCTATTCATTGCAAGTTATGCACAGTTTGCATTTGTACAGCCCTGATCGTCCGTTAGAGATGATTATCGGTTTTTGCTTGTGTACCAGCTGGAGCGTTGCTATGGTGGTATGGTTTATCATGGTTGATTGATAAGATTAGAAATAAATTTGATGTAAAATGGTATCCTTATTATAAATAAGGTTATAGGCTCTGTTGTTATTCTGTTCTCTATCATTATGCTTTTGGGAACAGTATTTAATCTTTACCATCTGCCAACTATTGATGGTTTGATGGATTGATGACTAAGGATAACTTCAAATACAGATTATGTTTATAGCAAAGGAATTAAGGAAAAAGAGTATTGCAGAATATCTGCTTTATATGTGGCAGATAGAAGATACTATACGTGCATACGGTTGTTCATTGACACGAATTCGCAAAGAATATATCGACCAGTTCCAGTATACCGAAGAGCAAAAGGAGGAAGAAGAAGACTGGTTTGGCGACCTTGTTCGCATGATGAATCAAGAAGGTTGCCGTGAAGGTGGACACCTACAGATTAACAAGATACTCATGCAGGACCTCACAGAATTGCATGCACAGTTATTGCAATCATCAAAGTTTCCATTCTATTCTGCTGAATATTATCGCGTTCTACCTTTCATTGTGGAGCTGAGAGGTAAGACAAAACGTACGGCAGATAAGATGGCACGCACAAATGACGAACGTCTAAAGAGTGTAGCTGCACAATTAGGAAAGAGCGAAATTGAGACTTGCTTTGACCTTCTTTATGGAGTAATGATGCTCCGTCTACAAAAGAAAGAGATTACACCAGAGACAACCCGTGCACTTAACGAGATAACAACCTTCATTGGTATGTTATCAGACTATTACATAAAGGATAAGACTGAAGGATTAAACTTCGGCGAAGAATAAAGGAGATAGCTTATGAATATTTTAGTTACAGGAGCTAACGGACAGCTTGGCAACGAGATACAGCTCGTATCTAAGCAAAGTAAAGACCACTATATCTTTTACAGACGTATGTGAAGGTTATACAAAGTTAGACATTACTAACCTTGAAGATGTCCGCAAGATGGTACAGGACAATAAGATTGAATGTATCATCAATTGCGCTGCATGGACCAATGTGGACAAAGCAGAAACTGCAGGTGAGATTGTTGAATTGCTCAATGCTACTGCACCAGAGAACCTTGCAAAGGCAATGAAAGAAGTAGGTGGCTTGCTTGTTCATGTTAGTACGGATTATGTCTTCGGTGGCGACCCATATAATACTCCTTGTAAAGAGGATATGAAGGGTACTCCTACTGGTGTTTATGGCTTAACAAAGCTACATGGTGAAGAAAAGATTCAGGCTACAGGTGTGAACCATATTATTCTTCGTACAGCGTGGCTTTACAGTGAGTTTGGTCATAATTTCGTTAAGACTATGATGAATCTCACTGCGACTAAACCACAGTTGAAGGTAGTCTTTGACCAATGCGGAACACCAACCTACGCAGGTGACTTAGCTGATGCTATCTATGATATCGTTGAGAATCGTAAATATGAAGGAAATAGTGGCATTTATCACTTCTCTAACGAAGGTGTATGTAGCTGGTATGACTTCACGATTAAGATTGCAGAACTTGCTGGAAACACAGCATGTGACATCCAACCTTGTCACAGCGACGAGTTCCCTTCACCTGTTACACGCCCAGCCTACTCAGTCCTTGACAAGACAAAGATTAAGGAAACCTTCGGTATAAAGATTCCATATTGGGTTGAGTCACTGAAAAAAAGTGTATGAAAGGTTTGCAGGAACAAGATAAATAATAGGAGATAAAAACAAGAAAGGCAAGAATGAGTAAAGCCAAAACCTTCCCTTAAAACAAAAACAGGAACGACTTTACTTAACTTGAACAACGATAGACAACTCTTGTACTCCCCAAGATAATAAATCAAATGAATGAAATAGAACGCAGGCGAACGTTCGCCATTATCTCTCACCCAGATGCTGGTAAGACTACTTTGACAGAGAAATTCCTTCTCTTCGGTGGTCAGATTCAGGTTGCTGGTGCGGTGAAGAGTAACAAGATACGCAAGACAGCTACATCCGACTGGATGGATATTGAGAAGCAGCGTGGTATCTCTGTGTCAACTTCTGTGATGGAGTTTGACTACGAAGATTATAAGGTAAACATCCTTGATACTCCTGGCCACCAGGACTTTGCCGAAGATACTTATCGCACATTGACAGCTGTAGATTCAGCTATCATCGTTGTTGACTCTGCTAAGGGTGTTGAGGCACAGACACGTAAACTGATGGAGGTGTGCCGTATGCGCAATACTCCTGTTATCATCTTTATCAACAAGATGGACCGTGAAGGCCGTGATCCATTCGAAGTATTGGACGAATTGGAAGAAGAACTCCAGATTAGTGTACGCCCACTTTCATGGCCTATCGGTCAGGGACAGCGTTTCAAGGGTGTATATAACATCTATGAGCAGCAGCTAAACCTCTTTACACCTAACAAGCAGCGTGTGACAGAGAAGGTTGAAGTTGATATCAACTCTAACGAATTGGACGAGCAAGTTGGTGCTGAATTTGCAGAACAGTTACGTAATGACCTCGAATTAGTCAATGGTGTTTACTCTGACTTTGACGTTGAAGCATACCGCCGTGCAGAGGTTGCACCAGTTTTCTTCGGCTCTGCATTGAACAACTTCGGTGTACAGGAGCTACTTAACTGTTTTGTTGAGATTGCTCCAAGTCCACGTCCTACGAAGGCTGAAGAGCGTATGGTTGAACCAAATGAGCCTAAGTTTACAGGTTTCATCTTCAAGATTACAGCCAATATCGACCCTAACCACCGCAGTTGTATTGCCTTCTGTAAGGTATGTTCAGGTAAGTTCCAGCGTAATCAACCTTACCTCCACATTCGTAATGGTAAGACTATGCGCTTCTCCTCTCCTACTCAGTTCATGGCGCAACGCAAGAGTACTGTAGAAGAGGCTTACCCTGGTGACATCGTTGGTTTGCCTGATAGTGGTGGAGTATTTAAGATTGGTGACACCCTTACTGAGGGAGAAAACATCCACTTCCGTGGTCTACCAAGCTTCTCACCAGAGCTTTTCAAATACATTGAGAATGATGACCCAATGAAGTCTAAGCAGTTCCAAAAAGGTATTGAACAGCTGATGAATGAAGGTGTTGCACAGTCATTTGTAAACCAATTCAACAACCGTCGTATCGTGGGAACCGTTGGACAGCTTCAGTTTGAGGTTATCCAGTATCGTTTGGAGCATGAGTATAATGCTAAGTGTCGTTGGGAACCAGTACACCTCTACAAAGCTTGTTGGATTGAGGCTGATGACGAGAAAGAATTAGAGAACTTCAAGAAGCGTAAATACCAGTATATGGCTAAGGATATTGAGGGACGTGACGTCTTCCTTGCAGACTCAGGCTATGTGCTAAGTATGGCTCAGCAAGACTTTGAGAATATCCGTTTCCACTTTACAAGTGAGTTCTAATCTAAGAATAAGACAAAATAAAAGCGCCAAAGAACATATCGTTTCTTTGGCGTTTTTTATATGATTAAGCGAATAACCAAACCCTTTACTACCCGCTTATTCTAAACAACTTATGCTGTCCGATAAAAATTAATCTGCAAACTCTCCCAAATTATCTCTTTATCATCGAACTATATCGTTTCATCTTAGGAGAAACGCTTCCCTACCCTAACCTCTAACAACTTCTACCCAATGATTATATTGCACGAATATTGAGCATAACATCATTGGTTTTCACCATGCGCACCATGTGTGCTAAGCATCAACACCACATGTGTTAAGCATCAACACCATACGTGCGGACACTCAACACACCGGTTAAAGATTAGAATACGTGTTCAAAAAAATGTCTCCATTAATAAGATAAGACACTAATGAATCGAATCTATGAGAGAAGTTTATCAGACAGTTCAATAAACTTGCTTACTTCTTGATAAACTTCTTACCGTTCTGAATAACTACACCCTTGTAATCCTTACCTACACGCTGACCAGCGAGGTTATAGATAGGTGCATTCTCATTTACAGTACCGTTGCTAACTTCGTTAATACCAGTAGGATCATTCTTCAAAGTAACGGTGATCTTCTTAACACGCACCTGATGCTTTGGGGTATTGAACGCGACAGAATTCTTATCACCAGTCCATGTTACATTAACTTTGTCAGTAGAAATAGTCAATCCTTCCATAGATGAATCGAAACCATCACCTAAGAATGTCTTACCATCCTTTTGTTTAAATGTATCACATATAAAGGCAACATTGGTAATGTTTGCTGCAGACGAAGTAATTGTTGTTGTAGCATCCTTGTGCAAACGATAAGAAAACTTATCATCTACCTTACCTGCGCTGAGAGTAATAGTAACACCATCCTTTTCAACAGCCAGACCAGTTCCCTTATCCTTACCAGCTTCAAAGGTAACTGTTTTTCTGAGCAAATGATAAAGAACTAACAGCAGCAAATGCTGCAACAAAAAGCAAAGCGTAGAATTTTTATTCATAATAACTTTATTTAATTAATAAAAAGGTTTAATTGCTATGCAAAATTTAGGCAAATATTATGATATATGCAATTATAAATCCATGAATAACCTTTTATTTATTCATTTTCCATACTCATACACTACATATCAAGATAGATGTGTGCGCTTACAATGTTAAAAACGCATTTTTGTTGATAAAATTTGTTTTATTCCACTATTTATCCTATATTTGCGAAGTGTTTTTCACTGATTTAGATATTTTGCTAAATCATTTTTCGAGGTTGGTAGCTTCCCTGCACCAACCTCTTTTTATTCTCTTTAAAGTAGAAAAACAATCCCAAAACTTGACACATAATGAATCTTTACTTACCTTTGTATCAGATTATTAAACTTAATTCTATGAAACAGTACAAATCTTTCCTCTTACTTTTTAGCAGCTTTATTATTGTTTAGTTGTGGAAAAACTATTTTACCATCTGATGATGAGCATAAAGAAGAAGAGCAACATTCCCCTCAGCCCAATGGTGACTCACAGGTATATACAGTTTCAGAGTTTCTCAAGGGAGACTTTGGAAATAATGGAGTTTGGGTACATGGTTATATTGTTGGAGCTTTGCAAACGAAATATCAAGCAGGCTGAATGGGAACCACCTTTCACGTATGACTCTGCAATCCTATTAGCTGACGACCCAGAAGAGTCTGACCCAGAGAATGTTATTTCTATCCAAATGGTCAACAAACAAATGAAAGAAGATATTGCTTTAGCCGCTAATCCTCAGAATTATGGTAGACATATTGCCTTCTTTGGCATTAAACAAAAATACTTAGGAATACCAGGTATGAAAAAGCATATACTGGCAAGCGAATGGTTGAACGAGTGACTTTTTATATAAAAGATTTGCAGCAAATAAGAAAATTGATTATATTTGCAACCCCAAATAATAATAAAAGTTAGAAAAGCCTATCGACATACTTCTACTTCATAAGAAAGAAAATTGAAAATGAAGAATCTGAATGAGATGACCGACGAGCAGTTGGCATTGTCATACATTGAAGGAAGCAACGATGCTTTCGATTTGTTGCTATCGCGCAATCAATCGAAACTTTTTTCGTATATTCTATTCGTTGTGCGTGATAGGGATGCTGCTGACGACTTATTTCAAGAAACTTTCGTGAAGATTATCACGAAGTTACAACAGGGAAGATACTCACCAACGGGTAAGTTCTCTGCATGGATTATGCGTATCGCTCATAATGTAATTATGGACTGGTATCGTGCGCAGCGTGCAGACAAGGTGATTGATGCACCTAAGGACAACGACTTATCAAATGTTGGTGGTGACGATACTGTTATTGATAACATCGAGTGCCAATTCATTAATAGCCAAACACTCTCTGATGTGAAGCGAATGATGAACCTTCTTCCTGCCACACAGCGCGAAGTTGTTTTTATGCGTTTTTATCAAGAGATGTCTTTTAAAGAGATTGCTGAAACAACAGGCGTTAGCATTAATACCAGCCTTGGCCGTATGCGTTATGCCATATTCAACTTGCGGAGAATGGTTCGCGAACATAAGGTAAGTTTGCAATTAACATAAGAATAAATAGTTCTTTTATTAACTATACCAAAAGCCCTCACTTGTTTCTTAACTATCTTGTTAAAACAAGTGAGGGACTCTTTCTATCTTATTATTATCTATGCAGTTGCTTGAGTGAGTGGATAGTAGCCTTTGGGTCAGCTGCCTTGAAGACATAACTACCACTAACAAGAATGTCAACACCAGCTTCAACAAGGCGAGGTGCCGTATCTGCTTGTACTCCACCATCTACTTCGATCAGCGCATTGCTACCTTCACGGTCAATCAACTGGCGCAAGCGTTGCACTTTCTTGATACTGCTCTCTATGAATTTCTGTCCACCAAAACCAGGGTTTACGCTCATAAGCTGAACAATATCTAAATCGCAAATAATATCCTCAAGAACATTGACCGGTGTTGAAGGGTTAAGCGTCACACCAGCTTTCATTCCTGCAGCGTGAATCGCTTGTATTGTTCGATGTAAATGAACACAAGCCTCATACTGAACATTCATGATAGCTGCGCCTGTATCAGCAGTTTGTTGGATATAGTTTTCTGGATGAACAATCATAAAGTGTACGTCCATAGGCTTCTTACAGGCCTTACCTACTGCTTCAAGCACAGGGAAACCAAAAAGAAATATTAGGGACAGAAGACGCCATCCATGACATCCATGTGAAGTCAATCAGCCTCACTTTCATTAATCATTTCAATCTCCTTATCCAAATGAAGGAAGTCAGCGGAGAGCAGGGAAGGTGATACTATTATTTCCATATCAATCTTAGTTCAAGCAAAAGGTTTGCATCTTCCCATTGATTTTTAATGACACGATAGGTATAAGCTATCTGTCGAATAATATTAAGCGTCTTCTCAGACGGCTTAAGTTCTTCTGGAGTAAATATTCTAACCATAGGCCGAAAATGTATTGTTGAGAGTTATTATGTCATCTAAACGCTATATGATAGATATTATTATATCTTCTTACAAGAATATTTTTCACTTTATATGCATTAATTTGTTGGGATTATCTTGTATCATTCCTTTTTATTCATCTTTCCTTTAAATAAAAGAGAACTTTTCTTTATTTCACAAGCGTATAATTCGATAATTTTTATGTAAGTTTGTAGCGTAAAAGTATTTGAGAATTTTATATCTATATGATTATAAAGGTATGTGGCATGCGTGAAGCCCACAATATTCACGAAGTTTCTCAACTTGGCATAGACTGGGTAGGATTGGTTCGAGCCTAAGAGTGAACGTTATGTCAGTCAGATATCATCATGTGCTGGTATTATTCCAGACTATAGCAGCCTGTCTGACTTATCGTCACACGACTTATCTCAACAACAACAAAGACCAATTCTTTGTGGTGTTTTTTGCTGATGACATGCCACAGAATATTGTTACCGCGTCTATAACTTCAATCTTGATGTTGTCCAGCTTAATGGAGAAGAGAGTATGGTGATGGTGGACAACCTTCGTCGTACCCTTGACCCTGATATTCATGCTGGAATAAAAGATTATGAAGCGTCTTGGCATTACAAAGCGTGAGGATATAGAAATACAAGGAATATGCAGAAGGAGTTGATTACTTCCTCTTTGACATCCAAGAGAATCTAAAGGATTGGAGTGTTTTGGAAGCGTATGAAGGAAAGGTTCCTTTCCTTGTGAGTGGGAATATTGGTATCGAAGAGGCTGATAAGATTAAGACTTTCTCTCATCCTCAGTTCTATGGTATCAGCATAAACGAGAAGTTTGAGACAGCACCAGCAGTAAAGGATGTAGCATTAATGAAGAACTTTCTTGAGAAAGTAAGTAGATTCATTGATTAGAGAACTGAGACACGAATGAAAACAAATTGTGTTATCATCGATAACTACGATTCTTTTACCTATAATCTTGTTCATCTCATAAAGGAATTAGGCGTTGATGTAACGGTGGTCCGTAACAATCAGTTCTCCCTTGAAGATTTGAATAACTACGATCGTATTGTTTTAAGCCCTGGTCCTGGCATCCCATCGGAAGCTGGTCTGCTATTGGACGTTATTCACCGCTATGCTGGCATAAAGCCAATCTTAGGCGTATGCTTGGGGCATCAAGCTATTGGTGAGGCATTCGGAGCAAAACTAAAGAACCTATCTGATGTCTTTCATGGTGTAACAACAAAAACGAATCAAATTGTTAATACCCCTTTGTTTGCTGGCTTACCAAAATATTTCTCAGTAGGACGATATCATAGTTGGGTCGTAGAGAGGACTAACTTCCCTGACTGTTTAGAAATAATAGCCGAGAGCAAAGAAGGGTTAATCATGGCATTACGCCATAAAACGCATAATGTTTATGGTATCCAGTTCCACCCTGAGAGCGTTCTAACGCCAGATGGGAAAAAGATTATATCTAATTGGTTACACATCTAACAAATAATTATTCTTATACATACTATGACAACAGCAGCAAGCTATATAGACGGAGTCATTGATGATGGAGCGCCTTGGTATGCAGTAAGGCTTTTCACTCTTAAGCTTGAAGAGGTGAGAACCTACTTTACGCGTCATGGTTTGGAATGTTTTGTTCCTGAACAATATGTTGACGTAGAAGGGCGTGATGGTAAGCCTCACTCTGTTCTTCGTCCTGTTGTCCGTAATCTTCTCTTTGTAAAAATGCCAGGAGAAGACATCTCTTTTCAAAAGATTGTACAAGAAGCCAACTATAAAATTAGTGTTGTAAAGAAGTCAAAGGATTCACGAGAGTATGCACTCATTCCTCACGATCAGATGTATGAGTTCCGTCTGATGTGTAATCCTGAGATAACCATGCGCAAGTTTGTCTCTACAGACGAAGCACAAATGAAAGCTGGTGACGAGGTTCTTGTTAAGTTCGGACCACTAAAGGGAATGACTGGACGATTGGTTCGCTCCAGTAAGAAGTATTATCTCTTAAAAGAGATCCCAGGCATTGGTGTAATGCTCAAGGTTTCTCGCTGGTGCTGTGTACCAATGGAGGAGAAATAAGTCCTACATAGGCTGTATCACTACCTATTTTATTATCACTTTCAAATACAGAAAACCTTTTTCTTTAATACTTCAAAGATTCAAATAAGGCTTTGAAAAATCATTACATAATTTCAGATAAATCCTCTATATTTAATAGCAAAATAGCATATTAAAAAGCAGGTCTGTAACTAAAAAGAAAATCAAATAGTTATAAGTCAGAACAAGAAAAGATGCCTAATTGGACTTCAAAAGGGCGTTAGTTAGACTTCAAAAGGGCATCTTTTGCAAGCCTATTAGGCGTCTTTTAGAAGCCAAAAGAGTATGTATCGACTTTAAGCCATGTAAAAATAGTTTACAAATACCAACGACATAAGAATACATTATTTGTAAAAAACGCTCATATAACACGCCTGATAAAATCATCAGTTTGCTATATGAGCGTTATACGTATGTTATATAAAGACCTTACTTAGCTTTAACTTCTTCGGCAACAGCCTTTACAACCTTCTTAGCTGGAGCTTTCTTGACTGGTTTCTTAGCTGTAGCCTTTGGAGTAGCTGCCTTCTTTGCAGGTGCTTTCTTCTCTAACAAAGCACGAAGTTTATCTCCTTCTAACTCCAATTTCTCTACCTTTGCTTGGAGATTGATGATGTCCTTAGATTTCATTTCTATCTCATCACCTTGGTTGCGGATTGTCGTAAGCAAGCTGTTCAACTCCTCATTGTCAATCTCAGCAGGATAAAGTGTATTGACACGATTCAAAAAGTCGCCAAGAATGTTCATATAATTAGTGAAGGCATCAAATGGACTATCATAGATACCACGATCCATTCCAACACGTGAAGGTTTGGTTGACATAAAGCGGAAGTTATCACTTGCCTGCAAATAGTCCCAATCCTGATTAACACGTGGGTCATTGGCTATGCGCACACGATCAGCAATACTATACAATTTATTGAATGCTTCACGCTGCATTGGATTACCCAACCATGTGCTAACATCACGTTCCTCATCCATCCAACTTAATGTATCTGGCACGTAGAGGTTGTCAACACTCTTCAACTTCATGCAAATCTCCGTTGGAGTTGAGAAGGTTATGCCATGCTGCTTAGCACATGCTGGCAACGCCTTGAAGAACTCAAGGATATTGCTTGACAATGGCTGCTCAATACCAAGTGCTGAAAGATTCATAAAGATACCGATGACCTGCTCCTCCTCAGGGAGTGCTGCAATCTGTGCCATATACGTATCAGCAAACAATGGATAGCCATCCCAATCTGAATTATTGAAACGCAATGAGATATCATCACTCAACTTTACATCACGCAACAGAAGTTCAAGTTAGGAGCAAGAGCACAATTATATACATAATGTGGACTCTTCCAACCCAAGACATGCTTTGCGCCCTCTGTCAACATTCCCTTAAAGCCCATCTGAGAAGCTATCAAACCAATATCGTCACTATAAATAAGTGAAGAATTGCGCAATATCTTTGGTGTCTGACCAAAGTATTCCTTAATCTTCTGAGCCTGACGCTTTACTTCAGACTTGAAGCTTTCTTCATTAGCTAATGACGCTAAACCATGAGAATAAGGCTCAGCAAGGAATTCTACACAGCCTGTATTATTCAGTTCTTGTAGTTTGTCAAGCACCTCTGGAGCATGCATCTCAAGTTGCTCAATACCCACACCCGAAAGTGAGAAGGCTACCTTAAATGCTTTCCCATTGTCTTTAATCATCTGCAACAGCGTATCCAATGCAGGCATATAGCTTCTCTCAGCGATTTCTGATACAGAACGTTCGTTCTCGAAATCGTCATAATAATAATGGTCGGTACCAATATCAAAGAAGCGGTAGCGTTTCAGGTGAATTACCTGGTGTATCTCGAAATATAAACAGATTGTTTTCATTATCTTTTTGTTTTAGTTTTAAAAAGGTTATTAGTACTCTCAGGGCTTTTACTGCCAGCCCAAGGTACGAAGGTAGAGTTCACGAATCCACGCACCAACCTTCTCCCATGTTATTTGGTCCACTTCCCGCTTACCCTCTACAGAGAGATAATCGAAGAGACTCTCATTATGACAAATGGAGTAAATAGCATCTGCAAGCGCATGAATATCCCAATAGTCTACCTTGATACAGTTATTAAGAATTTCTGCACAACCGCTCTGTTTTGAAATGATACTCGGTGTACCGCATTGCATTGCCTCTAATGGAGAGATACCAAAAGGCTCACTTACCGACGGCATCACATAAACATCAGATGCCTTCAGACATTCATAAACCTGATTTCCTCGCATAAAACCTGGAAAATGGAAACGGTCAGCAATACCACGTTCAGCTGCAAGATAAATCATCTGGTCCATCATATCGCCTGAACCTGCCATACAGAAACGAACGTTACGTGTACGATGAAGCACCATATTAGCTGCCTCAACAAAGTATTCTGGTCCTTTCTGCATTGTCAGTCGACCCAGGAATGTTACTACCTTCTCCTTACCCTTATGGTCAGGACGAGGCATATCTGCAATCTCCTTAGCCAATGGATAAACGGCATTATGTACCGTAAACACCTTGCGTGGGTCCTGATGATACTGGTTAATAACGGTCTGGCGTGTAAGTTCTGACACACACATAATGCAATCAGCATTGTCCATACCGTCCTTTTCTATACCATATACAGTTGGATTAACCTTACCACGTGAACGGTCAAAATCGGTTGCATGCACATGGATACACAAAGGTTTTCCAGACACACGCTTAGCATGAATACCTGCTGGGTAAGTCAACCAGTCGTGTGCATGAATAATATCGAAATCGTATGTACGTGCAACAACACCTGCAATAATCGAATAATTATTAATTTCCTCGTGCAGATTTGAAGGATAACCTCCCGCAAAATCCATTGCACCAAGGTCGTTGACGTTCATATAATTGAAGTCGGCATAAATATGCTCACGCAACTTGAAGTAAAGTTCTGGCGACATAATGTTGCCAAGACGATTCTTTACATAATCATAGCTAAGCTCACGATAAGCGATAGGCACATGATTCATTGCTACAATATCAGCGTATGTATGATCACTCATCACCAAAAGGATGTGGCAAACAGAGAATTGTCTCTATGTCGCCCTGTGCATGAAGTCCTTCTGATATACCAAAGTTAGCAGTTGCTAAGCCACCATAAACATGAGGAGGATACTCCCATCCAAACATTAAAACTTTCATACTGGTCCCTCCTCTTAAAATTTATACTTCTCAAGTAATTCTAATGTACGAAGCACCTCGGCTACATTCATGGCAAAAGAGATGGCTCCACGACCATGGAATGGTGGATTGCCATCGAAGAGTTCAGGTAGTGTACTTAGACAATGATTTATCATCTCGTCTTCATAACCCACCAACTGACGCTCAACAAAACTTAGGCGTGTCTGCTTATAAAGTTTCAAGCAGGCTTCAAGATAGAAGCCACCCAACCAAGGCCAAGCTGTTCCTTGATGATAAGCAAGGTCACGCTGATGCTGAGGACCTGTATATAATGGATTATATCCGCCACTCTTTGGAGAAAGAGAACGTAATCCTTTTGGCGTAAGGAGTTCACGTGTACATACATCCAGCACTCCCCTCTTCTGCTTCTGGTCAAGTGGAGAATAATCAAGGGCCACTGCAAACACCATATTCGGACGTACACTCCAGTCAACCATTCTACCATCAACATAGTCATAAAGGTAGCCATACTCGTTGAGGAATGTTTCAACGAATGAAACCTTACATTTCTCTGCAAGTGCTTCAAGTTCGTTTGCACGCTCTTCATTACCTCCCTCTAATTCCATTGCAGCTGTAAAGCGCAGCGCATTATACCAAAGCGCATTGAATTCTACGATATATCCAGAACGTGGAACAACAGGTTTACCGTTATCCATGGAATTCATCCATGTAATCGCTTCTCCCTTCGCATCTGCATAGAGTAATCCATTCTCATTCAAAGTGAGGTTCGGATGCTTGCTTGCCAAGAGATAATCAACAATATCACGTATCAAATCCATGTAGAGTTCTCTACAACGACTCTTACCAGCTTCCTTTGCATACTGTTGGATTGACCATATACACCAAAGAGGAACGTCTGGTTTCTCCATCTCGTAAATCTTTACACTAAGAGGCTTACCTTCCATAAACTCACGTAAACCCTTTTCAGCTGTCTCCATTACAAGTTCGAAGTAATCTTGTTCTTCGATACTTAAAGTAAGACCTGGCAAAGCAATGAATTGATCACGGGCACGACACTTGAACCAAGGGTAGCCCGCGAGAATATAACGTTCGTCGTTCTTTGTACGATTATGGAACTGATGAGCAGCATTGACAAGACAGTGAAAGAAGTTATCACGTGGACTACGTGACTCCACTTCCTTATCAAAAAGATTCTTCAAAGTTGATGTACGACATTCAGTAGTTGATGCAGCAAAGACAACACTTTCGCCCTTACTTATATTCATCTCAAAGTAACCAGGCACATAAAGGTCTTCATTAGAAGCATAACCACGCTCCTGCTCTTTTGGATATTCCAATCCACGATACCAATATGGATCAAAATGGAACTCGTTCTTCTTTGAGAATTGCATAAAAAGCGATGGATAACCAGCATACATACAAGTACTGATTCCATTATCCACAACCTCATACGAGCGGTCAGCAGCACCATTTTCATGGGTAAACTGGCGAACACTACGGAATGCAAGGAATGGGCGGAACTGCAAAGTAGTCTTTGAGTGCGCCTCCAATAAAGTATAACGAATTAAGATACGGTCTTCATAATGCTGGAAGACAACCTCCTTCTTTAATAAAACACCACCTACTCTATAAAGCGTAGTTGGTACAGTATCACAGTCAAATTCACGAATATACTTATGTCCTTGAGGACTAAAGTTATTGCCCTGATACTTATGCAAACCAAGATTGAAAGAGGCACCATGCTGAATGACAGTAGGGTCAAGCGAACTCAGCAGCACATGATTCTCATCGTCCAGTTCTGGAACTGGGACAACGAGCAGTCCATGGTACTTGCGTGTGTTACAATCAACAACCGTCGAACAAGAATAGGCACCAGAGCGATTGGTTCGCAGCAGCTCTCTGGGAAGCGAATCTTGAAGATTGGTCATCAGAGCTTTTTCAAATTTTAAGTAGCTCATGTCTTTTAAGGTTTATTGTTTGGTTTTTATTTTCTTCTGGTATAAGTCTTTACAGACTCCGCCTTTCGGCTCTCCAAAGATACAAATATTTTTCATAATGGCATTATAAAGTAAGATAATATTTTTATTATTTTATTCGGTTAATACTTACCTTTGAAACTTTCATATAGAATATCTGATGACAAATGGTATAGATAGTTAAAGATAATTGAAATAGTGTCTGAAGATTCAATCTTAACACTTTAACAACCCACTATTCCCTTTGAATGCAATGTGTTGTTGCCCAACACTAATGGTGTTGTTGAGTGAGCACCAATCGTGCTGGGGGTTAAATACTCTGCAATATATTGCTGATTGGATTCTAATTAACACCCAACAATAAAATGACGTGACATGCGATTGCATATCACGTCATACATTATATATAAAGCAACTTAACTCGGTATGATAAAGTTGATTACTTCTTTCTCTACGCCAACTGTAAACGTACCAACAGGAGTACCATTCAATAGTCGCCCATCCACACTGACAGGTGTGTGCTCAGCTATTTGTACGCTCAACTCCTGCGTTCTATAAGGCATCACATTACGATGATTTAGTATCTTATCCCGCAACAAGAGATACATTCCCTCCATCGCTTGCAGCATCTTTGGCTGAGAAACAATTGAAACATCCAGTAATCCATTATAAGGAACAGCGTTCGGAGTTTGTCCATAACCTTGTGCATTGCCGATACAAACGGTCATCAAACGCTCTTTAATACTATCTGTATTAATTTTCAACGACATCAAATAATCCATACGCTGGAACAGAAGTAGAAAGCAAGAAAGGATAAATGAGATTGTACGAGAAATAAACAAGTGACGCATACGACGACGAAGACTCATGATATTTGCCACCATGCCAATGTTTACACAGTTAAGGAAATATCGACGGCAACGCTCATTCTTCTTATTCTCATAGCGAATACAGCCTATATCTATCCGTCTTACACGTTTCTGTTTAAGCCAAGCGATTGTCTGTTCCAAGTGCGACTCATCAAAACCCCAGAAGTGTGCAAAATCGTTTAGCACACCATTTGGAATAACACCCAACGTAATACGCTCACGCTCCTCTGGCTCTAAGAGCATCAGATAATTAACAGCATCATTCAAGGCAGAGTCACCACCATAGACAATAATAGTCTTATAGCCATTACTGATAAGCATACGTACGAGCCTATCCACGCTACGTGGATTCTCGCTCTGCACCATATCATATTGTATATTGTGTGCTTGCAGACAGCGTTCGGTCTGCTCCCAACGCTTTACAGGATTAGCAAGTAATCCACCCTTGGGGCAATAAATAATGCCCCATCTTCCTTCCTCTACCATAAACTCAATATTTCTTCAACTTTATCTTCCATCGTTTGCGCAGCATTTACCCAATGAATTGTAAAGCCACGACGCTCCATACCACGGGAACCACGTCATCTGTCGCTTAGCAAACTGATGAATAGCGATTTCTAACTGTCGGAACATCTCGTCGTAAGACAGCTTCCCTATGAGATATTCCGTCACAAACTTATATTCCAGACCATAATAAATAAGGTCTTCTGCGGGAATACCTCGTTTCAATAACCCAGCTATCTCGTCAACCATTCCTTCCTCAAGACGTGCTTTCAAACGATTAGTTATCTTCTTTCTTCGCATCTCACGATCAATATCTACACCTATTATTAATGAGTCAATCGGTGGACATTGTCGCTCTTCTGTTGGCTTTGTGAGATTATAGGATTCTATCTCTATCGCACGAATAGCACGCTGGCAAGAGTCGACATCCGTCTTGTTGTGCATGACGGAATGGTTCTTTGCCTTCAATTCAACCAACATTGCCGTCAATTCTTCAAGCGACTTTTCCTCCAACGCCTTACGAAGTTCAGGATTCTGTGGCACTGGCGAAAGGCTATAACCCTTCAATACAGCTTCAATATAAAGCCCTGTACCACCACAAAGAACAGGCAGTATTCCCCTACTCCGTATATCCTCATAGCTATCAAGGAAATCCTGCTGATAGCGAAAAAGATTATATTTCGTTCCAGGCTCACATATATCTATAAGGTGATAAGGTACTGCATACCCTTCAACCATGTAATCAGCCAAGTCTTTACCCGTACCGATGTCCATACCACGATACACCTGACGGCTATCAGCACTGATGATTTCAGCGTTGAGCCGAGCAGCCAAATGCGCAGCAAGATCGGTCTTTCCCGAAGCCGTAGGACCAAGAATGGTTATCATACGCTTGTCAAAATCTATGTCTGCAGCTGTACACTCACCTATATGTTCGTTCTTCATGTCACAAAGATAACAAAAAAATCCCTGCCAGCAAGCTGACAGGGACTATTATTTTATCCGTCAATCACTCTCTACGCAAGAGAGGATTGCAGATGACCTTTCGGTTGGTATTACTTCAACTCTGCGAAGTACTTGATTGTACGAACCATCTGAGAAGTATAAGAGTTCTCATTGTCGTACCAAGAAACTACCTGTACCTGATAAGTGTTATCGTCGATCTTGCTTACCATAGTCTGAGTTGCATCAAACAAAGAACCATAGCGCATACCGATGATATCAGAAGATACGAGCTCATCCTCAGTATAACCGAAGCTCTCGTTAGCAGCAGCCTTCATTGCAGCGTTGATACCCTCAACAGTTACGTCGTTACCCTTAACAACAGCAACGAGGATTGTTGTAGAACCTGTTGGAGTTGGGATACGCTGTGCAGAACCGATCAACTTACCGTTCAACTCTGGAATAACGAGACCGATAGCCTTAGCAGCACCAGTTGAGTTAGGAACGATGTTGCAAGCACCTGCACGTGAACGACGGAGGTCACCCTTGCGCTGTGGACCGTCGAGAATCATCTGGTCGCCAGTGTAAGCGTGGATTGTTGACATGATACCTGACTGGATTGGAGCGTATGCGTTCAACGCAGCTGCCATTGGAGCCAAGCAGTTTGTTGTACAAGAAGCTGCAGAAATAACAGTATCAGCTGCAGTCAAAGTCTCGTGGTTAGTATTGAAAACAACTGTTGGGAGATCGTTACCTGCAGGAGCAGAGATAACTACCTTCTTAGCACCAGCCTTGAGGTGAGCAGAAGCCTTCTCCTTAGATGTGTAGAAACCTGTACACTCGAGAACTACGTCTACGTTGTTAGCAGCCCATGGGCAGTTAGCAGCGTCCATCTCAGCAGAGATCTTAATCTCCTTACCATCAACGATGATAGAATTCTCAGTAGCCTCTACAGTGTGCTTACCCTCACCGAACTTGCCAGCGAAACCACCCTGAGCGGTATCATACTTCAACAGATGAGCAAGCATCTTAGGACTTGTCAAGTCGTTAATTGCAACAACCTCATAACCTTCAGCCTCGAACATCTGACGGAATGCGAGACGACCAATACGGCCAAAGCCGTTAATAGCTACATTTACCATTTTACTTTAAATTATTTATAAAAGTTTATAAAAACGATTCTCTTTTTACCTCCTTATAGAAGATTTTCTATCTTACGATTGCAAAGATACAATTTATTTTTTTGCAGACGCTTAGCGTATTAATTATTATAAAAATAACTCGTTTTCGCATACATAGGCAATCAGACGCAATACAACAAACCGAGATTGCAAAGTCTATATAACAAAAGAAAGGGTATTAGTATAAAAACGCAAGACAAACAAACAAATTAACAACAAAATTAATTATGAGCAAACTTATTCAAGAATTCAAGGAATTTGCAGTTAAAGAGTAATGCCGTTGATATGGCTGTCGGTGTAATCATCGGTGGTGCTTTCGGCAAGATTGTTTCATCTATCGTTGACGATATCATCATGCCTCCTATCGGATGGCTTATCGGTGGCGTTAACTTTTCAGACTTAAAGTACACACTTCCACAAATAGAAATCCCTGGTGTAACTGCTCCTGCTCCAGCAACCATCAACTATGGTAACTTCTTGCAGACATTGCTTGACTTCATTATCATCGCTTTCTGTGTATTCATGATGGTAAAGGGTATCAACAAGCTTTCTAAGAAGAAGGAAGAGGAACCAGCTGCTCCAGCACCTGATCCAGAGCCAACTAACGAGGAGAAACTGCTCTCTGAGATTCGCGATTTGCTGAAAAATAAGTAAGCAACGATCTGAAATACAGATATAATCAGTCCGAAGATTCACTATGAGTCTTCGGACTTTTTATTGACATCAACTCCGACCTCCTTTCAATGAGATTACCGAAAGACTTTTGCCTTTCACCTATCTTCTATTCTAACATCAGCCTTTTAATGCAACTAAAAACGCTGCATCAAAACAATAAACCTTCCCCTTTATTCGGACAACAAAAGAATTGTTCCCATTTTTTCATGAAAGAAAAGAATTATTTTTCATGAACATAAATATTTTTCTTCATGAAAAGAAATATTTTTCTTTCACGTAAATAATTTGAAAGAGAGAGTAACTGTGACGTGTCAAGCTACTAAAACATAGCCTTACACCCTGATTATCAACACATCAAACGACATCTTACATTGTACTAAAGCCCAACATAGAGATCCCTTCTTTTCCTATATAATATTATATAAAGAAAAAAATAGGGACGCAACTGCGCCCTATCCTTTTTATTTTGTATATTTTTCCTTCTTACTCCCACTCAATTGTTGAAGGTGGTTTTGAAGAGATATCGTAACATACGCGATTGACTCCCTTCACCTTACGAATGATTTCATTAGAAACATCTGCCATGAAATCGTAAGGGAGGTGAGCCCAGTCAGCTGTCATTGCGTCCATTGATGTAACAGCACGGAGAGCAACTGGATGCTCGTAAGTACGCTCATCACCCATCACTCCTACCGAACGGATAGTAGAGAGCAGCACGGTACCTGCCTGCCAAACGTGGTCGTAAAGACTTGAACCATCTGGCATAGTATAGTTGTGCATCTTCTCAATATAGATGTCATCCGCATCCTGAAGGATACGAACCTTATCACGAGTAATATCACCCAAGATACGAACAGCAAGACCAGGGCCTGGGAATGGATGACGCTTGATAAGACGCTCTGGCATTCCAAGCTCATAACCGACACGGCGAACCTCGTCTTTGAAGAGCCAACGAAGTGGCTCACAAAGCTGAAGATGCATCTCCTCTGGGAGTCCACCTACGTTATGGTGACTCTTAATAACCATACCTGTAATACTCAGACTCTCAATACGGTCTGGGTAAATAGTACCTTGTGCAAGCCACTTAGCATCAGTGATCTTCTTTGCCTCAGCATTAAACACCTCAACAAAGTCACGACCAATAATCTTACGCTTCTGCTCTGGATCGGTAACACCTTCCAAATCCTTAAAGAACTGTTCTGAAGCATCAACGCCGATAACGTTCAGTCCGAGTCCCTTATAAGCATCCATCACCTTTGTAAATTCGTTCTTACGGAGCATACCATGGTCTACGAAGATACAAGTAAGGTTCTTACCGATAGCCTTGTTAAGCAATACTGCACAAACAGAAGAGTCAACACCACCAGAAAGACCAAGGATAACACGGTCGTTACCCACCTGCTCTCGAATCTCCTGAACAGCACTCTCTACGAATGAAGCTGCACTCCACTCCTGCTTGCTACCACAGATATTCACAACAAAGTTCTCCAACAACTGCTTACCCTGCAATGAGTGGTAAACCTCTGGATGGAACTGTACAGCCCATACAGGCTGTGTCTTTGATGCAAAAGCAGCATACTTAACATCACCAGTAGAAGCTATAATGTCGTAATCCTCTGGGATTGCAGTAATCGTATCACCATGACTCATCCATACCTGCGAGCCTTTCTCAAAGCCTGCAAAAAGGCGGTTGTTAAGGTCGATACTCTCTAAGTTGGCACGACCATACTCACGTGTACCTGTCTGCTCTACCTTACCTCCATTTGAATAAGAGAGGTACTGAGCACCATAACAGATACCGAGAACTGGAATCTTACCGATAAACTGACTGAGGTCTACCTTGAAAGCCTCTGGGTCATGTACGGAATAAGGTGAACCAGAAAGAATCACACCAATCACAGATGGGTCATCCTTCGGGAACTTGTTGTAAGGGAGGATCTCGCAGAAGGTATCCAACTCACGTACACGACGGCCGATAAGCTGTGTCGTCTGTGAGCCGAAATCCAAAATGATAATCTTCTGTTGCATGTAAATGAATGTATTTAAAGAATATCAGTTCTCCGTCTTGGAGCTTCGATACTCTGAATTTGCAATAAAGTCTTCAGCAGCTTGCAAGCTGTCAAGTTTGCCTACATCAAGCAGATGGAGGTCGGTTTTTAGTTCCCCACGGATATCAAGTCTATCGCAATTGTTAAGGTAGAAGTCCATTATTGGGAACTTATCCTTATCAACAGCCTCAACAGCTTCTACCGCAGAAGGGGCTAACACGTGTACGCCAGAGAAGGCATAGAGGTAGCAGTTGTTCTGATAATAAGAACTATCTTCCTCTGTTGGTGAGACGAAATGCAGCTGACATATCTCGGCATGAGGTGACTTCATCTCGCCTGTAGTCACATTTGTCCAACCCACCAAGCGCATATTGCTGTCAAACACCAAGTAACGTTGGGTCACACGACGGCTTACTAACAGCAGAGCATCTGCCTTTGTTTCTAAAGCATGGCGATAGAAAGCAGCTAAATCCACATTACTTAATATGTCAACATTATGAATCAGCACTGGCTGATGCTGATCAAAAAGCGAAGCAGCTCGCTTGATACCACCACCGGTGTCAAGGAGCTGCTCTGTTTCATCAGACACATAGATATCCACACCATAGTTGTGTGCATCCAAATAGTCTGTTATCTGATTTGCAAAATGATGTACATTGACAACCATACGACTGCATCCAGCATCTGTCAATCTTCTAACAACATGCTCAAGCAGTGGCGCACCTCCCACCCTCACCAACGCTTTTGGCATTGTGTCAGTAAGCGGTTTCAAACGGGTACCGAGTCCGGCTGCAAAAATCATTGCCTGCATTTGCTTTTCTTTTTATGCCTACAAAATTAATGCTTTTATTTCAGTCTACAAAGGAATGACGAACATAAATCAAAAAGAAAGGGGATTACTTTGTATCTTATCGTTATATTATAGTCACAGAGTAAGGATAAAAAAAGACAACAAAAACCTTACTCCTCCAGTTTCCATTGCCATTTTCTCATATCTACACAGCCATTTGCACGGAAGGTTATCCCTTCTGCTTCCAACAAACCGCGCTGTTCTTCCCAACAAGGAGCCGTACGTCCATTACCATTTACGACTCGATGACATGGCAAATGTTCTGCTTCAGATACGCCATGTAGTACTTTTCCAACCAAACGAGCATGACAAGGACAGCCTACAAGCCATGCTATTTGCCCATAACTCAGTACACGACCACTCGGAATTGATGCCACAACATTATAGACTTCTTTGCGAAATTCTTCTATATCTACAGCCATTCTTACTCTAAATTGTCCTAATAAAAAAGGAGCGAAGGAATTTAGTAGGGGTTAAGCCGATACCTTTCATATCCTTGCACTGCTGCCCTCCGAAAAGAAACAGTAATGGCTTAACCCCACTAAAACCTTCAACTCCTAAACGATTGTCCCGCAAAGGGACTATTAAAAACTTACCTATCAGCTTCTGATTAAAGCGCAGCCTCAACAGCCTTCTGAACCTCCTTGAGGTCTACTGTAGAGCTCGAAAGCGTGCAACAACCTCACCATTACGGTTAACGAGGAACTTTGTGAAGTTCCACTGGATGTCGTTCTGCTTGCGTGGCTCTGTGTTTGCCTTGTTGTAAAGGTCTTCCATAATAGCAGCCAACTTCTCCTCGTATGCGCCGCCTGCATAACCCTTCTCACTCTTCAACCATGTGTAGAGAGGAAGCTCGTTAGCACCGTTCACATCGCTCTTCTTGAACTGTGGGAAGTCAGTACCAAACTTTGCTGTACAGAACTCGTGGATCTCCTCGTCTGTACCTGGAGCCTGATGACCAAACTGGTCACAAGGAATATCAAGAATCTCAAGACCCTTCTCCTTTAGGCTGCGGTACATTGCCTCCAACTCCTCATACTGTGGAGTGAAGCCACAACCTGTTGCTGTGTTTACGATAAGAAGTACCTTACCCTTATATGTCTCGAGACTTACCTCGTTACCTTTCTTGTCTTTCAAACTGAAATCATAAACTGTTGCCATAATTCTTTACTCTTTATTAAATTGTACAATAATATTTTTACGCCATAAAAGCGATATTTCAAACTCGTGTATCTTGTCTAATATAGCCTTGAAAAGTATCAACACATAAGTTTCTACCCTTTCAAAGTTTTTTTTCTAATCCTTACGACTTATTTTCTTAATCTCGACATCCACTCCTTGCAAACCTGCCAACCACCAGTAGACCACAATGCCCATACTATCAGTACTGGCTGGAAGAATAGTCGGATAAGACGTGCAGTATCAGTATTCAACCCGAATGAATCAATATGATAGAAATACTGATTGAGGTTTCCAGGGAAGATGAGAACAAAGAAGAGGGCGAGCAACGCTCCTACAACCACCTTATGCTTACACAAGAATAGCATACTCAATCCTAAAGCAATCTCTACTACGCCCGAAGAAAGTACCACGAAATCGGTAAATCCTTCTGAGAATCGAAGCCACATAGGCACCTGTGCCACAAACTCCAATCGGTTAAAAGTCAGGGTGAGAAACACCTGCATACGTCATAAATGCTCCTAAAAGGAGGCGGAAAAATCATCTTTACTTTGTTCATCCTGTTTCTTTTTAAATAGGGGCGCATCACCTTCTCTCAGCGTTAACTGATGTCAGTGTCACGCCCCCTGAAAATACCTTTTACTAATTAATCGTCTTTACAATCTTTTCTTAATCAAATCTTACTAAACCATTATTTTTCATTTGCAAAGATATAAAAAGACACTTTATATCGCAAGCGACCACATCAAATTTTAACATCATTTTTGCACCTACAACATACTTAACAACCACTATTAAACTGCCTTAATAGGAACTATAAGCCCCTCCCTTGTTCTTTATTATCGTTGTGTTAGTGCCGAACACATATTGTGCTCATGGTTAGCACCAATGGTGCTAAGCCTTAACACCACACAAAATGATGCTAAGGAAAATCGCACTCGCTTGTAATTAGAAATGCCTTTAACGATTAAAAACTAACAAACACCCCTATTTCGAAAATATATAAAAAGCAAGAAACCTACCGACCTCCTTTCCGCCTATTACACTCACGACAGAGCATCTGACAGTTTTCTATCACAGTTCTCCCGCCTTCACGCCATGGAGTAATATGGTCACCTTCCATAAACTCATAATCAAACTCTTTTTGACAAGACGGACAAATATGATGTTGCTTTTCCCACACAGCATGTTTAATATCATCTGGAAAACAACGCAAATCAAGGTGACGCTCATCTCCCGTCAGCACGTATGGAATTATACCCATTTGTTTCTGCACATCACTATCAAGAATCAGTTTAGAGATTCTGCTGGCTAAGTCTGCTGTATCAAGAGTTGTACTGTGATATTTATCATAGTATAAAGCCCAATTAAGACCCTTCATAATCTTTTTAAACTTCTTCAAATCAAAGTTTGTTATAGTCCAATTGAGTACATTCTGAAAGTAAGTCCAAAGATTATTTGCATTTGGATCGTGCTGATGTTCCGCCATATAACCGACCACAGACTGCGGTTTTCCTTCTCTTGTTTCGTGTTCTGCCATCCATTCCAGTGCCTTCTTCAAGAACTCTTGCCGAATTGGCGTACCATTAACCAAGTCTTTTCCCAAACGATATGCACCACAGTTTGACTTAGAAAAATGGCGTTTAGCATCCGTTACAAACGGACCAGCATAGACAGCATTATTTATCTCCTGCTCGTTTAGGGGCTTACCAGCGATGTTTATTGTCTTGAACCATTCTAACTTCTCAGAGGGTTCACCCTCACAAAGGTAGATAGTCAACGGATAATCGAGGATAAGTTTCTGTATATCTGCAGGTTGATTGAAAAAGTTTTTGAAATCATAAGCAAACTTTCCGTCTACATACTCACAGAGTGAGAGCGTTCTTTGCTGTCCATCCATCACTTCATAAGGGCATTCTGCATCCTCACTACGCCTTACCCAATACATTACATTCAATGGGTAGCCTTTTAAGACTGTTGATATTACAGCTTGTTGTTCGTTCTCATTATATATAAACTCACGTTGATAAGGTGGGCGAATGTCCAATTGTCCACCATAACCACGTACTCCCTGTTCCTCGTTATTAATGTAACCACGTGCTATATCACCTACAGTTACCTCTATTTGTTTGATTGTCATCATAAGACTTCTTATTGAATATATCCTTATTCTATGATAGTTTAAGACTGAAAATATTTAAAGACGTTTATTACGAATAATTATTCTACTATATTGCCGTTTACCATTAACGACTCCACAACCGCCTCGATCTTCTTTATGATTAGTATAACCCATTATTTCTAATACTTCCTTGGGAGCAGAAGCACGTGTATTCCCACTTGCTTGCCAAATAATTTCAAACTGATTTGGATTATACTTATCGAGAAAAGTTATAGGAACTCCCATTAACCCTTTATAATCCATGGGAATATCTTGAGTACGTCCAACATTAATAGCATCATAGTTATCATACTTTGGATACTCCTCTGGTGAATAGCGACATACTAAATCTAACTCTTCATTGCGCTTGGGTATTTCCAGGTTAGTAAACCAATTGACCCCAGACACACGTATTTGGTCTTCTTTATGATTACCAGCCGTTGCCGTATCTTCATACGGTGAATAGAAATGAGTTGCTCCTCCTTTGAATCCATAACCTAACCATAGCTTATTCTCTTTGATGAGTGGGAATACTTCCTTATACGTAATAGCATTCTGATGCCCCACAATAATAAACTTCTTATCGTAAGCCATTAACTGTCCTATATACTCTCGGAATAAAGAGAAAGGCGGATTAGAAACAACGATATCAGCTTCCTTCAAAAGAGCAACACACTCAGGTGAACGGAAATCACCAGTCTGCAGAATAGACATCACATTCTTATCATTCATTAAAAGGTAGCGAACATCAGATAAATCAACTGCCCCATCCCCATTCATATCCTTCACTTCGGTTACTTCCATCTTATAAGCAACCTTCTGTGGTTCGGAGTCAGCATCATCAAAACGGAACACTAACTCATTGCCTTGCATTGGAGAGCCATTATAACAGGTGCAGATAAGTTTCTTTAATCCTAACTGATTAAAGCGTAAAGCAAAGTATTTAAAGAAGTTACTCTCGTAAGGGTCATCACAATTACAGAGCACTGTCTTTCCACGGAAGTGTTTCCAATAATGTTGTAATTCTCGTTCTATATCGCTCAACTGCGTATAAAACTCGTCTTTTTTAGCTGTCTTTGCAGCATTTAGGTTTTTATTTGCCATTATGAATGATAGTCTTACGCATTACGACTATCAATCACGCCAAGACACAATAAAGGCGTGGATACACCTTATTACGTTCAGCTATGAGGCAGCCTCGGATGGAAACCTCAGTCATCTAACAAGAATGCACCACGCCTATTGCGTGTGCATTGCTATCAATTAGACAACTAAGGCATACCCATACGATACGCCCGTCACATATTATTCAAGTTACATTATTTCCAAGAAGTTTCCGAGGCTTTTGGCTGAACGCGAATAATAGCGAATGCTTTATTTACCAACAATGTAATGGACTGGCTTAGCCAAATCCGCTTCAAAAGATACAAAAAAAGCTATGAAAAAGCCAAAAAAACAACTGTAAGAAAAAAACGAAATAGAGAATTAAATACAGAGTTCTTTATAAAAAAATATTCCTTATTTTTTTATTATTTTTACTCCCCACCTTTGCTGCACCAATAGAAATGGTATACGACATAGGAAGGGCTTACCTCAGCTATTTATAAAGAATATTAATAGTATTACTAAAGTCTTGTAATGTTTACGTAAATTTAATCTTCATATCACATCAATCAACCAACACAACCGACGAAAAAAATCGCATTATTATAAACCTCTATCTTGTATTTAGTCTACCCTTAAAAGCCTAATATTCCTCTGATTCACAGTATATTATACTACAAATCATTTGCTTATATCTGCAAGTTTTTGTACCTTTACATTATAAATCTTGCAGATATTTATGCTTAAACGTACATCCAAACAGCTCTCTATGTTCTCTTCTTTAGAGGACATGCTTAGTCATCAACATCCCCTTTTCCAACTTAGTAATAAGATTAATTGGGAGTGTTTTGAAAATGCTTTTTCTCCATTGTATTGCAATACTAATGGTCGCCCCGCTCATCCTATTCGCTTGATGTGTGGTCTTTTAATCTTAAAAACATTTGCGTAATGTTTCAGATGAAATGGTGGTTTCTCAATGGAGTGAGAATGCTTACTATCAATATTTTTGTGGTGGACTTGAATTTATGCCCAAACAACCCTGTGACGCTTCCGAGTTAGTTCACTTCAGAAATCGTATAGGTGAGGAAGGTATGGAGTTAATATTAGCAGAGAGCATCCGTGTTAATACCGACCATGATGACGAAGATCGTTTTGATACGGCTTTCATTGATTCTACCGTGCAGGGAGAAGAATATAACCTATCCTACAGATGCGAAGTTGCATAAAAAGATAATCAAAAAAACGTTCTGAAGATAGTTCATGACAAGTGTCTTCCTCTACGACAGAGTTACACGCGTACGTTGAAAGGGATTTACCGTTCCCAACGTTTTCGTAATCATCCCAAGAATCGTAAGAAAGCTCTTAAGGCAGATAGACAACTAAGAACCATAGCAGGAAGATTGGTAAGAGAATTAGAGCGTAATCTTGAGGGAAAGAAAGGATATGAGAAGATGTTTGAACTATATTATAGAGTTCTTTCTCAGAATCGAAAGTCAAAGAACAAAGTATATTCTCTGCACGAACCAGATGTGGTTTGCCTCAGCAAAGGTAAGGAACATAAGCAATATGAGTTTGGTAATAAAGTATCTATTCTTCGCTCATGGTCAGGACTTATTTTGGGTGCATGTTCTTTTAGGAATGAATATGATGGGCATACTATCGAAAAAGACGTTGGAACAAACCCAAAGGATGACAGGAAAAGCAGGTTGATAAGTTAGCAGGAGATAGAGGGTATAGAGGTGTAAAAGCAGATTGGGCAGACAAAGATACTCATTCCAGACACTCCTAAAGCTAAAGATAGCTACTACCAAAAAGAAAAAGAAACACAAACTATTTTTGTAAACGAGCAGGTATAGAGCCAACCATAGGACATCTTAAAAGCAGACCATCGATTATCTCGCAACTTTTTATAAAGGTGTGAAAGGAGATGCTATCAATGTATTATTAGCGGCAGCAGCATATAACTTCAAAAAGAGCTATGAGAGTTCTTTTGGACCTTATAAAAAGAATCAGCATAGAGACATGTCGGTACAGGCTTTATGCTGAAATATAGTTTTTAAGGGATGACTATTTATCCTTTTTCTTTATTATCTTTGCCTTAAAAAATTTAATAAAGGAGGTTTAGTAATCTACTATTATTAAGACATCAATATAATCAGGAACAGCCAGCAAACAGATTAAAAGCATTATAATATTTTTGAAAACAAAAAGAAAAAAATATGCCTAAGAAGAAAACAAATAAGAGTGAACAACAACAGTTTCTTTTCACCAGAAAAAAATTTATAAAAACAAGAGCCAGATCCTAAAAATCGGGAAATGCTATCGTACGTCAGAGACTGTTTTAATATGGGAGAAGGATACGTCTTAGTTTCCAGATTACATACTGGCGGTAAAATTAGCTTTGCATGTTATCTCGTAGACACTTACTGCACTGGTGTAAAAGACTCTTTTATATAAGCTTAGAATAGAAGAAGATGACTTCAACGATTTCCTTGAAAACCTCAGCGAAGTATCTGAACTTGAGGAATGTAGTTACGAAGAAGCACACAATATTATTTATGGAGTCGTTGACTTTTACTGAAGAAATCGAAAATAACTCCAGACGATAGCTTCAGACTCACAAGATATATGCTGGAAGAAGACACAGAAGATATACCACTCATTGAGTATGAGTTTGGCAAAGATGGCAAGCACTTTCTTGTTGCTACCGACTCATATAATGCCAGTAAATATCTTCTCAAACTAAAAAAAGCTTATGGCAATGACTTCAGATATCTTTCCCCTAATAAAAACTGGATTGGAGATGATAGCAACTATATGAAAAGTCTTACCTATGGTATGGACACAAAATATACCTACAAACCACCGCGATATACTGAAACGTTGAATGTACACAACGAATGGATTGTAGAAGAACTAAACAAGCCAGAAAATTCATTATGGTTAGAAAAAACATTAATTGATCGGATTCTTGCATTGCCAAAGGATGAGTTACGTTCGGATTTAGAAGAGATTATCCGCTATGTCATGACAATAACAGTTAATGGCAATATTCCTTTTAATTTTGATCATGGGGATTACAACGGAATCCTTGCTTCTGCTATCATCTTGTTAGGAGAAGTTGGAAACAACGAAAGTAGCCTTGATCTTGTCTTGGAATGTCTCAGACAATCTGAGGATTTCTTTGAATACCATTTTGGCGATAGTGGTGATGATGTATTTGTTCCGACTTTATATAAATTGACAACAACGGATAGTTTTAATAAATTGCGCTGTTTCATGAAAGAGCCTGGACTATATTCATTCAATAAAAGCTTACTTGGCTGAAAGCATGGCACTAATAGCATTCAAACAACCCGAACTGAGACAAACGTGTATTGAATGGTTCGATGACATCATCACCTTTGCTATTGAAAAACTACCAGAAGTACAATATATTGATGGTGTATTGGCAGGAAGCCTTACCTCTTTCATCATGGATTTACAAGCTTCAGAACTTCTTCCTAAATTAAAAGCGATGTATGATACAGGGTGTGTAGACCAAATGGCGTGTGGAAGCTTTGACAAGGTTGAAAAAGGTTTCACAGAGAAGGAGAATGTCCAGCATTTTAATTTATTCAAAATCGACATTTACGAACTCTTTGCTACACTGAAATCTCGTTTTAATAGGCAATAATATAGCATAAAAGGGAAGAGGAGTGTATCAAGACTTACTGCTTAAAAAGATAAAAACTTTTTGTACGCAACTATTCTGTGTATTCAATATTGTTTTGATACATTCTCTTTTTCATTATCGTTCTTACCTTTCAAAAAGAAAAGGAAAACACTAATATTAGCTATTTTTCGTTATCTTTGCAGCAACAAAACATTGAGAACGAGAATGGAAAGTGCAAAGAAGTATTTGTTGGGAATGACACTTGGCGAACTGAAAGAGGTTGCCAAGTCGCTCGGAATGCCAGCTTTTACAGGCGGACAGATAGCCAAATGGCTCTATACACAGCATGTGAGAAGTATTGATGAGATGACGAATATCTCAAAAGCAAACAGAGAGAAACTCGCTGCTGAATATGCTATTGGCTGTAAGGAGCCTATCGATGCACAGCATTCTAAGGACGGAACCATCAAATATCTCTTCCCTACTGATAGTGGTAAGTTTGTTGAAACGGTGTATATTCCAGACGAAGACCGTGCCACGCTCTGTGTTTCTTCACAAGTAGGATGTAAGATGAACTGCCTCTTCTGCCAGACAGGAAAGCAGGGTTTCGAAGGTAGTCTTTCGGCTACAGACATACTCAATCAGATTTATTCCCTCCCTGAACGTGAGAAATTGACGAATATCGTCTTCATGGGTCAAGGCGAACCAATGGATAATCTTGACAACGTACTGCGTACCACAGAGGTCATGACTGCTGACTTCGGTTACGGATGGTCACCAAAACGCATCACCGTGAGCAGTGTAGGTGTCAAAGGAAAGCTCAAACGATTCCTCGACGAGAGTGACTGCCACGTTGCTATCAGTATGCACACCCCTTTACACGACCAGCGTTCGGAGTTGATGCCAGCAGAAAGAGGAATGTCTATTGATAGTATTATCGAGTTACTCCGCAATTACGACTTCTCTCATCAGCGCCGTCTGTCATTCGAATATATTGTCTTCAAGGATTTCAACGACAGCGAGGAACATGCCAAGGCTATCGTACAATTACTCAAAGGATTGGACTGCCGAATGAATCTTATTCGCTTCCATCCTATCCCAAATATCCCATTACAGGGTGTTGATGACAAGAAAATGGAGAAATTCAGAAACTATCTGACACAACATGGGGTATTCACAACTATCCGTGCCAGTCGTGGACAGGATATCTTTGCAGCCTGCGGTCTGCTCTCAACAGCAAAGAAAATTGAAGAAGAAAGAGGAAGAAAGAAATAGTAAAAAGGAGAAGAAGTAAGAAAGTAAAAAGACTAACAGACTACATAAAGAGAGCCAATAGAAAACTGAATATAATAAAACAATACAAGATATAAGTATATGAACGATAATAAAAGAGTCCGCGTAGCAATCACACACAGAGACACCAACGGCATTGGATATGAGACTATCTTTAAGACCTTTGCCGAACCAGAGATGCTGGAACTTTGTACGCCCATCGTCTATGGTTCACCAAAAGTAGCCACCTATCACCGTAATGCACTCGACATTGAAGCTAACTTTACCATTATTAAAGATGCATCAGAGGCACAGGACGGACGACTCAACCTACTCCCTGTATTTGACGACGAAATTAAGGTTGAACTGGGCACAGCTTCAGAAGACTCTGGTGTTGCTGGTTTGCGTGCTGTTGACAAAGCTTTAGAGGACTACTGTCAGGGTCTATTTGACGTTCTTGTTACAGCTCCTATTGACAATAACGAGCACTTCCACTTCAGTGGTCAGAGTAGATATATCGAAGACCACATGGAATCAGAAGAGCAAGCATTATCTGTCTTGATTAATGACGGACTGCGCATTGCCCTTGCTACACGTAATCTCCCACTGCGCCAAGTAGCTGAGTCAATCTCAAAGGCAAGTATAATCAATAATGCGAGTGCACTCTTTAAGAGTCTTCGTCGTGACTTCCGCCTTTCTTGTCCACGCATTGCAGTGCTTGGATTGAACCCTAAAGCTGGCGATAACGGCTTGTTAGGTTCTGAAGAACATGAGATAATCATGCCAGCTATTGACGAACTTGTTGAGAATGGCATACAAGCCTTTGGTCCTTACCCTGCCGATACGTTCTTTGGCTGTAATAACACAGAGTATTTTGATGGTATCTTAGCAATGTATTACGAACAAGGACTTGCTCCTTTCCGTACGCTTTCAGCATCTCATGGCATCATTTACACAGCAGGATTACCACTCGTTCGCACTTCTGCAGAAATTCCTGATAGCCTTTCATTAGCTGGTAAGGGTATTGTTGATGAGCAACCATTCCGTCATGCAATCTACCTTGCTATCGATATCTTCCGCAATCGTGCAGAATATGATGCACCAATGGGCAATCCACTTCCAAGCTTTACAAGGAAAGAAGAGACGAAAGCGACAAGGTGCGCTTTGCTATTCCACGTAAGCGTGAGGATCGCACACCAAACAATGGCGAAAACCGTAATACGAAGGAGACACACTAAGCGTGTCTTCCTTCAGTCCTTATGACAGATATTAATTAAGAAGACTTATGAACAAAAAGTTTCAGAACATCTTCTTCATCTTTGGCTTGGTTGTACTCTGTATTATGGTGTACAACCTTGACTTTGCTGATGCATGGCAGAAAATACAGCATGCAGGCTACTGGTTCTTTGCTGTAGTTATACTATGGGCCTTCCTATACATCTTTAATACAGCAGCTTGGTTTACGATTATACGTAGTCAGACACAAGATGCTGAGGAGAGGAAGAAGGTTTCATTCTTTTGGCTCTATAAGGTTACAGTATCAGGCTTCGCACTTAACTACGCTACTCCTGGAGGACTAATGGGTGGTGAACCATATCGTATCATGGAACTAACACCGAAGATTGGAGCAGAACGTGCAACCTCTTCTGTCCTCCTTTATGCCATGACACATATCTTTAGTCATTTCTGGTTTTGGCTTCTTTCTATCTTTCTTTATATCCTTACACAGCCTATCAATCTCATGATGGGTACGATGTTAGCCGTAGTCTTTGCATTCTGCGTATCTGCAATTTGGTTCTTCCTCACAGGCTATAAGAAAGGTTTGGCAGTTCGTGTGATGAACCTCGTTCGCCATATACCTTTTATAAAAAGGTGGGCAGAACCCTTTGTAGCCAATCATAAGGAAGAACTCGACAGAATAGACACACAGATTGCATCATTGCACAACCAAAACCCACGTACCTTCCTCACCGTTGTTCTGCTTGAATTGTCTTGCAGAATTTGCAGTGCGTTAGAGATATTCTTCATTCTTTTGGTATTGCTACCATCTGTCAATTACTTTGATTGTATTCTCATCCTTGCATTCACCTCTCTCTTTGCTAATATGCTCTTCTTCATACCTCTACAATTAGGTGGTCGTGAAGGAGGTTTCCTGATGTCTGTTAAAGGTTTAGGACTTACACTCGAAGCGGGTATTTTCGTTGCTCTACTTGTCCGTATCCGTGAACTTATTTGGACAGCTATCGGCTTGCTACTTATCAAGTTAGATAGGAAAAGAAATAAATAATCAACACTCGATAGATTTATACACTGCAAATTATTTTCATGTAAATAATTATTTTTTTCTTCATGAAAACAAACAATCATATTCACGAAAATAAATATTTCTTTTCATGAAAATAATTCAGAACAAGTTGCTTTATTCCATCTGAGAATAGCAGAAAGACTGAAAGAAAGTTGTTAAAAGTCTGCCAAAGTTGCAGATTTTTCAAATAAAATAGGTAAATTTGTCAGTTAAATGAATACAACAGAATTACAGAAAACCAAACAACGATATAACATTGTCGGTAACAACGACGAACTGAATCGTGCTTTGGATGTTGCCTTACAGGTAGCACCCACAGATTTATCTGTGTTGATTATCGGCGAGCGGTGTTGGTAAGAGATTATCCCACGTGTAATCCACGACAACTCTCCTCGTCGCCGTGAGAAATGCTTGCTATTAACTGTGGTTCTATCCCAGAAGGAACCATTGACAGTGAACTTTTCGGACACGAGAAGGGTTCTTTTACTGGAGCAATTGGTGAGAGTGAGGGTTATTTTGGTATAGCCAACAAGGGAACGATTTTCCTCGATGAGGTGGGTGAACTTCCTTTAGCAACACAGGCTCGACTGCTTCGCGTACTCGAAACAGGTGAATATATCCGTGTTGGAGGTCAGGAAATCCGTAAGACAAACGTACGTATCGTAGCTGCTACTAACGTCAACATGCAGAAAGCTGTTAGCGAAGGTAAGTTCCGTGAGGATTTGTACTATCGTCTTAACACGATTCCTATCAAGATGCCACCACTCCGTGATCGTGGCGAAGATATCGTTCTTCTCTTCCGCCTCTTTGCTATGCAGATGGCTGAGAAGTATCATCTTCCAAAAATTACACTCACAGATGAAGCACGCCAGATTCTGTTACAGTACAAATGGCCTGGCAATGTTCGCCAATTAAAGAACATTACCGAGCAGATGTCTGTCCTAAGCGAGAAGCGTGAGATTGATGCAGAAACATTACTACATTTCATCCCACGTGACCAAGACAGCACACAGCTCGCTACGATACAAAGCGGTGGTTCACACAGCTATGAGAGCGAACGTGAGATTCTCTATAAGATTCTCTATGAGTTGAGAGGTAATGTAAGCGATTTACGTCGTGACCTCAACAACGTTCGCAAACAATTAGAGGAAAGCAGACAACTCAATGGTGCGAGTGGATTCCAGCCTGCACCATCAACTGTATCTAACCTTCCTGCTACCACAAGCAAACAGCCCATCACTCCGACAAGAACAATAGCACAGGTTGAAGACGCTGTGGCAGAAGAAATATCTGAACCAGAAACGCTTAACCTCAATGATATTGGAAAGCAACTGGTGGAAAAAGCCTTAGAGCGTAACAATGGTAATCGCAAAAAGGCTGCATTAGAGTTAGGCATCAGCGACCGCACACTCTATCGCCGAATCAGGCAATACGGATTAGACAAAGATTAATCAATAGACACAAAAGGGGCTACCCTCTTAGAAAACAATGAAGATAGGAAAGAATTTCACATCTATTCGCCCATTGAAATGGGGTGTGACAGCAATTTGCTTGCTCTTGCTGGCAGCTTGTAGTGTATCCTATAAATTTAATGGTGCAAGTATTGATTACAGTAAGGTGCGCACCATTCAGATTGTAGATTTCCCTATTCGCTCTACATACGTATGGGGACCAATGGGACCAATGTTCAACAATCAATTGAAAGATGTCTTTGCTAACCACACCCGCCTACAGCAAGTAAAGCGTAATGGTGACATGAAGATTGAAGGTGAAATCACACAGTATCAGCAACGTAATAAGAGCGTATCAAGTGAAGGATACTCTGCACAGACAGAACTTTCCATCACTGTAAACGTACGCTTTACGAACAATACAAATCATAGCGAGGACTTTGAGCGACAGTTTACTGCCACAGCAAGCTATGAAACTGTACGCAGTTTGAATTCTGTACAGGAGGAACTCGTCACACAGATGGTGAAGGATCTTACCGACCAGATATTCAATGCAACTGTTGCTAACTGGTAATCATCTTACATCATCACTTTTAATTTCATTGACTATTATTCTTATCACCCCTCATAATCACCTATCACCCTATGGATATAGCCAATCTCATTAATCATCCGGAGAATCTAAACAAGGAGACCTTATACGATCTCCGGAGTATGCTTGCGCTTTATCCTTATTATCAGCCAGCTCGTATTCTATTGTTGCAGAATCTCTTTCTGCTTCATGACCCCACCTTCGATGATGAGTTACGACGTGCAGCAGTATACATCTCTGACCGGCATATCCTCTTTAAACTCGTTGAAGATGCCCACTATCAGCTAATTCCACAGCAGAAAAAAGCAGATAAGCAGTCGGCAACTATCAACTCTGAAACGACTACAGAGCAAGACCAAGACCGTACAACATCACTTATCGACACCTTCTTAGAGCAGATTCCTGAAGATGAAGATACAGCACAAGAAACAGAAGGAAGACGCAAGCCAACACCTGCTGATGCCACTGTGGACTACGTTGCCTATCTATTGGAAAGTGAAAGTAAGCAAAATGAGGACATCACTCCACAGTTAAGAGGACAAGAACTTATCGACGATTTCATCTACAATGAAGGAGGTAAAATCACTTTACAAGATGAAACAGAGTACGAACCTGAAGAGAATGACCACAATGAAGCAGCTGAAAATGAAGATACTGGCTACTTTACAGAGACATTAGCACGAATTTATATAAAAACAAGGGCGATATTCTAAGGCATTGGAAATTATTAGGCGATTAAATTTGGTATATCCGAAAAAATCGTTACTTTGCAGACCAAATACGATTTTTGGAGAAATTGATAATAAATAACAATAAAAATAAGACAAGAAAAATGTACACGTTATTCGTAATTCTTATCGTGATTGCAGCACTCTTGATGATTGGTGTCGTTCTGATTCAAGAATCAAAGGGCGGTGGTCTTTCATCAAACTTCTCATCATCTAATGCTATCATGGGTGTTCGCAAGACTACAGACTTCGTAGAGAAGACTACATGGGGTTTAGCTATCGCAATGGTTGTTATCAGCGTAGCAAGTGCTTACGTTGCACCATCAGCAAGCACAGATGCAAGTGTTATCGAGAAAGCTGCAGTACAGGACAATACAACAAATCCTAACAACTTGACTAACTTCGGTGCAAGCCAGCAGAAGCAGGCTGCTCCAGCAGCACAGGCACCTGCTGCACCAGCTACAACACCAGCTGCACCAGCAAAATAAGGGAAATAATAAAAAAGTACGGGAAATATTTGGTCAATCCAAATAAAACCCGTATCTTTGCACTCGCTAAAAAGAAATAGCCAATACGGTGGATGTAGTTCAGTTGGTTAGAGCGTCAGATTGTGGTTCTGAATGTCGTGGGTTCGAATCCCACCACCCACCCTTCGAGAATTAAGCGAAGTCTTTTAAAGACCTCCGCTTTTCTTTTATATCATTCTATCTTATAAAACCGAAATTAAATAAGTAGCACATCTGAAAAACGACAAAATAATAAGAGAGGTCACACAGCTTGTGCACCTCTCCTAACTTTTATCCATCCAACTTACAGACTTAACCCATATAGAATTGAACAGGAATATTAGCAGTCAAAGGTGAATGAGATTCCTTAACAGGAAAATTGGTACAGATCTGCGGAACAATGCCATTAGTAGGCAAGAAACCGTTTGGTAGGTTCTTACGGTAAAGTACATCTTTGCGGTAATGCGCCTCCGCTCCTTCGGAAATACTCATACCAAGCATTCCACTGCGCCAATCTCCCTCGTTGTCTACTTCGTTCATCATATCCACAAGTTCAGCACAATCTGATGGGATAGCAACTTTTCCCGCTTGCATATCTTGCAACTGTTTAATCACACGTTCCATCCACTCCTCGTTGCATTGGTGCGCTTTGTCTACAGCTACAATGGTAATCGCATAAAACGCATCCTCTCCTTTGTCGCTTGGTTTGTACAGTTCTGATTGTGCCGCTACAACTCCACGATACACAATTGGCCCTTCACTATACTTTCTTCTCCACTTATCTTTTGCCAAACCAAAAGGTGCCTTTCCTGCAACAGCCTTGAAGAATTCACTCTCGATACTACGAGGTCTTCATATAAGGTTCAAGCTTAGAAAGATTAGTACAATTTTCATGGGCATTTCGTATTTCCTCCTGCATAGCATTCTTAGCACTACGTGCATTCTGCTTTGCTTCACGATACTCACTAACGTCGTAACCCTGTGCTTCTAATTCGTCTAATCGTTCATCTGGAATAGATTGTTTAAAATTTTCCAGTTGTTTGCCAATTTGGTTCTTAAAAAAATCCCATAAATAGTTTTTGATTAATATTAATACTTGTTTACCAATGTGGTTACCTTATGAGACTCATGTGCTCCATCCCGGCATCCTCTTTTTATCACACTACAACAAACTCCTTACAGATAGAATTGAAACTCAGATTTCACATTCATTTGTTTCCTATATAAGGATAATATTGCAATTGGACACGCTGATGTATAGTAATTTTTAATGTTTGTACAAAGATACGTATTTAAAATTAAATATGTATTAAAGATACTATTTTATTTATGAAACAAGACCTTTACAAAACTAACTACTTATTCACCTTCATCTCTATAACTTTAACGGAAGAACCAAAGATACATTAAATAAAACTACAGCTAAGAGTCTTAACTGTCTATCCTATTATCATCCTCCGACACATAAATAAACATTTTAACACTTCGAAAATCGTAGATACAGCTTTGAAAAAGTCTTTACATAATTTCAGATAAAACCTCTATTAATAAAAACAAAAATACATATAAAGATTAAGTTTATAAATAAAAAGAAAAATCAGTTAGTTATAAAGTTGTACGACAAAAGATGCTTATTTAAACTTCAAAAGGGCGTTAGTAAGCGTCTTAAAGGGCATCTTTTACAAGTCAATTAGGCGTCTTTTAAAAAGGCAAAAGGGCATGTATTAGCTTCGAATCGCATAAGAAATTGTTTACAAAAAAATAACATGATAAAGGGATTAAGTTATTTATAGAAGACGAATAAACATAGTATCTATTTGCTATCTATGCATTTAACATAATATTCGTTTAATTACAGATTATTTCCTATATTTGCAAAAAGAAAGAAATACCTAAACGGAATGGAAATATACATTATAAAAAAAGAAGTTGGGCAGTAGAAAAAGAATTAGGAAGGCATCCCTGTAGAAATTGATGAAACCGTCAATACGCTCGGAGATCTACTCTACATATTAACCCTACAAGGCCTAACAGAAGCGCAGACCCCAAAAGAGAACCACGCTTTGTCCGAAAGTGAAATTGCCGAACAGGCTGAGGAAGGACGCATCCGCTTTGCTGAGAACTATGGCGAAAACCACGACACGATGGCAAAAGCGATGGAACGAACAAAAGCAGGCATACGATGATGGTCTCTTCAGAGTATTTCATCAACGGTGAAGAAATAACGGAATGGGAATGCCCCTATCACCCTCTGCCAAGGAACAGAAGTCGTCTTTCTCAGACTCACAATGCTCACAGGTCTTTATTTTTTTAAGGTTAAACTTAGAGAAAATTGTGAGGGGAAAAAAAGTATTAGATTCAGCAAAGATAACTACTTTATAAGTCTTATTAACCAACAAATTCGCATTGGCTGGAACGTATTTACCATCTAAAAACTTATTGAAAGGAAATAAAATATGAAAACAAAGAAGGAGTTACAGGAACACTGTTCACAATATATCAATAGCATCAACCTATCCCAATGCAATCTATGGGAGAAAAGATTTGTAAACTCATGCAAGGAAGAAGACTATCAATTCAATTACTACCGAAATGTTTTTTACAAAGGTTATGACGAAGAGAAGATTCCTTTCCGTACCATTAAAGAACTTATTTCTGCAGGTGCAAACCTCCTCACATTCTCCCAAAGAACTATTCTCAGCTTTTAGAACTACATTTAAAGCAGCTTGAAGAACTCTCTCATACGAAAGGAATCTATCGTATAGATGTGAGAGATGACATTGATTTGCAGGAGAGAGCATATGATATATCTGACATCAATGCGTGCCTTCTTTGCCGCAGCTGCCTACGGTCTCACAATTGACGAGCTAATCCGTGGACAATACCCTGACATAACCAGCTATTACCTCTCATTTACTCCTGTACTTACAGCTGCCATCCAGCAGGGAAAATCAGAAACTATCGAGGCAGTAAAAGAGGTACTGACCAGTGAAAATAACGTCGGAATCCTTACGCAAAGCCTCATCACAGCCATAGAATCTAATAACAACGAAGAGTTGCATACCCTCCTCCTCAACGTGCTGAGGGCTGCAAAACTACAAGAGGGTCTGCGCCAGAGTATCGTAGAATGTGGTAATGAATACAGCCTGACATTCTATAAACGGATGTTGGATGTCATTGCCGAAGAAGGACTTCTGCGTTATAGTTCCGTTAGACGATCTGTTCAGACGTGGGCTGGCATCGGCTATGAGTCTGTTTCCGACAAGGATATCAAGACTATCTTCGAAGGTATTCATCTATTCTTGACCCACCCAGAGGAACGAGTAAAAGCCTATACGGGTCCGAATGCACTACTCGTTTACATTGCTTTATATACGGCTGGTGCTGAGGATTTCAGTATTGCACAGCGTGATGCCTTACAGTTAATTGATGGCGACACCCCTCTCCAGAACCGTATTGCAGCCATCTACTATCTTGACCGTTCAAGTCATTTCAAAGTTACTGACCACTTCGAGTTCTTTGCAAAGCATCTGGATGATCCTTTCACAAAGGCTTTCTTCATACAACAATTAAGTTGTACAGCCAGGGAGGACAAGTATGAATATGGAAAGGTTGACTGCGTTTCGGCAAAACAACGTGAACTTTTCCAAAAGCTTTTTGATGAGATTGCGAAATGGGAGAAGGAGGTTAAGAATAACACGGACTTCACCTTCAAAGGCTTTGAATGGTTCAAAATCCGTCTTTCGCGCGAACACTTCATCAATGCCCTGTGGGTACTTGCCAGCCAAATGAAGACACAGGAAACGATTGACCATATCCTTCTTGAGAAGATGCCTAACTGGGGAGTGCACTTCATAAGATATTATAACTATAGCCAAGAGGATGAGAAAAAGAAGCCTTTATACACCTTTATGAAGGAATATTACCCTTTAGGCAGTCCTGAAACACGTCGCCAGTTCCTTGTTAAGAATATCTTTGGCTATGAGAAAGAGGGCTTTGACTTCCTCTTGACCTTCTTCTACAAGGAAGAATTTACCACAACAGATGTCAAAGATATAGAGAAGAAACTAAAATCCAAGGTTTCTGACACACGAAGTAAGGCTGTACGTGTACTGCTTACGTTGCCCTACGAACAGCTGAAAGCATCATACGAACGCTTGCAGACAACGAAGGGAGACTATATAACAGCCGCTTTGACTGAGCTTAGGGAGGGCAGCAAACAGCTTACAAAGGACTTTGCTTCTACAAGTGAAAGAGCCAAAATACAACTGCTCCTACAACCCTATCCCGGAGCAGAAGGTGGTTACGGTCTGTACAAAACGGGAGACATTCCGACCATTAAACTATCTGATCCTTTCCTGACAAAGAACGATTCGCAGTCGTTCCTTGGTAAGGTATTCAATAAGATTACCGGTAAAAACCGTGCAGATGCAGGCTCTGTCTTTACCTACAACATTGACGAACTGCGCAAGCTATACACCGAACTGGAAAAGATTATAGAGGACAATGCTGACAAGGAGTACAAGAACCGTTGAGGGAGGAACCCAAACAATTGGTGACAGTTATCTTTTCCTTTACGTCTGACGAGCATACCCTTGATACACTTCCCTTATCCTGAACTCTGGAAAAGGTTTTTCTGGCAGATCACACTATCAAGGATGAAGATTTGTTGGGTATCTACTTAATGCTATTAGTACTTGAAGACAGCTATAGCACCGAATTCGTAGAACTTGATGCTGACAATTATCCATTCAAGAACAAGAAAAGCATTGAAACGTGGAAGTATGGCAGCCACTTCCGACTCATCGTACAAGCATTGCTCAACGATTTAGAAAAGAAGACTCCTTCCCTACTTTTCTCTCAAGCCTACTCCATTCTGGCGTTGATATTCTTCCATTGTCCAACCAACAGATACACAAGGATTTCCAGTTACGGTTCAGATGATGATGAACACGTATTCAATAGCGAACTCTTCCAGACTGCAATGAGATACGCAAGAAACTGTTGGAGAAATGAAGAAGAGTTCAAACTCTTTGCAGATATGTCAATGGCAATGTATGGGAAGTATGCACCAATAGCCCGACTGGATAAGAAGCTATACCTTCATACTATACAATCGATGCACTCATATTGTCGCGTTACAACCTTCAAGGTAAGCTGTCTGACGATGCCTTTATGGAGTTACTGCTGAATGACGAGGGCGAAGAGCTACGTAATGCAGGTAATTATATCTATAATACACGAGGTCACCGACTTACTTTACTATATGAAGATGAGAAGAACGTTGACACACGTTACGGCAAAGAGACTTACAAGAATCTGGAGAGAATCATCAATAAGATAGCTCAACACCTCTTCAAGGTCGAGATGACGCGCCTCAATGCACCGACAACAGCCTCTAATATCATCATCCGTATAAAGTAACGCAATGGTACTTCAGGGTGCTGAATATATGGTTACGGCAATGAAAGCATTGGGCAAAGACCACCTGATAGCAAGTAGCTACGGCACTGAAAAGCGTGCAGTGCTAACCGATATCATTGAGCGTACCTTCCCACTCGAAACAGATACGCCAGAAATACTTAAGACAATCAAAGACGACAGACTCTTAGAGTTGGCGTATTTTGCACCGCAATGGGTTCCACTTATCAAAGCGTATCTCAACTGGGAAGGCTTCGATCTTGCCTATTACTACTTCATTGCACATACTAAGGAGATGGGTGAAGACGAGAAGAGGGCTGCAACGGCACTCTTCACCGACCTTGATCCGACTGATCTTGCCGATGGAGCCTTTGACGAAAAACTCTTCCACGAAGCTTATACCGTGGTTGGAGAAAAGCGTTTTGACCTGTTCTACAAGGCTGCACGATACATCGGAAACAGCAACTATCACAGTCGCGCGTCGCTTTTGCAGACACGGCTCTCGGCAAGATAGACGAAGAAACGATCATAGAACAGATACACTCCAAGCGCAACAAAGATGCTGTTTGTTCATTGGGACTGATTCCAGACAAGAGCGACAAGGCTTTGCAACGACGCTATCAGCTTATACAAGCCTTTCTGAAAGAGTCTAAGCAGTATGGCGCACAGCGTCAGGCATCAGAGAAGAGAGTATGCGAGATTGCCTTACTCAACCTCTCACGCGGTGCCGGATATGCTGACCCGATACAGCTGACGTGGCGTATGGAGAGCCAGCAGGTGACTGACAACGCTGCTTTCCTACAAGGAATCAACGTGGAGGGATACACACTGAGACTACAATTAGCAGAGGATGGCACCAATAAACTCATCATTCAACAAGGTGAGAAGGTGCTGAAAACAGTACCTGCAAAGATTAAGAAGCATCCTGACTACCTCAATATTGCCGCTATGGGCAAGGAGTGGACAAAGCAGAGAAAGCGTGCCCGCACGATTATGGAGGATATGATGATACGCCAGACACCATTACGTCCACAGGATGTAAAGGTGATTGCTGAGAATCCTATCGTCAGTCCGATGTTCCGCTTGCTACTCCTTCGACAAGGAACAACCACGGGCTTCTATACCAACGAGGGGACTGGAAACGCTCAATGGCGTCCAGAAGATAAAAGCAGACGAGCCCATTACCATTACCCATGCCCAGCAACTCTATGCCGACGGCACGTGGTCAGCGTGGCAACACCTCGTCTTCAGCAAGAAGATTGTACAACCTTTCAAACAGATATTCCGTGAGATTTATATTCAACACCTGATGAAGCAGAACAAAACGAGTCACTTCGTTACAGTGGATTTCAGATTCAGGTGAAGCAGGCAGCAGCTGCATTGCGTAGCCGTGGGTGGAGTGCAGACTATGAAGGAGGGCTGCGCAAGGTATTCTATCGCCAAGGAATCTCTGTTGAACTCTATGCACAAGCCAACTGGTTCACTCCTGCCGATGTGGAAGCTCCAGCAATCGAGTATGTATGCTTCTCTTCTACACGCACTTACAAGCAACTGAAGATCGCAGATATTGACCCGATTCTCTACAGCGAAGTGATGCGTGATGTGGACATGACGGTTAGCATTGCCTTCGTCGGTGGTGTCGATCCAGAAACGGGACACTCAACGAAGGAACTGCGTGCAGCTATTATCAAGTGTACTGCTGACTTAATGAAGTTTAAGAATGTAACGGTTTCTAACAACTTTATTCACGTCAAAGGCTCACTTGCCGACTATACTATCCACCTCGGTTCAGGCAATGTGCGTCAGGTTGGTGGCGTAGAGATTCCTATCATTCCTGTACACAGTCAGCACCGTGGGAAACTCTATCTCCCATTTATGGATGAAGACCCAAAGACCGTGGAGATTGTTTCCAAAATGGTACTCCTTGCAGAAGATAACAAGTTAAAAGACCCAACAATTCTGAAATGGATTAAACGAGAATAGCGTTATAACCTATTACCAATAACGCTATCTATGGTAAAGCATAGCCAAAAAGGCTATCCATAGCATTGTGTTTAATGCTCCGCACCATTGGTGCTAACGCCTCGCACCAATGGTGCGGAGCATCAACACCACATGTGCGAAGCATCAATAGTATGAATGGAGATGGAGAATAAACTTCTTATTGACTTGATTCTTGCCTATATTAATACGCAAATAAATCACGTATAAGGGAAGAGAAATATTAAACCCAAATATTACAAGAATCGGTCATTATGAACAATCTTGGGTCTTCAGGATTTTGAAGTGATAAGGTTTGCCACTTGTGTTTAGAGTTTGCAGCAGTGTCACGGAGGCACTGAGAGGACGGAGGATTATTAAAACAAAGCTATGGAAGTAACGGAGGCACCGTCGATGCATAGAGCGACGGAGCTTGTTTGCTAATTCTATTAGCAATTTATATACAAAGTGTTTACCTCAAAATAGTTATCAAGAATCTGTACGCTATACCTCCGTCGCTCTTTGTGCCGTCAGCAACTCCGTGACATTGCGTTTACCTCCGTCCCCTCCGTGACTCCGTGTGCCTATTATATAAGACTTTTAGTTTATAACTCCATATTTCGGAAGAACCATATTTTTTGCTCTAATTATGTTCTACGATAGACTGAGAATGATGACATATAGACGTGAGGTGCAGAATAATTGTCTACTGTTTATTGCAAACTCCCACTTACGGAGCAGGTTCTATCCTCCACGCATCAATACAACGTTTCTCCAAAGAGAAATTCACACCAATCTTATAGAGGTGGCGTTCATCCATCAAGAATGGTTTATCATAGCCCTTTTCATTAATCTGTTGCAAGGCTACATCAGCCGAACCATCTAATTTAAACTCCACGATATAAACATAATCCTTAGTTTCTATCGTTAGGTCCATCCGACCATTACTCGTCGTCCGTTCCACCTTTGTGTAGAAGCCCATCATCTTAGCGACAAGATAAAAAGCATTCTGAAAATAGAGTTCAGAATTACCAACAATCTTATAGTCTGTATCTGAGAAGAGGGATGCTATTCGTTGCATAAACTGTTCTGGACGACCAGATCGGAGATCACCAATGAACTGGCTCATGGAGAAGGGAGTTGTCACATCGTGCAAACCAGTATAATAAGGAAGAAGATAGCGTAGGAACCCTTCTTCCACCTCCTCATTAGGAAAGCCCAATCTATATTCCCCGAATTCAGCATTGTAATCCTTGATTGTAAGATAGCCACTCTGATAGAGCACAGAAATTGGATTATTAGAAACGACATCAATACTATTCAAAACGTCAGCCGTGGAAACTTCTTCTGTCAGATGTGGCAGAACATAGTCATCACGCTTCAACAGTTCAACAAGATAAGATGGTGTTCCTGTCTCAAACCAGTAACTACCAAACTGTAATCGTTCAAAAGTATTTAAAAGACTGAATGGATTATAGATACCGATACCATTCTCAACAAAATGATAACCATCATAACGTTTCTTCAATCTGGCAAGCGTTTCTTCTTCACTCAGTTTATTCTTGATAGCCAATGCACGGATAGGCTCGCCAAAATAACGTACAACCTCGTCCTCTGTCATACCACATAATGCTTGGTATCTCGCATCCATTGAGAGGTCCTGTAGATTATTCAAATCACTAAATACACTCACTTTTCCGAACTTCGTAACACCCGTGAGTAGAGCAAAAACGTATATAACGATCCTGCGACTTCAGGGCACCATAAAAATCCTTTTTAAAATCCCACGATATTCGTTTTGCAGTTCTTCATTACCAATAGCTTGCAACATTGGCTTATCATACTCATCAACAAGAATTACCACAGGGTGACCTGTCTTTTCATAAGCATATCGAATGACATACTCAAAACGAGTAGCAAAAGACTTTGCAACTGGGTTCTTACCATACAACTGCTCCCAGTCATTAAGGTTGGCTTCCAACTTGTCAGTCAAGGAGTCAACTGTATTATAACGTTCTGTATTTAGGTCAAGATGTAAGATAGGATGACATTCCCAGTCTTTTTCCAGTTCATCTATTGCCAAGCCTTTAAACAAATCCTTCCGTCCTGAGAAATAGGCTTCAATCGTGGAAACGAGCAGACTCTTGCCAAAACGACGTGGGCGGCTAAGAAAGTAATACTTTCCTCTTTCAGCCAACTCATATACCATCTCCGTCTTGTCAACATACACATAGTTTTCTTTTCTTAAACTTTCAAAACTCTGTATACCGATAGGATATTTCATAATCGTCTCCTTCTCTTTTAATGGATGATACCGCAAAGATACATATAATATTCCGAATAAATGACTATAAGCCCCTCTTCCAATTGCAAATCTATACTTTTTCTTTTCATGCTATAGCTTCGCACGGTGCCTACTGATAGTAAACGCATTTCATGCTGCACCTTAACACAAAATTGAAAGAGCGTATACAGAGGTATAGAACAGAAATTCTCCTACACTTTATAAGTCAACAGAAAGACAGATATAAGGTGGTGATGAAATATTACATAAAACGGATATCAATGAAAAAGGATGCTTTTGAGAAACCTCAAAAGCATCCTTTTTTTTCATATAATAAGGTTATTTTACTGCATATCGTAAACTACCTGCATCAACTTCTTGCCCAATGCATCAGCAGCCTCCATGGTGTTAGCCTCGCTGTAAACACGAATAATAGGTTCTGTATTTGACTTACGAAGATGAACCCAAGCATCAGGAAATCGAGCTTAACGCCATCGATATCTGTTACTTGTACATCCTTCTCCTGTCCATAAAGTTCTTTCACGCGCACGAGAATTGCATCAACATCTGTATCAGCTGTAAGGTCGATACGATTCTTTGCAATGAAATACTCTGGGAAGGTCTTACGAAGTTCGCTTGCCTTCAGTCCCTTCTGTGCCAAAGAACTAAGGAAGAGCGCAATACCAACAAGGGCATCACGACCATAATGGCTATCAGGATAGATGACACCACCATTACCTTCACCACCGATAACAGCACCAACTTCCTTCATCTTTGTGGTAACATTCACCTCACCAACAGCAGAAGCATAATACTTACCGCCATGCTTCTCTGTTACATCACGCAAAGCACGAGTTGAAGAGAGGTTACTAACAGTGTTACCCTTCACATGCTCGAGGATATAGTCTGCCACAGTGACGAGTGTGTACTCCTCACCATACATCTGACCATCCTCCTGAATGAATGCCAAACGGTCAACATCTGGATCAACAACGATACCCAAGTCATAACCGCCCTTAGCAACCTCATCCATAATACCAGTAAGGTTTGCTGCGATTGGCTCTGGGTTGTGAGAGAAGTCGCCAGTTGCATCACCATTGAGGAACTTATATTCTACGCCTAAACGGTCGAGCAACTTAGGAAGGATAACACCACCAACAGAGTTAATAGCATCAACAACGACACGGAACTTACGGTTCTTAACAGCTTCAAGGTCGAGCAATTCAAGGTTCATCACCTCTTCTATATGACGCTCATCGAACGAATCATCGTCAACATAGCTACCCAAACCATCAACATCAGCGTAATCAAAGTCCTCACGCTCTGCAATATCCAAGACCTCAGCACCATCAGCTGCAGTAAGGAACTCTCCCTCCTCATTCAGAAGTTTTAAAGCGTTCCAGTGGCGTGGATTATGAGAAGCTGTGATGATGATACCACCATCTGCACCACACATACGCACAGCCAACTCTGTTGTAGGGGTTGTAGCCAAGCCGATGTTCACAACATCTGCACCAATACCCATCAGCGTACCGCATACAACGTTCTTGACCATTGGACCAGAGATACGTGCATCACGGCCAACAACAATCTTTAGCTTCTTTCCTGGGTGCTTACGTGCAATGAAAGTAGCGTATGCAGAAACAAATTTAACGATGTCCAGCGGGTTCAATGTATCTCCCGCACGACCTCCGATAGTTCCACGGATGCCGGAAATAGATTTGATAAGCGTCATACTTAAAATATTTTTGAAGGGTATTGCCCTTATTGTTCTCTTACGTTATTCTTCTTTCTCGCTCTTCCTTCTTACTTTATACCTCTTTCCTTTTTGTTAAAGTCCTCTCTGGAAAGTAAGGTCATAGTAGCAAGGATAGACTGACTTTGACGCATTTTGCTGGCCTTGCTGTGAAGGAACAATGAGTCTCACGTGTGATAACTTAGATGATGCGTTAACCAATCTACCAAGACCAATATAAGGCATTGGAACCAACCAACCAGCAGGCACAGAAGTACTCTGATAGATTTCGCTCATCACACTGGAAGATAGGGATCAAATGAAGCAGTGTATGTTCCACTTGTGTTTGTAACAGACATCTTATCTACCTTAGGACCAAAGACGAGGAACTGATTTGACAACTGCAAACGTATCTCTAAGAAGATTGCGCTCGTAAAACGGCAGAGAACAGTAGCTGTCTCGCCTTTCTTGATGATTTCGCCAGTTCCTTTCTCAACAATCTGCATATAAACACCAGTATTTGGGAAAGAGAACATACTGATTCTTTGTTGTATCTGTTGTATTCCCTTGCTTTGTAAACTGCTCTTCAGTAATTACATTTATACCTTTCTTGACTATAAATGAGTTGATTGCCTCAGTTTCTCGTTCCAACTGATCAGCATAGGTCTCAGTCTTACTACATGAACTAAATGCCAGCACTGCAGCCAACACAACAAGGAGAAAATTTATCTTCTTCATTCGCTTTTTCATTTTTAATATGTTGTGCAAAAGATAACAAAAAGTATTTAGAAAGGGAAAATAAGAAGTAAGAAAAATATATCAAGGTAGCTTGTAAAAATGCTCTTTTGATGGTTTTTATCATTTAGAAGTCTTATTTAATCTTTTTATTGAAAAGGGTATAAGGGAGAAAACAATTATGGTTGAAAAAGGGAAGAAGCAAAGAGAGTAACAATAAAAATAGAGGCTATCCGCTAAGACAGCAGATAGTCCCTATTATTCTATTTATTTCTTGTATATTCCTTTGTACAATAGACCTTTACGACAGTTTATCAGAGAAGTTGTGGAAGATTATCCTTTACGAATCTTTTCGCCCAGTCGGAAACCTTCCTCATAAAGATTCTCAAGCTTCTCTACATCTTTCTCCATTCGACCAACAACGATAGGCTCTTCTGGACGGATAACAAGTATCTTACCTTGTTCCTCCAACTCATCCACTAAGTCAAGCTGACGATTATAAGCCTCTATTCTCCGGCTCAGAGCAACACGTAAACGAGGGTAATTACGATAGATAAACTTGGGTTGCTTATGATCGCGCCCAGACTCTCTCCATCCTTTGTTACGCGTGCTGATAACCACATTCGTATCGTGTCCTGTTTCTATAGAGCGCAATACAGGAATAGAGTCAACAATACCACCATCCAATAACTCCTTTCGATCTACCTCAACAATCTTACTGACGTAAGGAAGACTTGAAGAAGCACGTGCCAATTCGTTTAGACGATGCGTATCACCTGATGATTCTGTAAGATATTCTGCAAAACCTGTCTGACAGTTTGTTACCACCATCTCAAAGATATCTCCATTCTTACAATTACGGAAATACTCTTCATAATCAAAAGGAATCAGCTCATAAGGGAAACGATGATAAAGTAATTCTGGATCAAAAATACATCCCTGCGTAACGAGATGACGTAAGCCTATATAATCATATTTGGCAAGCATGTCAATATTGGAGATACGAGCGCGACGCGGTTGACGACTGGCGTATGACAAACCATTACACGCTCCAGCAGAGACCGCTACAGTGTAATGAAAATATAGCTTATATTTCATAAAAGCATCCAACACACCAGAGGTAAATACACCACGCATACCTCCTCCTTCTAACACTAAGCCCGTATTCCTATCTATTTGCATAAATTCTCGTTAAAAAACAACTGCAAAGTTAATAACTTTCAAACAAAAATAACTATCTTTGCAATCAAACCAACTAATATATTGAAATATGTTTAACAAAGAAACCTATGTAAAGCGCCGTGCAGAGCTTAAGAAGCTTGTTGGAGGGGGTATTATTATCCTCTTTGGCAACAATGAGTCGCCTGCAAACTTTCCTGCGAATGGGTATTATCCATTCCGTCAGGACTCATCATTCCTCTATTATTTTGGTCAGAAACGTGACGGATTAGTTGGTGTTATTGACATTGACAATGACACAGAAACACTTGTTGGTGATGACATTGATATCGACGATATTGTTTGGTACGGTAGCGTTGACTCTGTAAAGGATATGGCCGATGCTGTCGGTGTAGCTAACACTGTTAACATGAAGGGTCTAAAGACTATCTGTAACAATGCGCTGCGCGAGCATCGTAAGGTTCATTTCCTACCTCCTTATCGTGCTGATATTAAGATTCAAATATTCGACCTCTTCGGTATTCATCCTAACCAGCAGAAAGAGTCTGCAAGTTTAGAGCTTATCCGTGCGGTTGTTAAGATGCGTTCTGTAAAGACACAGGAAGAAATTGAAGAACTGGAGCGTGCTGCTGTTATCGGTTACAAGATGCACACAACAGCTATGATATTGGGTAAACCTGGCGTAACTGAGCAGTTCGTTGGTGGTCAGGTTAGTGGTATCGCCAGTTCATACGGTTCGATGGTATCATTCCCAACCATCTTCTCTCAGCATGGTGAGATTATGCATGGCAATCCTTCAATGGCAGTATTAGAGGCTGGTCGCCTTGCTCTATGTGATTGTGGTGCAGAAACCATCAATCACTACTGTTCTGACAATACCCGTACATTCCCCTGTAAGTGGTAAGTTCACTCAGAAAGCAGTTGGAGATTTATAAGGTTGTAGAAGAGTGCCACGATGCAGCACTGGAGCTTTCTAAGCCAGGTGTCAAGTATATGGACGTACACTTTGCTGTATGCCGTATTCTCTTTGACCGTATGAAAGAACTTGGATTGGCTAAGGGTGATACAGATGCAGCCGTAGCTGCTGGTGCACATGCGATGTTCCTGCCTCACGGCCTTGGCCACATGATGGGTATGGATGTTCACGATATGGAGTCATTCGATCAGATTCACGTTGGCTTCGATGAAGAAACTCGCCCTAACCTTGAGCAGTTCGGAACTAACTGCCTGCGTATGGGTCGTCGCTTGGAGGAAGGATTTGTTGTTACGGATGAACCAGGTATTTATTTCATTCCTGCATTGATTGATGACTGGCGTGCAAAGAAACATTGTGCAGACTTCCTCAACTTCGATAAGTTGGATGAGTACAAAGACTTCGGAGGTATCCGTCTTGAAGACGATCATCCTCATCACAAGGATGGTTGCCGATTCATTGGCAAGGATATTATTCATATCATCCGCAGGATGTTGAAGACTTCATTGCAGCAAACCGATAGTAATAAAACAATTTATAATTAATATTTACATCAAGGTTGCCGCAAGAGTTTCACTCACAACGGCAACCCAATTTTTAAAAGACTTATGAGAAAAACTTTAGTTGTAGCATTGCTCGCTTTGGTTGCGATAGGTGCTAATGCCGCAGACAAGAAAGAGGGTGCAACCTCTAACAAGCCTGTTTTTACAGTAGTAAAGCAGATTCCAATTACAAGTATCAAGGACCAGAATCGTTCAGGTACCTGCTGGGACTACTCTACTCTTAGCTACTTCGAGGCTGAGATTTTGAAGAAGACTGGTAAGACATACGACCTCTGTGAGAGTTTCGTTGCTAACAAGACATACATGGAGCGCGCTATTCAGGTTGTTCGCTTCCATGGTGATTGCCAGTTTGCTCAAGGTGGTTCTGCATACGATGTATTGCACACCCTTGAGACTCATGGTATTTGTCCAGAAAGTGCTATGCCATTCCCAGGTTCACTCTATGGCGATTCATTGAACAACTTCAATGAATTCTTCTCTTTGTTAGAGCCATATGTAAATGGTATTGCACGCAACAAGGCAAACAAGATTTCTGGTCAATGGAAGCAGGGCTTGCAGGGTATCCTCGATGCTTATCTTGGCAAGTGTCCAGAGACATTCACTTACGAAGGCAAGCAGTACACTCCAAAGAGCTTCGCTGCAAGCCTTGGCTTGAACTGGAGTGATTATGTAACAATTACTTCTTACACACACCATCCTTTCTATACACAGTTCGCTGTTGAGGTACAGGACAACTGGCGTTTCCCATTGTCTTATAACCTCCCAATGGATGAGATGATGCGCATCATTGATAACGCTGTCATGAATGGCTACACAGTAGCATGGGGTGGCGACGTTAGTGAGCCTGGTTTCACTCGTAAGGGTTTGGCTTACATGGTTGACGGTAAGAAGGTTGAAAGCATGAAGGGTAGTGATATGGCTCACTGGCTCGGTCTTTCTGCATCAAAGAAGAAGGACATCATCGACTCACTTGGTGTAAACGTACCTGAGATTGTTCCTACACAGCAGCAGCGTCAGGAGCGTTTCGATAACTGGGAACTCACTGATGACCATGGTATGCTCATCTTCGGTATCGCTAAGGATCAGAACGGTAAGGAGTACTACATGGTAAAGAACTCTTGGGGTGAGACTGGTGACTACAAGGGTATTTGGTACATGACCAAGAGCTTCATCGCAGCTAACACCATGGACTACATGGTAAACAAGAACGCTATCCCTAAGGATATTCGCAAGAAGATGGGTCTCTAAAAAAGGTAAGATGTTGAGTTGAGAATTAAGAAATTCTTTTCCTGCTTTCTCTTTTCAACAACCCACACTGAGTTATAAACAATCCCGCTCCAATGATCTGGAGTGGGATTGTTGTTTTATTACCAATTGGGCTAATTAGCCTGATAGGGCTAATATCATAAAAAAACAGAACCAAATAATACTCCACATAACATTCTCATTTGCCATTTTTTTTGTACCTTTACGGACAGAAATAAAAACAATTTAAAATGCAATTTAAATGGAACTACACACCACCTGCAGATATTCAGGGCAATGCGGCTAAAGACTTAGGGGAGAAATTGGGGATTAGTCCCATTCTCGCTTCGCTGCTCATTCGTCGTGGTATAACAACGGAGAGTGCGGCTAAACGGTTCTTCCGTCCACAATTAGCAGACCTCATCAATCCTTTCTTAATGAAGGATATGGATGCTGCCGTCGACCGCCTCAATGATGCGATGGGCCATAAGGAGCGCATTCTTGTCTACGGAGACTATGATGTAGACGGCTGTACGGCTGTAGCGTTGGTGTATAAATTCTTACGCCAGTTCTATTCAAATATTGATTACTACATCCCCGATCGTTATGATGAAGGGTATGGAGTTAGCAAGAAGGGAATAGACTTTGCTAAAGAAACAGGAGTAAAACTCATTATTATCCTCGATTGTGGTATAAAAGCAATCGATGAGATAACCTATGCCAAAGAGCAAGGGATAGACTTTATTATCTGTGATCATCACGTCCCTGACGAGGTGATGCCACCTGCTGTGGCGATTCTTAACCCCAAGCGACCAGATGACACCTATCCTTTCAAGGACCTGTGTGGTTGTGGTGTAGGCTTTAAGTTCATGCAGGCATTTGCTAAGAACAACAATATTCCGTTCTCTCGCCTCGTTCCCCTACTCGACTTCTGTGCTGTCAGCATAGCGGCCGACTTGGTTCCTGTGGTTGACGAGAACCGTATTCTTGCATTCCACGGACTAAAGCAGCTGAATCAAAACGCAAGTCTTGGACTGAAAGCTATTATTGACATCTGCGGTTTGAATGGTCGTGAACTGTCAATGAGCGATATTATCTTCAAGATTGGACCACGTATCAATGCCAGTGGGCGCATGGAGAATGGCAAGAAGAGTGTAGACTTACTTGTTGAAAGAGAATATAGTTTGGCACTTAACCAAGCAAAACACATTGACGAATACAACGAACAACGAAAGGATGTAGATCGTCAGATGACAGAGGAAGCCAACCAGATTGTGGCTCGCTTGGAAAGTCAAAAACATCAATCAAGTATCGTCCTCTATGATGAACACTGGAAGAAAGGTGTCATAGGTATCGTTGCTTCTCGCCTGACTGAAATCTACTTCCGTCCAACGGTAGTATTGACACGTGACGAAAACCTTGCAACAGGCTCAGCACGTAGTGTAGCGGGATTCGATGTATATGCAGCTATTAAGAGTTGTCGTGACCTCTTATTGAATTTTGGTGGACACACTTATGCTGCTGGACTGACCATGAAGTGGGCAGATGTGAAGGAGTTTCGTGAACGTTTTCAGACATTTGTAGAAGAGCATATTGAGCCTGAACAGCGTGAAGCAATATTGGATATCGATGCAGTTATTGACTTTAAGGATATCACCAAGAAACTGCATACCGACTTGAAACGCTTTGCACCATTTGGTCCAGGAAATTCAAAGCCTCTCTTCTGCACATTAGACGTCTATGACTTCGGAACAAGTAAGGTTGTAGGACGTGAGCAAGAGCATATCAAGCTGGAATTGGTTGACTCCAACTCTAATAACGTGATGAATGGCATAGCCTTCGGACAGAGTGCATCTGCTCGCTATATCAAGTCAAAACGCTCGTTTGACATAGCTTATACTATTGAAGACAATGTCTTTAAACGTGGAGCAGTACAGTTGCAGATAGAGGATATTAGACCAACTGAGGATTCTTGATTATTGATTGAATTTTATAAGTAGCACTCGAACTAATAGGCATCTTTCAACCCCTAAAGTTCAAAATTCAAACCTCAAAGTTCAAAGTCTAATGTCCTACCTTGACATTCTTCATCAATACTGGGGCTATCCTGACTTTCGCGGTATTCAGAAAGAAATTATTGAGAGTATCGGTTCAGGAAAGGATACCTTAGGACTAATGCCAACAGGAGGAGGAAAGTCTCTCACTTTCCAAGTACCAGCATTAGCCCAAGAGGGAGTATGCTTAGTCATTACCCCTCTTATTGCGTTGATGAAGGATCAGGTTGACCACCTTCGTCGTCAAGGAATTACGGCTGCTGCTATATATTCAGGTATGCGCCATGATGACATTATAACCACCTTAGAGAACTGTACCTTTGGAGGAATAAAAGCTACTTTATATATCTCCAGAACGTATAGGCTCTGATATCTTTAAAGCAAAATTACGACATATAAAAGTAAGTTTCATCACCGTTGATGAAGCCCATTGTATCAGCCAATGGGGTTATGATTTTCGCCCTTCTTACCTGCAGATTGCAGACATTCGAAAGTTAGTTCCCGACGCACCTATCCTCGCTTTAACAGCAACAGCTACACCAGAGGTTGTAGATGATATCCAAGACCGTTTAGGCTTTAAAGAGAAGAATGTCTTCCGAATGAGACTTTGAACGTAAGAACTTAGCTTATGTCGTACGCCAGACTGAGGACAAAGAGGCAGAGATGGTACATATCCTGCAATCAATTCCCAAGACAGCTATCGTCTACTGCCGTAGTAGAAAACGCACAAAAGAGATTGCACAGATGCTTACAGAGCAGGGTATCTTGGCCACATGGTACCATGCAGGCTTAGAGCCAGGCATCAAAGACCAACGCCAGAATGACTGGCAGAACGACAAGATACGTGTCATGGTTGCAACAAATGCCTTGGTATGGGTATCGACAAACCTAACGTACGTGTGGTTATTCATATCGATAGTCCAAGTTCTTTGGAAGCTTATTTCCAAGAAGCAGGACGTGCGGGACGTGACGGCAATAAGGCATACGCAGTATTACTTTATAACGGGAACGACAATCGTACCCTACAGAAACGTATTGAAGATACCTTCCCTCCAAAAGACTATATTCAGACAGTGTATGAACACTTAGCCTACTTCTACCAGATAGGTGTCGGAAGTGGCTACGGATGTATCTTTGAGTTTCCTATTGACAAGTTCTGCAACACCTTCAAACATTTCCCTATCCGTGTTAATGCAGCACTGACGATTCTTCAACGAGCTGGTTATATTGACTATGAACAGAACCCAGACACTAAGGCACGTGTACGATTCCTATTGAACAGGGATGACCTCTACCGACTGGACTCATTGACAGACAAAGAGAATGACATCGTCACTGCCCTACTCCGCAACTATGGCGGTTTATTCTCTGACAGCGGATATATTGATGAGAGCTATATTGCACAAGAAGCTGGACTCGATAGAAACCAAACCTATATGGTATTGGTCAACCTAAGTAAGAAGCGTATCATCAACTTTATTCCACGCAAAAATACACCGCTTATTAGTTACTCGCAAGACCGTATTGATGGTATTGACGTTATCCTTAATAAGAGTGTGTATGAAGATAGAAAGGAGCATTCATAAAGCGTATCAATTCTGTTAATAATTATGCACAGAATGAACACGTATGTCGTAGCAGGCAGCTACTCTCCTACTTTGGAGAAACAAAATCAAAGGACTGTGAGCAATGCGATGTTTGCCTATCACATACCAAGAAGGAGGATGCAGATGAGAAGGAGCTTATAAGGCAACAGCTATTAACCTTCTTATCAGATGGGCAAAAACATCCTATTACAGAGATTCGACAGTTGAATGATGACTGGGACCTGGTACAACAAGTAATGCGAGAAATGGTTTTAGAAGAGGAAATACTTATGGATGGAAGTTTCTTACTTCTACCCTAAACTGATTAGATTCTTTAGCAATACTAAGTGAGAAGGTCTACCCTAATCCTCTTCAAGTTATTAGAGTCTAAACTGATTTGGATTAAAACTACACTTCTAACAATTCTATTTTCAATTACGGTTACTGTCATTTTAACATATAAGGCAAACCCATTGTAAACTATCCAATTAGATATCTACAATGGGTGATAGGAGTGACAGCAAATCTTAAATTGTAGAGATTACTTAAACAAATTGTACTCTACAACGACACACTTCTGTTTCTTTCCTTCCACATTGCACTTCGTTATTCTAACATTAAAATCGGTCTCCGTTTCTCGCTGCTCCCGATAGAAGTGGAGTTTATCGCCCTGATGAGATTCTGCCACGTATGCTATCTCAAAACGCTTGATATTGTGTTGCTTGTACCAAGACAAATCCCAAAGATCTAACACATGCTCTATATACTTGACAGAGTTAATATGTCCATTGATATCTACATCACTATAATAGGTGTCTATTGAACGGATAGGAGCGGCATCAGCAGACATCTTAACACGTGAAGACTTCTCTATCGGACAAGGATATTCAGTTTCTATATACTCGCTAATCAAACCGTCACGAACGGCAAGGATATCGACAGGCTGACGTGTGTCAAGGTCAATCATTGCCCAAACACTCTTGCCATAGCCATAAACATGACCAGACTCACTGACAACTTTAAAGTTACGGCTTGTAAATGATTTCAAAGCACTATCGACCCAAGTTTCTACAAAGAACTTATCATACGCCTTTGGCATTTCCTCCATCTCAATAGCCAAGCGACTCAACACCCACGTCTTGTTGACAGTATTGAGATAGTTCATACCATAACCACGATCGTTACTATGAAAATCTGCAGCATTCAGCATGTGATTGCCTAAATGCCCCATAAACAATTGATTAGAGAAGTCGCAATGAAACGGCTCCGCTAAAAACTCGTATCTTCCTATCTTTGATAACTTTTCCATATACCCTTTTTAACACTATCAAGTTATTTACAAGCGGTTATACCACTTTGTTACTTTTATATAACGGAGAATCAGTAAGATTATTCTATTATTTGCAGGAAAAACTAAAATAGTCATCCTTATTAATAAATTTCTTTATGAAAAAAACTCACATATAAACAAAACAAAAGAGGATGCACCTAAAAGATGCATCCCCAATATTTATCGTTCGAAGGATAATCCTTCTTAACCTATTCGGTTAGATTACTTTACGTAAACAACTGCAAGACGGTTAGAAGTTACACCCTGTACACCCTTACCAGTTGCCTCGTCAACGATAACGCCACGACCCTTGAGGTAGTTAGCAACTACGTCAGCACGAGCCTGTGAGAGACGATCGTTAAGTTCCTTAGAACCCTCTGGAGAAGCTGTACCAACAACCTGAACGTGAACACCCTCCTTAACGTTGTTAAGAGCAGCCTTAGCGTCGTTTGTAAGAGCAGACTTACCCTGAGCGAATGTTACGAATACGAGGTCAGATACTGTGAACTCCTTAACCTTAACAGAAGGAACTTCCTTAACAACCTCCTTAGTGATAACCTCTGGCTTACGGTTGCGGAGCTCGTTGATCTGAGCGTTCAAAGCATCGATCTCAGCCTGGTCACGTGGAGTAACGATTGTGAAGTTGTGTGTACCGTTAGAGTTAGCAAACTTGTAAACGAGACCAGCATTCAACTGAACGAATGAGTTGTTGATGTTGTAAGCTGGCTGACCTGCCTGACCAGTTGCCTTGTGACGATAGTCTGCATGAACCTCTGTGAAAACAGGACCTGCTGGACTTGCAGATACGTTGTGTGAGTTAGACTGGCCCAAGAATGCGAAGTTGATAGAAGGCTCTACATAGAACTGGAACTGCTTTGCTGAACCGAAGTTGAAAGCGAAGTCAAGAGCAGCCTTAGAAGTCATACGGTTACGATTCTCTGATGTAGCAGCCTTTAAGAACTTGTTGTTAGAGAATACGTGCATCCAACCAAGACCATAGAGTGCGCTAACCTCGAATGTACGTGGCTCACCCTTGTAACCACCGAACCAGTTGCTAAGGTTTACAGTACCGAGCAAGCTTGCGTTAGTAGCGCGAACTACTGTACCTGTAGAACCCCAAGGCTTGTTTGAGAAGTATGCGTTACCCTCAATAGCAAGACCGAATACTGGAGTGAAGTAACGACCGATACGGATACCAGCGTTTGGATCGAGGTCGCTCAACCACTTGTGACCAGTTGTCTTTGTTGCAACACCACCGTTAATACCAACGTAGATGTTATCAAATGTCTTGCTCTCTGCTACTGTCTGAGCAGAAACAGATGCTGCCATAGAAGCAGCAGCCAACATTAAAACTAACTTTTTTCATTGTTTTCTCTGAATTAATTAATATTTGTAAAATCTATAATGTCAATGTTTTTAAACTCGGTGCAAAGTAATAAAAAAATAATGAAACAACCAAATTTTTTAGAGGAAAAATCTGCACAGCACCCTATATTATGAGCAAAAAGCAACCACAAAGAAGGAAATAAAGAACAATGTTTATGTTTTTTCGACTTAATAATACAATAATATATAAGGATATAAAAGCAAAACTGCGCCTTGTAGGGACTTTCTTCTGCGCTATTTATAGAGTTATTGTTGCCCTATAAAGATTAAATTGCATATCCTTTCTCATTAAGGAACAGCTTTAAAATAGATAACATTTGGTTATCTTTTATAAAAGTAAGAAAACATATCATATAAATTAGCTTGTTTGTTACGACCGAACACCTCTTTTTAATAAAAAGCAAATGAGCCTGCCCTCTATCTTATATAGCAAGCAACTTAACGCTCAGCACCATTCGTGTTTACCATCAGCACAACATGTGCGAAGCAATAACACCACACGTGCGAAGCAATAATACGTCGAAATGCTATTACCTATAAGCAAAGAAAAAAGGGACCCGTAGCATCACTGCTTAGGTCCCTTTAACAAATTAGAGAGTTATAAAAAATCAGGTTCACTTTCATCATTACCACAGAGGACTCTGTGGCAGTGCGATTCGATTACTGCTGAGCAATAATCTTCATACCCTCCTCCACTGCTTCCATATTCAGTGGAATGAGTTTATGATGGCGTTCTGGCAGACTCTTGAAGAGCGCCTTCTTGAGTCCATCGGTGCTGACTACAGGACAAACCTTGAGCAGACCACCTAAGACAATCATATTAAACACCTTTGCATTCTTCATCTCAGCAGCCTTATCCATTGCATTGATGCGATAGACTGTGATGTCCTTACGAGTAGGTGGATTGAAGACTCCATAACCATCATAGATAAGTAAACCGCCTGGCTTAACCTTTGGTTCAAACTTATCCAGTGAAGGCTGGTTCAAAACAATCGCTACATCATACTTGCTGAGAATAGGAGAAGAGATACGGTCATCACTTATAATAACAGTAACATTGGCTGTACCACCACGCTGTTCTGGACCATAAGCTGGCATCCATGTTATCTCCTTATCTTCCATTAGTCCCGAATAAGCCAGAATCTTACCCATAGAGAGTACGCCCTGACCACCGAAGCCACTAATTATTATCTCTTTTTTCATATTACACCTTAATTTATATGGGAGACGACTTAAAGACCTGTAGTGTCTTTCAAATCTCCCTTTTCATATTCAGGGAACATATTCTCACGCATCCACTCGTTGGCTTTTACAGGAGTAAGTTTCCAACCACTATTACAGGTTGCAACAATCTCTACTAACGAGCTTCCCTTTCCTTGCATACTTGCTTCAAACGCTTTGCGGATTGCACGCTTTGCTTTATTGATTGAAGCAACGGTGTCAACACTCTGACGAGTTACATAGCAGGTTCCTTTCAAATGACTTGCTAACTCCGTAATGTTCAGATTATAGCCATGCAGTTCTGGCTCACGACCGTATGGACAAGTTGCAGTCTTCTGACCCCATAAGCGTTGTAGGCGACATCTGACCACCTGTCATACCATAAATGGCATTATTAATAAAAGATAATTGTAAAGTTCTCACCACGGTTCAAAGCATGGAGTGTCTCTGCTGTACCAATACAAGCAAGGTCGCCATCACCTTGATAAGTGAAGACCAAACGGTCTTCCCAAAGGCGCTTAATACCCGTTGCTACAGCCGGAGCACGACCATGAGGAGCCTCCTGCCAGTCGATATCAAGATAGCGATAAGCAAACACGGCACAGCCAACAGGGCATACACCAATCGCCTTATCACTCATTCCCATTTCTTCGATTACTTCTGCAACTAATTTATGAACCACACCATGTGAACAACCCGGACAATAGTGCATTGTCGTATCGTTCATCAAAGTAGGCTTCTTATACACCAGATTCTCAGGTGAAATGATATCATTTGCCATAATATACGTCCTCCCTTCTTACTTTACTAACTTTTCCTTGAGTGCCTTAACAATCTCTTCAGGGTCAGGAACGATACCACCTAAGCGACCAAAGTGTTCTACTGGTAAAGCTCCGTTGATAGCCAAGCGCACGTCTTGTACCATCTGACCAGCATTGATTTCGCTTACCAATACACCCTTCTTACCCATGCACAACTCTGCAAGTTGCTTGCTTGGGAAAGGCCATAAAGTGATTGGACGGAACAAACCGACCTTTAATCCTGCCTCACGAGCTAACTCAACAGCCTTCTCGCCGATACGTGCAGCACTACCGAAACTAACGATAATATAATCTGCATCTTCGCACTGCTGGGTCTCAAAGCGTACCTCATTCTCACGAATCTGACGATACTTCTCCTGTAAGTGGAGGTTTCTTTCTTCCATTATCTCTGGTTTCAATTCCAAAGAGGTAATGATATTAGGATTACGATCAGCTGTACGACCCATTGAAGCCCAAGGGCACTCCTTACGGATTTCCTCCTCTGTGCGACGTGGTTTCTGTGGAGGAAGAACAACCTTCTCCATCATCTGACCAATCACACCGTCAGAAAGAATCATTGCAGGGTTACGATACTTGAATGCTAACTCGAAAGCCAAGTCAACAAAATCAGCCATCTCCTGTACTGAGTTTGGCGCCAATACAATCACATTGTAATCGCCATTACCACCTCCACGCGTTGCTTGGAAGTAGTCACTCTGACTTGGCTGGATAGTTCCAAGACCTGGACCACCACGCTGAACGTTAACAAAGACGCCTGGAAGTTCTGCACCAGCCATATAGCTGATACCCTCCTGCATCAAAGCTACACCAGGTGATGAGGAACTTGTCAGCACACGCTTACCAGCGCCAGCACCACCATAAATCATATTGATTGAAGCCACCTCGCTCTCAGCCTGAAGAACAACCATACCCGTTGTCTCCCAAGGCTTTAAGGCTGAAAGTGTCTCAATTATCTCACTCTGAGGAGTGATAGGGTAACCAAAATAGCCATCAGCACCGCAGCGAATAGTTGCATGGGCGATAGCCTCGTTGCCCTTCATTAGTTTTACATCTTGTTCTGCCATAATTATTCCTCCACTTTTTTACGATAGACTGTGATACAGCCATCAGGACAAACCGTAGCACAAGCAGCACAACCAATACAATCATCTGGTCGTGCAGACTCTGTATACGGATAGCCGTGGACATTTAACCTTTTTCTGAGCCAATGCAATAACATCTTTCGGACATGCAACGATACACAACTGGCATCCTTTGCATCGATCTGTGTTTACCACAATGGCACCTTTCATCTTGCTCATAGTTTTTGTATTTTAAGGATTATACGCATCCTTGTTATAGAAGTTGAGAATATTCTCCACCATCTCTTTTGCGATTACTGCTGGAGAATTAGGGTCCAACTCGATAGCCTCCATATAATTGGCTAAGGCTTCTTGCCAGTCGCCTCTCTGTCGGCATTCATTACCTCGTTGGAAATATTCTTCTGCTGTCATCTACTTATAGTATTCTTTCTTGCCTGCAGCAAGTGTATTTTTCATTAGTGAACAGATGGTCATAGGACCAACACCACCTGGAACAGGTGTAATGAAAGAGCAGAGAGGAGCAACCTCATCAAATTTCACGTCACCACATAGTCTGAAGCCACTCTTACGTGCCTTGTCTTCAACACGTGTTGTACCGACGTCAATAACCACTGCACCTGGCTTCACCATATCAGCTGTTACAAATTCAGGTCTGCCAATAGCTGCGATAATGATATCTGCCTCCTGACACTCTTTCTTCAAATCCTTTGAACGAGAGTGGCACACGGTTACAGTTGAATCACCATACTGTTTTTGCATCATCAACTGTGCCATAGGCTTACCAACAATATTGCTACGACCTAAGATAACACACTTCTTACCAGAAGTTTCTATATGATAATGCTGCAACAAGGTAAGAATACCCAATGGTGTAGCAGAGATAAAGCAAGGTAGACCAATAGCCATACGACCCACATTGATAGGATGGAAACCATCCACGTCCTTGCGATAGTCAACAGCCATAATAATCTTCTGCTCATCGATATGCTTTGGCAAAGGAAGCTGAACAATGAAGCCATCAACGTCTTCATCCTTGTTCAGCTTATCCACACAAGCCAAAAGCTCTTCTTCTGTCACATCAGCCTCAAAACGAATGAGCGTAGACTTGAACCCACACTGTTCGCAGGCAATTACCTTATTCTTTACATAGGTTTCACTTCCGCCATCATGTCCCACCAAAACGGCAGCCAGATGAGGTTGTTTACCACCTGCGGCAACAATCGCCTTCACTTCTTTCGGCAATCTCCTGCTTTATCGCAGTTGCTGTTGCCTTTCCGTCTATTAACTGATATTCCATAGTAATGATATTATTTGATGAATATGTGTCTTTTACATCTTCGGCATATTTGGCATTCCCGGCATACCCTTCATCTTGCTCATCATACCAGCCATCTTCGAGCCAGTAACCATCTTCATCATCTTACGAGTCTGGTCAAACTGCTTAATGAGTCGGTTTACCTCTTGTATATTGGTACCAGAGCCCTTAGCAATACGCTGACGACGAGAGTTGTTGAGCAGTTCTGGATTCGTGCGTTCCTTCGGTGTCATACTCTGGATAATTGCCTCAATACCCTTGAAAGCATTATCATCAATATCGACATCACGGATAGCCTTGCCTACTCCAGGAATCATAGAAGCGAGGTCCTTTAAGTTACCCATCTTCTTGATTTGCTGTATCTGATTATAGAAATCGTTGAAATCAAACTGGTTCTTCTGAATCTTCTTCTGCAGACGCTTTGCTTCTTCCTCGTCAAACTGCTCTTGTGCACGCTCAACAAGTGAAACAACGTCACCCATACCCAAGATACGGTCTGCCATACGACCCGGATGGAACACATCAATAGCCTCCATCTTCTCGCCCGTACCAATGAACTTAATAGGCTTTGTAACGACTGTACGGATTGACAATGCCGCACCACCACGTGTATCACCATCAAGCTTTGTGAGAACAACACCATTGAAATCCAAACGATCATTGAACTCCTTGGCTGTATTCACTGCGTCCTGACCTGTCATTGAGTCAACAACAAACAGTGTCTCATCAGGATGAACATGATTCTTGAGACTCTCAATCTCGTTCATCATCTCTTCATCAACCGCCAGACGACCAGCTGTATCGATGATGACAACATCGTGACCCTTTGCCTTTGCCTCAGCAAGTGCGTGATCAGCAATCTCATTCACGTTCTTGTTCTCAGGTTCGCTATAGACAGCTACACCTACCTGTTCACCAACAACCTTCAACTGGTCGATAGCTGCAGGACGATAGACGTCACAAGCAACCAACAAAGGATTCTTATGCTCCTTTGTCTTGAGCATGTTTGCCAGCTTACCAGAGAATGTTGTCTTACCAGAACCTTGCAAACCACTCATAAGAATGATAGAAGGACGACCTGATAAATTCAGACCGACAGCCTCACCACCCATCAGCTCTGCCAACTCATCATGTACAATCTTAACCATGAGTTGTCCAGGCTTAACAGCTGTGAGTACGTTCATACCTAATGCCTTCTGCTTTACGGTATCAGTAAAGGTTTTTGCAACTTTATAGTTAACATCGGCATCAAGAAGCGCTCTGCGCACGTCCTTCAGGGTTTCTGCTACATTTATCTCTGTAATCTTTCCCTCTCCCTTGAGAATCTTAAAGGAGCGTTCAAGACGATCACTTAAATTTTTCAAACATTGCTTTTTAAAAGTAAACTTACTATTTTTCTTATTCTATCTTACAAAGATAATAAAAAGGAAAAATAATACCGCAAGCGAACGACCCCTATTTTTAATGTATTTTTAAAACACAAACCTTATAATAATGCGCATATAAATAGACTTTGTGCAAAAAAATGTAAAACAAATCGTACTAAAATGCCCCTACTTTTTATCCATTATGATAAGAAGAGAGGGTTAGGCAAAACTAAAAATCGCAACTTATTAGATTTAACTTAGCTTCCGAATTTGATGTATAAAAGTAATGAAAAGAGTATTCCCAAGTCTAATAAAAGTGTCGCAGTATTTAGTCTACCCTTAAAAGCCTAATATTCCTCTGATTCACAGTATATTATACTACAAATCATTTGCTTATATCTGCAAGTTTTTGTACCTTTACATTATAAATCTTGCAGATATTTATGCTTAAACGTACATCCAAACAGTTTCTCTATGTTCTCTTCTTTAGAGGACATGCTTAGTCATCAACATCCCTTTTTCCAACTTAGTAATAAGATTAATTGGGAGTGTTTTTGAAAATGCTTTTTCTCCATTGTATTGCAATACTAATGGTCGCCCCGCTCATCCTATTCGCTTGATGTGTGGTCTTTTAATCTTAAAACATTTGCGTAATGTTTCAGATGAAATGGTGGTTTCTCAATGGAGTGAGAATGCTTACTATCAATATTTTTTTGTGGTGGACTTGAATTTATGCCCAAACAACCCCGTGACGCTTCCGAGTTAGTTCACTTCAGAAATCGTATAGGTGAGGAAGGTATGGAGTTAATATTAGCAGAGAGCATCCGTGTTAATACCGACCATGATGACGAAGATCATTTTGATACGGCTTTCATTGATTCTACCGTGCAGGAGAAGAATATAACCCTATCCTACAGATGCGAAGTTGCATAAAAAGATAATCAAAAACGTTCTGAAGATAGTTCATGACAAGTGTCTTCCTCTACGACAGAGTTACACGCGTACGTTGAAAAGGGATTTACTGTTCCCAACGTTTTCGTAATCATCCCAAGAATCGTAAGAAAGCTCTTAAGGCAGATAGACAACTAAGAACCATAGCAGGAAGATTGGTAAGAGAATTAGAGCGTAATCTTGAGGGAAAGAAAGGATATGAGAAGATGTTTGAACTATATTATAGAGTTCTTTCTCAGAATCGAAAGTCAAAGAACAAAAGTATATTCTCTGCACGAACTAGATGTGGTTTGCCTCAGCAAAGGTAAGGAACATAAGCAATATGAGTTTAGTAATAAAGTATCTATTCTTCGCTCATGGTCAGGACTTATTTTGGGTGCATGTTCTTTTAGGAATGAATATGATGGGCATACTATCGAAAAGACGTTGGAACAAACCCAAAGGATGACAGGAAAGCAGGTTGATAAGTTAGCAGGAGATAGAGGGTATAGAGGTGTAAAGCAGATTGGGCAGACAAAGATACTCATTCCAGACACTCCTAAAGCTAAAGATAGCTACTACCAAAAAGAAAAAAAGAAACACAAACTATTTTGTAAACGAGCAGGTATAGAGCCAACCATAGGACATCTTAAAGCAGACCATCGATTATCTCGCAACTTTTATAAAGGTGTGAAAGGAGATGCTATCAATGTATTATTAGCGGCGGCAGCATATAACTTCAAAAGAGCTATGAGAGTTCTTTTGGACCTTATAAAAAGAATCAGCATAGAGCTTGTCAGTACAGGCTTTATGCTGAAATATAGTTTTTAAGGGATGACTATTTACCTCTGCCTGAAAGAGAAACTGAAGACATACACTTTTTGTCTTATTTTTTTCACAAACCAGTTTTTAATTGATGCTTAATTGCCTTCGAAAAGACGCCCTTTTGGCTTGCAAAAGATGCCCTTTTGGCGAGTTACTAACACCCTTTTGAACCCATACTAAGCACCCTTTTTGCATGCACATATATAACTATCTAATAATAGGACAGTTACAAGCAACCTAAAGAGTACTATTTTTTAAGCTTTTTATATTACAAAAAGAAGGTTTGAAAAGGTAAAGTTTTTTTCTTAAATGATAATAAAAAAACAAGTGCCACCAACGCTTTTACAAGAATGGTAAAATTCGTGTTATAAATCGAGAAATAAATCTTTTTATTCTACTCAATAACCCCTATGCTTATCAATGTACTTCTATACCTCTATACAAAGCTTTATTTACTAACGCTGTACAAGTTTTTCTATTTTCGTTCTTATCCATACTGCCCAGATTATCTCAAAAACAAAAACAAGATACCACAAAGAGCAAGAACGAGCCCACACAAAAAGTTCAATACGCGAAAGCCCAGCACTCCCCAATTCTCATAAACAAACCGCTTCCAAAAATTTCCTGCATCAGCCGTACTACATTCGTTCATCCATTTCCAATTCAACATAGCACCAAGCATAAAAAACATACCCGATACGATTAGCACATATTCAAAATGAAGTTTCAATACGTCGAACAACTCTCCCATATATTACCTTTTTTTCAACAACTTACAATGGAATTACATTAGTTCAAGGTCATTCAAATAAGCAAACTTAATGATTTCTGCTCCATAAAACTCGTTTAGACGGAGATTTACTGCCTCCTTCGGAAGTTCTTTTAAGGAGTTATAAAAAGCTATATACTTCTTCTTAAGTTTATCACCGCTAATTATTTTATTAAAGTATTGCTCTGCCTTACTTTTCCCACCAAAGAAATAAATATAGTATAGCAGACTGTGACTCTTAAGCTTTCCTGCTAAAATCTTATCAATATTTGCTTTTGTATCTTCAAAATCCAGAAACAAAGGAATAATATGCACCTCTATAAGCCTGCTCACCTCTGTCACCGTATTCCTGTAACTTTCTCCTGCAAGCTGCCACCATTCACAAGGCTTCCGCTTAGTTAATGTTCCCAAGTCTCCACCATATATTAACCCATCATTAATAATGGCCTTCTTTATGGTTTTTGAATAAATACGGACGTGGGGAATGAACTCCACACTATTCTCATAATTATAGCGGCTTGCCTGAAAGGATATCTCAAAGATAATATCTTCATTGTCAGCCGTCTTCTTCAGCACCTGACCTCTGCCAAGTACCTTGAAGTCGGGAAAATTGCCTGCAATTTCCAGCCATGCTTTTTCACATAGTTTTCTCGGTTGCATCCTTATCTAATAACTATTCAATAGTAACAAACCACATTAATCACAGACAAATTCACTTCACTCTTGGTTACATCGCAGACTTTCTACCATATCAGTACAGCAAGATAACACATCTTAATACAATACATGATTGTATCATTAAAAGGGAATAATCAGCAGACAATCAGAGAGTCATGGATTGAGCCGCAGTAACGACTCATCCACGAGGCTATACAAGACAATTGATGATTTCTGTTACAGACTTACAACCATGACGGTCAAGCCAGTCATTAATGCCATCGCGCACCTTTATCGTAACCTGTGGATCAAGGAAATTCGCAGTTCCTATCTGAATTGCTGTTGCCCCTGCCATAAGGAACTCAATAGCATCCTCAGCAGTGGAAATACCACCTAAACCGATGATTGGTATCTTCACAGCCTTTGCCACATCATTAACCATTCTCACAGCAACAGGTTTTACAGCAGGACCACTCAAGCCTCCCGTACGGATACTCAACTTCGGACGACGACGCTCTATATCAATCGCCATTCCCATCAACGTGTTAATCAATGACACAGAATCAGCACCTTCATCTTCACAAGCACGTGCTATACTGGCTACGTCAGTGACATTAGGCGAGAGTTTCACAATCATAGTCTTATGATAATGCTGGCGCACAGCCTTCACAATAGAAGCAGCTCCAGAGCAGGTGACACCAAACGACATTCCACCTTCTTTCACGTTAGGGCATGAGATATTTACTTCGATAGCTGGAATACCTTCCAATGCATCAAGTTTCTCTGCGGTTTCCGCATACGATTCTGGCGAATTTCCACCACATTGACAATCATATTCGTGTCGATATCCTTTATCTGAGGATAGATATGTTCGATGAAGTAGTCTACTCCCTTATTTTGCAAGCCTACGCAGTTAAGCATTCCTTGAGGTGTTTCTACCATACGTGGATAGTCATTTCCCTCACGTGGTTCCAGTGTCGTACCCTTAACAATGATACCTCCTATTTCTTCCAATGGTACGAAATCAGCAAACTCTAAACCATAGCCAAAGGTGCCACTGGCTGTCATTACTGGATTCTTGAGCTGTAAGTCACTTATCTTTACACTTAAATCAGCCATATTATAATCATCTATTTTTACAAAACTATGTGATTGTATGCGTCCTCTTCCTATTTAGCACTATTAATATAATAGGTATAATAAAAGGGAACCAAGCTTTCAACCACTTTACCTGATTTATTCTCCCACTTCAATCTACGTGTGTCGAAGACTGGACCTTCTGTACAAACACAGAGATTTCCTCTGTCGTTTTTCTACACAACACAGACAAGCACCAACACCACACGCCATCATATTCTCTAACGAAGCCTCACAAGGAATTGATGCCTGATGGGCATAACGTGCCACTGCCATCATCATTGGCTTAGGACCACATGTTGAAATACGGTCAAAACGCTCTGTGGACAAAACAGAATGATTTGTGACAAAACCTTTCTCTCCAGCAGAACCATCCTCAGTAGTAATACATACCTTTCCATACTTCTCAAAAAGCGATACCTCTGCTAAGTCAGCTTCTGTACGAGCTCCCAACAAAAAGACAGGCGAACCACCAGCATCCTTTATCTGCTTACCGAAATAAAGTAGCGGAGCAACGCCAACACCACCGCCTACAAGCAACACGCGTTCTGACGAACTTGCCAAAGGTGCAAAACGTATTACCCAAAGGAAGTACGCAGTTTAACATATCGCCTTCACGTAGGCGTGCAAGCGTACGCGCACTTTCTCCTACGGTTGCAACAAGCAGCCACAACTCATTACGCTCTTTATCAACAAAAATTAATGGAAATAGGACGGCGAAGAAAGGTAGAAGGCGAGCCGTCCACCTCACCCTCTACAAACTGACCGGGCAGCATCTCTGGAAGCGGTTTCTCATCTGTCAGCTTAATAAGGACATTCCTTGCATTGACACGCTCCACAGAAGATACCTTCAAGTCGAGGACATACTTCTTCATCTTTGCTTTGCTTTTTAAAAACTATGCAAATATAGATAAAATATCCCTGATTATAGACTAATTGAAGAAAAACAGAAAGAAAATCCTTTTCAAAATAAGAGTTAGTGTTATTTATCCATCAAAGACTCAAGATACTTGTTGCTTTCAGACCATCAATATAACAGAATCGTCTGGCTTACAAACATAGAAACACATTAACCTGCAACTGTATGTGGAACTGCCTTATGCTTTCATCTACAAAATATTACACTGAAAATGAACTTATAAATCAAAATAAATATGTATCTTTGTCTTGTCTCCTATTATGAGAGGAGTATTCACATTATTTTTAACCTAAAGATAATAACACTCTTTATAAGTAAAAATAAGAATTAACCTCAACTATCTGACAAACAGGGCATTCAAGAATTCTAAAGTCATTATAGTGTTTAGTGAGTTTAATTTCAAAAAGGGCACACATACTGATTATACAACTATCCTAAAATATGGTTTATAGACAGAGTGTCCCTGAAAAATTCAATATATTTGCTATAAATAGAGAATAAATGGTGAAGAACGATAGCAAAAACGAAAAAGAGAAGAAACTCTATGGTCTGAGAACACCTCAAAATATCGAAGTCCGAGAAAGCATATTTAAACTATTGGGATTAGATACCAGTTTGGATTATCAATGAAACTTGGAGTTGTCTAAACAATAGGTTCTATCTACCTCATAAACTCTTTTGTGTCTATTTGAGTAATTTTATACGGAACAATATTGGAAAAAAATAAAACAAACAAAATTAGGTGTAATGGACATTTGGTAGGCTGAAAAACTCTCGAAATTCTTTTATTTACTACCTTTGCAGCATTTGAAAATCTATGAATAAAAACTGTATCTTCTGTAATAAACCAAATGTTAAAAAGAATGGGCATCGACGTTCTGTTCAGATGTATTCCTGCAAGGATTGTGGTAGACAATTTCAAGGTGGTCTGCGTATAAATAATATTTCTCATGGAACGACTATCTGACGGCAAATCGAACGATATCCGATCTATCCACTCTTTATAAATGTTCAGAACGAACCATACGACGTAGGTTGAGCTTAGTAGTAGATAGCTTTACTGCTACTTACCCCAAATCTGCAGTAATAATATTGGACACAACATACTTTTCCAGGACATTTGGTGTGATGCTGTTTCAGGATGCTTCATCAGGCAAAATACTCTATCGCAAGTTTGTCAAAAACGAAACTAACAGAGATTATCTTGATGGACTTCAGTATATTGCGGAGCGTGGAACTATGATAAAAGCAGTGGTGTGTGATGGGCATGTAGGACTTTTACAAGCTATAAGTTTCGTCCCGTACAAATGTGTCAATTTCACCAATTTCAGATAGTTAGAAGACTCTTACTAACAACCCACATTTGCCTGCAGGCGTTGAGACTGTTGGCATTAATGAGAAGGATGTTCTCTATGAGAAAAGAAGAGTTTATAACCGCTTTTAATAAATGGTGTGATAAATGGAAAGAGTTCCTAAACGAACGAACTCTCCTAATCTCGGGTAAGACAACTTATACACACAGAAGGCTGAGAACGGCAAGACGTTCTATTAAGACACATCTGCCATGGATCTATACGTGTGAGGAGTATCCGGATATGCAAATACCTAATACAACAAACCTGTTGGAAGGATTTTAACTCACAACTTAAAAAGAGCACTACATAATCATAATGGATTGAATGAAGCTAACAAGAAGAAGTTTATAGATGGATTCATAACATACAAAAAGTAGGCTGGAATAATCAGCCTACCAAATGTCCATATTACTAAAACCCGAGAGTTTTTTCAGCCTACCAAATGTCCATTACACCCAAAATTATGAAGGAAAAAATAGATGCCTTTGTGGCAGAATTTAAACAAGAAGCATTGCTTGATGCTATTCGGATAAAGTTATCACCCAGTATGACTCTGGAACTTACCCAGAGTAAGGTTGGAGGACTTTTCTACTTGCCCAAAAACGACAGAGATTCCAACCAACAGCAAGGGTGAACAACTGATGTCTCCTGGCACAGATAAATTGGAGAACTGCCAGAGAATACTATCTATCCAAAGAAAGGGATTATGCAGTTTTGGATTTTTGGTGGCAATTATGATATGGGGAACGACTATGACAACCCTTGCTCTGATGAGAACAAGCGGGTAATTTATTATCCTATGATAGAAGAGCATTATGGCTCAGAAGAATTAGCGGCTATTTATAAACCTCAGAGGGACGAGGACGGAGAACTGATTACCTCTATCTGTATTGACAAGCCTTTATCTATGTCGTTTCAACTTGAAAAACAATGGAGAACGACATCAGATTACCGTTTTCAAGATGCTTTCATAGAAAAATGGAATGAATACTTCCCTGAAAAGCAGACACAGAACTTGTGGGAGTTAGACGAAGACCTTGCTGAACTTGTATATGAAATGCTGGATATCACAGAAAACACCCAGATTGGTGGGTATGGTTATTTTACACAAACCGACCCACGTATCTACGAGACATTATCTGAATATACAGAAATCCTATCTCAACTGGATTCCTGTGATGACGATAACGGATGCGAAATTATGTGGGGCGACTGTGGAGTAGGCAACTTCTTTGCGACAAAAGAACAACTGAAAAAACTCGACTTCACGAATTGCCTTTATAATTGGGATTGTTGCTGATAGTTTTCTCTCGCTTGTATGATAGCATAGGCGAGAGAAGTTCTTAACTTCAGACCAGTCATTAGAGATATCGGAGAGCAAAAGTGTTATGAATTACTGTTGGTTATTGAAAAACATATTACTTCAGCCACTATAATTACTACACATCTGGATTTTTTTCTGACAAAATGAAAGCAAAAATTTTCTAATACTCGATTTGCTTTTAAGTTCATTCATAGAATAATGAATACGATTTTGGTTGATACAAAGATTTAATTAAACTGTATGTTTTTCACACTAAAACAGAAATGAATATGAAAATAATCAGGATTTTTAGCGAATATTTCAAGTATTCGCTTCACGATGCACACATTAACAGAGTTGAACATAAACAAGAAAAATTGGTTTTTGTTTTTTTAATTATATTTTTCGTATACTGAAAATACAGAGCAAAACCCATAAAGCAAAAGATTATTTTTGAGCATACAGATATTGATGACATCCGTGTACTTGTGTTCAACAAAAGATGGTTAGATGATTTTTCAAGGTGAGTGTATCGATTTAGAGACATACCAAAAGAAGTATAAGAACTATGAGTTTGAGGTTATTGACGAAAGTTATAACTGGGAAAGGCTGTATATCAAGGCTGGCTTTGGATACAAGAGACACCCGTATACTGCATAATGAATATATATTTTAAGGGCAAAATGATATATGTAATTGATGAATAGATAGTTGCTTATCAAATAACTACACATCAGAAATGGAGAACAACATTTATGGTATGACTGATAACAAAGATAGTTTGCCCCTAATCACAGTTTTTTGTAGAAGAAAGGTGCTTTATTTCTTCAAGAAGAAACGTTGAGTACGCGCAAATGGTTAGCTGTCCATACACATTTAAGACAACAAAAGAACAGTTTATCCGTGTTTGATAACGTAAGTCCTTGAATAACAACTATTCGCAAACGTCACATTCTAATGACGGTCATTAGATATCATTTAACCTCGATAGGATAACTTATTCGTAGTTAATATCGTAAGACATTGACTATCAATCAGTATCAAACTTTATTTTCTAATAACTATTATTAGATATTATTCAAATTTTCTGTTTTAGTACCCAGAAGACTGATTTGAGACAAATAACTCACCATCAAAATATTCTTTATCAAATTATACTTTTCCTGTCACTACTGTCATCCAAAGAGAATGTATAACTAATTAGTTTATAAGGAGTTTGTGCTAAATGTTAAAATGACAGCAAACTAAATCGAAAAATAGTTTTGTAAGTAAACGCTTAAATTAAAGTCTATCATAACACTTCAAAAACTCTGGATAGACATGACAAAAACGTAAGAACCCTGTAATATAAATAAGAGAAAAGATCTTATGGGCTTAAAGTTCGCTTTGCATGCTATAAACACCTATTTCTTTTATAGCAAGAGCAAATACATCAAAATTGAAACAAAAGGCTTGTAAGAAAGACTACATAGATTCTTATAGAATAATGTACGCTACTTAGAAATTGTTTTTAAGAGATATCTAATCGTAACTTTGCACTCGGAAGTTAACGAATACGTTTACAAACTCCGAGTGCTATTCTTTGAATACCATTTTCACATTCCGAAGACTTACTTCTTTGGAACAAAAGTCTCCCATGTTTGGTCATCAAAGAAGATACGAATCTCTGTGATACGCCGTTGTGGTTTGTCAATATATTTTACCTCTGTGCGAGATGGACTTTTGTACATATTATCACTATATGGAGAGTTTATCTGTTCCGTCTCTGGCAGTGAGGATGGGGTAGGATTAGGAAAGCCAAGCACACCCTCACAGACTCCAGGAGACATCATACCAGCTTCTCCAGTTGAAGAATTTGGTTCAGAAACCTGATCCTTAAACATAGGTCCTTGTCCGTACAGAAGCCAATCAAGATTAATCTTTGTAAACTTACTCTTGATAGCCTCAACAGTATTTAGAGTCGGTTTTGTTCTACCAGTAAAAATACTACTAAGAGATGCTGATGAGATTCCTATGAAATCTGCGAAAGTTTGTTGAGTCATGTGCTGACTCTCCATGAGCTGTCTGATTCGATCTTTCATATCCAAATTCTATCGTTCGTTAGCAAATAGAGAAGTTTTTTAGCTGATTAGCCACTTCTCTAAGAACTTTACAAAGGTAAACATAATATTTTTAAATATCAAAATAATGAGATAATGATATTTCATTTGTATATCTAACTTTTGATATTTACATTTTACAAAACATAAAGAGCTAAAGTATGTGCAATTCTAATATACATTTACAAAAACAATATATACAAACCTATATGATATCAAAGAAATAAATAAAGCAGAAAACTCTAAATTACTGGTTATAAACAACCTTTTATTGGCATATACAAATCTAAAAATAGCTGAATATGCAATAAAAAGGGAGATAACAAGAGTTTAAGCTGATAAAAAGTATCAATAAATTATAATAAATATTTGATTAACAATGTATTATATATTAAAATCTGCTTAGTGTATGAAAATGCATATTGATTTATAAACGCAAATACTCTAATTTTGATTTGCAAATATATTTCTGTATGTGCAATTTTTCACTGTAAAAACTATTCGTATTATTCAACATATACAAAACATAAAAGTATAAAAATGATTGTTTTTATTTCACAAAACTAAAACTAAAATAATGTGAAAACATAAATCAATTATTACGAAAAAGTCCCATTTTTTTGAGTGCTTAAAGTATTTACGAACAAGGCTAAAGAAGGCGAAAAATACGCGAAAAAAATGAAGAGGGTAAAATAAGCTAACTACACTATTAATCAATAGGAAACATAAAAAAAGCACTCTTTTCAGAGTGCTCCTTTTAGCTTAAAATATCATGATTTCGGGTAAAAAATAAGTGAATTTTATGCCTCAATAGCATAAAAAGTCCTTCTATTTTTTAGTGAAGTATGAAGAAAATTAGCTCTTTCATCAAATCTCCTGCACCAGTATTAGGATTATCTAATCCTTTACTCTTTCCATCGATATCTCGAATCTTAGAAATTATGTCCATCGTTTTGCGAGCAGAATAATTCTTTTGCCCTATTACAAAATCTTTAGCACCCCATGTATTACGCAAATCTAAAGCAGCAGCAATGTCTTGTTCTGTATTTTTTCGAGGAGAATAATGAACTATCATCAAGCTTTGGAAATAAGAAAAGAGCAATGGGAGAAAAGAATAAAGAGAACCTGCCTTAGGATTATTGTCAAAATATTTCACAATCTGATTTGCCTTAAAACAATCCTTCTGTACAATCGCATTTCTAAGTTCGAACGCATTGAAATCTTTACTGACACCAATCTCTTTCTCCACTACTTCTGGTGTCACCATAAGATTGTCTGCAGGAAGAGAGATAAGCACTTTATCCAACTCAGAAGTAAGACGACTAAGATCTGCACCAATATGATCAGCTATTATCTGACACGCCTTTGGATTGATACTAACTTTCCTCTCCTTCAAATAACTTTGGATAAAATCAGGGAGCTGATAGTCTCGCAACTTCTTACTTTCAAAAACGACACCCACTGCCTGTGCTAAACCAACAGTTTTCTTACGTGCGTCAATTTTCCCGTTTTTATGGCACCATACAAGAATGGTTGATTTTACGGGATTTTTGAGATACTTCTCGAGTGCTTCCAAAGAACGGATATTCTGTGCCTCTTTAACTATGATAACCTGATACTCCGCCATCATAGGATAACGTCGTGCCATATCCGCTACCTGAACAGCTGTAACGTCTGATCCAAAACAGATAGTCTGATTAAAATCTCGTTCCTCTGGAGACAGAACATGCTCTGCTATATAACCAGAAATCTGATCGATATAATAAGACTCTTCTCCCATCAGCATATAGATGGGAGCAAAATTCTTATTCTTCAGATCCTGCATAATACTCTGAAATGTTGGTCCTTGCTTTTGGTGGCATTTACTTTTTTTATTAACTTTGCATAAAAAGATAAACCATATACACAAGTAAGAAATATAAGGATATAAACCTATATTGATAGAAAAACTATCTAAGAGAATACATCTCCCAAAAGTCTTACGATATGGTCTTTCATGCAAAGTTAATAGAAAAGAGATAGAAAAACAAAATTTTCATTTGACTTTCAACATACACTTTACACCTTATTATATATAATATATTTAGATATGATGCAGCTTAACCTCCTCCTTACCAGATTAGAGTAAGAGAGGAAAACGGACGAAAAGCAGATTTTTGACGTACTTCGCAGGAAGTATGTAGCACTTACTCCTGAAGAATGGGTACGCCAGCACTTTATTCATTATCTCATTGAACACAAGAGTTACCCTGCCACCCTACTTGCTAACGAGGTTCCGCTACAAGTTGTGAGAAGAAAGTCCGCGCTGACAGTGTACTTTTACGACAATCACCTTCGTCCGAGGATGATTATTGAATATAAAGCCCCTACCATACCATTGACGCAGAAAGTATTTTGAGCAGATATCTGTTTATAACCTCCTACTCCACGTTGATTATCTGATTGTATCAAATGGCTTAAATACTTATATCTGTAAAATGGATTATGAGAATCAAACATACGCATTTCTTGAGACGATTCCAGACTATCAAAACATTTAACAATACAGTTGTTTAAACCTCATATATTCGTTCTATAAATATTTACAATCAATGAAGTAATATACTTTGGCACTATCTTTGTTTATAGGTCCGTATGAAAACTATAAACAGAAGTTATTTCATATAATATAGAAGATGACATGGCAATTGGAAAATGGATTGGTGGCGCATTAGGCTGGATACTTAGCGGAAGTATGCTGGGAGGCTTAGTAGGCTATTGTATAGGTACCATACTTGACGAAGCGATTACAGGCGATAATAAAGATGATAGACAAAATGGATATGGAGATCAGAGCCATTTTGGAGGTGCACGTCCTTTTGAAGAAGACCGCAATTCCTTTTTATTCTCGATGCTTGTCCTTTTCCTCCTACATTATTAAAAGCCGATGGGAAAGATAATGCACTCTGAAATGGAGTATGTACGCCAATTCCTTCGTCATAACTTCGGTGAACAGGCTGTAAGCCAAGGAGAATCAATTCTGCTAAAGTTATTTGACTTACAGAAGCAACAAGGACCTTACCAATTTAAAGAAACAATCCGTAAGAGCTGCATAGAGATACGTTTTCATACGAGTGTCAGTCAACGCCTACAACTACTAAATTACCTTGTCATCATAGCAAAAAGCTGATGGCACAGTAAGCACAGAAGAGGTTGCAGCACTGAAAGAAATTGCCCTGTATATTGGACTTTCAGCGCAAGATGTAGAGTCTATGCTCAACTTAGAAAGCGGAGCAAAAGCAAGTAGTAACATTGAAGATGCCTATAAAGTATTAGGGGTATCTCCATCAGCAACAGACGATGAGGTCAAGGCTGCTTACCGCAAGATGGCACTTAAACATCATCCAGACCGTGTTTCTACGCTTGGAGACGATATCCGAAAGGCTGCTGAGAAGAAATTCCAAGAGATTAACGATGCCAAAGAAAGAATCTATAAAGCAAGAGGACTATGAGGAAAGTGGACAGGTTTATAATTGACAAGTAATTGCTAATCAATTCACAACAAACATCTTCATTAAGAAACAATCATAAATTGCACTATGGCAACAAGACTTAAAATAAAAACAACAGAAGGTGATATCATTATTCGCCTTTATGACGAGACTCCAAAACATCGTGATAACTTTTTAAAGATCGCAAAGGAAGGGTATTTCAATGGTACGCTCTTCCACCGAGTAATAAAGGACTTTATGATACAAGGTGGTGACCCAGATAGCAAGAATGCACCTAAGGGTAAGATGTTAGGTACAGGTGGACCCGATTATACCATTCCTGCTGAGTTTGTTTATCCACAATACTTCCACAAACGTGGTGCCTTGAGTGCAGCCCGTACTGGTGATGAAATTAACCCTGATAAAGAAAGCAGTGGTAGTCAGTTTTACATCGTATGGGGAAAGACCTATAAACCTGCAGAACTGAAGCAAATGGAGCATCAGATGGCAATGCAACAAGAGCAACAAGTTTTCAACCAGCTTACAAGAGAACATCACGAGGAGATAATGAACTTAAGACGTAATCGTGATCGCGCAGGACTGCAAGAACTACAAGACAAACTGATAGAACAAACAAAAAAACAATCTGTAAGCAAACAAGGTGAGCCAGTCTTTACAGAAGAACAAAGTAGAGGCTTTATACGAGTATTGGTGGTACCCTTTCCTTGACAATCAGTACACTGTCTTCGGTGAGGTGGAGGAAGGTCTTGATATCGTTGAACGTATACAAAACTGCGATACTGACCGCAACGACCGTCCCAACAGAAGATATTAAAGATTGAGACAATAGACCTATTATAAGCCCGTTTTATAAGATTTAAAAATGAGCAATATCCTTATATAGTCATTTCTATTAAGAGATAACTATACAAGGATGATCTTTATATAAACCCAGCAGGTTTACTCTTACCTTAGCGAAGATAGTATGACAACTGCTCTAAATTCTTCTGCTTAGTAGCATCCGTTATCAAAAAGATATCTATAAGCCACCAGATACCACAACCACCAGCTGTCAGCAACTTACCAATACCTAAACCAACATCTCCAATATAGAAGCGATCAACACCAAGTGATCCGATAAATATTGACAAAGAGGATTGATAATAAAAGGATCTTTCATCTGAGACTGGAGGGTCATTACTTCTGAGTCACTGATTTCAGTGTTTTCCAATCTTGTACGAACACTCGGGATACTTCCTGCAGGGATTTTTGATGAAAGCATCATCAATATATGATTCACCTTATCTGATTCCATAATGATTACCTTAGGTTTAATAATTTATATAACTTTACATGTCCCCAAACCCATATCCACTATATCTTTAGGATGTTTCTTACAATAAACCAAATGAAAAAGAGGATTATATACAACCATATAAGCCGCTTATCCTCTATTACCTTTGTGAGACTATCCTTAGCCTTCCCTTTAGGAAGTAAGGCGCGTACTCCAAATGATAAGATGTATGGTCCAGAAAACAGAAGAAAATAATTATAGTGGATTGCTTCTGAAAACCGTCCTTGCAATAAAGCATGCAACGCACGTTGAATGCCACAACCAGGACATTGTAACCCTGTTGCAACCTTAAGGAGACATTTAGGCACCCATAAAGTCGTAACAGGGTTATAGAAATAATATAGAAGTAATAGAAAGGCTACCAAACAGAGCCAACCTATACTCTTTATAGTACGTTTCAAGGGTTTAGTTAGCTCCTGTCATTGCGCTCAATGCAGCTAAACCACCAAAGCAAACAAAGTAAAGGATAGTGCCAATCACACCTGCAACAATACCAATAAGACTCCACTTCTTTAGCGTCATTAGCAGCTAAAACAGCTTCATCGTATTGCTTCATCATATAAAGCTCATTCACCTTCATAGCGCGAATGATTGCATAAATACCTGCTGGCAAGCAGCAACATACAGTTGTGAAAATCGCAAGAGCCAAATTGTTATTTGGCTTAGGAGTATTCATCTCTTCCATAACTTTTTTTTTGAGCCGACTCCCCATGGCATTCTTTTCTTTTGTTTTATTAATCGAACCACATTGCTACTAAGGTGGGGAAGTCTTAGGTGACACCTCTTCACAAACAGGTTGTTTGTTTTTCAGTTGATTATTTAACCGAGGACAAATTTAAGTAATTTAGATTAAATATACAAGTTAAAGAAAAAAACTTTTCTTTCTGACATAAACAAAAATCATTACAATTTAAACAAATATAACATCTATAAATATACTACGAAAAGAATCTCATATAAAGAACAATCGGATTAGAATCTATAGACTCTAACCCTGATTCTTTTTATATTCTCTCAATTATTCTTCTTAACTACATGCGAATTGCGCAAGTAAAAGTCTGTATCTGATTTATGCCAAACAGTTTACACGACCTATATTGTATTCACGGATGACATCTGTCATATAATGAAACATCTTACGCATAACACTCATATTCTTTACTTTCTCTTTCATAACGTTTCCTTTCCTCTATTGAGTTATACAATCTTTTACCTATGTCCCTATTGAGACTGAAGCCCTTTTCAGTGGCTACCTCTTTGTTATCCTATTGAGGTGCCGTTTGTGTTGTTTTGTGCTTGCAAAGTTAGTACACTTTTCCAAAAATCTCACAAAGGAAACTTACACTTTTCACTTTGTTTTTTTCTATTAAATTTTTGACCTGCGTCAATAAGATTGACACGTATCAATCCCGCTATTTGACATATATCAACCCATGCGTGCCTTTTATATCAACATCCTCTAAACTAATATATTATAATAAAAAGAAGACGGAAAGACAAGTATCACATTTTCTTTTCTTACCTTTGCACTATGAACACAAACGATAATCATAGCTTTCGATTACCTGCTGAGTGGGAACCACAAAGCGGAGTTATACTGATATGGCCGCATGAAGATACTGATTGGCGTCCTTATCTTGAGGAGATTACTGAGGTTTATCTCCAGATGGCAGATGCTATTACCCGATACGAGGCATTGCTTATCACAGCACGTGATACAGAAATGGTAAGTTCCTTATTGAAGGAAAGGCTGACAGAGGAACAGATGAAACGTGTAACGCTCTTTACTTGTGATAATAATGACACTTGGGCACGAGACTTTGCACCGATTTCGCTCATATCAAACAAGACATCGAAGAATAGTTCCCAGCCCCTTCGTCTACTTGACTTCTGTTTTAATGGATGGGGTGAGAAGTTTGCAGCAGAAAAGGATAACAGAATCAATCGTCAGCTTTACGAAGCTGAACTCCTCCAAGGAGTATTAGAAAGCCACAAGGATTTTATATTGGAAGGTGGTTCAATAGAGAGCGATGGAAGCCATACACTCTTTACAACAACGAGTTGTCTGATGGCACCACATCGTAATCAACCTCTCACACAAGAGGATATAGACAAACGATTACGTCTATTCTTCCCAAATGTAGAGCGAGTTATATGGTTAGATTATGGTCAGTTGGCAGGTGATGATACAGACGGACATATTGATACCATCGTACGTATTGCACCTAATAACACCTTATTATATATAGGATGTGACGATAAGGAGGATGAGCATTATGAGGACTTCCGACTCTTAGAGGAACAGTTGAAGCAACTTCGCACACTGGATGGTAAGCCTTATCGTCTACTTCGCCTCCCTATGCCTGATGCTATCTACGATGATGACGAGCGTTTGCCTGCAACACATGCAAACTTCCTTATCATAAATGGAGCAGTAATTGTCCCTACCTACGACCAGCCTGAAAAGGATAAAGCAGCATTGGACACAATCCAAGAGGCTTTCCCTGACCGCGAGATTATCGGTATTGACAGCCGTACTATTATCAGACAGCATGGTTCTATACACTGTCTGACGATGCAGCTACCAGCAAACGGATAAAACCACCCATCTTTTGAGTTGACAATAGATGGAATGGTAATAATTAGAACACAGAACAATAAACATAAACAAGGTAAAAACCTTTATTATGAGAGAACTTAAGATAGGGTTTCTGCAGCAACACAATGTTGCAGATATCAAAAATAATATAGAACGATTGGCTGAGGGAATTACAAACTTAGCACAACGTGGTGCGGAACTTGTTATCCTTCAAGAACTGCACAATTCACTTTATTTCTGTCAGACAGAAGATGTGAATAAGTTTGACTTAGCCGAGACAATACCGGGTCCATCCACTGGTTTCTATGGCGAGTTGGCACGCGAACTGGGTATTGTCATCGTGACATCACTTTTTGAGAAACGTGCACCAGGACTTTATCATAACACTGCCGTGGTAATAGAGAAGGATGGTAGTATTGCTGGTAAATATCGCAAGATGCATATTCCAGACGACCCAGCTTACTATGAGAAGTTCTACTTCACACCAGGCGACCTCGGATTCCACCCAATCGACACAAGCGTGGGACGTCTTGGTGTACTTGTCTGCTGGGATCAGTGGTATCCTGAAGCAGCCCGCCTGATGGCATTGCAAGGTGCAGATATGCTTATTTATCCAACTGCTATCGGTTACGAAAGTAGTGATACGGAAGAGGAAAAGCAGCGTCAACGTGAGGCTTGGACAACAGTCATGCGTGGTCATGCCGTTGCTAACGGTTTACCAGTAATCGCTGTAAACCGTGTCGGTCATGAACCTGATCCAAGTGAGCAAACTCAAGGCATCCAGTTCTGGGGAAGCAGTTTTGTTGCTGGTCCACAGGGTGAACTACTCTATCGCGCTTGTGACAACGACGAGGAAAGCGTTATCCTCAACATCGACCTTGACCATAGCGAGAATGTACGCCGTTGGTGGCCTTTCCTACGTGACAGAAGAATCGATGAGTATGGAGAAATAACTAAAAGGTTTATTGACTAAAAACCTCCCCTAACCCCTCCAAAGGAGGGGATTCTGCTCTCGCCTGAACCAACGGTCATCAACCGAAGGGATGTACTGGGAGAGGGAGTCCTAACAGGATAAAGAGATTCCCTCTTTATTAATAATTACAATTTAATAGGACTTAAACAACATCGTTTTCCTTACGGAATCTGATAATAAGTATAGCCTACCTAACAAGATAGTACAACTTAATATGCCATCCGCACCATTGGTGTTTACCATGAGCACCACACGTGCTGAGCACCAACACGTAGATTGGATATGGATTGAGAGTTGCAATTGTTATACAAAAAGAGCCATACCAAACTCATTTTTAGAGTTTGATATGGCTCTTTTTAGTTCTATAAATATAATATGTAGGCTTCTAAATCAACGGCATTCCTGCTTCTTCGCACTCTCTTCTCATTTCTTCAGCCCAGATACTTGCTTGTATCTCACCAATATGCGCCTTGTGCAACATTATCATACAAAGACGGCTCTGTCCGATACCACCACCAATACATAACGGCAGTTTATCAGAGAGTAACTGCTGATGAAAGAAGAGTTGCTCACGTTCTTCTTGCTTCTCAATCGATAACTGACGAAGTAAGGCTGTCTTATCCACACGGACACCCATAGACGAGAGTTCAATACTACGTTCTAAGATAGGATACCAAATGAGGATCAGTTTGATACCCTGCTCCGTCTGGCGTTTACCAAGTACAGCTTTATATCCTTCTGGCTTTATCAGTTGACTCATTATAGTTCCTTTCTATTAATGTTTTATCAGTTATTCAATTGCACACAAAGGTATATATTAATTATCAGATTGAGAAACAAACATCATCTCAATCTAACAAAACAACAAGTTTTTCTCACACAATACAACTTTATGACAGCTTACAACTGATATTCCGACTTGTTATAAAGGATTGAACTAAGCCTTTGAAAAACCTCACATCTATATCATAAACTTTAACAAGAATGTTTACTGTTCGTTTGGAGTTATGCAAACTTTACTGTATCTTTGCACTATCATTAGGGCTCCGTAGCTTAGCTGAATAGAGCGTCAGATTCCGGTTCTGAAGGTCTTGGGTTTGAATCCCAACGGAGTCACTAAAAAGTGACAAAACTCCCTAATAAAGTCACTAAAAAGTGATAATTCTCTGATGACATTTAGCTGAATGAGGTCAGAAAAATGTTCTGAAAGGTCTTGGGTTTGAATCCCAACGGAGTCACTAAGAAGAAAGAAATACTCCCTAAAGAGTCACTAAGAAGAAAAACAGAACTCTCAATGGAGTCACAGATTGTAACAAAGGATGTATGGTTGTTTACTGTTCATCCTTTTTTTGTTCAACCGTGTTAACTTATAAATAGATTTATTCATCCTAAAAGAATAGAGTATGCAGAAGAAAATCAGAATTGGACTACTCCCACGCGTTATCATTGCCATACTGCTTGGATTATTCCTTGGTTATTATCTACCAGATCCAGCAGTAAGAGCGTTTCTGACTTTCAATAGTATTTTCAGTCAGTTCCTTGGCTTTATGATACCACTGATTATCATTGGATTGGTAACGCCTGCTATTGCAGGAATTGGAAAAGGGGCAGGTAAGTTATTGCTTGCAACAGTAGCGATAGCCTATGTAGACACGATTGTAGCAGGCGGCTTGTCCTACGGAACAGGAACATGGTTATTCCCCTCTATGATTGCTTCCACAGGAGGAGCAATACCACATATTGACAAGGCAACAGAACTTACACCTTACTTTACTATCAATATCCCAGCTATGGTTGACGTGATGAGTAGTTTAGTTTTCTCATTCATCGCAGGTTTAGGTATTGCATACGGTGGTTTACGCACAATGGAGAATATCTTTAATGAGTTCAAAACCATTATTGAGAAAGTGATTGAGAAGGCTATTATCCCTCTCCTACCACTCTATATCTTTGGTGTATTCCTCAGCATGACCCATAACGGACAGGCACGACAGGTACTTTTGGTTTTCTCACAGATTATCATTGTTATCCTCGTACTGCATGTACTCATCCTTATCTATGAGTTCTGTATTGCAGGTACAATTGTGAAGCGCAATCCCTTCAGATTACTATGGAATATGTTACCAGCTTATCTGACAGCATTAGGTACAAGTTCGTCTGCTGCAACAATCCCAGTAACATTGAAGCAAACGGTGAAGAATGGTGTCAGCGAAGAGGTAGCAGGATTTGTCGTACCACTTTGTGCAACAATTCACCTCAGTGGTAGTGCAATGAAGATTACAGCTTGTGCTTTGACAATCTGTATGTTAACAGACCTACCACACGACCCAGGACTATTCATTTACTTTATCCTCATGCTTTCCATTATTATGGTTGCAGCCCCTGGTGTACCTGGCGGCGCGATTATGGCAGCCTTAGCTACCCTATCAAGTATCTTAGGCTTTAACCAAGAGGCACAGGCTTTGATGATTGCACTGTATATTGCAATGGATAGCTTTTGGCACAGCTTGCAATGTAACAGGTGATGGAGCAATAGCCCTTGTTGTCAATAAATTCTTTGGAAAGAAAAAAAGAGTCATCTGCCCTTTCTTAGAAAATGCAATAGATATGAAGTTTGGGAAACGAAGCTGTATAAAACAAGAGTTACTGTCACTGCCGTCAGGTATAATAATTGTTTAACTAATTAGTTTACAACAAGTTCTCTCCAACTGTTAAAATGACAGCAAAGAGAATTAAAACTAAACTCATAGAATATATAGTAATATCCCTATCAGCATAATAAGAAATCCTAAAAAGAAACAGCAGACGACCTATCATTAGGCATTATCAAAATTAAATAGTATCTTTGCAAATGACAGACTGCAATTAGCAGCACTGATTTAGTAAAAAGACATACAACTAAATATCCGTAACATCATGGAAATAGTAGAAAGATTTATCAACTACACCAAGTTTGACACACAGTCAGCTGAAGATTCAGAGACAGTGCCAAGTACACCGAAGCAACTAATCTTTGCAAAATACCTCAAGGAAGAACTTGAGCGTGAAGGCCTGAAAGATGTTGAAATGGACGAGATGGGCTATATCTATGCCACTCTTCCTGCCAACACAAAGAAGAAGATTCCTACGATCGGTTTCATCTCTCACTATGACACTGCACTCGACGCAAGTGGTGCCAATGTTAATGCTCGTATCGTAGAAAACTACGATGGCGGTGATATACAACTGAACCCAAACATGGTTAGTTCTCCACGAATGTTCCCAGAACTCTTAGAACATAAGGGAGAAGACCTCATCGTAACAGATGGTACAACCCTACTGGGTGCCGACGATAAGGCAGGTATTGCTGAGATTGTACAAGCAATGTGCTTCCTCCGCGACCACAACGAGATTGAGCATGGTGACATCCGTATTGCTTTCAACCCAGACGAAGAGATTGGTATGGGTGCACATCACTTTGATGTAGAGAAGTTCGGTTGTGAATGGGGCTATACCATTGATGGTGGCGACCTCGGTGAGCTTGAATATGAAAATTTCAATGCTGCTGGTGCTAAGGTGTTTATCCATGGCGTAAGCGTTCATACAGGTTATGCTAAGGGAAAGATGGTCAACGCCAGCCGTTTAGCATGCGAGTTCAATAACATGATTCCAGAGACTGAGATTCCAGAAGAGACTGAAGGTTATCAAGGTTTCTATCACCTCATCGGTATTGAGAGTCGCTGTGAAGAAGCTAAACTCAGCTATATCATTCGTGATCACGACCGCGAGCATTTCGAAGACCGTAAGCGTTTCATGGAGAACTGCGTGAAAAAGATGAATGAGAAGTACGGCGAAGGAACTGTTGAACTGAAAATGAACGACCAATACTATAACATGAAGGAGAAGATTGATCCTAACATGCATGTTATTGAGTTAGTTCTTCAGGCTATGCAGCAGGCAAATGTAGCTCCAAAGGTACAGCCTATTCGTGGTGGTACGGATGGTGCACAGCTTTCATTCAAGGGTCTTCCTTGTCCAAACATCTTTGCAGGTGGCGTAAACTTCCACGGCCCTTACGAATTCGTTTCTGTTCAGGTAATGGAGAAAGCCATGCAGGTTATCATTAACATCTGCCGACTGACGGCTGAGTTTAATGATTAATCACTGAAGATTAATTAGTTAAAGATATCCTGGAGTTAAACCAACACTTTTTATGGATTATATATTTATGTTGGTTTAACTCCTTTTCTTTTAACTATAAGATTTTCAGCTATAGCCCACCTCTCCCACAAACAACACCTACAAAAATTACTCATAAAAAGGTATTGGTTTAAATTCCAACTACCCCACTAACTCCTCTAACTCCATAAAGTATTTATGTCAGAACTACCCGAATTGGTCCAAGACCTTGCTCTTATTCTCGTTGTAGCAGGATTTGTAACACTTATTTTCAAGAAACTTAAGCAGCCATTAGTATTAGGATATATCGTGGCAGGCTTCCTTGTGTCACCCCACATGCCTTATACCATGAGTGTTGTCGACCAAGGCGACATACAGACATGGGCAGATATTGGTGTAATCTTCTTATTGTTCTCATTGGGATTAGACTTCTCCATTAAGAAGATTCTCAAGATGGGAGCCTCCCCCATCATAGCCGCCTGTACCATCATCTTCTGTATGATGGCATTAGGTATCATTGTTGGACACAGTTTTGGATGGAAAGAAATGGACTGTATCTTCCTCGGAGGTATGGTCGCGATGAGCTCCACAACCATTATATACAAAGCTTTCTCAGACATGGGGCTCACACAACAAGGCTTCGCCTCTACCGTGATGAGCGTACTTATCTTGGAGGATATCCTTGCCATTGTTATGATGGTGATGCTCAGCACCGTAGCCAGTGGCAACAGTCCTGACGGCGTACAGCTTCTTGGAAGCATCATGAAGATTGGATTCTTCCTCGTTTTATGGTTTGTTGTTGGTCTCTTTGCCATTCCACTCTTCCTTCGTTCTGTTCGTAAAATCCTTAACAACGAGACCCTACTTATCGTATCATTAGGCTTCTGTTGTCTTATGGCCGTTACATCAACGCAGGTAGGCTTTAGTGCTGCCTTCGGAGCCTTTGTTATGGGCAGTATCTTAGCAGAGACAGTTGAGGCAGATAAAATTATCCGCCTTGTAGATCCTGTAAAGAATCTCTTTGGGGCTATCTTCTTCGTCTCTGTTGGTATGTTAGTAAAGCCCTGACGTTATTGTTCAATATGCTTTACCGATTCTTTTACTTGTCATAACAATTCTTGTTGGACAAGCTTTGTTCGGCACCTTGGGTTATCTTCTCGGTGGACAGACCCTTAAGAACGCTATGCGCTGTGGATTCTCAATGGCACAAGTTGGCGAGTTTGCCTTTATTATTGCGACATTAGGAAAGTCCTTAGGTGTAATCAGCGAATTCCTCTATCCTGTTGTCGTAGCTGTATCAGTTATCACAACCTTCCTTACTCCGTATATGATTCGTGCAGCAGAACCTTGTTATAACTTCCTTGTTAAGCATCTGCCAAAGCGATGGGTACGCCGTCTTACTCATATTCAGACAAACAGTGCTGGAGAGAGTGCATCATCTGACAACCATTGGAAAGTTCTTATGAAGAAGATGATACTCAATACTCTTATCTATGGTATTTCTCTCTGCTGCTGTCATCGCTATCATGTTCTCTGCTGCCCTCCCTATATGTAGGAACTTATCCATAAAATGGACTGGCAGTCACTGGATTGGTAATGCTGTGTGTGGATTCCTTACAATCGTCTTTATTGCACCTTTCCTACGCTCTATCGTGATGAAGCAGAATCATTCAGAAGCGTTCAAAGCACTATGGACAGACCGTCGTATAAATCGTCTACCCCTCACCGCTACCATCCTTGCACGTGTTCTTATTGCCCTCAGTTTCATCTTCTACGTATGCAACTACCTCACACGCTTTAAGACTGCATTGATGATTGCCGTTGCTATAGGCTTGTTGATATTGATGCTTCTCTCTCGTTGGCTTAAGAAAAGAAGTATTACACTGGAACGTCTGTTTATTCAGAACCTTCAAAGCCGTGACATCGAAGCACAAAAACAAGGAAAGAAGAAACCACTATTTGCCAATCACCTGATTGACCGGGATATTCATATCGCCAATCTCGAACTGCCTGACGACTCGCTGTGGGCTGGTAAGACATTGTATAGTTTGCAGCTCCGAAATCGCTTTGGTGTGCATATCAGTAGTATTCTTCGTGGCTCCAAGCATATCAATATTCCGAATGGAGGAACAATTCTCTTCCCTGGCGACAAGCTGCAAGCCATTGGTAATGATGAGCAGCTTACAAAACTTTCTAAGGCAATAAATGCTGAATTACAGCCAGAGGTTACTAACATAGAGAAGCATGAGATGAAACTCCGCAGCTTCACCATCTCTAAAACAAGTCCTTTCATTGGAAAGACGCTTAAAGACAGTGGTATCCGCGACGAATACAACTGTATGGTTGTGGGTGTTGACGAAGGCCAGAAGAACCTCACACTCATCACTCCTTCCCGCTGCCTGCAGGCTGGTGACGTCCTATGGGTAGTAGGTGAAGAAAAAAAGACTTAGAACGTATCCTCGCATTAGGATAAACCCCTTCAGGCTTATTAGCCCTTATTACTTGATTAAGTAATTGGACTAATAAGCCTGAATTGTATTTAGACAAACGGAGTCACAGGAAATTCATGAAATATCCCACAACCCAGCTTTTATTGGATAATAACGATAACTTTATATAACTATTTGGTTAGAATTAATAGAGAATAAAAAGCCGAATTAATGTTTTTTATTAACTTTGCAGTTGATAAAAGAACAACTATTTATAAATTTTTGATTGTATTAATTATGAAGAAAATCTACTTATTGCTTATTTGTTTCATTGTTTTTTAGCACAGACCATAAGTGCACAGAATGATAAGAAATTGTTGAAAATGACCTTTGGCGAATCTTACTTTGAATTTAAGTATGATGATAAAGAAAGGCTGGTAGAGACTATTGAATATCATGCAGATGACAACTTAAAACGTAACAGCAAGTATACTTATAACAATAACCAAGTGGAGCAAATCTTCTATGAGAATAATGTAAACGATAAAGATTATCGAACATCTGTTCTCCAGAATAATAGAGTTGTTTCAGAAAGAATACACTTGTCAGCACATGAAGGAGAACCTGAATATTGGGCAGATTACAACTACACATATAATACAGCTGGGGAACTGACAAAGATTGTAATAACAAACAATGAACGCACCGGAACAGAGTATAAATTGACATGGACAGACGGAGATATTACACTCGTAGAGCATTTTCGGGATAACAAAAAAGTAGGACAGGTAGCTTATGAATACAACAAAAGCATTATCAACAAGTATCTTGCACTACTCTATAATCCAATTACCTCAATTGCTGATTATGAAGGAATCTCACCATACGGACAACTCTTTGCAGGATACTTTGGCAAAGTTTTCCAACATCCACTATCTGCTGTGCACTATACGGTCATAGATAACACTATTTTGGATGGACAAGTGATGATGATTTCACTATTACGTATAACCTGAATGCAAGTGGTGTCGTAGAAAAGGGCATACAGTCAGGAGAGGAAGGAGTGACAATAACGTTTATTTGGGAAGAAACCCCTACAGGTATCAGCGTTTATAAGCAGGAGAAAGAAGATACAAAAAAGATTTATGATCTTTCTGGTAAACGTCTTGAAACGATGCAACATGGTGTGAATATTATCAAGGAAACAAATGGCAAGACACATAAGGTTATTGTAAGATAATATTCTACTGTTTATCAAAGAAATAGCATAATAAAAGGAGGAGCTGCATAAGTTTCTCCTTTTATTAGTATTTTTTTAATATTTAATCTGACGTTTCCTCACATAATTAGAGTATCTTTGCATTGTCATTCGATGATTATACAGATGAAACGTAATAAATTAACAGCTCTGATAGCATTTGTAGGTGTTGTAGCTTTCACATCTTGTGAGGATGTGAAACGTCCAACTCCTGTCAGAGAACGTATCAATGTCACTCCTCCATCCAGAGAGGCAGAGGCGATAAGTCAGTTGACAGCATCTATAGATGAGATCTCAGCTAACCTTGACGCCATCTCTTCTCAGGAAGCAATGCTCAGCAAAACTACTGAGCACGCTAATAAGAAATCGAAGATTATTCAGCAGATTAGAGGGCTCGGTACGCTACTCAGAGAGAAAGCAGAACCAGATTGATAAACTGTTGAACGAGAAGGTTAAAGAAAAGTGGATGCACCCAGCAGAGTCTAATCCCACTGTAGAAAAACCTTTACAAGATGATTGAGTTCCTTTCATCACAGCTGAAAGAAAAAGGAGAGCGTGTAACCCAGTTGGAGCAGGTTGCAAGTCGCAAGGATGTCACTGTAGACCAACTTAAATACATCGTTATGAACCAAGCTAACAGCGTTGACGCAATGCGTTACAGGTTCAATATGGCTGCTTTTAGAGCGCGAATATGCTCAGTTAAAGGCTAAAGGAGAAGCAAAAGAGCAAAAGAGGAGAAGGAGTCAAATAAAGTCTACTATATCATTGCTAATAAAGAAACACTGAAAAGAGAAAGGTCTTTTTGAAGACATCACTTTTCTCAAAGAAAGTGGATAATAACAATGTAACAAAAGAGCAGTTTACAGAGGCTAACAGCAAGGAACTAACGACACTGACGATAAACTCATCGAGTCCAAAGCTCTTATCTCAGAACCCAGAAGGTAGTTATACACTCACGGAGAACGAGGATGGAACAACAACACTCACCATTACTGACGCGAGAAGTTTTTGGAACGTGTCGCGTTATCTGATTATCCAAGAGTAATTCTACTTTGAAAATAGAAAGAAAATAAATTAGGCTGCAAAGGTTGTGAAAATCGAATAATTTTCTTATCTTTGCAGCCTAAAACTTATGCGTAGCGTGAAAATAAAGGAAGTAATTGATGCCCTTGAACGATTCGCGCCTTTGCCCTTGCAGGAAAGCTATGACAATGCTGGCCTACAAGTTGGATTGACAGAGGCGGAAGTATCAGGGCTTTATTGTGTCTTGACGTGACGGAAAAGGTGGTTGATGAGGCCATCAATAAGGGGTGTAACTTGATTGTTGCGCACCATCCACTCATCTTCCGTAAATTAGCACAAGTGACAGATGCCAACTATGTACAGCGCACAGTGATAAAGGCTATTAAGAACGATATCGTCATCGCTGCTATGCACACGAACTTAGACTCTGCTGTGGGTGGTGTCAACTACAAGATAGCTGAGAAGTTAGGGACTTAAGAACCTACGCTTTCTTCGGTCGAAGCAAGCAAGTTGTGAATCCACAGACCGGCGAATCCGTAACAGGTGGCGATGGTGTTATCGGTGAGTTTGAGGAGCCTTTAGCAGCAGACGATTTGATACTGTTATTGAAGAAGAAGTTTGATGCAGAGTGTGTTCAAACCAATGAGTTACTACGTCGTGAGATTCGTACCATTGCTCTCTGTGGAGGTTCGGGGGCATTCCTCTTGCAGAATGCTATTGCAGCAGGCGCAGATGCCTTCATGACAGGTGAGATGAGCTATCACGAATACTTTGGTCATGAGCAAGAGATACAGATTTGTGTCATCGGACATTATCAGAGTGAACAGTTCACCACAGAGGTATTACGTGACGTTATCGAAAAAGAATGCCCTGACGTAAAGTGCTACTTGTCCGAGATAAATACAAATCCTATCGGGTATTTTTAGTGGACGAGTTGACAAGTTGACAGGTTGACGTGTTGACAGGTTGACGTGTTAGACAGGGTTGACGTGTAACATGTTAAGAAGTTGGACGAATGGGTCTGTGGTGTTGTCTTAACTCTCTCACTCTAAACTCCTAAAACAACAGTAATCATAATTATGAATTTTGAATTCTGAATTTTTGAATTAAACAAATATAAGAACTATGGCAAAGAAAGATCCAAAAGAGTTACCAGTAGAGGAGAAGTTGAAAGCCCTTTTTCCAGTTACAGACGACCCTGTCAGGAATCGACGAGAAGCGTGCATTGCGTGGTGAGTTACCACTTGAGGTACGTGACTTGGAAGATGAGTTGGAAGGTCTGCACACTCGTATTGAGAAGATTGAGCAGGACATTAAGGGACTATCAGAGTGCTATTACCCAGAAGAAGGGTAACATCGTTGACGCTCAAAGCAAGTTTGGAGCGTTACAACAAACAGCTGGACTCTGTTGCAAACAACCGTGAGTACGACACTTTGACAAAGGAAATCGAGTTCCAGACACTGGAGATTGAGCTTTTGCAATAAGAAGATTAAAGAGGCTCAGATTAAGGTTGAAGAGAAGCGTAAGGACTTGAAGCTAACCGTGCATTGCTCGAGGATCGTCAGCACGCCTTAGAGGGAGAAGCGTAACGAACTCGACGAGATTATGCAGGAGACACGTGAGGAGGAAGGTTTGCTCAAAGAGAAGGCTGCAGAGCTTGAGACTAAGATTGAACCAGGATTGCTCCGTAGCTTCAAGCGTATTCGTCGTGGTGCCCGCAACGGTTTGGGTATCGTTTACGTACAGCGTGATGCTTGTGGTGGTTGCTTCAATAAGATTCCACCTCAGCGTCAGTTGGATGTAAAAGATGCACAAGAAGATTATCGTTTGTGAGTACTGTGGTCGTATTCTTATCGACCCAGAGTTGGCTGGTGTAAAGGTTGACAAGACTGAGGAGAAGCCAAAGAAGCGTAGAGCAACTCGCAAAGAAGAAGGAAGAGGAGGAGAGTAATCAACCCCTTTTATTCCTATCGAGGAATAGGCTCTTTCAACTTTGAAAGATAAAGAATAGCCTCAATACATTTGAAATGCAAATAAAGCATTCTTATGTATTGAGGCTACTTTTTATTATATCTCTATTAATACTGTTCGACGAAACACAAATAACATCGCCTTCTTAACAGAAACTAATCAATAATAGCACACTTATTAACGGCATATAGTAAGGCTTTGAGTGGTCAACACAATATGTGCGGAGCATCAGCACTAATAGTGCTTACCATGAGCACAACATGTGCGGAGCGTTAACACATCGTTTAATGACGTAAAAAGAAAATGTCTGCTTAACCTTATTATATATAGCAAGTCAAGGGATGATTTAACTTATACAGACATGTTAAATCCCAATAGCGATAAGTCAGAGCCTTACTTCACATAGAAGATGCGATTTGCCTTACGTGGTGCAGTCTTACCCTCCTTTGCTGCATAACCAAGAATACAGAAGCCGATACCTTCATAATCGCCTTTTATACCCCACTCTTTCAACATCTGCTTACCATCTTCACGCTCAAAAGTTTGCTTGGCACGATTAATCCAACAGCTTCCTAAACCAACGGCATGAGCAGCATTCATAAGATTGCCCATCATCAACGCACCATCATAGACATGATTAGGACTACTCTTATCTGCTAATACTGCAAGAACGACAGGTGCACCATAAAAAGGGTCGCTCGTTACGCCCATTATCTCAGCATTTATCACAGACAAACGGTCGCGTACTTCCTTATTGGTTACTTCAACGATGATAGCTGTCTGCATATTCTTTCCGCTTGCAGCGTAAAGACCAGCCTCCATTACCTTATCTATCAAGTCCTGTTCAGGCATACGCTCTTCATAAGCACGTACGCTACGACGTGTTAACAATGCTTCTAATGCTTCCATAACAATTCTTTTTTATAATTCATTCACCGCCTCAGCCAACTGTTCCAACGCCTGACGAAGTATAGAACGTGGCGTACCGATATTCAAACGCATAAATCCTTCGCCACCAATACCAAACATTCTACCATCGTTCAACGCAAGATGAGCCTTATCAATAAAGAGGTTTAATAGTTCTTTATGCTTCAACCCTAATCCACGACAATCCAACCAAACAAGGAAACTTGCCTGTGGGCGGAGTGGACGAATACCAGGAATATGCTCACGACAGAAGTCTTCTACAAAGCAAACATTCTCTTCTACATACGCCAACATCTGTTTGCGCCACTCTTCTCCCTTCCGATAAGCGGCTATCGTGGCTATTGGAGCAAAGAGTGTAGGCTCATCTAATTCGTTAGCCTTCAACCAACCATAGAAACGATTGCGCAGTTCTTCGTTTGGAACGATAGCAAATGAACTGACAATACCTGCCATATTGAAGGTCTTTGTTGGTGCTGCAAAGGTGATACTGATTTGTGCTGCACGCTCTGACACACTGGCAAACGGAATATGACGATTACCAAAGAGCGCCATATCACTGTGTATCTCGTCGCTGATAACGATAATATTATGCTCGTAACAGAAGTCTGCCAAGCGACGTAATGTATCTTCTGACCAACACAATCCTGCAGGGTTATGAGGATTGGAGAGTACCAGTACACGGCATTTATCATCGCAAACCTCTGCAAGATTATCAAAGTCCATGTCATAATATCCGTCCTCACGACGACGAAGCGGATTGAAGACCACCTTACGATGATTAGCCTCTGGCGTCAAACGGAATGGATGATAGACAGGTGGTTGTATAATAACCTTTTCGTCAAGTTCCGTAAATACATTCACCACAAAGCCGATACCCCTAACAATACCAGGAATAAAACTCAACCACTCTGGCTTTACTTCCCAATCATGATGAGCACGTATCCAGTCGATGATAGCAGGACGATAGTCAGCTGGTTCGACTGTATAGCCAAAGATAGGATGAGAAAGACGATCCTTGAGAGCCTCCACAACAAAGTCAGGGCAAGCAAAAGTCCATATCAGCCACCCACAGAGGCAGCAAGTCATTACGTCCCCAACGTGGAAGAAGTGCCTCATGCTTCAAGTCACCACTCCCCGAACGATCAATTATTTCATCAAAATTATAAGTCTTTATCATGCTTCCAAAGCTTGCTTAATATCATCGAATAGGTCATCAACACTTTCCAAACCAATACTGAGACGTATGGTAGTGTCTTGCACATCCATTGCTGCACGCTCCTCAGCAGTGAAAAGTCCGAAGATAGTACTTGCTGGATGGATAGCCAATGTACGATTATCAAAGAGGTTAGTTGCCCGATGAATGAGTTTCAAGTTATCGAGCATTCTGAAGCAAGCCTCTTGACTTTCTAAATCTATCGTGACCATTGCTCCCGCTGTTTCACCATACTGACTCACAGCCAACTGATGATATGGATTATCCTCCAAGCCCACATAGTTTACCTTATGAATAGGCTTTAGCGTACGTAATCTTTGTGCCAACTCCAAAGCATTACCTGCTTGAGCGCGATAGCGTACGTCCAAAGTCTCTAAGCCCAAGGTCTGCATATAGGCAACCTGAGGTGTCATATAAGCACCAAGGTTAAAGAGCATCTCATTCAAGAGGCGCTTTACCAATAGAAGGGAAAGTACCATAATCAATAACAAGACCACCCAAAGAGGTTGCACCACCACTGATATACTTCGTACTTGAAACGACCTCCAAGTCAATTCCCAAGTCCTTTGCAGAGAACTGTGTGAATGGGATAAGCGTTGTATCTGCAATAACAGGGATACTATGTCGGTGTGCAATTTCAGCCAAAGCACGTACATCAACCACCTCAAGTTGAGGATTTGACATTACTTCAAGGAACAGACAACACGTATTATCATCTATCAATCGTTCTACAGCCTCAACATCTGTAAGGTCGCAAAGTCTTGCTTCCACACCTAATCTGCTCAGTGTTGATGTAAGCAAAGAATAAGTATTACCAAAGAGATGACGTGATGTAATAACGTTCTTACCCTGTTCAACAACAGAAAGGAGTGTATTGCTGATAGCAGCCATACCCGAGTTGAGGGCAATAACATTCTCAGCACCCGTTAAAGCCTTAATACGCTGTTCGAGATTAGTCACCGTTGGGTTTTCCCACACGTGAATAATCAGGAGCATCAATACGGCCACAAAAGGCGTCAGCCATCACTTTCGCATTGTCAAACTCAAAGGCAACAGCATTATATACTGGCATACTTAACGCATCGTATGCATCTCTACGCTTGTAAGGCTGATGAATAGCCTGTGTCTGTTTCTTCATATCTTTCAAACGTTTGTGTTGTTTTAAAAGCATTTATAAATCAAAGGACGGACGGCAAAACCGTCCGTCATCTGAAATGTATTTAATCTTATTAATACCACTGTACGGCATTAGTGATACCGCTTCGCTTATCATATTTCAACGCATCTGTCAGCGTTGCTGCATTACAACGGAAGGTGAAGTTGTAAGAGGTATATGGTGCTAAAACTACAGAAGCACTCATATTAAAACAGTGGAGGTCACGTGACAGACTTGCTGTTGTCATACTCATCGCATGGTTTTCAAAGTCATAACCACTTGAGAAGTTAATGTTCCAACCATCACTGATGCGAATATTACCAGAGAAATTCAACGTCTGCGTGAACTTATAAGGATAACGCATCGTCTTAGTATTGAACTTACCAGCTGTATTCTCACGCATCGTAATACCATAACCAATTGTCAATGACCATGGCATATTGAAACTCATGTAACCATCATCGTCCGTCTCAGCAATATTACCACGCTTCTTCTTAGCAGCATATTTTTCCCTTTTCAAGGTCATCATCCATGTTTTGACTCGATGTTGGTATCTGGACCATCGCTATCTACTGACACCTTATCATCATCTTTATCATCCTTACGTCCAAACCACTTTCTTCAACTTTCTCTGGATTCAAAGTGAATGAGAAGTTCTGCGACATACCCTGAAAACGAGGCAAACGACCGAATCCCCACTCAGTATGATTACCTACATAAGGAGTACCATTGGCATCAAGTTCGTAAGCATAGGTAGCAAACTGTGCATTCATTGAGAAGGTATAGTTCTTCCACCACTTCAAACGTAGACGCATACTAAGGTCACTCCAACGATGATAGTCTGCTGCAGCATTGTAAGACATACTTGCTCCCAACTCATCAATGATACTTATCTTCTTATAACCAGTAGTATCCTTATCGCTCTTAATCTTCATTTCGATGTTATTGCTAACATCCCAACTGATCATCTCAGTCTTGTACTTACCTGGCACACTATAAAGTTCGTCCTGATAAGGTGAGTACTCAACAAGTTTCACGTTACCGCTTGCATCTGTGTACTGATAACTGTCATAGTAGCCATAACGACGTGCACCGAAGTTTGGTGAGTAAGAGAATGAAACCTGTGGAGTGATAACATGGCGGATAGCCTGAATCTTATCACCGAACAATTTTCTATTAGGTGTCCAGAAACCATACAACTTAGTGCTGGCACCAACATTCATACTCCAGTTGTAAACATTATGGAAACCATACGTAGTATCTCTTACCACCTCTTTCTGAAGAGTGTTATCCCATCCACGTGTTACCTTCTTAGAATACATACGGTCCGTAAAGTTGAAAGAAGGTGTCACATTGATATAATTAAACAAGGTGAAGTTTGCCTGTACAGGGATTGTATGCTGGAAAGCATTCTTCCAATCCTTAATAAGGTTAGAACGTAAGAGTTTATCCTCTTTCGTAGAAATAGAATTCGCCAACTGGCCTGTATAGCTCATAGAAATCTTCTCATACCAACGTTCCTTACCTACAAGATGCTTACGCTTGAAAGGATAGAATCGGCTCAAACTAATGTTCAAGTCTGGCAATGTTATCTGAATAGAAGAGTCACGCATATTCTGTGCAAGGTTAGTAGTAGCACTCAAAGAGAGCCCAATACTTGAGAAACCTGTGCTCCAACTTACAGAAGAAGTTCTCGTAGACTGTGTGAGCGTCTGCGGATTATACATACTATTGAGGTTGTTACGCTCATAGCTTGATGTCGCAAAGTTCACACTTGCCGATGAGCGAACTATATGGATTCGCCTTAGGATCTTGGCGATGATTCCACTGAATCTTGAAGCTCTCCTGTTCAGCAAAGTCTGGTAATCCCTTGTCACCCGTCTTTGAATCCTGATAACTAAAGAGGAATGAGCCCGAATATCTATAACGCTTGCGGTAGTTGCTGGCAGCAGACACACCCCAAGAACCCTTAGTATAGATTTCTCCTAAGAGTTTTAAGTCCCACTTATCACTAATAGCAAAGTAGTAACCACCATCACGAAGATAGAAACCACGGTCGCTTTCATCACCATAACTTGGCATAATAAAACCACTTGAATACTTCTTTGAGAATGGGAAGAAGCCGTATGGAATAGCCAATGGTAAAGGAACATCAGCCACAACGAGATAAGCTGGTCCAAAGACTACATCCTTACCTGGACGAACCTTTGCACGAGAAAGAGCAATGTAAAAGTCTGGATGAGGTTTATCACAAGTAGTGTAACGGCCGTGCTGCAAATAAACAGAACCCGTAGAATCACGCTTTCCTACTTCTCCACTCAAGAAACCATCTTGCTGTTCGGTATAAATACCCTTAATCAAGCCTTTCTTTGACTTAAAGTTGAAAGCCATTGTATCACTCTTATACTCATCTTTACCCATTGTAAAGACTGGCTTTCCCTTGATACCACCTTCTGCTGTAGAATCCACCGTACCTGTTGCACGCACAGTACTTTTATCGAGATTCATGTGTACCTTGTCACTCGTAAGTTTCATATTCTCATAATCAACTTTCGAGCCACCATACAGGTATGCCGTACCCGACTCCGCATCATATACGAGAGAGTCCTCTGCTGAATACTTAACAGGTGCATCAATTCCGTTCGAACGTGCACGCATCATGCTATCGGCACGAATAGAATCGTCTATTGCTTTATTATGATGATAGATAGCCAACTGAAGAGAATCCATCTTCGTGGTATCTGGAATATTCTTATCGACCGCCTTACTATCCTTTGGAGTTTGTCCTTTCAGTAAAGTATCAACAACAACCGTGCTTACCTTTGCCTTCTTGGTTTTCTTACCTTGAGGCACAGGCATATTGACACTTGCCATTGCAAAGACAACAACAAAGGATAATAGGAATATAATGCTCTTATTTCTCATTGCCTAAATAACGCACAAAATTACTGAATTAATGCCGAACATAAACACCATTACGCTATTTTAACTTTTATAATAATGTACGTATGCGATACTGAAAATATCTATTTCTAATTTGCTGTCCGTTAAAACTTGAATAGTACACTCACATCTACCGTATGTCATCAATAACGATAATCCCGCAATACCTTTGGAAAGATAACGTTTTTAACCCTACAATGAAGTCAGTGTTTGCCATCAGCACCAATCGTGCTAAGCATCAACACCACCCGTGCTGAGCATCAACACAACGACTAAAAGCTATGAAAGCCCATTAAGAACGCTTCTTATTCTGCAAAGAAAGAGGCTTTCTTAATCCAACCACAAACCCAACGTATCAACAAGTTTTTTTACTGGACGATTCGTTTTCAACAGCTTATCGAAAGACTCACGAGGGTAAGCATCGGCTTTAATTTCCTCATGCTTAGCAAGACGAATTTCTACTTCTATCTGTCCATTGCGCAATTCCTTTGCCAAAGTTGCACGAATACGCGACCTGATAGCTAACATTTCGTTGAGTTGAATATTGTTACCAGCAAGCACTAAGATTGTAGGATATTCTGTGATAGTTGGCGTAATATTCTTCATGCGCTGAGCCAAAGCTTGCATCTTCTCTGGCATTCGTGAACACATAGCACGCCAACTCACAACAAGGTCTTGTTGTGTAAAAACCTTCTGCTCTCATCCTTATTGGTCACCTCAACTTCCTCTTCCTGCTTATTTTTCTTATTGGTTTTAAGCAGATTGTCAAATGACATCGTCAATGAACCAAGATTAACAGAATTCGGAATACCGGAAGATACATTCATTTTAGGGCGTACACCAGAAGTTTCTGCAACAGACTTTTCTGGTGAAGACACAACCTCAACAGACATTGTTTCGGCAACGTTAGAACTACGAACAGTGTCATCATCACGTTTCAGGCTCCCGACCACCTGCGGAGTCGGTTTCTGTTGAGCCTTCAGAATAAGATTCTTGAACAGGGATTTTAATCGTTTAGGGCTGCGCCCCGAGGCAGGCACATCATCATCCTTCTGCGTAATCTGCGCCACTTGAATGAGCGTCAGTTCCACCAACAAACGTTTATTAGAACTCTGACGATATTCTACATCACAACGATTCATAATCTGCAATGCAGTATAAAGGAAGTTGACAGGGCACTTCTGCGCCTGCAACTGATAGCGATTACGTAGTTGTTCGCTCACTTCAAGCAGTGGTAATGTCTGCGCATCCTTCGCCATCAACACGTTACGAACATGAGATGCCAAACCATTCACAAGGTGTCCACCATCAAATCCTTTATTGATAACGCTGTTCAAAAGAACCATTATCTCACTCACTTTATTCTCTAAAAGCAAGGTCGATAATATTAAAATAATTCTCTGCATCAAGTACATTCAAGTCCTCTATCACCTTCTGATAAGTGATATTTCCCTGTGAGAAACTTGCTACCCTGATCGAATATAGAGAGTGCATCGCGCATTCCGCCATCCGCTTTCTCAGCAATCACATTCAGAGCCTCTTCATCATACTGTATATTCTCCTTTCTCAGCAACACGCTTAAGATGGTTGATGATATTAGGAACGGTCATACGCTCAAAGTCGTAAATCTGACAGCGAGATAGAATCGTTGGGAGAATCTTGTGTTTATCTGTTGTTGCAAGGATGAAGATAACGTGTGCAGGTGGTTCCTCCAAAGTCTTAAGAAAAGCATTGAAGGCTGCCGTAGAGAGCATGTGAACCTCATCGATGATAAAGACCTTATAACGTCCTACCTGTGGTGGGATACGTGTCTGATCCATCAATGACTTGATGTTCTCAACAGAGTTATTGCTGGCAGCATCTAACTCGAAGATATTATAGCTTCGTCCTTCGCTAAACGCCTTACAGCTCTCACACTCATTACAAGCCTCGCTGTCAGCCGTTGGATGTTCACAGTTAATAGCCTTCGCAAAGATACGAGCGCAAGTAGTTTTACCCACACCTCGTGGACCGCAGAAAAGGTAAGCATGAGCCAGCTTTACCACTCTTCACAGCATTCTTCAGCGTAGTAGTCAACGCCTGCTGTCCAACAACCGAGTCAAAGGACATCGGACGGTACTGCGCTGAAACAATATATTCATCCATAATTCTAAAATCTAATTGTATATGCAAAGGTAATAAAAGTTAAGAAAAGAGGAGGATGGTAGGGAAAATTAAATTGTTAATTTGCTGAAAATATATATGTTTCATGCGCCAATATGCAATCTTTTTCCTTACTTTTGCAAAAAGAATGTAAAGAAGTGAGTAAAGATAACTGGACATATTTATAAGTTTTTTTCAGTCGATTTAAGTTTCATATCGTCATCATCTTGGGCGTACTCATCGTAGGCGTACTGGATGAGAACAGTTTTTATGAAACGCATAGAATATGCTTATCAGATTGAAGACCTAAAAACTGAAATCCAAAAGTATGATAACCAATACCAGCATGACATGCAAGAGCTCAAGGAACTTAAAACGAATCCTAAGGCTATTGCACGTGTAGCTCGGGAACGTTACTTTATGAAAGCTGATAATGAAGACATCTTCGTGTTAAGCGATGATGAGCATCAAACTGAAAAACACAGCCAAAAATGAAACAACTGAATAAACTCGAATCAATTATTTACCTTTTGGGAGGAATCATAATGGTTGCAGGTGCAGGCTTGTACGCTTTCCTATTGATTCAGCCAATCGCTTGCTGGCTTATGCTTGCTGGTGCTATTGCTTTTGCACTTATGCAGTCACGTCAGCGATACCTTGGAACATCTCTTTCTATTCGCCGCTTACGCAAGATTATGTCACTTGCTGGCTGGGGTTTTATTCTTGCAGGATTCTTTATGGTAGAAGACTCTACCACTTTTCCTTCGTCCCTGTGTTCTGCAGGCTCATTAGATGGTTATAGCAGTTATGTAAGTATTTTTCCATCACAATTGGGTTATACTCCTACTTATTTCTGCTATCGTTGAGATGTACACAACCCATCGTATCAGCTACGAACCAAAAAAAGAAACAGAAAGCCCAAGTACTAAAAAAGCTAAAAAGCTTAGAGATAGTTTTAATTTGAATAAAAAGTTTCTCGACTTCAATTATAGAATGTAATTTTGTCTTAGAAGAAACAGAACCAGTTTAATGATCTATGAATAAAATTCTTTACGCACTTCTAACACTTATCGTGTTTACGTCATGTGCCAATTCATTCAATATACAGGGAACATCTAACGTGTCAAGTTTAGATGGAAGAAAGTTATACCTGAAAACAGACCAAGCAGACTCTCTGATTGACTTAGATTCATGTGATGTGGTTCATGGTCAGTTTGCATTCCATGGAACTGTTGACTCTACGAAGATTGCGCAGATTTTCATGGATGACATCAACTTGCAATTCCCTGTTGTTATTGAGAAGGGAGATATTACCGTTAAACTGGACAACACACAGCAACGTGTTAGTGGAACACCACTGAATGACAAGCTAAATGATTTCTGGACAAAGTTTATACAGCTCCGCAATCAATATGCAGAAATAGATCATGAGGAAAGTGCTGCCATTATGAATGGTCACGATGAAGAGACTGTAAATGCTCAACTTATCAAGAAGGCATTGAGCGTATATGACAAGAGCGATAAACTCTTTACTAAGTTCATAACAGAGAACTTCAACAATATCCTTGGCCCATGGTGCTTCCTTACACGTATCAGCTACGAGACTACACCTAATGCTTATCCTATATGGATGAATGATTATATGTATACCAATGCTATTAATCAGTTGCCATCATGGATTGAGTACATTATGACCAAAGCTACAGATACCTTTAAGCAGAATCCTCAGATTAAAGCATTCTATGCAGACTTCCAACAAGCACAAAAGGAAATGAATGGAATGGTTGACCCAGCAGGAATTGCTGATGCTGCAGGAACTACTCATAACTCAGCTGTAGCACCTCCTACTCCTGCACAGATGGCAGGCGACTCTATCCCAGAGTAAAGGGGCAGACCTACTACTGTTAGTTCTATGCGCTACGCTGACGGAACTGCTACATGATAAAATTCTATAGGAGTGTTTTGAGGTTTGGATAAAGAGTTCACAATCAACGAGCCTATCTATTAAAACGAAAGTTGCTGTCACTCCTATCACTCAATTTTAGTTATTTAACTAATTGGTTGACAGAGCATTGAAACAAAATGTTAAAATGACAGCAAATAAAAATAAAACTACTATTCAGTAACCTTCATCTTACTTTAGTAGATTTTTATCACTCCATATTTCGGAAGAATCAACAAACAACCTCTAACAATAAAGAATATAATATATGAGGAAACTCATTCAAGGTGGAACTATCGTCAATGAAGGGCGAAGCTTTATTGGTTCGCTCATCATAGAGAACGATTGTATCATAGAGATTATAGAAAATAACGAAACGCCCCGTGGAGAATTTGACGAAATCGTCAACGCCACGGGGTGCTTTAGTCTACCGGGTGTTATTGATGACCATGTTCACTTTCGTGAGCCGGGTTTAACGGAAAAGGCTGACATTGAAAGTGAGAGTCGTGCTGCTGCTATGGCGGTGTCACCTCATACTTTTGAGATGCCAAACACGAACCCACAAACGACTACGTTAGAGGCTTTTGCAAGACAAATGGGAACGTGCAAAACAATCAAGTTATGTTAACTATAGCTTCTTCATTGGTGCAACAAATGCTAATTATAAGCTATTCTCTCAACTCGACATCCACGCTATTCCTGGAATAAAACTCTTCATGGGAGCCTCAACAGGGTAATATGCTTGTCGATAGACGTGAAGCATTAGAACAGACCTTCCGTACTGCCGCTGAATTAAACCTACCAGTGATGACACATTGTGAGGATTCTGGTATTATCAACGAGAACATGAAAGTTGCCAAAGAACGATTTGGTGACGACCCCTGATATTACACATCATTGGGGGATACGCAGTGCTGAGGCATGCTGGGCTTCCTCTCAGTTAGCTGTAGAATTAGCACGAAAATACAAAACACAACTTCACATAGCACATATCTCTACTGAGAAGGAACTTTCGTTGGCTAATCAAGCTGAAGATGAAGGAAGAATTACTTTAGAGGCTGTTATTAGCACATTGCTTTCTCCAACGAAGACTACCTTACGAAGAAAGCGCTTATAAAGTGTAATCCCTCTGTCAAAACCAATACCGACCGAACTGCAATTCGTAAGGCACTCACAGATGGACGTATTTCAGTGATTGGCACCGACCATGCTCCACATCTATTGTCACAGAAGCAAGGTGGCTGCTCTAAGGCAGCATCAGGTATGCCAATGATTCAGTTCTCACTTGTCACAATGCTTGAATTGGTTGACGAAGGAGTACTTACAATCGAGAAAATGGTAGAGCTGATGTCACACGCACCAGCACGTCTATTCCGCATTGACCAACGAGGTTTCTTACGTAAAGGGTATAAAGCTGACATAACTATCGTTGCACCTAACCAACCTTGGATAGTGAACGAAGATTGTATTCAAAGTAAATGTAAGTGGAGTCCTATGATGGGGCACACCTATCAATGGCGTGTGTTACATACCTTCTGTAATGGGCATCACTTATTAAACAATGGAGAGTTTGACAACACCGAACATGGTGAAAGGATAACTTTTCCGAAATAAAGGATAATTTATAATGAACGAGACTAAAGTAGATAACAAAAGTAGGATAATAACATATAATATCAGTGACATTACTCCTTACATCAACTGGGCATTCTTCTTTTATGCATGGTCTATGAATGGTAAGGCTAAAGATGCACAGCAAGAGCTGCGTAATGAAGCAGAAAAGATGTTAGCTGATATGGAAGGGAAATACCACACACGTGCAGTCTTTGCGCTATGTGAAGCTAATAGTGAAGGCGATGATATTATCATCAATGGAACACGTGTCCCTATGTTGCGCCAGCAGAAAGTAATTCCAGGAAAACCCAACCTCTGCCTTGCCGATTTCATACGTCCAGCCTCATCAGGAATCAAGGACACAATTGGTTTGTTCGCAACTTCTGTCGATGCAGCATTTACAAGCAATAATGAGGAAGATCCCTATCAGCGTATGCTTTCTCAGACCTTAGCTGACCGATTGGCTGAGGGTACTAGCAGAGAAGATACATGAAGATGTACGTAGAAATATTGGGGTTATGCACCTGACGAGCAGCTACTTTAATGGAGACTTTTCGCAGAGAAATACCAAGGCATACGACCAGCTGTGGGCTATCCATCTATTCCTGACACAAGTATGAACTTTCTTTTATATGAGCTATTGGATATGAAAGGAATAGGTATCAACCTTACAGAAAGTGGAATGATGGTACCACATGCCAGCGTATCAGGCTTTATGTTTGCACATCCTCAAAGCAAATACTTCGATTTAGGAAAGATAGATGATGACCAATTAGAAGACTATGCACGTCGTCGCAATAAGCCTGTCGAAGAATTGAGGAAGTATCTTGCTTCTACCCTATTGAAGAAATGATAGCCAGAATCGTCATATATCTTATATTAATAATAGTGCTGTCCGACCTCTATATCGACATGCACTATTTCCGCAAACGTTACCCCCTCGCTTGGTGGCAACGCCTGCTGTGGTGGTTGCCTTGTATCAGTATGGTTATCTATACCTGTGCGATGGCATCTATTCGTGACTTTGCACCTGACAACCTAACTTGGCTGAACACATATATATTCCTTCTCGGTTTATTTGTAGGACCTAAGGCTATCTTCACTCTCACATCCTTTGTAGGCTCGATAATCCGTAAATACATTATTCGTACAAATCAAAACTGGGGACATTATATAGGAACACTCTTTGGCTGCTTTGCTGTTGGTACATTTATCTATGGACTCACATACGGTGTTTCAAACATACAAGTAAAGCATGTTGACCTCTATCTCAAGGATTTACCAAAATCCTTTGATGGCTATCGGATTGTACACGTATCGGATATGCACCTCGGAACCTTCAATGGATGGCGCAGTAAGATTCTCAAAGCAGAGATGGATAGTATTGAAAAACAGAAAGCTGACCTCATTTGCTTTACTGGCGACTTACAGAATATACGTCCAGAAGAGGTTGAGAAGATGGCTTCTGTAATCCGTCAGCCTATGAAAGGGACTATTTCTGTCTTAGGAAACCATGATTATACGGAATACATCAAGGGGGATGCTAAAGAGGAAGCTGCACAAGAAGCACGTTTAGTAAATGCAGAAAGAAAAGTCTTAAATTGGACTCTTCTACGCAATCAGAATACTCGTATTACATCACTTGCAAAAGAGTCAATCTATATCTGTGGTACTGAAAAACGATGGTAAACCGGCTTTCCCTAACTATGCTGATTATAATAAAAGCTACTGAGGGATAGGTCCTAATTCGTTTGTGATTATGCTACAGCATGACCCATCAGCATGGAGACGCTCTATTCTCCCTAAAACTACTGCACAACTTACACTAAGCGGACATACACACGGCGGACAGATGCAACTTTTCGGTTGGCGACCAACAAGTATCCGACAACCAGAAGACTATGGTCTTTATGAACAAGACGGACGTTATCTGAATATTACAGCAGGCTTTAGGTGGACTTGTTCCTTTCCGCCTTAATATGCCAAACGAGATAGTCGTAATAACATTACATGTTAAGAAATAAAATAAAAGGATATATCTATGAGCAATACTACATCTCAACAACAACGGCAAGATTCGAGTGCTCTGCACTCGACAGCCATGCTGGTTATAACCTTTCTGTATAGAGTCTATACACTATTCATCGTCTTTCCACTCTTCTTCATTGCCTCTATCCTAACAGCTTTGGCAACAACAATTGGCAGTCAATTAGGCAATGGACACTTCTGGGGTTATTACCCAGGAAAATGGTGGTCATGGTTTACCATTCGAATACTATTCCTCCCTGTAAAGATTGAAGGACGCGAACATCTTGACCCAAAACAGAGCTATGTCTTTGTGAGCAATCATCAAGGTGCCTTTGATATTTTCCTCATCTACGGCTTTCTCGGTCGTAACTTCAAATGGATGATGAAAAAGGCTATTCGAAAGATTCCTTTGATTGGACTTGCTTGTGAAAAAGCTCATCACATCTTTGTTGATAAGAGCGGTGCAAGCAAAATCAAAAAGACTTACGACACTGCACGTGAAACCTTACAAGAAGGAATGTCTGTTGTTGTATTCCCTGAAGGTGCGCGTAGTTTTACAGGCCACATGGGGAAATTCCGTCGTGGAGCCTTTATGTTGGCAGATGAACTTCAACTTCCAGTCTGTCCACTCACCATCAATGGATCCTTCGATGTAATGCCTCGCACTAAGGACTGGCATTTTTCCTGTATGGCACCGACTTAGTCTCACCATCCACGAACCAATCTTCCCAAAGGGGAAAGGTACTGAATTTGAGAAGGAGACTATGAATGATGCTTACACTTCTGTTATGTCTGGCTTAACTCCCTGAATACCAAGGCTTTCGTAGAGAACCCAGACCAATAAAAACAGACAAAAACTTGTCAGTATCATATTTTTATACTACATTTGTCCTAATAAAAACAAAAATCTATGACAAGCGATAGCATTGTAATTATACCTACATACAACGAAAAAGGAGAATATAGAGAAAATCATCCGAGCGGTATTTCAATTGGAGAAGTTTTTTCATATTCTGGTAATTGATGATGGTAGTCCTGACGGGACAGCACAAATTGTACATAAGCTGATTAAGACGGAGTTCTCTGACCGACTCTTTATCATTGAGCGTTCAGGAAAATTAGGTTTGGGTACAGCCTATATCACTGGCTTTAAGTGGGCTTTGGAACATGGCTATGAATACATCATTGAGATGGATGCAGACTTCAGCCACGATCCTAATGATCTCCCTCGCCTCTATGCTGCAACCCATGACGAAGGTTATGACGTTGCTGTTGGCTCACGCTATGTTAGTGGCGTAAACGTTGTAAATTGGCCTATTGGTCGTGTATTGATGAGTTATTTTGCCAGTAAGTATGTTCGTATTGTAACTGGTTTCCACGTGCATGACACGACAGCGGGTTTCGTATGCTATCGTCGTCGTGTTCTTGAAACAATCCCATTGGATTTGGTTCGTTTCAAAGGTTATGCTTTCCAGATAGAGATGAAGTACACCTCTTTCAAGATTGGTTTCAAAATCAAGGAGGTACCAGTTATCTTTGTCAATCGCCGTGAAGGAACCAGTAAGATGAGTGGTGGTATCTTCTCCGAAGCCTTCTTCGGTGTCATCCGACTCCGCATGGATGGTTGGTTCAGAAAGTATCCTAAGATAAAGAACTAAGATTTATACCAAATAACAATAACAGCCATAACCTTAGTGGGTTATGGCTGTTACTATTTAGTCATCCCTTAAAAACTATATTTCAGCATAAAGCCTGTACTGACAAGCTCTATGCTGATTCTTTTTATAAGGTCCAAAAGAACTCTCATAGCTCTTTTGAAGTTATATGCTGCCGCCGCTAATAATACATTGATAGCATCTCCTTTCACACCTTTATAAAAGTTGCGAGATAATCGATGGTCTGCTTTAAGATGTCCTATGGTTGGCTCTATACCTGCTCGTTTACAAAATAGTTTGTGTTTCTTTTTCTTTTGGTAGTAGCTATCTTTAGCTTTAGGAGTGTCTGGAATGAGTATCTTTGTCTGCCCAATCTGCTTTTACACCTCTATACCCTCTATCTCCTGCTAACTTATCAACCTGCTTTCCTGTCATCCTTTGGGTTTGTTCCAACGTCTTTTTCGATAGTATGCCCATCATATTCATTCCCTAAAAAGAACATGCACCCAAAATAAGTCCTGACCATGAGCGAAGAATAGATACTTTATTACCAAACTCATATTGCTTATGTTCCTTACCTTTGCTGAGGCAAACCACATCTGGTTCGTGCAGAGAATATACTTTGTTCTTTGACTTTCGATTCTGAGAAAGAACTCTATAATATAGTTCAAACATCTTCTCATATCCTTTCTTTCCCTCAAGATTACGCTCTAATTCTCTTACCAATCTTCCTGCTATGGTTCTTAGTTGTCTATCTGCCTTAAGAGCTTTCTTACGATTCTTGGGATGATTACGAAAACGTTGGGAACGGTAAATCCCTTTCAACGTACGCGTGTAACTCTGTCGTAGAGGAAGACACTTGTCATGAACTATCTTCAGAACGTTTTTGATTATCTTTTTATGCAACTTCGCATCTGTAGGATAGGTTATATTCTTCTCCTGCACGGTAGAATCAATGAAAGCCGTATCAAAATGATCTTCGTCATCATGGTCGGTATTAACACGGATGCTCTCTGCTAATATTAACTCCATACCTTCCTCACCTATACGATTTCTGAAGTGAACTAACTCGGAAGCGTCACAGGGTTGTTTGGGCATAAATTCAAGTCCACCACAAAAATATTGATAGTAAGCATTCTCACTCCATTGAGAAACCACCATTTCATCTGAAACATTACGCAAATGTTTTAAGATTAAAAAGACCACACATCAAGCGAATAGGATGAGCGGGGCGACCATTAGTATTGCAATACAATGGAGAAAAAGCATTTTCAAAACACTCCCAATTAATCTTATTACTAAGTTGGAAAAGGGGATGTTGATGACTAAGCATGTCCTCTAAAGAAGAGAACATAGAGACTGTTTGGATGTACGTTTAAGCATAAATATCTGCAAGATTTATAATGTAAAGGTACAAAAACTTGCAGAATATAAGCAAATGATTTGTAGTATAATATACTGTGAATCAGAGGAATATTAGGCTTTTAAGGGTAGACTATTTACACAAGTTGTCTTTAAACAACTTAGAAACTATGGTAGTATAAATCAATTG